>WNGP01004236.1_pt1 | contig 12227 bp, 6 predicted proteins | sample 5407671 | NCBI WGS metagenome assembly WNGP01 (sample SAMN13153381, study PRJNA577476) | soil metagenome | isolation source: 40 cm soil or saprolite under Garry oak tree replicate 2 | place: USA:California | collected 2016-06-15 | reverse complement strand
CTTCATTCTCACCGCTACGAATTCTCGTGTGCCCCGTTGGTTTACCGAGGGGCTCGCGGTACACGAGGAAACGAACGTCTCGCCCGAATGGGGCGACCGCGTCTCGCCGGAAATTCTGATTGCCATTCGCGATAAGAAACTGCTGCCGGTCGCCGACCTCGATCGCGGTTTTATCCGGCCCGAATATCCGAGCCAGGTGATCGTCTCCTATTTCCAGGCCGGACGCATTCTGGATTACATCAAAGACCGCTGGGGCGACGACAAGATTCTGGACATGGTGGCCATACAGCAGAATCTCGGAATGTCTCCGGAAGAGTTCGACAAGCAGTTTCTGGAGTGGCTGTACAAGGACCTCGGCAAGACCGCCGCTTCCTTCGACGAATGGCGCAATCGTCTCAAAGAGCTGGCCGAAGCCGCCAAGAATAAAAACTGGGACGAAGTGCTGCAGAAAGGCGACGCCGTGCGCCAGATGTATCCCGATTACGTAGAAGGTGCCAATCCCTACGAGTTTCTCGCCGAAGCGCATTTGGCCAAAGGAGACAAGAAAGCGGCTGCCCAAGTGCTCACCGAATATGAAAAGATTGGCGGGCGCAGCCCGGAGGTGCTAAAAGAACTCGCTTCGCTGGAGCAGGAAATCGGGGATCCCAAAGAGGGTGCCGCGGCCCTGGAGCGCATCAACTATATTTATCCCATGGACGAAGAGCTGCACCGCAAGCTTTGCGACTTGTGGTTTGATCAGAACAATCCGGCCGCCGACGTACGCGAGTGCAATGCCGTTCTGGCCATGCACCCCTTGGATCAGGCCTCGGCGCAATTCGACGTAGCTCGCGCTTACTTCGCTGCGGGCGAACAGGATCAAGCGCGCAATCATCTGCTTTCGTCGCTGGAGGCCGCGCCCGGTTATCGCCCGGCTCAGAAATTGCTCTTACAGCTCGAGGACTCCCAGAAAGGAAAATGAACAGTGGCCACGCTCGCTGAACTGAATCTGGACTCGGTAGAACTGAAAAGGCGCGTCGAACGTTTTCAATCCGTGCGTGACAATATTCTCGCTCAGGTTCGGCAAGTCATCGTCGGCCAGGAAGAAGTGCTGGATCAGATTCTCACCGCCTTGTTCGTCGGCGGCCATTGTCTCATCACTGGGCTTCCCGGCACGGCCAAGACCCTCATGGTTCGCACCATCGCCCAGACGCTCGGTTTGGTCTTCCGTCGCATCCAATTTACGCCGGACTTGATGCCCTCCGATATCACCGGGACGGACATCATTGAAGAGGACCCCACTACGGGTCATCGGCGATGGACCTTCGTTCCCGGTCCGATCTTTGGAAATATCGTGCTGGCCGACGAGATCAACCGCACGCCGCCCAAGACTCAGGCCGCCCTGCTGGAAGCCATGCAGGAGCTTTCCTGCACGGTTCGAGGGAATCACTACCAGCTGCCCTCTCCCTTTTTCGTGCTGGCCACGCAGAACCCCATCGAGCTCGAAGGCACCTATCCGCTGCCGGAAGCGCAGCTCGACCGCTTCCTGTTTAATACCGTGCTGGATTATCTGAGCGCCGAACACGAAATTAAGGTGGTGGACCTCACCACGGCCACACGCGTGGCGCACGTGGAGGCGGTCACCAATGCGGAAGAGATTCTGGATTTCCAGCAACTGGTGCGCATGGTGCCCATCGCCGATACGCTGGCGCGCTACGTGGTGGACTTGGTTCGCGCGACACGGCACCACAGCGGTCAGGCGCCCGATTTTGTCGTGAAATACGTCAACTACGGAGCCAGCGTGCGCGCCGCGCAATTCATCGTGCTGGCGGCAAAGGCGCGTGCCCTGGCGCGCCGCCGCTATCACGTGACCTACGATGACATCACGTCGCTGGCCATCCCTGTTCTGCGCCATCGTATCTTGCTGAACTTCCACGCGGAATCCGATCGCGTCGATTCGGACCAGATCCTGCATCGATTGCTCGAGTCGTTCCCGCCGCCATCGGGAGCCTGACGTGCAGCGATATCTCGATCCAGCAGTTCTAGCGGGAATTTCGGGCCTGGATTTGGTGGCCAAAACGGTCGTCGACGGATTCGTCGCCGGCCTGCATCGCTCGCCCGATTTCGGTTTCAGCCAGGAGTTCGCCGAATATCGCGCTTACAGCCCCGGCGACGACCTGCGTCACGTCGATTGGAACGTCTTTGCGCGAACTGAACGCGCCTACCTGAAACGCTACCGCGGCGAAACGAACACGCTGCTGACCGTGCTCCTCGATGCCAGCAGCTCCATGAACTATTCGTCGCACAAGATTACCAAAATGGATTACGCGCGCTTCGTTGCGGCCTCGCTCTTTTACCTCACGACGCAGACTCAACGCGACGCCGCCGGACTGATCGTTTTTGACGACGAAGTGCGCACCTATATCCGCGCTTCCACCCGCCAGGGTCAGCTTTACCGCTTGCTGAGCGGCCTGGAAAATGCCGAGCCCCGCGCGCGCACCAATTACGCGAAACCCCTGCTCCACTTCCAGAATTTCCTGCGCAAGCGCGGCATGGTGGTGGTGATCTCGGATTTCTTCGAGTCCCCGGAGACCATTGTCCGCACCATCGAGCCGCTGCGCTACCACGGAAACGAAGTTGTACTCTTCCACGTGCTCGACCCCCAGGAACTGAAGCCTGAGCTCGACGAGCCGGTCTTGCTGATTGATATGGAGACTCAGGAGAGCCTGGAAGTGACGCCCGAGTACGGTCGCGAAGAATATCGCACCAAGGTGCAGTCTCACATCACGCAATTGAAGGACCGCACGCGCGCCGCGGGCATGGATTATCACCTGCTCGTTACGGACCGTCCACTCGACGGAGCGTTGCGGGAGTACCTGACGCTTCGTCAAAGGAGACGTTGATGGGTTTTCTGGCGCCGTGGTTTCTTGCCGGTGCGGCGGCTGTGGGATTGCCAATCTATCTTCATCTCCTGCGGCGCCACAGAACCACCCCTCTTCCCTTCAGCTCGTTGATGTTCTTTGAGCGGCGCACACAGAGCTCCATCAAGCACCGCCGCTTGCGCTATCTGCTTCTGCTCGCATTCCGGCTGACGGTGATTCTGCTGCTGGCGCTGGCCTTTGCGAATCCCTTCATCGAGCGCTCCGCTGCGAGCATGAGCGGTGAGAAGCTGGACTTGCTCGTCATCGACAATTCTTTCAGCATGCGCGCGGGAACGCACTTGGCGGATGCCAAGCGTGACGCTCTGGCGTTCCTCGAAACGCGCAAGCCTTCCGAGCGCGCACAGATAATGGCGCTGGGCTCTCAAGTCCACGTGCTGACCGAGTCGACGCAGGATTCCGGCGTGCTTCGCTCCGCCGTGAACAGCATTCAGCCCGGAGATACGCGAGCGAGCTTTGGCGAACTCGCGGGCACCCTGCGTTCCATGGCCGAGACGGTGCATACGCCCATCGAGTTGCACCTGTTCAGCGACATGCAGCGAAGCGCCATGCCCGCGAGTTTCGCGGAAATGGCGCTCCCCGCAAATGTCTCCCTGGTGCCGCACCCGCAAGCCAGAGGCCCCGAACCGAATTGGACGGTGGAAAGCGTCAGCGCTCCGGGCGAAGTGTTCGATCCCAAGAAATCGCGCGTGCAGGCGGTGATCTCCGGCCATCACACGCCGGCGGCGAAAAGGACCGTTTCGCTGGTGGTAAACGGAAAGACCATCGCCACGCAAACGGCGGACGTTCCGGCCGAGGGGCGGGCCAGCGTGGAGTTTTCTTCTCTCGACGTTCCCTACGGCCTTACGCGTTGCGAGGTGCGCATTGACTCCGCGGATTCCCTGCCCGCCGATGATGCCAGTCTCTTTGCGGTGAAGCGCTCCGACCCTCGCAAAGTGCTTTTTGTCTACGAATCGAACGACACGCGCTCGCCGCTTTACTTTCGCGCCGCGCTGACCTCCGCCGCTGAATCTGCCTTCAATCTGGAGACGGTAACCGTGGACCGCGTGGCAAGCGTGCAGCCCGCCGGCCACGACTTCGTTGTCCTCTCCGACGTGGCGTCGCTGCCCGCCTCATTTGAGAATGCGCTCACGAACTACGTCAAAGCCGGCGGCAGCGTGTTCATAGCGGCGGGCACTTCCGCGGCGCGCCATCCGCGCATCCCCATCTTCGGCGATACGATCACCGATTCCCGCTACTACTCCCGTGAAGGCGCGCGCTTCCTAACCGTGGGAGAGATGGACCCCTCATATCCGTCCGTCCAGAAAGCCAACCGCTGGACCGGCGTGAAATTCTATTTCGCCGTGCGCGTAGCCGGAACGGATGCGCGCGTGGCCGCCCGCTTGACCGACCAGACGCCCTTGCTGCTGGAAAAAAAGATAGGGGAAGGCCGGGCGCTGTTGTTCGCTTCGGGCCTGGACAACTTCACCAACGATTTCCCCCTGCACCCGGTTTTTATCCCTTTTGTCGATCAGACGGCCCGCTACCTTTCGGGAATGGAAACGCGCGCCGGGTCGCGAATCGTGGATTCTTTCCTTGAACTCCGCACGGCCAAGGAGCAGTCTGTAGGAGTGGAAGTCATCGATCCGGATGGCAAGCGGCCGCTTTCTCTTAAAGAGGCCACCGCCGCGCAATCGTTCCAGCTCACCCGGGCGGGTTTTTATCGGCTCCGCCTGGCCAGCGGGCGGGAGGATCTGGTCGGGGTGAATGCGGACCGGCGCGAATCCGACCTCGACGTGATCCCCAAGGACGTCCTGGCACTTTGGATGGGAACCGCGGGCAATGCGGCTCAGGAGGCCTCCAGCGGCACTGTGGCGCAAGACCAGAAAAAGCCCTACAGCCTCTGGTGGTATGCCGTGCTCCTATTGTTACTGGCGGCCATTGCGGAATCCCTGCTTTCGAGTCAATATTTGACGATGTCGCGGGAGCAGCCATGAATACTCGGGACTACCTGGACTCCTATATCAAGCTATTGCAGAGGCGCTTGCGCATTGGCGCCGTGCTGCGGGGAACCGCGATCTTTACGTCGGCTGCCCTCGCCTTGACGGTCATTCTCGTCCTGGTTGCCAATCACTTCGCCTTCGCCTCATGGACTTTGACGGGCTCGCGCGTCGTGCTGCTGCTCTCGCTCGCTTTGGCGATTGGGTTTGGCTTGGCCCTTCCATTATATGGACTCAATCCGCGCCGCGCCGCCGGTAAGGCTGAAAGCGTCTTTCCGCAGTTCGAGCAACGGCTGGTGACTTATGCCGAGCGGGATGCGGCGAAGAAAGAGCCATTCATCGACCTGCTGGCCGCCGACACTCTGGGCATTTCGCACAGCGCTGAGGCAAAGCAACTCGTTCCAGACACGACGCTGCTGGCATCGCTGGCGATTGGTTTGGCTTCCCTGGGAGTGCTGGTGTGGCTGGTGCTTGCCGGGCCTGGCTACCTCGGCCATGGTGCCGCACTGATATGGACCGGCGCCGGGCACGTCGCCGGCCCTCTCTATGAATTGCGGGTGTCGCCGGGGGACGCCGCAGTTCGACGCAATTCCGACCAGCTGATTACCGCCCAATTGGCCGGCCTGCAGACGAATAATGCGCGTCTCTACGCGCGCTTCCAGAGCACCTCAAAATGGGAGCAGGTAGCCATGCAGCCGCAGCCGGGAGGCTCGGGATTCCAATTCCTGTTCGCGGGTTTGCCCGAGGGCGTCGAATATTACGTCGAGGCAGGCCCGCTGCTATCGCGACATTTCAATCTGAAGGTGGTTGATCTGCCCACGGTAAAGCAAATTCGCGTGACCTACCGCTTTCCCTCCTGGACGGGGCTGAAGAACCAGGTCGAAGAACACGGTGGCGATCTGCGCGCCGTGGAAGGCACCGACGCCGACCTGGAAATCCTCATGGATCGACCGATGCGCAGCGGCAGCCTCATCCTTGACGATAAGCAAGTCAAGTTGGGGGGCGGCGACGGCAATGTGTACAAGGGCACAGTGCACATCGATAAGGATGGGCAGTATCACGTGGCCGCCAACGAACAGGGCGAGACTCTGCGCGTCTCCGACGACTTCTTTATCGAGGCCCGCAAGGCAAATCCGCCGGAAGTTCGCCTCCTCAAGCCCGGCGGCGATTACCGCGCCAGCCCCATCGAGGAAGTTACCGTCACGGTGAATGCCGACGGCGAGTTTGGTCTCCACGATGTCGCCGTGCATTATTCCGTCAATGGCGGCGACGAAAAAACCGTCAGCATGCTGAAGGAAAGTGGCGCCAAACAGGTGGACAACTCTACGGTCCTGTCGCTCGAGGATTTCAAGCTCGTGCCCGGCGATGTGGTCAGCGTCTACGCGACCGCCAAGGATGCCCGCTCCGAATCACGCACCGATATGTACTTCATCCAGGCTGATCCCTTCGAGCGCCAATTCTCGCAATCGCAACAGGCAGGCGGCGGAATGGGCGGTGGAGGAAGCTTCGGCCAAGGCGATCAGACCGACATTTCGCAGCGCGAAAAGGAGATCATCGCCGCAACCTTCAAGCAGAAGGGTGATAACGACAAGAAACCCTCGAAACAGGAATCCGCGGAAAATGGCAAATTCCTCTCCGGGGTGCAGGCCAAGCTCCGCGATCAAGCCCTCTCGCTGGCCGGCCGCCTGCAACGGCGGGAGCTGAGCGACGCGAATCAGGAGTTCAGCGATTTTGAGAAGGACATGACCGCGGCCGCAGCAGCCATGGCTCCCGCCGCGGAAAAGTTGCAGCAGCAGAAGTGGAGCGACGCGCTGCCCGAGGAACAGAAGGCGCTGCAGCACCTGCTTCGCGCCGAAGCCACCTTCCGGGAGATTCAGGTGGCATTCGGAGCGAGAGGAGGCGGGGGCGGGGCTGGCGCAGCGGGCCGCGATCTCTCCAGCCTCTTCGACCTCGAACTGGATACGGAGAAGAACCAGTACGAGACCGGCCAAACAGCCAATTCCGCAAACCAGCGCGCGCAGGAAATTGATGAAGCGCTGCAAAAGCTGGAACAGTTGGCTCGTCGTCAGGAAGAACTGGCGCAGCAGCAACGCAACAATCAGAGCTTTCAGCAGCGCTGGCAGGAAGAGATGCTGCGGCGCGAGGTCGAAGAACTGCAGCGGCAGTTGGAACAACTCCGCAACCGGCAACAGCAGCAGGGCAATCAGCAGGCCAATCAGCAGGGCGGGCAGCAGCAAAGCGGCCAGCAAGGCGGACAATCGCAGAGTGGCCGCGCCGGCGCAAATGGCCAGCAGGGAGCGAATGGCACGCCGAACGGCCAGGCATCCGCTGATAACCGCATGCAGGAAGCTCTCGATCGATTGCGCCAGGCTCAGGAGGATATGGCCCGCGCGGCTTCGCAGGGTCAGCAAAATGATGCCGCGGCGCGCCGTGCCGCCGAGCGCTTGCAGGAAGCTTCCAACCTGCTGAGCGGGCTCCAGCAGCGAGAAGCGTCCCAGCAGATGGACGCGATGGCCCGCGAAGCGGACCGGCTTCAAAAAGAGGAGCAGGATCAGGAAGCGCGCATGCGGCAGATGTTTGCCCACGGCAATACGGCGGATGGCCTAAATCAGAGCGGCGAGCAATCCAAGCTCGCTGACGATCGTCAACAGACCGCCGACGCGCTCGGCCGGCTCGAAAAGCAGATGCAGGAGGCCGCTCGGGGTCTCGGCGGCACGCAGCCGAATTCCGCCGGCAAATTGCGCGAAGCTCTCGGCGGCATGGAGCAGGATGATCTGCAGAACCGCATGAAGAAGAGTGCGGACTGGATTCGCCGCGGAATCGATCCCACCCAAAATGGCAGGGATACAACCATCCCCAATGGCATGCAGCGCCTGGATGATCAATTGCATCAGGCGCAACAAGCCTTCAACCGCCAGCAGCAAAATCCGCAGGAAGCCCTCAATCAAATCGAGCGGCTTCGCAACCAAATGGAAGCCCTGGCGCGCGGCATGAGCAATGCCGCCGGCCGCAACGGGCAGCCGGGCCAGCAGGGGCAACCGGGGCAGCGGCAAGCAGATCAGCTTGGCAGAAATCCGAACGGCCAACCCGGTCAGGCTGGTCAGTCGGGACAAGGCAACAGCCAGACAGCCGGAGGCAACAGTTCGCCAGGCTCACCGAATGGCGGCCCGAACGGAGGGCCAATTGGTGGCCCGCGCGGCGGTACCTGGGCCGGCGGCTACGGTCCAATCAATCGCCAGTGGTATGGCGGCGATACCGGAGGCTATTGGCCGCAGGGGCGCGAAACGCAGCCCGTGCCGTCTACGCCGGAGGAAATTCAACGCGCTTACCAGGAAGCCATGCGCGAGTTGAACGCGCTGCGCCAGAACTTCCAGGGACAGCCGGCTCCGTTGGCTGACCTGCAGGAATTGATTCGCGAGATGCAACGCCTCGATCCCAGCCGCTTCCCGGGAAATCCGGCCATGCTCGAGGAGCTGCACGACCAGGTGCTCACCAGCGTGGATAAGCTCGAACTGCGGCTGCGCCGGCAAGAGGACGACAGCGAGGCCGGGCAGATTCGCAGCGGCGATTCGCAGCCGGTTCCGGCGGGATATCAAGACTCAGTGGCGGATTACTTCCGTCGCCTGAGCAAGAATCCCAGCAACAATCCCTAGCCGCGCAGCGAACTCGCGGCGATATTCGTACGCAGCCCACGCATCCCGCGTGCCCGTGGGATGCGCCGGGACTCGGAGCGTAAGATTCCCTTCTGAGCCGCCCCTCTAAGCTTTTACTTCCGATGCGATAGCCTCGCCCACTTCCTTCGTCCGCGCTTTGCCGCCGATATCAGCGGTGCGCGGACCGGCCCCCGCTAGAACTTTGTCGATGGCGCGCTCGATCGCGCTGGAAGCAGAAGATTCGCCCAGATGCTGCAACATCATGGCGCCGGACCAGATTTGGCCGATGGGATTGGCCACGCCCTTTCCCGAGATGTCCGGCGCGGAGCGATGCACCGGCTCGAACATGGAGGGAAATTTTCGTTCGGGATTGAGGTTACCCGAGGGCGCGATTCCAATCGAACCGACTACGGCAGGACCCAAATCGGAAAGGATATCGCCGAAAAGATTGGAACCCACCACCACGTCAAACCAGTCCGGATGCCGCACAAAATGGGCGCTCAGAATATCAATATGAAACTGGTCGGTACGGATGTCCGGATATTCTTTCGCAACGGCGGCGAACCGTTCATCCCAAAAAGGCATGGTGTAGATGATGCCGTTTGACTTCGTCGCTGAAGTGACGTGGCGCCGCCGTGTCTTGGCCATCTCGAATGCATAACGAATAATGCGGTCACAACCGCGACGCGTGAAGATGGACTGCTGGACGGCAAATTCGTCTTCCGTGCCGGAATAGAGCCGCCCGCCGATATTGGAGTACTCGCCTTCATTATTTTCGCGCACCACGCAGAAATCGATCTGGCCGGGAGCAAAATTCTTTACCGCGGGCTCGATGCCCGGAAGCAGGCGCACCGGCCGGACGTTGGCGTACTGCTGGAACTGGCGGCGAATCGGAATCAGCAGGCCCCACAACGAGACGTGATCGGCCACGCTCGGGTGGCCTACCGCGCCCAGAAAAATCGCATCGAAGGGCCGGAGCTGTTCGAGTCCGTCTTCCGGCATCATGCGGCCGGTTTTCAGATAGCGCTCGCAACTCCAGTCGAACTCTTTCCAGGAGAGCGAAAAACCGAAGCGGCGCGCCGCGGCCTCGGCCACGCGAATGCCTTCCGGCACTACTTCCTTGCCAATGCCATCGCCGGGAATGGCGGCGATTTTGTAGCTTCGCGAAGTGGGAGCGGTCATCCGGCGGCCGTTAGGCAGTCAGCAAACCGGTCAGCTTGCTCATATCGGGCGCGGTCTCTAGCGCTTTGACGAAATTGATCACGCCTTCGGCCTTTTCCTTCGGCCATTTCGCGAATTCCGCGCAGCCCCTGAATTTATCGGCTACTTCCTCGAAGCTCATGGGATTCGCCGGGCTGCCTTTGGCAAAATCGGCGCGCCCGGGAATGACTCTGCCGTCTTTCAGGTGCACTTTCAGGATGCTGGTCATTTTATCGTAGCCCGCCGCCTCCGCTTCCGGATCGACATAGAAGTTCACGCGCTTGATCATCTCCTGAACATCGGGCCGCTGAACCACGGCGTCCGTATATTCATTCAAGCCGGCTTTGCGGTCGAGAAGCAGGATGCTCAAGCCAAATTCCATGCTGAACTTGGCCTGCAGCCCGGTCATCGGTTGGTGGTGATACAGCGTGGTGGTGAGGTTGTGGCTCGTGCCGATATCGATTTTCTCCACGTCTGCGGCCTTGAGGTCGTATTTGCGGATCAACCCCAGCATTTCGCCCATCGCCGGATGCGTCAAGGAGCCGGAAGGAAATGGCTTGATGGAAACTCCGGGAGAGGCAAAGGTCCACGGGTTGCCGAGCCGGTTCACGATGGAACCCGGATCGAATCCGCCGCCGGCAGCCTGAAAGAAACCGAGCGCTCCTTCCAGGATGTCGGGAGCAGCGGTCCAACCCAGCGCCGCAAGATCCACGGCCACGGTGCCGTTCTCAGCGGCGTGCCCGGCGTGGAAGGGTTTGGTCATGGAGCCGAAATTGTCGCGCAAGCCTCCGCCCTCTGCCGCCGCCACGCCCAGGGCATAGGCGGTCTTCTGCGCATCAAGGCCGCGCAACTTGGCGCAGGCCGCCGCGCTGCCAAACGAGCCGCAGGTGCCGGTGGAATGAAATCCGTCATTGTAGTGGCGGGGATCGATTGCTTCCGCGATTTTGGATTCGACTTCCACGCCAAGGTGATACGCCAGCATGAAATCCTTGCCGGAGCGCTGGCTGAGCTCGCAGATGGCGAAGGCGGGAGTGAGTGTAGTGACGCTCGGATGGGTCAGCAAGCCGTAGACGCGATCCTTGGCCACGGCAAGCTGCGTATCGTCGAAATCGTCGGCGTGAATGGAAACGCCATTCGCAAAGGCAGCAAACCGTGCCGGCGCCTTCATGCCCGATCCGATAATGGCGGCCTTGCCGCTTACTCCAAGCCCCTGCAGGTATTGGTGGACGAGGGGCGCCATCACCGACGCCGAGCCCGCCAACGCCAGTCCAAAGCCGTCCAGAATGGACTTGCGGCCCAATTCCAGAACGCCGGCGGGAATATCGCCATATTTCGTATTGACGATGAATTCGGAGACATATTTCGTGAGCCCTGGAGCTTGGGGGAAAGGCGTGCTCTCGGCAGGGCGAGGCGATGCGGCCAATCCTTCGCTACTGGCGCTACCTGCCGCGAATGCGGCCATGGCCAGCGAACTCTTGACGAAATCTCGGCGGATCATTGCGGTGCTCCTTCCAGTTTGCGTCCGGTTAGAACTTTAACACTCTAACTGGGCCGGGTGCTATCTCCCCTCCCCCTACCCTTTTTCTGCAAGTGTTCATTCTGTTCGGCTTAAGCCCGGCACTTTGCAAGTGCGGATTTCACGCGGCTTGCAGGCCCCTCGTTTCCCAACGAAAAAGCCATGCCCTGTTGCCGCCGGACGACCGGGCTCATGGCTTGCTGAATTCCCTCCCCCTCCCCCGGGTGTTTTTTTTGCAAGTGTTCATTCCACGTGCTTTAACTCCGATGAATCTGTAAGTGTTCATATTAGGCAAGTTGCGTTCGCTTTGAGCTAAGTATACATTCCGTGCCTCTTAGCTTTCGGAAAGAAGCCCAGACATTTAGAAAGATCGGGGCCGTGCATTGGTGGCGGGGCCGCGATGCAGCCCGGCGACGGAAGATCCCCGCGACGATGGGAGCCAAGCGAGAGAACGGACCTGCATTGCTGAAACACATGCACGGACTTCCTTCGGCAGCGGAAGCCCATCCTCTGATTCATTTGGGCGGCAGTGTAGCATATTATCATCTGGTTAGCAATAACTGTTAGTTCATCTTCTAGTATTCGGCCAATCACGTTTGAGTTGAAGAGATTCATTCGAACGAAATCCATTCGAACGGTCTGGGTGCGCAAAACTACTCGGCCGACGCGCTCGGCGCCGAAAGCCCGGCACAGGAGCATCCTGCATATCGCTTTACTTGGGGTGGCCATTTTGGGCCTGAACAAAAGGCGATAAAATAAGGCGCTGGCGAATGGGGGGTCTGCCACATGGAAAAACAGATCGAAAAACAAACGGAAAAAATGCAGAAGACAGACGCGGAATGGCGTAAACAGCTTACCGACGAAGAGTATCAGGTGACTCGCAAGAAGGGCACCGAGCCGGCCTTCACGGGCAAATACTGGAACACCGAGAAACATGGCGTGTTCCACTGCGTCTGCTGCGGCG
>WNGP01007977.1_pt1 | contig 12232 bp, 8 predicted proteins | sample 5407671 | NCBI WGS metagenome assembly WNGP01 (sample SAMN13153381, study PRJNA577476) | soil metagenome | isolation source: 40 cm soil or saprolite under Garry oak tree replicate 2 | place: USA:California | collected 2016-06-15 | reverse complement strand
ACGCCCGCACTATAATCGCTATCTACCTTACGTCGCTCTCGTCAAAGCCGACCCAAATGCGGCTTACGTATTCCCACTTGGCGCTAGTCAAATACCGTCACTTGCTACAAAAGTGGCGCATTCAGCCGGACACTATCTACGTTTCGTACTTGATGGTTATGTCATTTATCAGCCTTTACAAACCTCTAATATCATGCCTGCTAGCCATAACTAGCCATTCATCAAGTAGAGATACTGGTATACCATTAAAAGTGTTATTGGGTAAGACAACCCCTAAACACATTCTGAAACAAATTTCTAAAAGCCGGATCGAGCGGCGAAACTGTTCGATTGAGCGGAGTGACGAGTAAAAGGTCAATCCCTTGCTCCGAGTAGAAACGTTCAATGTGATAGGTGACATTTTTGGCATCCACCGCCTGTAAAATTGTAGGATGGAGATCATCATGTCGTACCAGGAAGAAGATACCAGGGCGGTCTGCGTGTAGTACTGTATTGCTATTGACTGGTATCCGACCTGGTCGTCTTGAACGTAATCGGATCTGCGAGCCATCCAGTCGCCCACGCGTAACGAATGTGTGCTTGCTGCATGTATTTGATGATGGGACTTTGATCCGTGGGATTTGAAGAAATACAACCAGTTCCCTGAAAAGTGTATCTCGCATCGGCCTGGATGTATGCAACCCCTTGCGAGAAGAAATAGATGGCAAGCACACCCAAAAGTCCAACTTGAATAGCTGGCAATAGCGTCAATCGAGGGGAAGTCGTACGTGTAGCTAACCGCGCAATGTCCTGCTTCTCATCTTTCCCTTGTGCTGCTGCTTTTTTTCTTTCAATCAACATCATTGCGGGAATTGTGAAGATAGCAGCAATTAAAAAAGGCAAGGCGATCACTAATGGTACAACATAGCGCCCTACAAGATCCCAGGAGCTACAACCTGAACCAATTGCATAGATAGCAATAGAAGCAGTACTAAAGATTATTGATGCACATGCAATAAAGAGTAAAGGGAGGAGAGTAAGTTGCCTGATGCGCAAGAGTAAAGGATGATGCCAGAATACTGAAAGAAGAACACTCGCTGCGCTTATGGCCAAACAACAGACACTTATGGCTAACCCAAATGTCATTATATGAGGATTTGCCACAGTCACATCAGGTTGTGTTGGTAATGCTCCACCCAGAGCACGTGGTGCCAGGCAGGTGCTATAGACTTTCTGCACCTGTAAGATGGTGTGGAGACGACCATGAGGCACCGTCCCCCCCTTTTGAAAGAGATAGCGAATATTAGCCCACTGATGATGTGCTCCCCAATAAAGACCTGGAGCAAATCCAACAAGGCTTGCGGGAATAGCTACTCCAAAAAGAAGCGCCTCCTTGAACACAGCTATTCGTGTTCGAGATGCAGTTTGCCGCTGCGGCTTTACCAACTCTAAGATCAAATAACCCCCTATCCAGATGGCAATGGTCAACAATGCGTACACAACCAGGGGATCAATCCAGAAACCCAATCCAACAAGAAAACCAATACCCGCCCAGCGAAGCGCGAGTTCACGAGCAGAAGCGCCAACGTGCCAGCGTTGTGTCAAGCGAAATGCGCAAAACAGCAGCCATAGCATGAGAGCAAAGGCTTCGACGTACCCGCCGGTGGTTCGCATTTCCTCTACGGTATCGTAAAGAGGTGGAAAGGCAGCTACCAGTGTGGCAATGACCATAAATAGAGTTTTCGCTCGAGTGGATAAATGTGCAGCATCGGCCAGGGCTGAGGAGAAACACCAGGTGAGGTAGACAATCACAAGCGAAATGAGCAGAGGCTCAATGCGGATTGCCCACACGGAGGGGCCAGTCAAAAGAAAAATGCCTGCGATCAAATACATCTGCAGGCTCCCCATATACGGCTGGCCGTAGTAATAGATGGGATGCTCGCCATGCAGAATATGCTCGGCCTGCAAACCTACCTCGGCTTCATCACCAGCAATGACACCATTTGTATGGACTATTAACCACACACGGACAAGCACTGCTAAAAGTAAACAGGCCATTAAAGGCAACCATAGAATGCTCAGTAGATGTCGATGTTTGGATGTTGGTAGAGGACGATAGAAACCCTCAAATGTCTTACTAATGAATGTGGCCGTTGTGTTACTCATATATACACTCTTAAATACGATGAAATCATGCATGCTTTGTGGCACATAGTATCAATAGAAAGGGTTAATTGCAAGTGACATAGGCCTCTTAGATGGTACAATATCCAAAAAGAACGAGGCTGAATGAAAGGCAATATGGCTAGATTATTTGTAAGCACAAACAAGCAAGAATCTTCACCAACACAATTCTCGAAACCACCAGACCTCGCCGAACGTAGGTTACGTCGTATTGGCGCCTGGCTTATGCTTATCCTGGCCCTTCAAGCTGAACTTGGTCTTGCATGGGATAGGAATTGGCATGATCTGGTTGGACGCAATGAATTCTTTACCCCACCGCACATTATGCTCTACAGCGGCATTGCGGTATCCGGATTGATAGCTTTGTTTGTGGTCCTGGTCGATACATACCGGTATTACAAAAAGAAATCCGGAGTTGATGACCATTCGACGGTAAGGATTTTACATTTCTTCCATGCGCCACTTGGATACGTTATCTTAGGTTTTGGAGCACTTATTGACCTTCTGGCTGCTCCACTTGATAACTACTGGCACATACTGTATGGTATAGATGTTACCTTGTGGTCTCCTTTCCACCTCATGGGCACAGTCGGCGGTATTGTAATAGGACTGGGCATCGCCTTTGTCTTTGCCTCAGAGGCAGTGATCGAACGCCAATCAGCATATCCTCCACGTCGTTTCCTTGGGCTAAGTGGTCTTGAATGGGGAACGCTTCTAGTTCTCTCAGCATACATGAATCTGAATATCCCTGCCAATACAGCATTCATTCCTGTCACACTCGGTTCGCTACAATTCATTACGTACCCGCTTCCCCTGGCGTTTACTGCGGCTTTCTGTTTAGTAGCTGCGGCGAAGTTTACAAGAAAACGCGGCAGTGCACTCAAGACTGCTTTACTTCTCTGGATCGAAACAGTATATACAATGGCCTTTGTGCCGGTAGCTATAAGTATTATGGTAACACGACTCGGGCTTCATTTCCGTTTTCCAAATCTTCCTGGCCGCTTACCTGTCTTTAACGTAACGCTTGCACTCCTGCCACTTGTATTTGTGGCCTCAGCATTGATTGTTGATGGCATTGTCTCCTCGAAACGCCAACACGCTACAGGCAAGAATGACACGCTATTCAGGGTATGGCTACCTGGAGCTTTGGTTGCATTACCAGCTTTGATATTGCCGCCTTTAATCATTGAGTTTGTGATGAGTATTCCATTTCTACTGCCTTTGCCAGTAGGAGTGAGTATTTTTGAACCAATCTGGTCATCTACCTTGCTCACACTTCCATTGGCACTTTTAGCAGGGATATTAGGCGCTATAGCTACCCCAATAACTCCTCCATCTGCGTCAGATGTGAATCGAACAATTGCAATGCTTGACGTACTGGTTCAGGTGATGTCATATCCACTCCTGCTTTCTTCAGCAGTTCAATGCTATAGTCAGATGATCCCGAGCTAAGGAACTTCAGATAGCGATGAACCGCAGGCTGCCCCTCATGCAATATCTGCTGAACCAGAGCGCATGCAGCAGAAATGCCCGTCGCATACTGGTAGACATAGAAATTGTAGTAAAAATGGGGAATGCGCGCCCATTCAATGTCTATGAGTTCATCAATGACAGCCTCTCCGCCATAAAATTTTTCATTGATTGCGCGGTACATTGTACTCAGTGAATCAGCAGTCAACGGTTGACCCTGTTCAGCCTGGCTATGTATTTGCTGCTCATATTCCGCAAACATCGTCTGTCTGAAAAGCGTACCACGCAAATCTTCCAACGAATGATTGAGTATCGCCAGGCGTACTGTAGGATCATCAGTAGTCTTTAACAGGTATTCGGTCAGTAAACCCTCGTTCAGCGTAGAAGCAACCTCGGCTACAAAGATGGTATAGTCACCATACTGAAACGGCTGATGGCTGCGTGAAAAGTATGAATGCATTGAATGCCCAAGTTCGTGAGCCAATGTATACATGCTGTCACGTTTATTCTGGAAGTTCAGTAAGATAAACGGGCGAGTTTTGTACCCACCGCCGCTATAGGCCCCACCACGTTTTCCAGGAGTTTCGTAGACATCGATCCACCGTTCTTTAAACGCCTGCTGAAGAATACTCGTATAGTTCTCGCCTAATGGAGCGAGAGCAGTCACTACTGTACCACATGCCTCTGTGTAGCTTATCTCATCAGCAGTTTCTTTTACAATCGGCACATAAAGGTCGTACATATGCAACTCATCGAGTTGAAGTAAGCGTTTTCGCAATTTCATATATCGATTGAGAAGGTGAATATGCTCGCTGACCGTCTCCACAAGGTTATCATAGACGCTAACTGGAATATTATTACGTGCTAACGCTCGCTCGCGACTAGAGCCAAAACCGCGTTGCCTCGTAAAGAAGATGTTTCCTTTGACCTGTCCCGCAAGAGTAGCCGCAATTGTGTTACGCTGCTTGAGGAACGTTCCATGCATACCCTCAAACGCATCTGTTCGAACCCTGCGGTCTGTATTACGAATGTAGACCAGGTAATTACCTTTTGTGAGTTGAACCTCTTCGCCTTTCTCATTTCGAATCTGTGGAAGTTTCAAGTCAGCATTATCAATCATCGAGAAAACGCTATCTGGAACTTCAGAGATCTCGCCAGCAGCCGCAAGTACAGCCTCTACTTCCGCGGTACGGACATGGGGACGATTGCGATTAATATCGTCCAATTGTTGTCTATAAAGGCTCAGGCCGGATGTCTCTTGCACAAATGTATCAAGAGTTACTTGCGGCAAAGCCAGAATTTCTGGCTCTACGTAAGAGATAGCGGTTGAAGCACGTACGAGCAATTGCATAGCACGATCAAACATACCCAGATACACACTATTTGTTGTATCCTCGTCCCTGCGCATGGATGCATACACATACAGGGTTTCTAGTTCCTCAAACAATACATCGCGCGTCTGCAATACCATTAGCAATGCCTGTCCACTTTGAGCAAGTGTTCCCTTGAGCGCCTCAAGTTCTGGTAAACCCTGCTTAAGCTTCTTGAAACTGTTTTCCCAGTCATCATTGGTTGGGTAAATACTTTCAAGGTCCCACGTATACTCTCTGGCAATTTCACTACGCTTCGTCAATGTTTGCAATCTATGCGTCTGCCTTTCTAAACATATGAAAATGTATTGATTTCTGCACGCTCATGCAGTACACCGCACTCAAAGCTGAGTGTGTGGCGGAGGCCCCGCAACGAACCGCTGGTAGATGTTGACCGCGCTGTTCTCGTCACGGTCCATCACCAAGCCACAGTTCGAATTCTCGCAACGATACATCCGTTTCCACAGTGGCATGTCTTGCTTGCGTTTACACACATGACACATCTTGGTCGTATCGCGCTCATCAATTTTATATAGTGCTTTCCCATAATGCAGACACTTGTAGGTAAGCATCTGCACAAAGCCGTAGAGCCCCCAATCATTATATACCATACGGTTACGGATGCGCCGCTTGTTCCGCTCTTTGGGGGGCTCCTCTCCTTTTTTCTTAATGACCATCTGCCGTTGGGAAAGATCGCCGATTACCACAGCCCTTTCAGCCAGTTGGTGTGCGATGAGATGAGAAGCTTTATGCAGACAGTCTCGTTGTTTGTTACGCTTGCGTTCGGAGACCCGCTTGTACACCTTGGAGAGATGGATGTACCTGCGTGATTTCTTCTTGCAGCGGTCACGCTTGGAACGAATCTTGTCCAGTTGTTTGTTGTGCCAGCGGTAGCCCTTGAACCCACCAATGTGGTAGAAGCGTCCCTGGTCGTTGACACCCGTTGCCAGCATTTTGATTCCGAGATCAAAAGCTACAATACCATCATGGCGTATCTCACGTTGCTTCCGTTTCTTCTGCTTCTTGCGAGGCTTGTACTCACTGTCTTGATTGCCTTGTTCCGCATCGTCATAGACGAATGAGCAATAGTAGTTGCCTCGTGCATCTCTTGAAACGGCTACCTCGTGGAAGTGCTCAGGAGGGTCTTCGGTGAGATGCGCGACGATGTTAGGGTAGCGTTTGGGTCCCCAATTCCCGCCGCCACCTGTTGGGAGGATAAGGGTGTTTCCCTGCACTTCCAGGTACATTGCGGGATAACACAGTGTGAAGAACTGATGCCGTGGCTTGACGCGGGGAAAACCTGCTTTCTCGCCTGCTTCCAATCGGCGAAATAAGCCTTGCATAGCCTTGTCCAAGCGGAAGTACACCTCTGCTAAGAGTTTGCCATAGACGAAACGTAAGTCTGGGTCAAATGCTTTACTCTCTCGTAGGGACTTCTTCGCCCTTTCGAGGTTCCAGCGCTGCCCGTTACGTAGCTTCATGACGAACCAGTTGTACAGTCCCCGACATTTTGCCTGCATAAACTCAAGGGCTTCGGCGTCCTGGTCGCTTACCTCGATTTTGATCTTCTTACACAGTAACATGATCTATCTTTCTGAGTCGTTAGTCCTTGTCAAGGAGCAATAAATCATCTCTATGTCCCCATTTATCTAGAAAACGATAGAAATTCCTTTTCTTCAATCGCGTTCGTTCGGCGTCAGAGAGATTCGCGTCTTGAAACGGAGGATAGCTTTTAATAGGTAAATTTGGTGTAACCACCGCACGAAAACCACTATCACGTACCGCAAAATTAAAATCGATCGCCATGTAGTACGGAAAACGATAACTTTCGTCAAACAATCCTATCTTCTTGAGCAGTTTGCGCGGGAAAGCCAGACATGATTCGTCAATTACTTCAACTTCCGCATCAGTCGACTCTTCAAAATGGTGTAGATCTATAGAACTCAGGCCTTTAAATCCGGTTATTCCTATGCTTTTATCCGCCAAAATCTGTACTACAGGCGTGAAAACATCACCTATCAATTCGACACTGGTATCGAGCAGTAGAATATACTTCCCCCTGTTTTGCTTCAGGCCAACATTTCGTGCTTCTGCTTCGCCCAGCGGACGAGATGTATCCAGCAGATGCAGTCGTGAGTCGTTACGCAGTAGCTCATTGAACCAGGTATCCAGCTCCTCAAACGATCTATTATTAACCAACATAATTTCGACTTCGTGAGTCCCTATATATCGCATTACGCTTTCGACACAACGTTTCGTCTCCTCAAAATTGGTGTTTGCTAGAATATTCACCGAAAACTCGCAGAGATCCACCTCATCCAACAAGGAAGGTACATGCCGGGCTGTTCGATAAACGACTCCATCAACGTCAACACTGGGCAGAATAATGAGATGAGCGCCATGAGGATTATCTTTTATACCATATCCGGCTTCTTCAATTTGTCGTTTCAGTGCATCGGCCTGCTCATATTTTCCCCGTTTACGTAGTTCATCGCGCTCATGTGATAGTGCTAATATATCAGCAGGTATACCTGGGCGTGAAGATTGTATAGTCATACATGTGTCCTTCTTTTTTACAATTCAGTTTCTCTATCAACGACTGTCCCTAATGTGGCTTTCAATCCAGCCATGCTACCAACCAAGCGCAAGTCCATCGCAGCGTGGGTCGGCAGCTCCTTCAAAATAATTACTGGTGGAATTGATTTGAATTGCTTGCGCATGACCCATTCCATCATCCCATGGCCCTACAATATTTGTACGATGGCCAAGCATATCTAACAACAAAGGCACGCCTTGAGGGAAGCGATTCTCCATCATCACCACTTCAGCAATATTTCTTTCCAGGTGCCCATCCACTCCTCGTTGACCTGGTATGATGTTCTGTTTGCCACTCAAAGGATTCAAGCGAATATACCCACTGCGCCAGCGTGGCGCCGCTATTGCCTGCTGAACATTCAAGCCAAAATCAAGCATCGCTGAGAGCAACTGGACATGTATCTGTGGTTGCGCATCTCCGCCCATCGTTCCAACCGCCATGTAAGGCGCCCCATCACGTAAGACCATCGCGGGTGTCAATGTATGCATTGTACGCTTCCCTGGCTGCAAGAAATTTACGTGTCTCGAATCGAGCGAAAAGTACGTCCCACGGTTATGCAGCATCACCCCTGTATCTCCCCCAACGACCCCGCTCCCGAAGCCATTGTAGAGGCTTTGTATTAACGAAACGACATTTCCCTCTCCATCCGCCACGCATAGATACATAGTATCGCCTTCTTTTTCAAGTCCTGCTGCTACACTAGGCGTTGCCCTTTGCAGGTTTATCCTGGCACGCTGCAATTCAGCATATTCTTTACTTATCAGCCGTTCAACAGGCACATCCACAAAATCAGGATCGGAAATATACTGATCCCGGTCAGCAAACGCTAGTTTCTTTGCTTCGAGCAAAATATGTAGGTATTCTGGCGTTTGATAGCCCAAAGACTTCAAATTATAACCCTCGATAATATTTAACATCTCCAAAGCTGTAAGGCCTTGTGAATTTGGTGGAAATTCAAAAACATCGTAACCACGATAGTTCGTTGAGATCGGCTCTACCCAGTCAGAATGGTGCTTCTGCATATCTTCTATACCGAGTACTCCACCGCACTGCTGGACATAATCTGTAATTTCTCGTGCTATTGGTCCACTATAGAAAGCGTCACGTCCCTCTTTAGCCAGCATACGGTACGTAGAAGCCAGATTGGGTTGTCTAAATACATCTCCCGTTTTCGGAGGCCTGTTATCTGGCAAATATACTCGGGCGCTGCTCTCCCATCGCTTCAAAACAGGTACTGCCGCCTGGGTAAGCCAACCGCTCAATTTGCTGGTTACCGGTGCACCCTCTTCAGCATATGCAATAGCTGGAGCAAATATCGTTTCTGCAGCAAGAGTGCCAAAACGTTCCAATGCCTCGAACCAACCATCGACTGCCCCAGGAACGTTGATTGAGAGTGGACCACGTTCGGGTATCTGCTTGAAACCCTGAGCAGCAAATAACTCAGGCGTCATATCCTGTGGTGCGCGACCACTCCCATTCAACGCGTACAACCCGCGTGACTTCTCATCCCAAATGAGCATGAACACATCGCCACCGGCTGAACATGTAGATGGATACACAACAGTCATTGTGGCGTTGGCAGCAATCGCCGCATCGATAGCATTTCCACCCTGCGCTAGAATCTGTAAACCCGCCTGGGTAGCAAGATAGTGCGCGCAAGCAACCATACCACGGGAGGCAAAAACAGGCTGATCGGAGAGCATAGCGGAAGGCTCCGTTTCCTTCTGAATTAGTGGCACTGACGACTTAGCTAAGAATTATGCATGATGAATATTATAGCATCTATCATTGCAAAGAGTATGCTGATTAGTACCCTATCTCAGGATGTGTGCAGGTTACCAAAACAGCAGTGCTTTGTGTGTGATAAACTCATACAATAGAGCTAGAGTGTTCATTCTCACAGGTAACCTGATGAGAGTAGTATGTTATAGGATCCAGGAGTAACAATGAAGCGCTCATTTCTAAGTTTCCTTGATAAATCGGCCTATGGCCTGACCTTGCTCTTCGCGCTCGACCGGCTCTTAAAAATGGCCGCTGTCATACACTTCTTTCGCCGTCCCCAACCACCACCACCTCCATCGTGGCCTGAGGTGACTCTACTGCAACCAATCACGCGAGGCACGAGCAACCTGCTCGATTCTCTGCAAACGCGAGCACGGCTCGATTATCCCGCCACAGTGCAGCACCTGCTGATTTGCGACGCAAACGACGTTGAGACGCGGGCCACAGTCTCCTTATACCTGGCCGAGTTTCAGACATTGCAGGCTGAGGTCGTCCTGGTTGAGTCAAGTGGTGGAGCAGGGAGAACAATAGCGACCAAGATGAGAAAACTTCAAGTGGCACTCCCGCGAGCCACAGGCGACGTGTTGTGTTTTGTGGATGACGATGTTGCGTTACGCCCCAAGACTCTGCACGTGCTGATACCATATCTATTTCAGCCTGGCGTTGGCGTGGCTTTTGGCTTTCCCTGTTTTACCAACTGGCAAACCGCCTGGTCAAGCCTCATAAGTGGCCTCATCAATGCGCATATGCTGTTGAGTTTTGCAGCGTTGACCTATCTCACCAAACCGATCAGGATTAATGGCCACATTTTCGCCTTCCGCAAGGAGGTATTTCGAGACGTAGGTGGATTTGACGGCCTGGAACAGTACATCGATGATGAGTACACCATTGCTCAGCGCATGCGGGAACATAAGCTTCATGCAGTGCAAACACCGCTGATCTATGATATCGATAATTCCCTGAACTCATGTAGTGCTTATATAAAGCAATTCAAACGCTGGTTTGTAATACCGCGCCAGGCCATGATGCCATCTCTCACACCGAAAGAAAAACTGGTGGCCTCGATAGCTAGTGTCGGTCTCCCTTTGCCGGGTGTTATCGCGCTGTTGGCCCTGCTCACTCGACGGCGCTCTGCATTATGGGCGCTCGGCACCAGCCTGACACTGTTCGGGACCACCTATGCACTGTGCGAGCAGCGCTATTTGCAACGCCATATGCCACTGCGTCGCTGGCCTCTCTTGTTCATCGTAGCGCTATGGACCCCGTTACATATACTGTGGACAATCTTCTTGAGCAACGAAGTGGAATGGCGCGGCCAGAGACTGCGCCTGCACCGTGATGGTACCATGGAGATTTTGTCATAAGGGATGGAGGAGAGCTACCGTTACAATGAGAATTGCTATCGTAGCCCTTGGTTCACGCGGCGACGTTCAACCACATATTGCCCTGGGTGCTGGATTACGAGCTGCCGGATATGATGTTTGCCTGGTCACGCATGCTCTCTTCGAGTCACCTATCCGCCGTTTAGGACTGGGCTTTTCTCCAGTAGAGATCAATCCCCGTGACGTGGTGGAAAATGAAATGGGTCAGGCATGGTTGGGGAGCGGCAATAATTTTCTGTCCTTCTTTCAACGCTTTTCTCGTTTAGCAGAGCCGCTGATCCAGCAAGCGATGATTGACTGCTGGCAAGCCTGCGAGCATGCGGACGCTATAGTGACCTCCCCTCTCGGCATCTGTGTGGCTGCCTCTGTCGCCGAAAAACTGGGTGTGCCATGCTGGATTGGTGCGGGGCAACCTCTGACACCCACGAGCCATTTCGCCATACCCTTTTTTCCTGACGCACCATCCTGGCTCCCCTTTGGCAGCGGCTCCTATTATCGTTTGACCTATGGATTATCCACGCGCATCTTCTGGCGGCTTATCAGACCCTCTGTAAATAGGGCTCGCCAGCAGATACTGAATCTGCCACCACTGTTCTCACATTGGCTATATGAACAGGTGCGGCAGCAGCGCTTTCCCATGTTGTACTACTTTAGTCCCTCTGTCTTGCCTCAGCCACCCGATTGGAGCAATAAAAACCATGTCACTGGCTACTGGTTCCTTGATGATGACCAGGATTGGCGGCCTCCTGCAGATCTGCTGGATTTCCTGAGTTCTGGCCCAGCCCCTGTCTACGTTGGCTTCGGCAGTATGCGCACTCCAAAATCGGAAGAAATGACGAACATAGTGCTACAAGCCCTGGCCCGTACCAGGCAGAGAGGCATACTTGTCAGCGGCTGGGGAGGCATTAGTAATGTCGATTTGCCTGAAGAGGTGTACAAGATTGATTTCGTTCCTCATCACTGGCTTTTCCCACAAATGGCAGCGGTTGTTCATCATGGTGGCGCCGGGACAATGGCCGCAAGCGTACGCGCAGGTGTTCCGACCGTCATGATTCCATTCTTTGGTGATCAACCATTTTGGGGAAGGCGTTATTTTGCCTTAGGCGTTATGCCAAAGCCTATCCCACACAAGCATTTGACAGTGGAACGGCTGGTACAAGCTATTCGTATTGCTACCAGCGATGAAGTTATACGTACACGCCTGGTAACGCTGAATGAGCGAATGCGTACCGAGAACGGCGTGGCACGAGCCATTGAGATTCTAGAAAAGTGCTCCTGGTCATGATGGATGAGGAAAAACTGGGCGCAGGAAACATCTCTTCTGTCTATAGCTCTACATCTTCAGCACCTGCACCCTGCGGCGTTTCATACCCGCTGGAAACGCCACCAGGCCTTGCTCGATGTACACCGTAGCTGGACGACAGGCATACTGCGCCACAGTAGTATCAACGCTCACCTGGACCGCCTGG
>WNGP01004044.1_pt1 | contig 12233 bp, 9 predicted proteins | sample 5407671 | NCBI WGS metagenome assembly WNGP01 (sample SAMN13153381, study PRJNA577476) | soil metagenome | isolation source: 40 cm soil or saprolite under Garry oak tree replicate 2 | place: USA:California | collected 2016-06-15 | reverse complement strand
TTCGTCGACGAGCACGACATCACATGTACGCATAGCAAGCTCGGCGTAGCGAACCTCTTCAGGAATGAGAGGAGCCTGTGGGCTGCTGGCGAGAAGGCTCGCAGGTGTGGCAAACCAGACGTTTGCATCGAATAAGCTACGCGTTGGCGCGTGAACGGGACAGCACGGCATCAACGGGCAATCGAAACGGGAGCTAACTCCTTCTTCTCGATCTGTAAGATATAAGCTGGTGCATGGTTCCTGCCCAGGGGTAATCGGCACTACATCTCGCCGTAAGCCATCTAACCCACAGATCGTTGAGAGGAGTGCATACCCGGGATGATCCTGGCTGAGGGATGGACCCACACGCTGCATCTCTGCAGCCATAAGGCGATTGAGATGGTTGACGCGGGTGGATCGTCCGATCAAGGGAAGGGCACGGATGCGGGCGTCTGCCTGACGAAATTCCTCGAACACCTTGTAGGAACGCAGCAGAGAGGCAACGTCACTCATAACGATGGCGACACGCAGGCCACGTTTGGCTAGATGGACCGCCAGCACCATGAAGAGGCTGGATTTTCCACTGCCGAGCATCCCAACGAGGTGGAACAGCCCGTTGATGGTAAAGGTTCTACCTGGTAGCAGTCCGGTCGGGGTAACTTCCTGCAGGCGGATATTGCGGATACGACGCCCCCAATCTTGGGCGGCGATCGATCCTTCTGGCGCTACAACGTCCATCCAGTCAGCTTCGGCCTCGAGTTCATCGAGAGTGACCCGTAACGGCGGGCGAACGGTACGCGCTTCAGGGATGGGACGTGGAGCAAGCTTGGCCATGGCAACGGCGCGGGTGGGAATCTCAACCTCATGTGGGTCGCGATCCAGGTAGAAGCGGTAGACTCCCGGCGAGGCTGCATGGGGGGGGCGCCGTAGCCAGGCAGGTGGTGTTTCCAATGCTCCGCGCATCGCTTGCAGTCGTTCGGGAAGGACCGATGTATCTGTGGACGTCAACGTTGTGCCGTCGAACGTATAGAGCGGATAGGGAGCAGGCACCCGACGATACTGTGAAAGGTTTCGCTCCCACGCACTTCGGCCAGGAACGTCAGGGAGCCGCAGGCGCACAAGAGCAAGGGCACGTTGGCTGGCCTCAGATAATTGCTCAAGCGCGGGAAATGGATGTCCGCCCAGAATAGCCCAGGCCAATTCGGGATTCTGCCCAGGCAAGTGGTCATTCATAAGCGTCAAGATCAACTCAGTATCCAGAAATTGAGCAAAGGACATTTTCAGCGGTCCATAAACGGACTCCATATTCGCAAGTTCGCGGGCGAAATCTGTTCGCCAGGTCTTAGTATCTCGCATCGAACTGCCTCTTTCGTTCTTGTACGCGCGCGATCAGGGCGTTGACCGAAACAACAGAGAAAGGCTGCCCAATGGTCGCTGCGCGAAGAAATTCGAGATAGGAAGGCGTGTGTCGTATCCGCGCATCGGGTATCGCGTAGAAGGCCTGGGTATAGTTATACTCCTCCTCGTTTGACAGCGGGGTAAGCCGGCGGGCTAGTAGATGTGGATAGGTCCAGTCTTTGACATCGACGGCCCAGATATCATCATGAGAAAGAGAGATGCGCAGGTCATAGCGATCGAAGTACGGCCAGAGTTCGACAGGTACTCCCATGGACTCTAGAGCTTCAAACAGGGCGATTTCGCTTCTCCCGGGAGCAACAACATAGTCACGTATCGCCGATCGCACGCGCACGAGTCCTCCTCGCTCTGGGAGGGACAAAGTGCTGGTTCCACGAGTGAAATCGTCGGTGAGCACTTCACAAAATGCACCGCCACAATGTAGTCGTCCCTCCTTGCGTGTGAGTGTCCACCCGCAGTGCCCACAGAGCAAAACATGGTTGCCTTCGAGGGTCGAGAAAGGGACCGTCTCGTACAAATCGTGAAGATCACTTCCGAATACCCCGAGCTCCACGCTACTTGCGGCATCAATCAGGTCGTGGAGAGGCATAACCGCGTGCTCGATAAGGTGGCGGCGGAGAGCAACGTATGCTGACTGCTTTCGGAGAAGTTCCGCAGTACGGCGAATCTTGCGCATCAGATCCTGACACAACTCGTGTTCGGCATCCCCACCCACAGCATTTTCTGCCAGTTCGCGACAAAAGGTCGTAGGGCGCTCCTCAGTCTCCAGGAGCGACTCCTCGAGCAGGTGTATAGGCAGAGCGAAGCGCACAGGCCAGGCATTAAGAGTTTTTTTGCAGAGAGCGATGGCAGCCTGGGTATGAGTTGGTGGATCAATTCCTCGCATCATACATTCGACAGCCAGCATATTCAATCCCCGCTGCCATGCGGAAGGATAAGGGGCTTGAAGCGGCTTGTTCTCAGCAACCAGTTTGACCAACCTCGTTAGACCACTCGCCAGCAGCGGAAGAATCACATCGGGGAGAGGAACGTCGAAAGCCGAAGGAGAAACCTCTTTTTGCCGGGTTAGGAGAGCATAAGCGGCATCGGTGAGGGCAAGGGAGCGGGGAGAGCTATCCCATTCAACATATGCCGGCCGCAATCGAGATAGTTGTCGCTGGATATTGCCGCGAGAACTACTCTGCAATCCAGCAGTCACCGCAATCTCCGCAAATGTCGGTGGACGTCCTCCATCCTGTTGGCTTAGAGTCGCGATGATGTTCAGCAAGGAAAGATCGGATTCGTTGGGTATTTCCATGACTACATCCTTTGAAACATATGTTGTACAACATACGTTATATGGAGTGTACCTGAATTGTTACTGAGTTGTCAAGAGTGAGAGATAGGATGAACTTGTATGAGCAAGTACTGATGAATCGGCGGCGGATACTTCTACTGTTTTGCTCTATCCAAAGGTTCCTTCGACTGATTTTCATCCTCAGTAAGGTCTGCCATAAACCAGTGGTAGAAATAAAGTTTCAGGACTAGCCACCAGAAATAGGAGGCGAGCCCGGGCCGAAGCGATCAGCGTCTAACAATCCATGGGCTATTTCAGCAAGAGCGGTAAAATGACCATCAGGTATAGCGGTGAAGATGTTATCTGGCTCAAAAGGAGCATCTTTCCTATATAGGCGCAAAACGGGATACGTAATATTAGCAAAGAGCATATAAATGGTATATGCTTTGTGATCGCCTGCTGCCTTTGCCTCAGCGGTTTTGTCAAAGAAGCGCGGCGAATACGCCAAGCACAGTTTGCTTGGGCTGGCATCCACAACGCTTTGCCAGTCGCAGTCTTTAAAAGACTGCCTCATCAGAGGATAAATCGATCGAGTCATGAGAACCTTCCCTTCCTACATTTTCTCTTGCGGCGGCTGGAAGGCCAATTCCTCTACAACAACAATATTGATTTAAGGTATTGCCTGTCATTACTTCATTGTCCTCCTGGTCGAATACCCCAAAGGCCCGTAGTTTTGAGCCGCATTTCTAGGGCTGCCTCGCTTACTCCATAGTGGTTTGCTATTCCTCCAATGGACGCTCCCTGTCGGATCATCTGCAATAGGGGAGCATACGGCAGCAATACCGCTAACCCATATCCATGAGCCTCGAATTCTTGCTCATCACTGTAGTGAACCTGAAGCATACCTTCTGCCGCTATCGAGATAGGCTGATGACTGAAAACGAGATGTCCAAACTCATGCGCTATCGTGAAGTTCCGGCGTGTCAGACTATGGGTTGGATTGATTAGCATAAGGTGCTCCCCATTTCGGATATGCACTGTCACGCCAGACCATCTTTCTTCGAATTCTCCCTGGAGATCCCGTCCGAAATGAGACGTGTAGTCTTCAAAGGTTTCCAAAATGCGCGTCACATCGTGGAACTGCAAGAGGTACCGAGGGTTGCAGGGTTCTCCGAAGCGACATCCAAGCGCTCGTCTATCGGCAAGCGCAAGCTTCTCAATGCGGCGCATGAGCGAGTAGCCGGGTAAGTCATCAGCATACCGTAGAGTAATACGTCTTTTCATTTCTGCCGTCCCACATTCTACTGCTTACTCTTCTCGCAAAGCTTTCTCATAAGCCTCGCGCACAAGTGCAGCTATCCGACTTGCCTGGTCTTCCGTCAGATTCTTATCAGAGCGCAAAAATGCTGCGATTTGGTCAGGTGTATGGCCTGAAAGAGGATCATACGACAGCAGAAGTTGACGTTCCTCCTCTACTGTACTACTCATGCTCTGGCACAGCGTATGCACTAGTTTCTGGGATGGGCGGCGTTCACCACTTTCTAGTTGCGCGATCATGCTGCGCGAGATCCCTGCTCGCCTCGCTAACTCTATCTGCGTTAAGCCCGCCTTCTGGCGGAGGGAAGCTAAGAGCTTCCCTCCACGTACATTTCCCGATTGTGGAGTTACCATTGTCTAGACCTCTAATTCCTCGACTGAATCCATACGGACTTCTCCTGGGGAGACCGAGATAACCCTGCTGGACTTACTACCCACCTTTTGTACTTCAAGTCCAGTTGCTCGCCAGGATTGTTTTACAGTATCCAGGTGAGTGACCATAATAATATGTTCAAAAATTCCACGTTGTTGCACATCTTCGAAGATGCGCTGTACAGCTTCACATCGCTCTTCATCCAAAGATGAAAGGACTTCGTCCAGTATGAGGAATTTCACCTTGCCTGTCTTGGTAATAGTTTGCGCTTGCTCAGCCAAAGCGATGCGCAGACACAAACCAACCAACGCTTTTTCCCCTCCCGATAGACGACTGATCGGTCGTTGTACATTGCTTGCATCGATATAGTAGAGTTCATCTCCATCAAACTTGATGCTCAATATGGATTGGTCTGTAATAGCGTGAAGGAGGAGCCGAGAAGTACGCCGTGTCACCTCTTCAGTATTAGCAGCAAAGAAATGCTTTTTGAAATTTTCTAAAAGTGAGCCGAGCCGCTTATCTTTCTGAAATTCTTTGAGGACTTCGCTAAACCGGCCGTGTTGTTGATTGGCCCGCTCCAGCGCCTCGCCAGCTCTCTGTGCCTCCAATTGCGCGTTTGAGTCGGCTAATCGGGCATTCGCGAGATCATTCTTTAGGGTTGTGTCTTCAGCCAAAGCAGCACTGAGCTCATTTTTAGCTGTTTGAAATGTGTCGGCATCGTATCCTACGGCAGCCTGCTGTTTCTGCAGTTGTTCTATGTCCAGGCGTAAACGCTCCTGCTCTTGCCGCTTCTTTACAAGATATGCGTTTAACGAAGGCAATTGGGCGTAAAGTTCGGTATCTGCTTTGATCTCACCGGCCCTTTTACTCATGGCAGCTTTACTTTTCAGGAGCTCTGCCTGCTCCTGAGGATCTGGCGGAGCCTCCTCGCCTAATTCCTCCCACTCTTTCTCTGCCTTGAGGAGGTCAACTTTAGCTTCTTCGCAGCGAGCGAGAAGTGTCTCTCTTGTTTGCACTTTCTTTTCTATTTCCGTGACAGCCGTATTGCATTGGGTCCACTTCTTTTCGGCTTGCTGTTGCTCCCGTTGCCATGCTTTCTTCCGCTCATCCAGGCTTGCCTTTAGCTGTCCAAGTGCCTTACGCCGACGTGGAAGCTCCTCGCTGAGCCAGAGGGCGAGGTGTTTTATCCGATCTTCTGGTGTATGCTCCGTGAAACGCTGACTACAAGTTGGGCAGCGCGCATCGGCTGCGCTGCTTCTTAAGAGGTGCAGTGATTCTTCGTTTTGCGTCTTTAGAATGGTGAGTTCAGAGTCTTGTCGCTGCCACTCTGCATATTCGTCGCCCGTAGGATCATTATTGCGCAAGGCCTGCCACTCGTCCCTTGCCTGCTGCTCTTGCAGGCGTGCCTGATCAAGTTCTTCTTCTACGTGGGCGTGGGAGGCCAGCTGGCTCTCTTGTTTTTCCAGGGTGTCCTTTGCAACTGTTAGCGCACTGTGGCATTTTTTGATCAGCGGAAGACGCCCCAGGCGAGCGTCGCATTTTTTGATTTCTTCTTGTAATTGTGCATATTCCTCGGCGGCCTGCGCGCAAGCTTTTGCCTTCTGAATTTCCACTTCGTAAACGGATATGTCCTGTACTACTTGCTGCTCTTTCCCCTCAAGCTTCGTAATTTGCTTTTCCCAGCCCTGATAGCTTACTTGTAATCTCTCTTGCTTCTGGTAAGCCTGGGTGATTCGATCGATTACTTTCCTGTGTTCCGCTTGCCTCTGCTCCAATGATGCGACCTGTGTATGCGCTTCCTGAGCCGCCAACTCTGCCGCCGCCGCATTGCTGGATTTCTCTTCGAGGACCTGCTCTATAGCCGCCGTGAACTTCTGGATATATTGTACTTTCACCTCGTACTTGTGCGCACTCTGAAACTTCCTCAAGAGTTCCCGGTGGATTTCGGCGAGCGACTGTTCATCACAGATGAGATTTCCCTGGGCGAGGGTATCACTTTCTGCTCTGTCGCAGCGTTTGACTTGTAGCTGTACTGCCCTCGACAATACCTCGAGCTGAAGAACTCTCTCTATAATGTTACGTCGCACTTCGGGCTTGTCCGCGACAAGCCCCGCCGTATCTCCCTGCAAGGCAACATAGGTGCTTTCGAATTGTTCTCGGGTGATGCCGCCGAGTAGCGAACTGATCTGGCGGTTTGCCATACTTAAGCTGGAGGCAATACTCTGTACCTGAAGTGCTTTGTTCACCCACAACGCGGTAGAATTGCTAGAGCGAACAATTTTCACCGGCTGCCCGTCGACAAAGAGTTCACACTCGATCTGAACTTCTCCCGGAGCATTGTCACTGCGCGGGTTTAGCGCCAGGGCTTGCGCGCCGCGCCCACGCTTCTGCCCGAAGAGCGCATAAGTAAAAGATTCGACCAACGTGCTTTTCCCTGCACCATTTGATCCGCTGATAACAGTGAGTCCCGGCGGAAAAGAGATCACATCGGTCTCAACAAAACGCCGGAAGTTCTGAAGTTTGAGCGTTAACACACTGCTGCTCATCATTTATTCTCCTTCGTCTCCCGTGAAAGCTCGTGCTGCTAGCAGTTCTTTGCGCGCGGCATCGATCAGCAGTAAACCTTGCTGATTGAACCACGTGCGTTCCGTCTCATCTTGAATCGTTCGATTGAGATAGTGTTGCCATTGGTCATCGAGGGAGGCTTCAGACAATGCTTCATGGCTCTGCTCAGCCGAAGGTTGCTGAATGTCCCAGCGAATTTCGCAGCGGCGCACCAATCTGCGTAATTGTTCGATCTCCGCGTGATCGAGTTGGTCCCACGTCTTCGATGGACAGTTCTTAACCTCCAGGCACACAGCCGCCTCCGGGGGAAGCTCTGATTCGAAGCGCTTACGCAATACATCTATTAGCGATTCGGAATCAACACTTGTCGCATCGATAGTCTCCAGCCGCAAAACGGGCCTCGGGTTCATGTTCGCAAGCGTATGCACGGTTGCCGCTTCGTTGAGAGAAAGACATACATCGAGGGCGCCGCGGATAGCGTTTGGATCCCCTTGGCGTGGAGGGTGAGCCGCCGCCTCGCCAAAATTAAGGGCCTCCAGGCTACCAGCGTAGTAAGCAGGGGCGTCCAGAAGAGGCTGGTAGCTATGGATATGCCAGTCGCCGAGAGCCACATAGTGCCAGCCTCGTCGCAGCACATCCTTGGGTATGCTGGCAGAGGCGTGTCGTAAAGAGTTGAGTTCGTCCATGCCATGGACTCGCCCGTGCGTGAGCAAGACATTTACGTACCCGGAAAGCGGAGCTACGCCTATAAAAGTCTGATCGTGAACCGCGCGATACGGTAAAGCATGAACGGCAAGTTTCTCTTTCGTTTTCAAGCCCTGCAAGGACCAGTCCTCATCGCGGATGATCTCGTACGCTGAGTCATTGACGACGTGTGCCCCCAATTCCCGCAAGAAACTTGTAGGGCTGCCCGTATGGAGCCAGTTCGAAGTTTCGTGATTGCCGTCGATGATGACCACCTCGATACCATGACGGATCAGCGTGTGAGCCATGCGAGCTGCATAGACAATTGCGCGAGGGTAAGGGTTCGGTTTGTGGAAGAGGTCACCTGCAACAACGACGACATCCACAGGTGGTTGTTGACCTACGATGTCCTTCGTTATTCTCCTTACGGCGTTCTCGATATCGACCTCACGAACATAGCGCCCCTCCGCATGTTCCCCTGCGCCGAAAACAAAATTGATTGGGCCGGTATAACCGAGGTGTATATCGGCAAGATGAACCAATCGGATATCGTTCATATCCATTCCTCTTTCTCTTCTCTAAAATTTGCTGGAGTGGGCATATAATCGTTTTTCGTATGGACGGGACCCTTCTTTCCAAATTTTTCCAAAGCTAATTGCGAGAACTGCTGCCATGGTGAGATAGACGCAGATGCCTCAGTTCCGGCGTGATCTATCTCGATGCCTCGAAGCAGCTCTATCACCCTCTTTCTACTGCCTTTTTGTTCCGGACATCGGCCAGCTGCAGTAATCCTGCACAGGGCTTTGCGGATCGAGCCGACGTAGCCGTTCCGCAACGCACTCTGCTAGAGGACGGCTGAGGAGAGGGGGGAATTTCTCTCGCCACTTTGTTGCTCCACTTACGACGAAAGGGCGAGGGAAGTGTGCAAAGACAGCTGTGCGCAATGATGGGTATTGGAGGAGCGTTTCCCCTGGCTTCAATTGAGTGAGGCGGGCTTTGAACTCTTGGGAGAGGGGGGTATACATGCGATCATTGAGTTCCTGCTCGGGCGTCTGCATCGAATAGTGAACAGAGGCGGCTTTGAGTATATCTTCGTTGATGCCGCTGCGAAACTGTCCGGCGCCGAAGAGGACAATGCCGCGATCCCTGGTCGTGCGAGCGAGTTGCGAGAGGTATTCCCCAATCCCACTGTTGCCATCTCGCGGGGCAAGGCGATTTAATTCGTCGGCGAAGACAATAATATGGTCTACCCCGCACTTCCCCTGTGTCATTGCCTCAGTGAGCTGTTTTAGGACGAAGGCGGTGATAATCTTAATGGCGCTTTCTGCAACTTCTGGGTCGCGGGGATTGGCCATAATACGCTCAATGTCAACCACGACCATATCGTAGGGTTGCAGGTCCGCTAGCCTATGAAGACCATAGCCCCTTCCGGTCACATCGATCAAGCCGCTGAGAGTTGCTGGAAGTGAGCTAAAACGCTGTGCAACGGCCTGGATCGTAGATGCGTTGTACTCCTTCCACGGCTCTTCTCGATCCGCTTTTGATAGCTTGATCTTCGTTTTGAAGAGATGCAAAACATCAGCAAGTGTGAAGCCATCTTCATCTTGTGTTTCCCTGAAGTATTCTGCGATCTCTGCGAGTAGACTCATCATTCCCGTCGAGCGTTTATCAAAAAACAGGTCAAGGTACGGCCAGAGGTCTAGAATCCCGAGTGTAAACTCGCGAGTCTCACTATTACCTGGAATATCAGCTGCGGGATTGGAGCGCAGGGAATTACGGTTAAAGCCATCTTCCTGAAGCGGAACATAGACAAGAACGCGCCCAAAGGGCGGTTTATCCACGCTAACCCCGGCAGCTTTCCACATTTTGTAGTCGCGCTCCTCTAATTCAGAGGAATCGGTATGATCCAGATAAAGGAGGTCAGCCCCTTTCACATTGATCGCGACTGTAGCTACCCTTGGAACACTATACTTCCTCATCAGAATCTCCTTCCTCCAGGCTTCGCAGTTGAGCGTAGAGCGAGATGGTGAGTGTCAGAAACAAGGAGGTCTTCCCTGCCCCGGGCAGTCCGCTCAGGATCACATGCCCTTGCTTTGGCCCAAGGACACGAGATCTCTCTTCTGCAAAGAGGCCGTATTCCCCGTGAGCATCCTCATAGAAGCCGGTCAGCAAGTAATCGGGGGCGAGCCACGAAGCGCAGTCTTTCTTGTGAACGCTGGCAAGCTCGTCAGCCTGAACGGGGTAGACAGGACCACTGAGTACAGGTCGGTGCGCCATATGAGTGGAAGCAAGGACCTTCGCACGGTAGTTAACGATGGGGCGCCTGGAGCTGGGGGCAGGAAGTATGCTCTCAAGCGGGGGACGCGCATCTTGTTCATAGACGTGAATGGCATAATCATCCAAACCGAGTGTGCTTCCCTCCGTATCGATCACAATGGCATACGTGTCTACGGTTTGCTGACCGTAGGAAGTGTGCCGGACGATAGAGCCAATGCCGAGGGATATCTCTTCAGCAGGCGCCCAGAACTGAAAGGTATCGCTATACGATGCGGCGTTACGAGCATTGCTCACATAGCCGATAGGGGCACCTTCCTGTTGCCTCTGGGCCGACATCTGCTCGCGAGCAGCTTGTACGAGCGCTTCAATTTCTTTCTCGTCCTCATCAGCAACGTTGTCACCTTGATCTTCCGGGTAGAAAGGCACTTCGAGTACCTCCGTATCGCTGGCCGCCTCCTGATTATCGGTTGAGGAGGTTTGTGACTGAGCGCGAAAGCTCTCTAATAAGCGCTGCAAATCATCATCCATGTTGCCTTTGTTCCTCTCTCCGTTTCACCTTAACTGCGCAAGCAAGAGCTCGCCAGGTAGTTGTTGCGCCTTCAAAAACTGTTCACAATCGTAGATGCCGAATGGCATAACATCGTATCGTGGATCCGGCATGGCCGAGATACCATAAAATTCGTCCAGGATGGCCCAACTTATCTCATCTACCCACCGCTGCCAGTCAGTGAAAGCCGCGATGTCTAGCCGGACAATCCCGCTCATATGATTGGAGCTGTGCCGGAGAGGTGGACGAACGCGCAAATACCAGGAAACTATGGGCCTATGTGCCTGTTCAAGCGTGCATTTTTGTTGGGCCTCTCGGCTGGGCCGAGGAAGAAAGGCAACACTACGTTGACCCACTTCCAACTGCATAGTTTTTCGCTCCCCTTCAACGCCAAAGAAAGGGACAGGGTGCGTTTTAACGCAGGAGACGATGTTCCTGAGCAATTCAGGTTGATGAAGGTATTCTCTTTTAAACTGGAAGAGAGAACCATCTTTCAGGAGCCAATTCGATCCAGCCTGATCTTGTTCTCTTAACAATCTTGCCCCTGCCATCGACGTTACCTGCTCGGACAAGTCAAGCAAATGCCTGGCTCTGCGTCGAGCTCTACTTTGCCATGCGAGATTCCCCATTTTCTGCATGTCTGATGGTGTGGGCCCGTATTCCTCACCCTCTGAGCCTGTCCAGCAAAGGTCAGCGAGACGGTAAGGGTACAGTTTCAAACGCTCATAAGCGCCGCGAATGGATGAAGGGAATAGATCGAAAGGCGCAAGTAACGTTGCTTGATGCCGCTGAAAGTGATACATGCTGGTGTGAAAACCCGTTGCACCCTCACGTGCACGTACGACCGAAGCATTGCGGGTATACAAGATCGGATAAATATCTTCGTACCCTAAAGAGTACGTCGAACGAATACCATCACAATATGCTTTAATCGTGACACTCTTCCGCCGTGGGGCCAGGGCTCGTATCTCGAAAGGGGCGTCTTCATTTGGTTCGAGGACGAGTCCCTGTTCGATGCTGCTTTCAAAGGCATCTTGCGGTTCAAACTGTTCATGCGATGTTGGATTAGGGCGCAGTATCAATGTGTTATCACCCCTGGCCTTTCGTCCATCTGCTAAGGCACGTAAAGTGCGAAGTAGATCATCATCTGCCACCAATCTAGTAGTTCCTCCTACTTTGTACACAATTTGTGTACAAAGTCAATAGAGAACAAATATTCTATCGATATAGACCATATGTTCTACTGTGAATAAAGACATTTCTCTCGTGATGAGGAACTAAACCCTGTTTACATTCTTCCCACAAATGAAGTATACAGGTTTTCGGCAGCTAATGCCGAACCAGTCGCCTTTGAGCGACCAGGGTTAGATGCGGACGGCTTTGCGAAAAAAGGTCCATTCGGTTTGCAATAAGCAGATCCAAATTACTGGGCAGGGTTTCAAGTGATAGGTTGGTAGAGTCAGTTTAGGCTAACCGCTGCATATCCTATTGTGAACGTGAAGATGAGTGAATTCGTGCCTGTTCAACAAGCTGTCTCAACTCTTCTACTGGCATGGGAGCATTCTTTTCTCGATGTATCATTCGATGACAATTCGAGCAAACAGGTACTACATTTTGAAGCGCTTGTTCAAGAAACTTAGCCGTATCCTGCTCTTCATATTGAAAAATCGGTTTTTGGTGATGGATCTCTATGTATCCCCTGCCCCTCTCGCCGTAGACTGTTGAAAAATCAAAAGAGCAAACCGAACACGCTAGATGACCATTGATAGAGTAACGTCTTATAGCAGCCTCTCGCAACT
>WNGP01015392.1_pt1 | contig 12237 bp, 7 predicted proteins | sample 5407671 | NCBI WGS metagenome assembly WNGP01 (sample SAMN13153381, study PRJNA577476) | soil metagenome | isolation source: 40 cm soil or saprolite under Garry oak tree replicate 2 | place: USA:California | collected 2016-06-15 | reverse complement strand
CAGGTGGTCGATTGGGCGCATGGTCAATGTTGGCTCGCCCAGCACCACGATGGATTGTGCCCTTGCCCACAGGGCGTCTATAGCAAAAAGCGTGCCAATGTCGCTCGGATGCGGCGCGGTATGCAATTCAATCTCTACCTTTAGCCAGGATTCCTGTTGATGCAGGGTATAGTTATAGCCTGTACGGCTGTTATCAATGGCATTTGAACGGTACTCTTCATAGAAGACATAGCCCATTTGCGCCAGCAAGCGATTGGCTTGCTCTATATCACCGGCATGGATAAAGGCATCAAAGTCGTGGTAGGTGCGCAAGCTTGTGTCGGGATAAATGGTGTGGGCAAGGGCGGGACCCTTAAAGAGCATGAGCGGAATACGCGCCTCGTTGAACGTATGTAATAGCTGCTGAAGTTGCCCCTCCAGGAAAAGGTTTTGCACTATCTCCAGTTGATGCAGCTCGATGATGCTGGCGGTCGCCTTCTTGCCAAGCAGGTCCGTTAATTCCTCACGAGAGAAATAGGCGCACAGGACGGGGATGAGGCGCAGTAATGCTTCATTTGAATCTAGTTTGATAGGCTCTCCCGAGGCAAGCGCATCTGCTGCAACTATCTGCAAGAGGCGTTCTAAGGCCGCTCTGTCGTTATGCGTAGGGGGGAGCATTTTTGAAAGTAAAACGGGGTTGTATAGCACAGACGAATTTACCTTTCAACACCCGCGGACGCGATAAAACGAGCCCCGACGTTGGGGGATGCAGGGTTATTGACTGTATGGTGAGCAATTGCTTGCCGGTAGACTTCGACCAGCTTGCCGGTCAGAACGTCCCAATCATGGTGATGTTCTACGTACTCGCGTCCGAATTGGCCAAGCGACGCGCGTAATGCAGCGTCATCCATCAGGCGTAAGGTGGCCCCGGCAAATTCTTGCGCGGAACTCGCCACCAGTAGATCGCGACCGGAACGAGCGCCAAGAGCCCCGGCTGCCTGCGCTGCAATCACAACGGGTGTGCCGAGGGCCATGGCTTCGAGCACCTTATTTTGAATGCCGACGCTGTAGACCATGGGACTCAACATGACCCCGGCGCGCCCGACGTACGGGCGCATATCGGCTACGTAGCCGGTTACCTCCACACGGGGGTCACGGGCTAAGAGTTGCAGTGATTTTGGCGGTTTGCTGCCGACTATCGTCAGCGTGGCTTCCGGCCTCTGCTGCCAGATCAAAGGCATGATTTGCCGGTATAAAAATAGCGCGGTCGCTATATTTGCGTGGTAGCTCATTTTGCCTGAGAACACGATATTGAAGCGGCGGCGCGGCTGGTTGAGCTGACGGAAATAGTCGAGGTCGACACCATTGGGCAGCACTTGTATACCTGCGCCCAATGCGTCATCGCTGCTTGTGAGATCGCCTGTACGCGAGCGCTGTAAATCAATCAGGGCCTGGCGGTCGCGCTCTGAAGTGACCGTTATATGGTGGAATCGCTGCGCCATGTTAGCTTCGTAGCGCTGCGTGCGCTTCTGTTCCAATAAGGCTACTGCGCGCACTTGCAGTGTTGGACCTGCCTTAGCAGCATGCTTACAGAGAAGACTGATGCAGTCTACAGCGTCCCAGACGAGGGGGCCGATAGGGTGGGTATGCGCTGCTATAGAAGCGATGCCGCGCAGGTGCTCTACGTGTATTACGTCGAAGGTTCGTTGCGCGCAGATCTCTTGAAATGCCCGCGTAAAACGAGCTGAGCGAGCATAGGCCACCTGTAGTGGTTGCATGCTGAACAGCGCCAATCCACTACGCAGCATGGCCTCGCGCTTTGCTTCCTGCACTACCACTACTTCATACCCGCGTTGCCGCAGCGCTTCCACATCCGCCTGTTCCTGCTCCGATGCGCATTGTGTCATTACGATTACATCATGGTTACGATGAAGTTGAGTCAGAAACTCGTAGCCACGCACACGGATGCGCGATGGAGGATATGGGGTGAGGAACAAAATACGCATACGCATACAACCTCGCTCTACTAAAAGATTTTATCCTTTTTGCAAGTGTACCAGGGGGAAGCGGGGAAGAGGCAAAGCATTGGTTAAGACTTTGTTATGAAATGGCCGTTTTTGTAGCGGTTTCTCAACCATCTCTCAATATATCCTTTACTAGCGATGGGTTACACTGGGCTGAGGAATAATTTGTAGAGGGCAGATTATGCGTATTTTGCTACTCAGCAATCTCTATCCACCACATGTGGAGGGTGGGGCGGAAATACTGGCGCGGGACATTGCAGGTGGGTTGGAGGAGCTGGGCCACGAAGTGCTGGCGCTCACCAGCTGGTATGGACTCCCAAAGGCGCAGCGGGATGGCCGGGTATGGCGCACGCTGCGCCCGGGGATGTCTGCGCATTTCGATCGAAGGCGCTCGATCTGGCAGCAGTTCAGTAAGCTAAGCGATTTCTACCGGGATTATCATAATGCTGCCAATGCGCAAGAGTTGCGGCGCGTCATTGCAGCGAGCAGGCCCGACGCGCTCTATATTTGGGAGGTCAATGGCATTGGTATTAATTCGCTGCTCTCTGTGCTGCCTGAATTGACCATCCCTATCGTCTTCCACCTGGGAAGCTACTGGCTGCCCTACGCTCTTTCGCCCGAGACCGAGCAATCGAATCTGCGCCTGCGCTGGTTTAAGCAACTGTTGATAGGGAGGGTCCCTGCGCTTACCTACACTTCGCTCATCGGAGTGAGCGAGACGGTCAAGCAGAAGTATGTCGAGGTGGGCTGCGCTGCTCAGCGCATTGAGGTCATCTACAATGGCATAGCTGCGCGCTTCTTCGATCTTCCGCGCGTGACGAGAAATGTAGGGGCCAGATTTATCGCGCCCGAGGAAGAAGCGCTCACGAACAAACAATTACTTTACGTGGGACGATTGCGCGCCGAGAAGGGCCTCCTGATCATACTGAAGGCGCTTGACGTGCTCACCAGGGGGCAGCAAAGAACAGACCTGCGCCTGCATATCTTTGGCGATGGAGACGAAGTCTATATCCGCGAGTTGCAAACATTCATGCAAGAGAAACGCCTGGCAGGGCTCGTTACCTTCCACGGCAAAGTGCCACAGGATGAATTGATCGAATACTATGACCGTTCGGACATGATGCTGGTACCATCTCTGTGGCAAGAACCGTTCGGCCTGGTGATTGCTGAAGCTATGGCGCGGGGTTTGCCTGTCATCGCCTCAGACGTGGGGGGACCGGCTGAAATTATTACACATGGAGTGGACGGCCTGCTTGTTGCGCCAGGCGATGAACAGGCTCTGGCATCCGCGATCGCGCGTCTCCTGGAAAATACTGATGAATGTGAGCGACTCGCGAAGGCTGCGCTGAGAACGGCGCGGGAACGTTTCACCATTGAGGGGAATGCCAGACGTGTGGAGCAGCACCTGCTGCGAGCGATACGAGGCGAGCCAGTTAGCGCGAGCCTGGTTGGGGCAGGGGGATCGCCCACGCGCGTTGACTGATTGCGGGTTAATCAGTGTTCAAACACAACACTTACGCATAACCATGCAATAACTTATAGAAATGGGGTTGTTCATGCGTCATTTTGTTCGATTAATTTCTATGATGGGACTTTTAGTATTTGTGGGCATTGGGACCTGGCGTTTTCTGCCAGCTAACACTTCACACCCGGCCCACGCGCTTCTGCACAAAGCGGCGGCGACGACACCTATCAAACACGTGGTGGTGATCATGATGGAGAACCACTCGTTCGATAACATGTTTGGAACATTCCCCGGCGCTAACGGCAGGTCTGATTTGCCGCGCGCCTCTAACCCGATAGTTACAGATCTCAACCACGATGATCCATCCACGCGCTCCGCAATCGATGGGGGGGCGATGGATGGCTTCTCTTCACATGCCTATGTCCAGTACACGCAGGCGGATATTCCCAACTATTGGAGCTACGCGCAGCAGTTTGGTCTTGGCGATAACTTCTTCAGCTCTGACGCGACGAGCAGCACGCCTAATCATGTGAATATGGTTGCCGCACAGACGGGGGGCGTCGATGGGACGCAGGGTAACGGCTGCAACTCGCCAAAAAACACGATTCTCTACTCTATGCACGCGGGGGGCACTCCCTACTGGTCATATCCTTGTTACTCCATCAACAGCCTGCCTCAAGAGCTGGATAGCGCCGGCATAAGCTGGCGCTACTATAGTTCGGTTCCCATCTGGAATGCGCCTTCGGTGATCCAGCACCTCAATACGAGTGACACACAGAATATCATCAAGGACAGCACCCGGTTCCTGAAAGATGTGAAAGCTGGCAAGATGGCTAAGGTGTCCTGGGTCACTCCAACCGGGAACTACACAGATCATCCCCCTTTGCCGTTCCAGGGAGGGGAAAACTTCGTAACCAAAATTACCAGTGCCATCATGAACAGTGCCTATTGGCAGGATACTGCGATCTTTCTGACCTGGGGTGAAGCGGGCGGCTTCTACGATCACGTGGCTCCGCCGCAACTTGATGGGCGCGGGTTGGGCCTGCGCGTCCCGCTGATTGTTATCTCGCCCTACGCCAAACCCGGTTACATCTCTCACCAGCTTGGGGAGTTCAGTTCATTCGCGAAGTTCGTCGAGACAGACTTCGGGTTGAGTAACCTGGGCCAACGCGATTCGTCGTCACAGGTAAGCGATCTCATGGATTTCTTTGACTTTACCCAGACACCCCAGGCGCCTTTGATCCTCAATGCACTGCCCTTTACGGGAACGCTCGTGGTGCCTCTGCTTAGCCAGGCCCCAGGAGCGGTCAGCCCCACACAAGGAGGAACGAATGATACTTTTACGTACAGCATCCTCTATACGAAAACTGGCACTCCGGCGATCCATAATGTGATCATTGACGGGGTGGCTCATGCGATGACCAACATGGGACCAGCCCCCAGAGGGACGCTTTACCAGTACAGCACCAAGCTGGCACTGGGCAGTCACAGCTTCAGTTTTACATTCTCCGATGGAACGGGAACGCTCACCATCCCGTATAACGTTCCGTTTCCTGGTCCGGATATCAATCCTTTCTACCTGCAAAATAAGACGATTACTACAACAGCTCTGCCCGGGCAAACGGTCAACTACTCAGTACAGTACGTCTCTCCCGCAAACAAAGCGCCAACGCTAGCCCAGGTGTTAATCGACATGGTTCCTTATAATCTGACCCCGTCGGGGGGAACCAATTACACGAAAGGGGTGACCTATTCGTATAGCACGAATACACTGCCGGTAGGGGAGCACACGTTCCGCTTCCGCTTCGACGACAGTAGCGATGGCTCGGACCTGGTTACTTATAATGGGAGCACGGAACCATCGATTACGCCGGTGATGCTATCCAATTCGTCGGTTAGCCCAACATCTGGACCAAATACGACATCCTTTACTTTCTCGACAACGTACGCGGACGCGGCCAACCAGGCGCCAACACAAGCTCAGCTCTTTGTGGACAGTACGGCGTATTCACTGACCTATATCTCTGGCTCCTATAACACAGGCGCGCTTTACCAGACAACGATGACTCTTCCCACCGGGAAGCACTCGTTTTTCTTCGTCTTCAGCGATTCCGCCAGCAGTTGGGCCGATCCTTTTGCTCCAAGTGTCTATGCTGGTCCCAACGTGGGGGCGCTCGCTGTTGCTGTTAAACCTGGAACCCTGATTACTTCGAGCAACGAGGAGGACCCGGGCTTTCCAGTAGATACGGATCTATAGTCAATTGTTGGGGCTAAATTATGCACTTAAGTAAGTAAGAGCACTGTCATGCTGAGTGCAGCGAAGCATCTGGCCGCTTCCTTGTCGGGCGGGAGAGACCCTTCGCGGCGGCTCAGGGTGACATTTGCGGGGCGCCAACGAATTGAGTGGAGGATATATGAATAAGATCAAACGGGGGTATATCACGGTGGCTCTCGCCGGCAATCCTACAGAGGACTATAATCACGATGGTCCATCCCTGTTCGCGGCTATGGATGGGGGCAAAATGGATGAGTTTCCAGGGCGGGGGCATATCCAATATACGCAGGCAGATATCCCCAATTATTGGAGTTATGCCAAGCAGTTCGGCCTGGGTGATAACTTCTTTACATCCATGGCGACCAATAGCGCGGCCAACCATATCGCGATGGTCGCAGCACAGAACGGTGGTATTTTCGCGTCGACCCCTGAAAACGGCTGTAATTCGATACAGAACGACCTGATGGATTCTAAGTCAGCTTCGGGTCAAGCCTACTGGGGTTATCCCTGCTACAATATGAATAGCCTGCCGAAGGAGCTTGATAGCGCCGGCATGAGCTGGAAGTACTACAGTGAAGTAAATATCTGGGATGCTCCTATTGTGCTCAAGTCAGATTATCAATCGGCGAACAACGTTGGCAATCCCAATCAATTTGCGCAAGATGTGGCGGCAGGGAATATGGCCAATATATCCTGGGTCACTCCGCCTGCCAATGCAAGCGATCATCCTCCGGTTGCGCTGGAGGCGGGTCAGGATTTCGTGACCAATGCCGTCAATACTATTATGAACAGCTCCTACTGGAATAGCACCGCCATCTTCGTCACCTGGGATGACTGGGGCGGCTTCTATGACCATGTGGTGCCGCCGCAGCTCGACGGGGTGGGATTAGGCCCGCGCGTTCCACTGCTGGTCATCTCCCCCTACGCAAAGCAGAACTATATTTCTCACCAGCAAGGCGAATTTAGCTCGTTTGTCAAGTTCATCGAAGAGGATTTCAGTTTACCGAACCTTGGTCAGCGCGACTCGCTGACAGGCACAAGCGATTTGATGGATTACTTTGCCTTCAGCCAAACGCCTCAAGCGCCGCTTATTCTCAAACAACTGCCTTTTTCATCAATATTGCAAATACCCAAGGGACAGGCAGGAGTGAGTGGAGGGGCTGCGCTTCATAAATCGCTCAACCCCTTTGTGGGCGGGAAGACGCAGACATTTTCCTACAGTATCATCTACATGGGGTCTGGAACTCCTGCCGTGCACGATGTGTATGTTGACGGCGTGGCCGATGCTATGTCACTTGTAGGACCAGTCACCGGGGGAGGCAATCTTTACAAGTACAAGACAAAACTAGGGGTGGGATCACACACTTACAGTTACACCTTTTCTGACGGACAGGGAGGCACAGTGAGTCTGCCGGATAATGGCGTACCGTTATACGGTCCCCAGGTGTATCCATTCAATGTAGGTAACGCCAGCGCAGGCGTTGTTCCGAATGTTGCGCTGGCAGGCCAGACTGTTACCTTCACAGCGACATACACATCACCGAAAAACATTGCTCCGACGCGAACGGAGATCGATATTGATGGCGTTCCCTATACCATGCAGCGGACAGGCGGCACCAGCTACAAGACTGGAGTGACCTACTCGGTTAGCTTAAGCTCACTGTTTGTCGGTGTGCACTATCACCGGTACATCTTTGATGACGGATCGGGCGCTGCTACTTACGAGAGCACCTCAAGCCCCCAGGTTACCCCGCTGCTGCTCTCACAGTCGTCGGTCTCTCCAACATCGGGGACGAGTACTACCGTCTATACCTTCCAGACGACTTATACAGAGGTGAACGGCGAGGCTCCCGCGCAGGCTTTGCTCTATGTAGATAAAACGAGCTATCCCATGCAGCTTGTCTCCGGTTCTTACAGCACAGGAGCAGTCTTCCAGGCGCAAACGAAGCTGCCCAGCGGGAAACACGCGTTTTTGGAGCAAACGCCCAACCTGTTCCAGCAGGAACCATTATCTATCCTGGCGGGGGAGACCCGGAGACCGACGCGGCTATGAATTAGTCCTATGCAGAAGAGGAAAGGATAGACTGTTGGACAAATATTTCTTGGGGGGACTATGTATCATTTCAAGGGGTTGAACATTCTTCTGATACTGATATGCATTTCAGGTTTAGGGGAGTTACGGGAGCTTCCAGTATTCTCTGCGCACACTACCAACGCTCAGATGCACCGAAATGCGACCACAGCAACGCCTATTACGCATGCCGTCATCATTATGATGGAGAATCACACGTTCGACAATTATTTTGGCAGATTCCCTGGCGTCAATGGTAGAGGCGATTTACCACGCGCGAGCAACCCACCGCGCGGCGATCTTGACCATACCAGCCCAGCAGCTTATGCCGCCATGGATAACGGCGCAATGGATGAATTCCCGGCGGAAGGATATGTCCAATATACGCAGAGAGATATTCCCAATTACTGGGCATACGCGCAACAGTTTGGGCTGAGCGATAACTTCTTCACTTCTATAGCAAGCAGTAGCACCCCCAACCACATTGCCATGGTTACAGCGCAATCTGGCGGCATTGACACCACCAGCACCCCCAAATCTTGCAACTCAACGCAGAATACCATGGCCTATTCAAAAGATGCGGCAGATGACCATCTTTGGACTTTTCCCTGTTATACTATCAATGGCCTTCCAAATATTCTGCAGAAGAACAATGTTTCGTGGAAGTACTATTCAACGGGAGGCAACTGGGATGCTCCCAGTTTCATTCAATCCCTCGCAGGCTCGCCAAACGATATACAGAATGTGAACCAGGTTACGACCGATATAACATCTGGCAATCTCGCCGCTGTTTCCTGGGTTACACCTCCTCCGGGACAGAGCGATCACCCGGCTCAGTTGCTGCAATTGGGTCAGAACTTTGTTACTGGAATAGTATCGAGCATCATGAACAGTGCTTACTGGGCCAATACCGCGATCTTTCTGACCTGGGACGATTGGGGCGGCTTCTATGACCACGTGCCACCTCCTCAACTTGATGCTTTTGGCCTTGGCCCGCGCACACCCCTGATAGTTATCTCGCCTTATGCTAAAGCAGGCTATATCTCCCACGCGCAAGGAGAGTTTGCCTCGTTTGACAAGTTCGTCGAGGAAAACTGGCATCTTCCGAACCTTGGGCAAAGGGATGCGCTGGCACAAACCAGTGATCTCATGGATTTCTTTGACTTTAAGCAGACGGCTCAGTCACCGCTCATACTGAACCAGCTGCCGTTGCCGCCAGCCTATTCAATCTTAAAGCAGCCCTCGCTGCCTAATTCGTCGCAACAGGTAGGATCCGGAGGAGGCGCAATCGTTCCCGTCATCGGCGGAACAAATACGACGTATAAGTTTAGTGTCGTTTACACGCCACAACAAACTCCTGCGGTAGCGAATGTAACTATCGACAGCGCTACCTTCCCAATGGTCAACCTGGGAAAGACGAAGGGGGGTTACCTGTACCAATACAGCACCAAACTCGGCGCAGGCACCCATGGCTTTTCGTTTACCTTCTCCAATCCCAGCGGCGGCACGGTGACTTTTCCCGTGAACGGCGTTCCTTTCTTCGGACCCGAGGTGCATCCTTTCGATGTGAACAGGAGCATCGTGAATGAAGTGACGCTGCCTGGAACAACCGTGACATTCGTCGCAAAGTACAAATCGGCAACGAATACTGCGCCAACGCGCACGGTAATCGAGGTTGATGGAGTACCGTACACGATGGCGCCAGCTGGAGGCAGTAACTACGTTAAAGGTGTCACGTACAAGTACAGCATGAATAACCTCTCGATCGGCAAGCACTATTACCGTTTCAGCTTCAATGATGGTTCAGGGGTCGCCAACTACCAGGGTGATGAGCACCCACAAATTAACCCGATGGCGCTGACCGGCTCTTCGGTAAGTCCGGCGGTGGGTAATAGCGCTACGCTTTTCACCTTCCAGACAACCTATACGGAGACGGCAAATCAAGCTCCGGCGCAAGCGCTGCTTTACGTGGATGGCGCCTCCTACCCGATGAATCTAATCAGTGGGTCTTATAGCAGCGGGGCAGTATTTCAGGCGAGTACAACACTGCCCGCTGGCAATCACAGCTACGCCTTTGTGTTCTCCGACTCCAACAGTAGCTGGGCTGATCCGCCTGGGCCTGCTGTGTATGCCGGGCCGAACGTTGGGGCTAATGCAAGTCCAAAGGGCGTCGGAAGCATTCTTAATGCCGACGCGGCCAATTATGACCCCGATTCTTGATCGATGATAGGCCGTATCCCTATTTGTTGAACCAGCGGTAGAGCCTGGCGTATTAGACTGGCAGCCATGTCAAAGGAGAAGAGGCTAGTGTTGATCAGCAGGTGGTACAGGCCAGGCTCATGCCCATCATTCCCGTAATTGAAGCGCAAGTACATGGCATGCTCATAGTCGCGCTGTTCTATCAAATCTGCTGCATGTTTACGATCAAGCTGGGAATGCTGCATAACATATGTTATGCGCTCGTCCAGGGGAGCAAAGATGTAGGTATGCAGCGTGCGCGGCGCATTGTGCAACAGAAACTGCGAACCGCGCCCAATGATGACGGCGTCGCCCTTTGTTGCCAGTTCCAGTATCACCTTCTGCGTCAGGTAAAAATAGGTAGCCTCTTGTGCCGGCGTTGCCCCTTTCTCCTGCCCGAGTAAAGTACTGTAATTGACCACAAAGGGGTTGCTCAACTGTATCGACTCGAGGATATGTCCAACCGTGCTGGACGTTTGTTCATCCTGGTGCTCTGCTTGTTCCACTTTTACTCCCAGTTGTCGCGCTACTTCGTCGATGATCTGGTGATCAACGTAGTTGAGACCGCTCTCTTGAGCCAGAATGCGCCCAACCTCGGCGCCGCCACTGCCAAACTGGCGAGAAATGGTCACGACGACTTTACCTTCTGGTGGAATGCCTGAAGGCAGTGGCTCGTTAGCCCAGCTTGTCTCAGGGAGTAGCCGTGTTACCGACTGTACCGCGGTTGATTGGGGTTTCTGCTGGCCTCGTCCGCGAAATAGTTGCACTATCAATATCCTTGTAATATTGTGAAGTTTTGAGGGCGACCAGATTCTTCGCTGCGGCTCAGAATGACAATGTTATGTTCCGTTTCAGGGCGACCACCAGGTTACGAGGGCGACCACGGGTTACGAGGGCGACCACCAGGTTACGATGGCGACCACCAGGTTACGAGGGCGACCACCAGGGTCGCCCCTACTATGGACGAATCCCACCGCCTATGTATTATGTATGGTACAACGTGATGCTATGCAGCCGCAAGCCTGCGCAGAACAGAGGAACAGAGGGACAGCGCTGTCATGCTGAGGGCAGGGGGAGAGACCCTTCGCGGCGGCTCAGGGTGACAAGGTGAGGCGGTTCAGGGTGACAGGGACGCGCGTGAATGGGAATGGCAAAGAAGTTGACATATCCGGCCAGTATGGTACTAAATATCTGTGTATGTTCGGACTGTAGGGGGCTTCATGCAAACTCTCAACCTGCACCAACTGGCAACATTTCAGATAGTGGCCAAACACTGTAGCTATGTACGCGCGGCTGAAGAGTTGCATTTCAGCCAACCCGCCGTCTCTGCCCAGATACGCCAGCTTGAAGAGGCCCTGAACATCAAGCTATTTGAACAAATTGGCCGCAAGACGTATCTCACACTGGCTGGGGAGGAACTCTTTCTTTACAGCCAGAAGATTTTTTCCGTCATTGACGAAACCCTGGAGACCATGGAGAAACTGCGGGGTCCGGATCATGGCCGCCTGCGTGTGGGGGCAGACACAACGGTGGGAACGTATGTCATTCCCGGGTTGTTAGGAAAATTTCACCAGAGCTTTCCTGAAGTCGATCTATCACTCGATGTGGTCAATCGTGCCGCGCTGGTCGAGAGGATCATGAGTAACCAGATCGACGTGGCCATTGTCGGTCGCGTCCCAGACGACATCCCCGTTGTTATCGAACCTTTCGCGCCCAACGAATTGGTGCTGGTGGCCTCGCCCAGTCATCGACTGGCAGGACGCGTTCGTGTGCCCCTGGCAGAACTGGAGAAGGAGCATTTTCTCTTACGTGAAGTTGGCTCCGGCACGCGCGCTGCCCTGGAAATCATTATGCAAGAAGCGGAGGTTCCGCTGCATGTGAGTATGCATATGGGCAATAATAGCGCCATCAAGCAGGGTGTGGCGGCTGGCCTCGGTATCGCGCTCATCTCCCGCGCCGCTCTCGATATGGAACTGGAAACCGAACGTTTGGTGATTCTCGATGTCGAAGGCTTCCCTATTATGCGCCAGTGGCGCATCGTCCATCTAAAGGACAAACATCTTTCGGCGACTGCTTTAGCCTTCAAAGCATTTTTAATAGAACATGCTGACCGCCGTTTACGCAGGAATACATCGTGATGCTAATGGATTATTCCTCCTACAATGTGAAACCAAAGAAGGTTGTG
>WNGP01011788.1_pt1 | contig 12237 bp, 5 predicted proteins | sample 5407671 | NCBI WGS metagenome assembly WNGP01 (sample SAMN13153381, study PRJNA577476) | soil metagenome | isolation source: 40 cm soil or saprolite under Garry oak tree replicate 2 | place: USA:California | collected 2016-06-15 | reverse complement strand
GCCTGCTTGCTGCTCGCAGCGGGCCCGGCGGCTGCCGACCAGTGTACGAGCGCGAAGCTCCGAGCCATCGCGAACCGGGAGGCCCGTCTCCTCCGGTGTCAAGCGAAGGTCGCCCGCAGTGGCGATGCCTCGCTGGAGGCCGCGTGCGACGCGAGGGCGGTGGCGAATTTCCCGAGCGCGTTCGGCAGCGCGGGAACGTGCTCGGGCGTTCGGTCCGACTGCGAGAGCCTCGCCGACGACTGCCGCGACAAGGTACGCGCAGCGCTTCCGGACGGCACCAGCGCTGCGAGCGCGAGCAAGTGCGAGGCCGCACGGCTCAAGGCGGCGGGCAAGGCGGCCTCCCGGAAGCTCGGCTGCTACGCGAAGGCGGCGCGCAAAGGGGTCCCGGTCGACAGCGCTCCGGGCGGATGCCTCGACCGGGCGCAAGCCAAGTTCGTGAAGGCCTTCGAGCCGTAGCGAGCTAGCGCCCGGCGCTCGCCGTCTCCAGCCGGCGGACGCGCGCGCGCCAGCGGCCGTGGACGTCGAGCGAGCGGAGCAGGCCGAGCGTCCGCGCGGGCACGCGCCGCAGCTCGTCCCGCTCGTCGGCCGGCAGGCTCCCCTCGCGGCCGAGCGTCGCCGCGACGCTCTCGGCGTAGCGCACCTGCACCTCGCCGTCCCAGGGGAACTGCCTCAGGTAGGCGCGCGCCGGGGCGCGCAGCAGCTCCTCGTCGCGCAGGCGCTCGGCGAGCCGCGCGATCCGCTGCATGGCGGCGCGCCGATCGGCGCCCGGCGTTCCGTCCTCCGGCGCCGCCTCCTCGCCGTCGCCGGCGCGCACCTTCCGGAGCCACTGCCGGGCGCGTTCCCCCGGCCCGGACTCGGGCTCCACGACGCGACCGTACTCCGCCATCGCGGGCTGCCACGCCCCGGTCGCCTCCATCGCCCGCCCCAGCACCAGCGGGAAGCGCTGCCGGCCGCGGAGCTTGCTCAGCTGCGCGATGGCGCCCGCCATGTTCCCCTGCCGGTACTCGAGCAGGCCGAGCAGGGCGACCAGCTCGCCGTGCTCCTCGAGGGTGCCTTCCTTGGCGCGCCGCGCGAGAAACTCGTGCACGGCGTCGTACTCCCCCACGTCCAGGCCGAGCTCGGCGAGCTCGCGCAGCGCCTCGTCGTTGTCGAACTGGTGGCGGGTGAACTCGAGGCCGCGGCGCGCGACCGCGGCGAGGTCGTGGCCGCGCGCGAGGCGCTCGCGCTCCCGGGCCCAGCGCGGGCGGACGAGGATGTGCGCCAGGTCGAAGAAGAACTCGGGCGCGAGGTCGACGGCCGCCTCGAGGTGCGCGAGCGCGCGCTCCTGGTCCGCGGCGTCGGCGGAGTGATGGTAGGGGTAGTGCAGGTCGTGGTGCACGTAGGCGCGCGTCCAGCGCTCGAAGTCGCGCCGCTCCGCCTCGGGCAGCGCGGCGAAGCGCTCGGGCGGGAGGATGACCCCGAGGATGGCGAACTCCCGCTTCCACTGCGGGATCAGCTCCTCCACCGGGTGGTCCACCCAGATGTCGCTCTCCGCCACGTCGTAGGTGACCAGGCTGTTCAGCGCCTCGTCGTAGCCGACCACGGCGAGCACGTGCTGCGGGATGTAGACCAGGACGGGCACCTGCTGGTCCACGAAGCGCTTGATGTCCGCCAGCTCGGCGAGCGGCTTGATCCACTCCGTGAGCCCCTTGCCCTGCACGTAGCGCAGGCCGTCGGCGGCGGTGGTGCCGAAATCGATGGCGGTGATCTCGCGGCCGATCGCCTTGGGCGAGATCGGGATGTGCCAGTACTGCAGCACGAGGGCGAGCGAGTTGGGCATGCAGTAGGCGGACTTGAACTCCGTGCGCGTGGCGATGCCGTCGATCATGTGGCGCGGCGCCTCGGCCGGCGCGTGCTCGATGCCGGCGAGGAAGCGCTCGGCGCGCGCCACCAGGGGCGGCCGCTGGGTGTACTTGGTCACCACCTTGCTGAGCGCGCTGCGCGCCTCGCGGCTGCGCCCGAGCTGGCGATCGAGCAGGGCGAGGCGGAACTGCAGGTACGCGCCGATCGACTCGTCGGGCCGCTGGGCGAGCCCGAGCTCGTAGAAGGGCCGGGCGCGGAGCGGGCGGGCCTGCTTCTCGAGGAGCTCGCCGGCGAGCAGGAAGTCGTAGCCGAGCCGGCCGGTGTAGACGACGACGCTCGCGACTCCGGCCAGCACGACGCCCGCGAGCAGGCCGCCCGCCCTGGCGCGCGCGGCCCAGGAGCGCGCATCCGCGAACAGCAGCGCGCCCGAGGTGGCGGCCACGTAGGTGAGGAGCCGGACGAGCCCCGCGCTCACCAAGAAGCTCCCCAGGCGCGACCCGGCGGAGGCGCGCTCGACCAGCACCCAGCCCTGGAAGGCGGGGATGCCGAGCAGCAGGGTGGCGCACAGCCGGGCGGCGAAGTAGGTGAACACCGCGCCGCCGAGCGCCCACGCGAGCCGGCCGCCGTCGAGGCGGGCGAGCCGGCGGCCGAACAGCGCTCCGATCACGGCGCCGAGCACGGCGAAGTCGAAGAGGGTGCGGAGGAGCTCGGGAAGGGCGCTGAAGCGGCTCGCGATCGAGGGGAAGAGGGTGCTGATGAAGGAGTCGGTCGCGAGCAGGTAGACGATGGCCGCTGCCCCGCCGACGTAGGGCGCGGCGAGCGTGCCGGCGAGCGCGAGCCACGCCGCCTGCCGCACCGTCCCGGGCGGCGCGGGCTCCGCCTCGGGCGGCGGAGGCCAGCGGCGCAGGAGGAGGGCGAGCCCCGTGCCGCCGGCGAGGTTGAAGGCCAGGAAGAGCCACGCGATCGTCTGCCAGGGCGTGCGCAGCAGGGCGAGCGCCGCCATGCCCGCGGCGCCGAGCGGCAGGCCGACGAAGAGGAGACGGCGCGCGGTCCCGGCCCGTCCGCGGGAGGCGAGCGCCGCGGCGGTGGCGAGCGCGCCGCCGAGCACTGAGGCCACGGCCGTCACGGCGACCGCCTGCCACGGGCGGAGATGGGCGCGCATGCGCGGCATCAACGCCCCCGCTCCTCTCCGGCGAGCCGCTCCCGCGCCAGCTCGCGGTGCCGCGGGTCGACGGCCGCGAGCTCCACCCACCGCCACTCCTCGAGCGCCTGCTCGCGTTCGCCGATGCCTTCGAGCGCGAGGGCCAGCTCGGCGCGCAGCTCGGGATCGGCGTGGTTCGCGTCGAGCGCCCGGCCGAGCAGGCCGACCGCGCTCCGGTGCTCGCCGCGGGCGAGCGCCGCCCGTCCGGCGAGCGCGAGGTAGCGGGGCGACCGCCACGTGCCCTGCTCGCGGACGCGCCGCAGGGCGGCGCGGGTGTCGTCGGGCCGGTCGAGGCCGAGCAGGGTCTCCGCCAGGTCGAGGAGGTGGTCCGTGTTCGCGGGCTCGAGGTTCACCTGGTCTCGCTCCACCGTCGCGAGCGGCGCGAGCGCCCCGCTCCGGCGGTACACCTCGGCGAGTGCCGTCAGGTACGGGCCGTGCTCGGGGTACCGCGCGCGCAGCGTCTCGTAGCAGCGGCGCGTCGGCGTTCGCGGCGGGCAGCAGTCGGCGCTGCACGATCTCGCGCGCCGGCTCCGCGCTCGCACGGGCGGCGAGGTGCAGGTAGAGGAGCGGCCAGGACGCCCCGCCGAGCCCGCTCGCCGCGGTCGCATAGTGGTCGAGGGCGGCGACGGGGTCGCTCGCCTGGTAGGCCAGCTCTCCGAGCAGGAACTCGTCCCACGCGACGCTCCCGTCGCCAGCGGGCGGCCCGATGGTGGCGGCGAGCCCGTGCCGGTCGGCCAGCGCCCGAGCGACGTCGTCGGCGGGGATGTCCTCGAGCAGGTTGCTGCGCAGGGCGCCGAGGCGTGCGCGGGATCCGGCTCCACCTTCCTCGAAGAGCGCCCGCGCCTCGGCCTGGCTGTGGGCCCGGCGGAGGCGCTCGGTCTCGCGCTCGTAGTCGTAGTAGAGCAGCGTCCCCCAGCGTGCGTCGACGCCGACCAGGCAGAGCCAGCGATCCTGCCGCTGCACGAGCACCGGCCGGCCCGCCGCCAGGAGCGCCGTCACCTCGTCCAGCGTGACGGGCCGGACGGCGACCTCGACCCCGAGGAGGCGGCCGTAGGCCTTCACCGCGAAGAGGCTCGTGACCGGCGGGAGGACGATCTTGTCCCGGTCGAGCGAGATCAGGCGGAGCCGGCCGAGGAACTCCTCGCGCGCCACCTCCTCCCCGGTGCCGAGGAAGCTGAGCACGCTGCGCCAGTCGTTGCTCAGGTAGTCGGCGTGCTCGATGAGGGGCGCCGGGGCGGCGTCGGAGCGCGCTCCGCCCGGCGGGTCGGTCAGATGCGCGAGGATGGCGCGCGCCTGGCGCGTCCAGCGCTGGCCAGGGACGTCGGCGGGCAGGCTCGCCAGGCTGGCGAACGCGTCGCGCGCGCGCTCGTGCTCGCCGAGACGCACGAGGGTGGTCGCGACCCGCCAGAGGACCTCGGCGCGCTCGTCGCTCTCCGGGAAGGTCGCGAGGTAGTGCTCCCAGTCGCCCACCGCTCGCCGCGCGGTGGGGCCGTCGTCCGCCCGGTCGTCGCGTAGCGCGCGCTGGCGGTGGAGGAGCGCGACCGTGCCCGTGGCCATCTCGACCTGGACGAGGCTCGCCAGGAAGAGGCCGAGGCAGGCGGCGGCGCGCGCGAAGACGGCGCGTCGCCGGGGCGCCAGGCTCACGAAGTAGCCGTAGGCGACGAGCGGCACGAGCACGAAGGCGAGCGCCGCGAACCCCGCGGTCATCTGGTGCGGATGGAGGCGAAGGTGGGGCGGGTTCAGCGCGAGCGTCGCCCACATGTCCAGGCCGACGAGGGCCGCCGTGCCGAGGAGCACGAGGTGGATGCCCACGAAGAAGCGCGCCACCGCCTCGACCGACACCGCCCCCAGCCGCCGCCGCCAGAGTGCGCCGAGCACCATGCCGACCGGCAGGCCCGGGCTCGCCCAGAGGAGGACGAGCGGCGAGATCATGCGCCGCGCCGACGGATCGACGGTGCGCGCGAGGATCGAGACGAGTGCGACCTCGGTCAGGGCGACCAGGTAGAAGAGGACGCCGCAGCCGACGATCGGTCCGAGCGAGAGGCCGTGCGCGGCGGACCGTGGCGCCGCGTCCACGCGCGCGCGTGTCGCGCCCGCGCACGCCGCGCCCCCCGCCGCCGACCACAGGAAGTGGAGCAGCGCCAGCCGATCCCAGCCGAGCGGGGAGAGGAGCAGCACGGCTTCGCCGGCGCCCCACGCGGCCGCCCCGGCGAGCAGCGCGAGGAGTACCTGGCGGCGGCCCCGGCCGAGCGCCCGGCCGAGGAGCGCCAGCGGCACGAGCGGCGTGAACCAGAGCGCATAGAGGACCTGGGCCAGCCGTCGTCGCCTCTCACACGCACGATGCGAGGTCAAGGGCGATCTGCTATCTCATCCCTCGCCGTGAAGGTCGTCGACCCGACAGAGCTCCCCAAACACTTCGACGCCCCCGCCGCCGAGGCGCGCTGGGACGCGGAGTGGGCGCGGCGGGGCGTCTACACCTACGACCCCGCTCGCCCGCGCGCGGAGACCTTCGTGGTCGACACGCCGCCCCCCACCGTCTCCGGCTCGCTGCACGTGGGGCACGTGTGCAGCTACACGCACACCGACGTCATCGTGCGCTACCAGCGCATGCGCGGCCGGAACGTCTTCTACCCCATGGGCTGGGACGACAACGGGCTTCCCACGGAGCGGCGGGTGCAGAACCTCTTCCACGTCCGCGGCGACGCGCGCGCCCCCTACGAGCCCGACCTGGCGCTCGCGCCGGCCACGTCGGCGAAGGAGCCGCCGCGCATCGTCTCGCGCCGGAACTTCATCGACCTCTGTCTGCGCGTCACGCGCGAGGACGAGGAGGCCTTCAAGACCCTCTGGCGGCGGATCGGCCTCTCGGTCGACTGGAGCCAGGAGTACTCGACCATCGACGCGCGCTGCCGGCACCTGGCACAGCTCTCCTTCCGCGACCTGTACGCGAAGGGCCACGTCTACAGCCTGGAGGCGCCCACCATGTGGGACGTCGACTTCCAGACCGCGGTCGCGCAGGCCGAGGTCGAGGACCGCCCGACGCACGGCGCGTTCCACCGCCTCGCCTTCGGCGTCGAGGGGAGCGAGCAAGGCTTCGTCATCGCCACCACGCGGCCCGAGCTGCTGCCCGCGTGCGTCGGCGTGACGGCGCATCCCTCCGACGCCCGCTACCGCCACCTCTTCGGCAAGCGCGCCGTGACGCCGCTCTTCCACGTCCCCGTCCCGATCTTCCCGAGCGCGCTGGTCGATCCCGAGAAGGGCACCGGCATTCTCATGGTGTGCACCTTCGGCGACGCGACCGACGTCCAGTGGTGGCGCGAGCACGAGCTGCCGCTCCGCCAGATCCTCGGGCGCGACGGGCGCCTGGTCCCGGTCGCCTTCGGCAGCCCGGGCTGGGAGAGCCGCGACCCCGCGGCCGCGAGCCGGTACTACGCGCACCTCGCCGGCAAGACGGTCGTCGCGGCGCGGAAGGCGATCGTCGAGCTGCTGCGCGATGCCGGGGCGCTGTGCGGCGAGCCCGAGCCCGTCGAGCACGCGGTCAAGTACTACGAGAAGGGCGACCGGCCGCTCGAGTTCATCTCGACCCGGCAGTGGTTCGTGCGCCTGCTCGACAAGAAGGACGCGCTGCTCGCCAAGGGCGACCAGATCGCGTGGCACCCGGACTTCATGCGGCTGCGCTACCGCAACTGGACCGAGAACCTCCAGATGGACTGGTGCATCAGCCGCCAGCGCTTCTTCGGACCGGCGATCCCCGTCTGGTACCCGCTCGACGGCGACGGCCGCCCGGACCACGCGCGGCCGATGGTCGCCGAGGCGGGCGTCCTGCCCGTCGATCCCATGACCGCCGCGCCGCCCGGCTACGAGCCCGCCGCGCGCGACCGCCCGGGCGGCTTCACCGGCGAGCCCGACGTCTTCGACACCTGGTTCACCAGCTCGCTCACGCCGCAGATCAGCTCGGGCTGGCTCCTCGACCCGGCGCGCCACCGCCGCCTCTTCCCCGCCGACATCCGCCCGCAGAGCCACGAGATCATCCGCACCTGGGCCTTCTACACGATCGCCAAGGCGCTCCTGCACGAGGACGCCATCCCCTGGCGGCACGCGGTCATCTCGGGCTGGATCCTCGACCCGGAGCGCAAGAAGATGTCGAAGAGCCGCGGCAACGTCGTCACGCCGATGCACCTCCTCGACGAATACACGGCCGACGGCGTCCGCTACTGGGCGGCGGGCGCGCGGCTCGGCACCGACACGGCCTTCGACCCGAAGGTGTTCAAGGTCGGGAAGCGACTGGTGACCAAGCTCTTCAACGCGGGCAAGTTCGTGCTCGCGCAGGCGGCGCCCGCGGGCCCGATCACGGCCGAGCTGGACCGCGCCTTCGCGCACCGCCTGGCCGTGCTGGTCGAGCGCGTCACCGCGTCCTTCGAGGAGTTCGACTTCGCGCACGCTCTGCAGGACACGGAGGCGTTCTTCTGGAACGACTTCACCGACACCTTCCTCGAGCTCGCCAAGGCGCGCGCGCACGCGGGCGATCCGTCCGCCGTCGCGGCGCTGCGCCTCGGGCTCGGCGTGCTGCTGCGTCTGTTCGCGCCCGTGCTGCCCTACATCACGGAGGAGGTCTGGTCCTGGGCGTTCGCCGAGGAAACCGGCCACGCGAGCATCCACGCGGCGCCGTGGCCCGGCGCTCGCGAGTTCGCCCCGATTCCCCCGCCTGCCGAGCCGGCGAGCTTCGAGGCCGCGGTCGGCTGCTTGGCGGCCATCAACAAGCGGAAGTCCGAGGCGGGGGTCTCGGTCGGCCGCGCCGTCGTGCGGCTCGCGCTCACCGCCTCGCCGGCGACGCTCACGTGCCTCGGCCCGGTCGCCGCCGACGTGATGGCGGCGGCGCGCGTCGCCGAGTACGCGCTCCAGCCGAGGGCCGGGCTCGACGGCGCCTTCGAGGTGGTCGAGGTGGAGTTCGCGCCGCTGGAGACGTGACGCCGTGGCTGCGCCCTGGGACGACCCGCGTGTCGGTGCGCTGATCGACCTGGCGCTCGCCGAGGACCTGGGCGTCGGCGACCGCACCTCCGAGGCGCTCGTCCCGGCCGGCACCCGCGCGCGCGGCCGGGTCCGCGCCAAGCAGGCGCTCGTCGTGTGCGGGCTGCCGCTCCTCGACCGCGTGTTCCGGCGCCTCGGCGATGTGAGCGTGTCCGTCGAGGCCGTCGAGGGGGCCCTGGCCGCGCCGGGGCAGGTGCTGGCGACGCTCGAGGGGCAGGCCCACGCGCTGCTCGCCGGCGAGCGCGTCGCCCTGAACCTCCTCCAGCACCTCTGCGGCATCGCCACGCTGACGCGTGCATACGTGAAGCGCGTGTGCGGCACCCCGCTCGTCGTGCGCGACACGCGCAAGACGCTCCCCGGGATGCGCGCCCTCGCCAAGTACGCCGTCAGCACCGGCGGCGGGACGAACCACCGCCTCGGCCTGGACGACGCCATCCTCATCAAGGACAACCACCTGGCGCTCGTCGGCGGCGACCTGGCGGCGGCGGTCCGCAAGGCGCGTGCGGCCGCGCCCGCGCTCCCCGTCGAGATCGAGTGCCGCACGCTCGACGAGGTCGCGGCGGCGGTGGCGGCGGCGCCCGACCTGATCCTCCTCGACAACATGCGGCCCGCGACGATCGCCGGCGCCGTGCGCCTGGTGGCGGGCCGCGTCCCGCTCGAGGTCTCGGGCGGCGTCACCCGCGAGCACCTTCCCGACCTCGCCGCGCTCGGCGTCCAGCTGGTCGCGGTGGGCGCGCTCACGCACTCCGCGCCCGCCGCCGATTTGAACCTGAAGATCGAGCCGCTGCCGTGACCGCCGACGAGCGGATCGTCACCTGGCTCAGCGCGGCGCGCGGCCCGCTCTCGGGCGAGGAGCTGGCCCGCCGCCTCGGCTGCTCGCGCGCGGCGGTGTGGAAGCGGGTCGGGGCGCTGCGGCGCCGGGGCTACCGTATCGAGGGGCGCCGGGCCGGCGGCTACACGCTCGCCGCGCAGCCCGACCGCCTCGGCCCCGCCGAGCTCGCGCCGCACCTCCGCGGCGCGTGGCGGCGCGTGCACTGGCTCGAGGAGGTCGACTCGACCCAGCGCGTGGCGCGCGAGCTGGCGCGCGCGGGCGCGCCCGAGGGCACGACGGTCATCGCCGAGCGCCAGAGCGCGGGGCGCGGCCGGCTCGGCCGGCAGTGGCACTCGCCGGCGGGGGTGAGCCTCTACTGCTCGATCGTGCTCCGGCCCCCGCTCGCCCCGAGCGCGGTGCCGCAGCTCGCGCTGGTGGCGGGCGCGGCGGTGGCGGCCGCGGTCGCGGAGGAGACCGGCCTCTCTCCGGGGATCAAGTGGCCGAACGACGTGCTCCTCGGCGGGCGCAAGGTGGCCGGCATCCTGGTCGAGATGGACGCCGAGGTCGAGCGCGTGCACCACGTGATCGCCGGCATCGGCGTCAACCTGAACGCGCCCGAGACCGCCTTCCCGCCCGCGCTCCGGCCGAAAGCCGGCTCGCTCCGCCTCGCCACCGGCCGGCGGGTGGACCGCGCCGCCTTCACGGGCCGGTTGCTCGCCGCGCTCGAGGCACGTTATGGTCGCTTCGTTGCGAGGGGATTCTCGAGCGTGCGCGCCGAATGGGAATCGTACTCCGTGCTCACGGGCGCCGAGGTCCGCGTCGCCTCCCCCGAGGGAGAGCTCGCGGGGCGGGTGCTCGGCCTCGATGACGACGGCGCGCTCCGCCTCCGCCGCCCGGACGGCGGCGTGGTGCGCGTGCTCGCGGGCGAGGTGACGGTGCCGGGCGGGTACCGGACATAAGGACGATGCTGCTCGCGATCGACGTCAGCAACACGCACACCAAGGTCGGGGTCTACGAGGGCGACCGCCTGGCGCGCCACTGGCGCCTGCAGACCGAGCCCGAGCGCACCGCGGACGAGTACGGCGTGATGCTGCTCGGCCTCTTCCGCGCCGGCGGCGCCTCGCCGGAGGACATCACCGGGATCGCCGTCTCGAGCGTCGTGCCACCCATGCACGAGACGCTCGACGAGCTGTGCCGGAAGTTCTTCGGCCATACGCCGCTGCTGGTCGGACCGGGCATCAAGACCGGCATGGCGCTCCTCTACGACAACCCGCGCGAGATCGGCGCGGATCGCATCGTCAACTCGGTGGCGGCCTACGAGCGCACGCGCGGGCCGTGCGTCGTGGTCGATCTCGGCACGGCGACCACCTTCGACTACGTGACCGCGCGCGGGGAGTATGCCGGCGGCGTCATCGTGCCCGGCATCGGCATCTCGCTCGACGCCCTCTTCCTGCGCGCCGCGAAGCTGACCCGCGTCGAGCTCGTCCGGCCCGCGAAGGTGGTCGGGCGCAACACGGTGCACGCCATCCAGTCGGGCGTGACGTACGGCTACACCGCGCGGGTGGTCGAGCGCATCCGCAAGGAGAACGACCCGAAGGCCCGCGCCCTCGCCACCGGCGGCTTCGCCTCGCTCATCGCCCCGGTCTCCACCACCATCGAGGCCGTCGACGAGTTCCTGACCCTCGACGGGCTCCGCATCGTGTACGAGCGTAACGGAGGACGGGATGCCAGCTGAGGAAGTGACGAGACTCCGCAACGTCGCCGTCGTGGGGCAGGGCGGCGCCGGCAAGACGACTCGACGACGGCTCCTCGGCCTTCGACATCGAGCCCGAGGAGGTGCGCCGCAAGAGCTCGATCACCGCGGGCCTGCACCACGCCGCGTGGCGCAAGCACGAGCTCAACCTGATCGACACGCCCGGCTACTCGGCCTTCCTGCACGACACGCGGAACTGTCTGCGCGCCGCGACCGGCGCCGTCCTGGTCCTCGGGCCGACGGGGGGCGAGGTGAAGGTCGAGATGGAGAAGGTGTGGGGGTGGTGCGAGGAGCTCGGCCTCCCGCGCATCGCCTTCGTCACCCGCCTCGACCGCGAGCGGGCGACCATCGAGCACGCGCTCGAGGACCTGAAGGCGGTCGGCGCCAGGCCCGCCGTCCTCCAGGTGCCGATCGGCGCCGAGGCGGAGTTCAAGGGCGTGGTCGACGTGCTCTCCGGGAAGGCCTTCCTCTACCAGGGCGAGTCGGGCGCGTTCCAGGAAGGCGCGCCGCCGCCCGACCTGGCCGCCTCGGTCGCCCGCGAGCACGAGCGCCTGGTCGAGACGATCGCCGAGGCCAACGACGCCCTCCTCGAGAAGTACCTCGAGGGGACGGAGCTGACGGCCGACGAGCTGCGCGGCGGGCTCCGCGAGGCGACGCACGCGGGGAAGATCCTGCCCGTCCTGTGCGGCGCGGCGGGCAAGGCGATCGGCCTCCATCCGCTGCTCGACGCGATCGTGGACCTGCTGCCGTCGCCCGCCGACCTCCCGCCCTGGAAGGGCGACAACTCCAAGACCGGCGAGGAGATCGAGCGCGCCGCGGACCCGGCGGCGCCGTTTGCGGCCTACGTCTTCAAGACGATCGTCGATCCGTTCGCCGGCAAGCTGGCCGTGCTGCGCGTCGTCTCCGGCCGCATCCACGCCGATCTCAACTGCGTCAACACCGCGCGCGACGGGCGCGAGCGCATCGGCCACCCGCTCAAGCTGGAGGGGAAGAAGCAGCAGCAGATCCCCTCCGCCGTGGCGGGCGACGTCGTCGCGGTGGCGAAGCTCAAGGAAACCTCCTCGGGCGACACGCTCGCCGACGAGAAGAGCCCGATCGTCTTCCCGCCGCTCCCCGACGCGCCCGCCGCCATCTCCTTCGCGCTCCAGCCCAAGAGCAAGGCCGACGACGAGAAGGTGATGCAGGGTCTCCACCGGCTCATGGAGGAGGACACCGCGCTGCGGGTCCACCGCGACGAGCAGACGAAGGAGTTCGTGGTCTCGGGCACGGGGCAGCTCCACCTGGAGGTCGCGGTCGAACGGCTCAAGCGGAAGTTCGGCGTCGAGGTGGAGCTGAAGGCGCCCAAGGTGCCCTACAAGGAGACCATCAAGGGGACGGCCAGGGCGCAGGGCAAGCACAAGCGGCAGACCGGCGGCCACGGGCAGTACGGCGACTGCTGGCTCGAGCTCTCGCCGCTGCCGCGCGGCAAGGGCTTCGAGTTCGAGGACGCGGTGGTGGGTGGCGTCATCCCGCGCAACTTCATCCCCGCGGTCGAGAAGGGCGTGCGCGAGCTCCTGCCGCAGGGCCTGCTCGCCGGCTATCCGATGGTCGACCTCAAGGTGAAGC
>WNGP01004632.1_pt1 | contig 12237 bp, 10 predicted proteins | sample 5407671 | NCBI WGS metagenome assembly WNGP01 (sample SAMN13153381, study PRJNA577476) | soil metagenome | isolation source: 40 cm soil or saprolite under Garry oak tree replicate 2 | place: USA:California | collected 2016-06-15 | reverse complement strand
TCCATCAGGAAGGCGACCAGTTCCTTGAGAGTAAGGGCACGGCCTTTTTTCAGAATCACGCAGGCGCACATCTTCTCGCCCATCAGCGGATCGGGCATCGGCACGCAGGCGATGTTCTGCACCGAAGGGTGCGAGAGAAGCAGGTTCTCGATCTCCTCGGCGCTGATCTTCTCGCCGCCGCGGTTGATGAGGTCCTTTTTGCGTCCCTCTACAACGTAGTTCCCCGAGGCGTGCAAGCGCATCAGGTCGCCCGAGCGGTAGAAGCCGTCGGGAGTGAACTGCCGCGCGTTGTATTCCGGCACGCCGAAGTAGCCGCGAAGCGTATAGGGCCCGCGGCAAGTCAGCTCGCCCACTTCCCCGGGTGCGACCTCCCCGCCCTCGTCATCGACCAGCCTCACTTCGTCGTCCGGAGAAATCGGCCGGCCGCAGGACTCCAGGCGCACCTCCTCCGGATCCTCCAAGCGCACGAAGAAGAGCATCCCTTCCGACATTCCGAAATTTTCTTGCACGAACGCGCCCGGGACGAGCTCGCGGGTGCGCAGCCTCACCTCGGGCTGCATGCGCTGGCCGCCGCTCTGGATGACGCGCAGCGAGGAAAGATCGTATCTTCCGATCGAGGAGTCGTTGATCAGCCGGATCAGGAGCGCCGGCACCACTTTCAGATGCGTCACCCGGTGCCGCTCGATAAGACGGAAAAGATCTTCCGGCCGGGTGCTCGCCGAGAGCACCACCTTTCCCCCGCTGAACATAGTGCCTTGTAACCCCGGACAGGCGAGCGGCAGGTTGTGCGCGATGGGAAGCGCGAGCAGCAGCACCGATTCGCCCGTGACCCCGCACACTTCGGCCGCGATCTTCGAGTTGTACGCGTAGTCGTTGTGGGTGCGGGGGATGAGCTTGGGCACGCCGGTCGTTCCGCCCGAGAGCTGAAATATCGCCGGGTCGGCCGGGTCGATCCTGAGCTTGCGCAGTACCTCGACCGGCTGCTTGGGACGTCGAGAGATCAACTCAGCGAGCGAGAGAAAGCCCGCTGGAGTCTCCCCGAGCACGATGCCGAGCCTGACCGAGGGAATTTCCTTTCGCACCCGCCCAACCATCTCGGTGAAGTCGAAATCGCCGTACCGGTCCGGCGTGACGCAGGCGCTCGCCCCCGAGAGCTTCGCGAACTGGCTCACATCGAGAAAGCGGTGCGTAGCGAGCGCCGCGACCGGGATGCAGCCGATCTTCTGAAGCGCGAAATACAGGTAGACGAACTCGATGACGTTGGGCAGCTGCACGACCACCCTATCGAGAGGCGCGAGGCCCGCCTCGAGCAGGTTCAGCGCCAGGCGGTCGGAGACATCGTCGACTTCGGCATAGGTGACTCGCGCATCGCGATCTACGAAGGCGATGCGGCTGGCGTAGCGCTTGAATGCTGGCGCGAACTCTTCGGCGAGCGACCTGTCCCGCCAGTAGCCTTTTTCGCGGTAGCGCCGCGCGAATTCGGGAGGAAATGGGACGACTCCTTCCAGCAAGCTGCTCTCCTTGTTGCCGCAGGCCTTCAAAAATGAATATGCTCACTATCGAGCATGCTCGAATCGTGCGTCAAGCGCGGGACCGGGCGGCCGCCTCCGTCACTTCTCCGGCTTGGCCTGCCGCTTATACGATTCATAAGCTGCGTCCGTATCGCTCATGCAGCGGTCAAACTCCGCCTTGTCCGGGAGCTTGTTGCATTGGTTACGCTTCCACCCTTGGGCCGTGTAATACGCTTGCTCCGCGGTGCACGCAGACAGGGACAACGCGACGAGCAAGGCCGTCAAGATGAATATCGCTTTCAACACATGTGCCTCGTCCGGTTCATGGAATCGGCGATATTACCCGATTTCAGGCGCGAGCTTTCTCTTCAGGAGGCAGCCTGAATACACAAATTGGGTAGAATTGTCCATAGCTTTCATTGCAGCTGGCGTGTTGAGGCGCGCCGCTGAATTCAGCGTCGGCGCCTACCGAAAATGACGACGTTCGTTGCACTGCTGCGCGGGATCAACGTCTCCGGCCAGAAGCAGATACGCATGGTCGCCTTGCGGAAGAGTTGCGAGGGGCTGGGCCTGAAAGATGTGCGCACCTACCTGCAAAGCGGGAACGTGGTCTTTTGCGCCAGCCGGACGGGTCCGCGCAAACTTGCCTCTGGTATGAGAACCCGGATCGCCAAGGACTTCGGATATGACGTCGAAGTCCTGGTCTTGCCGGCGAAGGAGCTCGATGCCGTCGCCGGTTCCAATCCGCTTTGGCCCCGATCGGGAGGCGAGGAAAAATTGTTTCACGGCACCTTCCTCTTTGAGCCCGTCTCCGGGGAGCGCTTCGGAAAACTCAAGCTTCCGGTTCAACCGGGAGAGCGGGCCGTTTTGGTCGAACAGGTGGTCCTGCTCTACTGCCCTCACGGCTATGGAAGAACAAAGCTGAACAACGGTTTTTTCGAAAAAGCGCTAGGCGTGCGCGCCACGACGAGGAACTGGAGAACAGTCCTGGCACTGAAAGATCTTTGTACGAGGGAATGAACGAGCCGCGCGCTAATCCACCGATCAAACATGGCATATAGCTTCGCCTTTTCAGGTCCTATCAATACGCCACCCCGTTCGTCCTTTGCGGCTGCCGCCATTGTGATTTCGGTAGTTGCGGCGCTGTCCCTGGCCATGGTCTTGCCCGGCGTGATGGGCAAATGGGCGCTTGTCGCGTTAACACTGTTATTGCCCTTGGCGGTCGTCTGGAGGGTTGTCTACGCAGTCCATATTGCTCTGCTTGCTCTGGCGTGGATCTCGCTGGTTGGCTTCGTCCCATTTCTTCGGCCTTGGCCCCTTTACATTCTTGCGCCTCTCGCCGTTTATGGCGTGGTGGTTGTACTCAGCCCATCACTGCGGCGCTCCGTTGGCTGGTTACGCGCAGGGCGGTCGGGTCGAGACATACGCATACTCATAATCGCGACGGTCGCTGTTTCTGGCGTGGCGCTGGTTGCATGGGCCGCACTGACAAATCCAGACATCGAACACCACCTGGCTTTGGTTCCAGCGTTGCCCCTCTGGGTCTACCCGCTCGTTGCCGTCGCCTTCGCGGTTGTCAATGCCGCGATTGAAGAAGTGATATTTCGCGGCGTCATGATGGAAGCGCTGGACAGCGCGCTTGGTGATGGCTACTGGTCGATCGGTACTCAAGCGGTGTCGTTTGCAGCGCTACACTATCTGTCGGGCTTTCCCAGCGGCGTGCTGGGGTTTTTCATGGTCTGGGTGTACGGAATCATGTTGGGCATGATTCGGCGGCGCTCCAAGGGATTGCTTGCGCCTTGGGTCGCGCATGTCGCAGCGGATATCACGATTTTTGTCATATTGGCCGTTGTGCTTTTTAGAGGCGGCAGCGTACCTCTTTGGCGTTGAGCCCGTAGAAAAATCCCTTACCGGACCTTCACCGAAATAAAACACTGGAGCGATGATGAAGAAGAACGGCATCTCATCGAGCACTACCACTATCCGCCGGATGCGGCGCACCGCGGAGCGGCTCGTGCTCGTCGCGTGCATGCTCGGCGGGTTCGCCCCCATTGCCGTCGCCGCCGATCCGTCGTCCGAAGATTTCACGGTTCCCGACCGGCGCAGGGAGCAGTTTCCGAAAGACTTCGGCTACGCGGCCTTTCCCTACCCTTACCGGCTGCCGGGCATCGGCTCGGGCTTGAGCTTCGCTGCCGGCGCCTTCAACATCGCCGACACCTACACCGACGCCTACGGCATCGTATTCACCGGAGACGTCAAGGGGGGCGCGGCAGGCGTGAGCGACATTCACCTCATCCCCCGGACCCTCATTCTCGATCTCGGCTACGGCGCCATCAACCGGGTGACATTGCAAAGCTACAGCCAGCGCGGCATGAACACGGCGAAGAACGACTTCCGCCTGGTCGAACTGGGCGATACCGAGTACTACGGCGCCCGGATGACCGCCACGTTTTTCGAACGCCGCTTCGAGCTTCACGGATACTGGTACGAGGGCGCGTCACGCCTGAAGAGCATCCGCGACAAGGACGGCAACGTCATCATCGAGGCGCAGAACCCGCCGCGCGATCGCGGCCACACCACGCAACTCGGGGCCCGCTTCGATCTGACCGACGACTACACCGATCCGCGGCGGGGCTTGAGGCTCGACGTCACGCGCACACAATCGCCGCCGCGGGGCTCGGGACCCGACTACTTCGTGATGGACTACAACACGACCGGCTACATTCCCTTCGGACAGCGCAATACCTTGGCTCTCAACCTTCTCCGGTCGGATGCCTTCGTCACCCGTCAGGGAGAAACGGACCCCGCGGTGCTGCAACAGCAGCTCGGAGTACCTTGCGCCAGCCTCACCGATCCCGCGCAGCAGCAATTCTGCAACGAGGTGATAAATACGACGATCGCGAACAACCGCTTCGGCACCGCCACCTCGCTCGGAGGATTCGACCGCCTGCGCTCCTATCCCCAGGGCCGCTTCAAGGGCGCGCACACGCTGTTCTTCGGCGCCGAATACCGCTGGAACCTGACCGACGAGAGAACGCCTTTCGACATCTTCGTCATGAAGAGCGTGCGCACCTCGATCCAGCTCGCGCTTTTCTACGAGACCGGAGTCACCTCGGACGAGCGGAGCGACCTCTACAAGCGGAGCAACATGCGCGATTCCTACGGCGCGGGCTTTAGGATCGTGACCGCGTCCGGCGTGGTCCTGCGGGCCGATCTCGCGCACGGCAAGGAAGGCGTCAACACCGCGATCTTCATCGGCTACCCGTGGGAGCTTTGAAGCGAACGGCTCAGTGAAACGGGTGGCGCAGGACGATGGTCTCGTTTCTGTCCGCACCGGTGGAGATCATGTCCACCGGCACGCCGCACACCGACTGCAGGCGCTCCAGATAGGCTCGCGCCGGCCCGGGCAGCCTGTCATAGGCGCTCAGGCCGACGGTGCTTTCCCGCCATCCCGGAAGCTCTTCGTATACAGGCTCGCAGCGCGCGGCGTCTTCCGCCCCGAGCGGCAGCAGCTCGTGGAGCGCGCCGTCGATGCGGTAGCCGACGCACAGCCTGACCTTCTCCATGCCGTCGAGCACGTCGAGCTTGGTGATGCAAAGCCCCGACACGCCGTTGATCTGGATCGAGCGCTTGAGCGCCGCGGCGTCGAACCAGCCGCAGCGCCGCGGCCTTCCCGTGGTCGCGCCGAATTCCTGGCCGCGGGTGCGCAGCAGCTCGCCGGTGCTGTCGCCGAGCTCGGTGGGAAACGGGCCCGAGCCGACGCGGGTCGTATACGCCTTGGTGATGCCGAGCACGTAATGCAGCATTTGCGGTCCGATGCCGGCGCCCGCCGCCGCCGCCCCGGCGACGCAGTTGCTCGAGGTCACGTACGGGTAGGTGCCGTGATCGACGTCGAGCAAAGCGCCTTGGGCGCCCTCGAACAGCAGGTTCTTTCCTGCGTTGTTCGCCTCGTAAAGCGCGCGCGAGACGTCCGCCGCCAGGGGCTTGATCCGCGGCGCGAGCGCAAGCGCCTCGTCCCGCGTTCTTTCGAAATCGACCGGCTTCGCGCGCAGGTATTTCGTCAGCACGAAGTTGTGGAAATCGAGGAGCGGCTCGAGCTTCGCCGAAAAGCGCTCCGGCACCAGAAGGTCGCGCAGGCGGATCGCGCGCCGCGCGATCTTGTCTTCGTAGGCCGGCCCGATGCCGCGGCCGGTGGTGCCGATTTTCGCGGCGCCCTGCGCCGATTCGCGCGCGACGTCGATCGCCGCGTGATACGGAAGGATCAGGGGGCAGGCCTCGGAGATGCGCAGGCGCGCCGCAACCTCGACGCCGGCGCCCTCGAGCTCGTCCATCTCCTCGACCAGCGCCTGCGGCGAAAGCACCACGCCGTTGCCGATGTAGCAGGTCACGCCCTTCCTGAGGATGCCCGAGGGGACGAGGTGCAGCACGGTCTTCCTGCCGCCGATCACCAGCGTATGCCCGGCGTTGTGCCCGCCCTGGAAGCGCACCACCCCTTGGGCGTGGTCGGTAAGCCAGTCCACGACCTTGCCCTTGCCTTCGTCACCCCACTGGGTGCCTATGACGACGACGTTCTTGGCCACCGTTTCAGCTCTTGCCCAGTTTGCATACGAGCCACTTGCCGCCGCGCTTCACCAGCTCGCGGTCGCAATCGGGCTGGGCGCGCGCGGCCGCGTGCCCAGGGAGCTCGACCGCGACGACCTCCCCGCCGGATCGCAGCTTGCGGATCGCGGCGGCAAGCCCGGGGTCGCTTGAGTACGGCGCACGGATGGCGGCTTCTCCTCCCGCATGCGGAGCGGCGCGCTCGAGATCGCGCAGATCCATGCTGAATCCGGTAGCCGGGCGCGCGCGCCCGAACGCCTTGCCGACTTCGTCGTAACGTCCGCCGAGCGCGACCGCGCTGGCGACGCCGGGCGCATAGGCCGCAAACACCACCCCGCTGTGATAGTGATATCCGCGCAGGTCCGCGAGGTCGACCGAGACCGGGATTGCGCCGTTGCGGGCGAGGACCTTGAGGTCCCGCAGCGCAGCGGCGATTTCCGGATACCGGGGCAGCGTCCGCCGGGCGCGCTCGAGCATCGCGCCGTCTCCATACAGCTCGGGAAGAGCGAGCAGCGCCTTGCGCGTCGCGCCCGGCAGGCGCCTGGTCACGGTGCGCAGCGCGGGCAGATCCTTCGCGGACAGCGCTTCATACAGCTCCGACTCGAGCTCAGGCCCGACCCCGCCGTGACGGCAAATTGCGCGGAACACGGCCACGTGGCCGATGTCGAGTCGCGCCCCGGAGACGCCGCATGCGGCGAGCGCCTCGACGAGCAGCGTCTGGATCTCGAGATCGCTCTCTATTCCAGCGTGGCCGTAGATCTCGGCGCCGATCTGCAGCGGTTCCCGGGTCGAGTCCAGGCCCCGCGGCCGGGTGAGCAGCACGCTTCCCGCATAGCACAGCCGCGTGACGGCCTTTCTGTCCAGCAAGCGCGCATCGATGCGCGCGACCTGCGGCGTGATATCGGCGCGCAAGCCCATCATTCGCCCGGAAAGCTGGTCGACCAGCTTGAAAGTGCGAAGATCGAGGTCGTGCCCGGTGCCGGTCAGCAGCGATTCCAGGTATTCGAGCATGGGAGGAATCACCAGCTGGTAGCCGTGAACGCGGAACAGCTCCAGCAGCTTCGCGCGCATGCGCTCGATGCGCTGCGCCTGCGGCGGCAGGATGTCCTCGATGTTTTCCGGAAGGAGCCAGTTGCGCACGGCCATTCACGCCCCTACCTCGCAAAATAGAGGATCAGCAGGCCGACCAGCATCGAGGAGAGCCCGAAGAAGCGGATCTGGCCGTCAGTAAACTCGGTGATGCGGCGAAAGGTTTCGCGCCACAAGGTCGGGAGCAGAAACGGCAGGACGCCCTCGATCACCAGCATCAGGGCAAAAGCCATGAGGAAAGTGGTGCCCATTCACTTGCCGCCCTTCCCGAGGTTCTTGAAGTACCGGAAGAACTCCGAGCTCGGATCGAGCACCAGCACGTCGCCCTTGTTCTTGAAGGCGGCGCGGTAGGCTTCGAGGCTGCGGTAAAAGGCGTAGAACTCGGGATTCTCGTTGAAGGCGCGCGCGTAGATCGCCGCGGCCCTGGCGTCGCCTTCGCCCTTGACGCGCTGCGCGTCGCGGTAGGCCTCGGCGATGATGACCTCGCGCTGCTTGTCGGCGTCGGCGCGGATCTTCTCGGCTTCGGCGGAACCGTTGGAGCGCAGCTCGGAGGCGACGCGCTTGCGCTCGGACTCCATCCGGCGGTACACGTCGGCGCTCACCTCCTGCGGCAGGTCGACGCGCTTGAGCCTGACATCGACTACACGGATGCCGAGGCTGCGCACGTCCTGGTCCACCCTCTCGCGCACGGTATTCATGATGTCGTCGCGCTCGCCCGAAACCACGTCGTGCACCGTGCGCTTGCCGAATTCCTCCCGAAGCAGCCCGTTCACGGTCTGGTTGATGCGCCGCGCCGCCGCGATCTCGTCGCCGGCGACGGAAACGTAGAACTTTTTCACGTCGACGATGCGCCATTTGACAAAAGCATCCACCAGCACCGGCTTGTTTTCTGCGGTGATGAACCTCTGCGGCTCCGGATCGTCCCAGGTCAGAATGCGCGTGTCGAAGTAGCGCACGTTCTGGATCAGCGGCCACTTGAAGTGCAGGCCGGGCGCATCGATGACTTCCTTGATTTCGCCGAGCTGGAACACGATGACCCGCTGCCGCTGGTCGACGGTGAACGCCGACAGGCTCACCAGGATCAAAGCGCCCGCGATGGTCGCGAGGCCGACGCCGAAACGGTTGCTCATGGTCTTTCCCCGCGCTCGCGCCCGCGCAGCGTGTCCCGGGAGCGGGCCCCCGCATCCTGCGGCGCCGGCGATTCCGCGGAAGCCGACGGCCGCGTCGGCGCAAGCGCCTCGGGCAATCCGCCCGCGGCCGATCCCTGGAGGATCTTGTCGAGCGGCAGGTAGAGCAGGTTGGTCCCCGCTCTCGCGTCGATCAGCACTTTGGAGGTGCTCTCCAGGATCTGCTGGACGGTTTCGAGGTACAGGCGTTCCCGGGTCACCTGCGGCGCCTTGTTGTACTCGACCAGAATCTGCCTGAACCTCGACGCCTCGCCTTCGGAATTGGCGATGACGCGCTGCTTGTAGCCTTCGGCCTCGAACAGGAGCCGCGACGCCACGCCGCGCGCCTTCGGCACCACGTCGTTGAAGTAGGACTGCCCGTCGTTCTTGAGCCGCTCGCGATCCTGGTTCGCCTTCACCGCGTCGTCGAACGCGGCCTGGACCTGTTCGGGGGGCTGCGCGTTCTGGATGTTTACGCTGCTGATCTGGATGCCGGTCTGGTAGCGGTCGAGGATTTCCTGCATGACCGGCAGCGCCTTGGCGACGACAGCTTGACCCTGGTTGAGGACGAAATCCATCTTGCTCTTGCCTATGACCTCGCGCAGCGCCGTTTCCGCGGCGTTCAGCACCGTGTCGTCGGGCCTGCGGTTGGTGAAAAGATAGTCCCTGGCGTCCTTGACGGTGTATTGAACCGCCATCTGGATATCGACGATGTTTTCGTCGTCGGTCAGCATCAGCGATTCCTTCAGCACCTTGGTCTTGATGGTGTTGCGGTAACCGACCTCGATCGTGCGCACCGCGGACAAATTGACGATTTCGTTGCTCTGGATCGGATACGGCATGCGCCAGCGCAGGCCTGAACTGGTCACCTCGGAAAATTTGCCGAACGTGAGCACGACGCCGCGCTGGCCTTCCACCACGATGTAGAAACCGCTGGCGAGCCAGGCGACGAGCACCGCCAGGGTGATGAGGCCGGCTCCCCCGCCGAGTTGCCGGATGCTCGGCGGCTCGCCCGGACCCGAGCCCCCGCCGCGGCGCCGGCCGAAGATGCTGGCGAGCTTCTGGTTGAAGTTGCGCCACATCTCGTCGAGGTCGGGCGGTCCCTCGTTGCCGCCGCCTCGCTTGCCCCATTGCGGGTCGTTCAATGACATGACAATCCTAGCTTGCGGCCTCTTGGCCCGGTATCTGCGAATAGGTCGAATTTGGCGGGTTCGCCGGGGAGGTCCTCGAGGCTGCCGCCTCGATCAGGGCCTGGCGCAGGCCGTCCACGCCGTCGCCCGTTTTTGCGCTGAGACGAACGCGGCGAATTTTAGCATATTCGTCCCGGTCGACTCCCGGCCGCGCCCCGTTCCGGTCGATCTTGTTCCACGCCAGCACCTGGGGAATCGCGCTTGCGCCGATCTCGACGAGCACCTTGTTCACTTCCTCGACCTGCGCGTCGCGCGCCTCGCTCGCCGCGTCCACGACGTGCAGCAGCAGGTCGGCGTGGATGGTTTCTTCCAGCGTCGCCCGGAACGCCGCCACGAGCGCGTGCGGAAGATCGCGGATGAACCCGACCGTGTCGGAGATCGTGACGTTTCCGGCCTCGGGCAGGTAGAGCCTGCGCGTCGTGGTGTCGAGCGTCGCAAACAGCCGGTCCTCGGCAAGCGCTCCGGCGTGAGTCAGGGTGTTGAACAGCGTCGACTTGCCGGCGTTGGTGTAGCCCACGAGCGATACCGAGAAAGACCTGCCCCGGGCGCGGGCGCGCCGCTGCACTTCGCGTCGGCGCTGAAGCTTGCCGAGCTTGTCCTTGAGCACCTTGACGCGGGTCGCGATCAGCCGCCTGTCGACTTCCAGCTGGGTCTCGCCCATGCCCCCGAGAAAGCCCCGGCCGCCCCGTTGCCGCTCCAGGTGCGTCCAGCCGCGCACCAGCCGCGTCGCCGCGTGCTGAAGTTGGGCAAGCTCGACCTGGAGCTTGCCTTCGTGGCTGTTCGCGCGCTGGGCGAATATGTCGAGGATCAGCCGCGTGCGGTCGACCACCGGGCAGCCGAGCGCCTTTTCGAGGTTGCGCTCCTGCACCGGCGACAGGTCGTGGTTGAACACCGCGAGCGAAGCGCGCTGCTCCTGCAGCACGCGCTTGATCTCCTCGACCTTCCCGGAGCCGGCAAAATGGGCCGGGTCGGGTCGGTGGCGGCGCCCGCGGACCAGGGCTCGGGGATGGATTCCGGCGCTGACGGCGAGACGTCTCAGCTCTTCCACGCCGTCGGCGTAGCCGCCGACGCCGAAGTCCAGGCCCACGAGCACCGCAGCGTTGCGCTCCGACGGACGCTCAGGCATCGATCAGAGGCAAGAGCGCGGCAGCATCAGCTCTCGGAAGAGGAATGGTCGACCGGCAGGTTGACCGCACGCGAAGGCACGACGGTGGAGATGGCGTGCTTGTAGACCATTTGAGTGACGGTGTTCTTGAGAAGCACGACGTACTGGTCGAAGGACTCGATCTGCCCCTGGAGCTTGATGCCGTTGACCAGATAGATCGATACCGGCACGTGCTCCTTGCGCAGGGTATTCAGAAACGGATCTTGCAGCAATTGTCCTTTGTTGCTCATGGGTTACCTCCCGAGTCGTATTCTTTGAAGTTGTACTGTAAATGGTTTTTCGCCAAAAGCCAACGAACGAATTAGCAGGCTGTTGAAAAACGCTTCCCGAATGCAAACTCGGCTCTCGTGGGAGGCGGGTTTGAGAGGGAGCGTTTTTCTGCAGCCTCCGATTTGGGGGATATAAGGGGGCGTGCCCCCTTTTTCAACAGCTTGTGTTAGAGCGATCGGGGGGTTGCTGCCGCCCTGATGCGCGTAGCGCAGCTTGGGCCGCGAAATCCCTGCGCGCGGAGGCGCCTGCTTCGCGACGGCGGCGATCAAGGCGCGGGTGAGTTTCGGGGTGGGCAGCTTCGCCATCGCCGCGCGGTAGGCCCGGTCCACCGATTCGATAAGTTGCGCAACGCCGCGGCCCTCGCGCGCCGAGATGTAGTGAAAGCGCGCGAACGAGAGAAATTTCAGCCTGAGCGCGATGGCGCGCTTGGTCATGTCGCGCGCGTAGTCGTCAAGGTCGTCCCACTTGTTGACCGCCACGACCAGCGCCCGGCCGCGCTCGAGGATGAATCCGGCGATATGCGCGTCCTGGTCGGAGATCTGGCCTTGAGCGTCCAGGACGAGGACCGCGACGTTGGCCCGGTCGATCGCCTGCAAGGTCTTCACCACGGAAAATTTCTCGACGCTTTCGAACACCTTGCCGCGGCGCCTCAATCCCGCCGTGTCGACCAGAATGTAACGACGGCCCCCGATCGCTAGCTCGACGTCGATCGCGTCGCGCGTGGTTCCCGGCTCGTCGAACGTTACGACGCGCTCCTCGCCGACCAGCGCGTTGACCAGCGTGGACTTGCCGGCGTTGGGGCGGCCGACGACGGCGATCCTCGCCGCCTTGTCCGATTCGCCGTCCGGCTCCTCCTCGACGGGAAAATCGGCGAGCGCGGCGTCCACCAGGTCGCGCACGCCCTGCCCGTGCTCGGCTGAAATCGCGCGCGGAGCGCCCAATCCCAGCTCGTGGAACTCGGCCGCGGCGAGATCCGGATTCATGCCCTCTGCTTTGTTCACGGCGACGAAAACGCGCCGGCCCATGCGCCGCAGCTCCTCGCCGATCGCGCGGTCCTGGGCGGTGAGACCTTCGCGCGCGTCGGTGACCAGCAGGACCGCGTCGGCCTCCGCGATCGCGGTCCTCGCCTGCTTCGCCATTTCCACGAATACGCCCTGCCCTTCCGGCTCCAGCCCGCCGGTATCGACCACGAGGTACGCCCGGTCCCCCATGCGCCCCGCGCCGTAGTGGCGATCGCGGGTCAGGCC
>WNGP01004432.1_pt1 | contig 12237 bp, 9 predicted proteins | sample 5407671 | NCBI WGS metagenome assembly WNGP01 (sample SAMN13153381, study PRJNA577476) | soil metagenome | isolation source: 40 cm soil or saprolite under Garry oak tree replicate 2 | place: USA:California | collected 2016-06-15 | reverse complement strand
CCAACCGCTGATGATTGGCGGTCCGCAGTACGCGGGCGTCGTCGACCGCTGGACGCAATACAAACCCAGCGATCCGCTGAACCAACTGGTCGCGTCCATTCACATTTACGGCCTGCCGCTGGACTCACCCTGCCGTTTGCAAAGTTGTTGGGATGCCACCATGGCCCCGCTGGCAACCACCACGCCCATCGTCATCGGTGAACTCGGCGATACCGATTGCACCATTCACTTCTCGCCGGCATTGATGACGTGGGCTGATGCGCACGGCGTGAGTTACACGCCCTGGGCCTGGAACACTGCGAGCTGCGCCTCCGACCCTTCGCTCATTAGCGCCTACACAGGCACGCCGACGGCCTATGGCGTGGGCGTGCAGGCTCACCTGCTGGCGGTGTCGTCGACGACGAGCCCACCTCCCGTCATTCCAGAGGTTCCCCTGGCCGTGCTGTTGCCGCTGACCGCCGTTCTCCTGTTCGGCGGAGCGTGGTGGCTCGGCGAGCGCCGCCGGCCCTCCTCCCGCGGATCGCCATGAGGTGGCCTTAGTGTCCGAACGACGACCCCGCGTCGGAGTCTTGGTCCGTTGCGCGATCATCGGTGGGGCGACGCTATTCGCCTACCACTATTCCCTCCTGACCCTCGTGCGCGGGCTCTCCTTGCAGACGCCGCTCGCCTACCTTGGCCTCGTCCCCATCATCACGCTCGTTCTGGTGGCGGTACGCGCGCTCACACCACATCGCGAGCCCGATATCCAGGACCGCTTCGTCGATTACGTCATCGGGCTTCCCCTGGTCGGGACCGCCCTCGCCATGCTGCTCGTCCTTCCCGTCCACGCTTCCGAATACTTCTGGCTCTGGCGCCTCGACCTGCTGTCGCTGCCCCTCTTCGTCTCCGGGGCCATTGCCGTGGTGTTCGGCGTCCGCGTCTTGTGGCACCTGCGATTCCCGGTCGCCTACCTGCTGGTTGCGTGGCCATTGCCCTATATCCGTTTTATGACGGATTGGATGGGTGCCTTTACGGATGGCACGCTCGCCGCCCTTCGACTGGCGCTCCGGCTCGTCCCCGTTGCAATTCCCGTCGAATCGTCTGATGGATCACTGTTTTCGCTGGTCCACTCCGGACAGGCATTCGTACTGAGTGTGGCGTCGGCCTGTTCCGGCGTGAATGGCCTGGCCGCCTTCGTCGTCGTCGGCACCGCCTTCGCCACCATCGTACGGGGACGCTTGCTGGGCAAACTGCTGTGGCTGGGTGGAGGAATGGCGCTGATCTGGGTGCTCAACCTGGTGCGCATCCTGCTCATCTTCTTCGTGGGGCGGACCTGGGGCGAAACCGCGGCGATCGACGGCCTCCATCCGTTCATCGGCCTCGCCACCTTTAGCCTGGGTGTTCTCGCGATGATCCTTGTCCTGCCAGCGTTTCGGCTTAGCCTGCTCGCCGAACCACCGGCTGACGGAACGCTACCGGCAGCCCCACGGCAGGTCGCGACGACCTTTCGAAGGCCATCACGGTCGCCGGCAGGGGCCCGGGTTGCGGTCTGTGCGGTCCTGGTCGCCGCGACCATCGCCGGCGGAGCCAATGCCAACCTCGAACGGTTCGGCTCCACCTTCTATGACCTCGGACCGCCGCGGGTCGGTGGATTGACCGATGTCTCGGCGAGCGTCGCCGGTTGGTCACTGGGCCAGATCGCCACCTATCCGTGGGCACGACCGTACTTCGGCGATGACAGCACCTGGATCCGCTACCAGTACAGCTGGCAGCCCGGGGCCGCGAATCAGTCAGCCTTCTATGCGGCAACCCCGGTAATTCTCGATGTCATCTCGACGTCTGATCCGAACGCCTTCGCGACCTATGGTTTGGAAGCCTGCTACCACTTTCACAACTACCGGATCCTCGATGACCGGACGCTTGATCTCGGATCGGGCGTGATCGCCCACAGTCTCGTCTACTACAACCCGAAGCGGCACGCCGACTGGCTGGCGGTCTACTGGCAGTGGCCGATTCAATCGCCCCATGGACTTCAGTACCAGCGGGTCGTCGTGAACATGGTCGACGTCAGTCAGACTGAACTGACCGCTCCACCGCTGTCGCCCAGCCTGGCCAGCGCCGTCGGGATCGGTATCAGCGATCTTCTCGATAGCCCGCAACAGGCGCCGCTCGGCCTCCGGCTGACGAAGGGGCGCAACTTCCTCGTGGGGTTTGCCCAGCAGGTGGTCGCCTCGGCCACATCGCCGGCCAACGCTACGGCGCCGGAGCTCAATTCATGATGGTTTCGAATCGCGTCCGCGAGAGGCACACGCGACGGTTGTCGTACGTGGAGCCAGACCTGGTGGCCTACCGCCTGCTGAATCGGGGCCAGTCCAAAGGCCTGCCCGTCCTCGCCATCATCGTCGGCTGCTTGTTGGTCGCCGCACCACTCCAGACCGTACTGGCCTTCAATGCCCTGGCCACCGGGTTATATGTGCTGGCTTTTGTCTACTGCATCTACCTGGTCCAGCGGGCGCTGGCGCAGCCGGGCATGATCAGGGTCGGCGATGCCCTGGCGCGGGCACTGCCTGACGCCGATCTTCCGATCTGCACCATCCTCGTCCCGGCCTACCGAGAGCCGGAGGTCATCGCTCGCGTGATCCGTTCCCTGGAGTCGCTCGAGTATCCCCGCGACCGCCTTGACATCAAGATTCTCCTCGAGGAAGACGACCACGTGACGATCGAGGCCGCCCGCCGCGCTCGTCCAGAGCCCCACATTGAGCTGCTAGAGATCCCGCTTGGACTGCCGCGGACCAAGCCCAGGGCATGCAACTACGCGCTCCGGTTCGCCCGTGGCGAGCTGGTGACCATTTTCGACGTTGAAGACCGGCCCGACCCGCTGCAGATCCGGCGGGCCGTCGCGGCTTTTCACCGAGTCGATCGTTCGGTGGTTTGCCTCCAGGCCAAGTTGTCCTATTACAACGCTCGGCAGAACCTGATCACGCGGTGGCTCACGGTCGAATATGCCAGCTGGTTCTCGATGCTGCTGCCGGCGCTGGCGGCTCAGGGGTTGCCCGTCCCGCTGGGCGGAACGTCGATGTATCTCAAGCGAACCGTTCTCGAAGCGATTGGAGGTTGGGACGCCTTCAACGTCACCGAGGACGCCGACCTCGGCATCCGCCTCCACCGAATGGGCTATCGAACCGCCGTGCTCGACTCCACCACCTATGAGGAGGCCACCAGCGATTTCGTCAACTGGATCAAGCAGCGGTCACGCTGGTACAAGGGCTACATGCAGACCTGGCTCGTCCACAGCCGTCATCCACGCCGGCTGTGGCAGGAGCTCGGTCCGACCGGTTTTCTGTCGTTCCATCTGACCATCGGGGCGACGCCGCTGGTTCCGCTGATCAATCCCATCTTCTGGCTGCTGACGGTGCTGTGGACGGTGGGGCATTTTCCGTTCATCGAGATCCTGTTTCCACCATGGCTGTATTACCCAGGCCTGCTGTGCATGGTTTTCGGCAACTTCATGATCATCTACGCCAACATCCTGGGCGCCCGAATGGGCGGCTATCCCGATCTCCTCGGCGCCGTGCTACTGGCACCCATCTACTGGATCATGATGTCGATCGCGGCGCTCAAAGCGCTCTTCCAATTGATCCGTGTCCCGAACTTCTGGGAGAAGACCACGCATGGGCTGGACCACCAGCCGAGTCCGGAGGTAAGCCTTGCCGTCGACTAGCGCCCTGCCCGGCCGTGTCGCGATGGCGACGCCTCGGTTCACCCTGCCGGCCGTCACCGAAGGCACCGCGATCTTCTGGCTCGCGTTGACCGGCTACCTCGCGGTCGCGGTTCTCCTGGTTTTTGGCGCCAACATCATTCAAGCCGACGCGCTGAGCCGCGTCGGCAATGCCGAGTATGTCCTGTTCAGCCGAGATCCACATCTCGCGGCGATCGGCTTCGTCTGGAGCCCCTTGCCGTCGCTTCTGATGCTGCCGCTGCTTCCGTTCAAGCTGATTTTCCCGCAACTGGTGCAGCTGGGCTTCGCGGCCAACATCGTTTCCGCTGTTTCCATGGGCGGCGCCGTCTACCTGACCTGGCGCATCTTGAACGATTTGGCGATCGCGCGAGCCTGGCGTCTGATTCTGACGCTGCTGTTTGCCCTTCATCCGATGATCATTTTTTACGCTGCCAACGGCATGAGCGAAGCCCTCTTCCTCTTCTTCCTCATCCTCTCCGTCCGTTTCCTGATGGCCTGGCTCCACACCGGTCGACTCGAGTGGCAGGTTTACGCCGGCCTCGCGCTTGGTGGCGCCTACCTGTGCCGGTACGAAGCGCTGCCGGCGGGCCTCGGCGCGCTCGCTGTCGTCGCCATCGTCAGCTGGATGCACGGTCAGGCAAACCGCGAGCGGCGGCTGATGACGGCTCTCTGCGACGCCGCCATTGTGGGCGCCCCATTCGCGCTGGCGGTGGCGGTATGGGCGGTGGCCAGCTACATCATCGTCGGCCATCCCTTCGAGCAGTTCGCGTCGATCTACGGCAACGACTCGCAGATGCGCACGCTCTCCCTTGGGCATTCGGGGACCGATGTCCTTGGGGCGCTGGTCCAGGTGCTCGCCCTGCAACCCTTGCTCATTGTCGCAATCGCCGTCGGAGGCCTCCACGCGGCACGGCGTCGGGATCTTCGCGTCCTGGCCATCATCGCGGTGTTGGTCCCGGTCCTCCTCTTCGCCGGCTGGGCTCGCAGCAACGGCACGATCGCTCCGTGGTTGAGGTATTTCATCGTTGTGATCCCGTTAGCCGTCCTGATGGCAGGATTTAGCGTTGGCGAGGCAGATCTCGGCGGCACGATCGGCCGGCTGGGGCTTCGAAGGCGATTGACGACGTCACTCAAGCTTGCCGCGGTGATGAGCGTGGCTGTGGCGGTGGCCGCCAGCGCGGCGGCCATGACCGATCCATCGGTTGCCCCGGAGGAAGGGCACGAACTCGCCTATCTCATCACGGGGGGCCAGGCGACGGCTGATCAGCAGCGGGCGGCGAAGCGCTTCGTTACCGAACGCGCCATTGCGGCCGATCTTGACGGGTTGCACCTGGCGCGTGGATCGGTGCTGGTAGACAGTTTCATCGGCTACGCCATCGTTCTCAGCTCAACCCGCCCTGAGCAGTTCGTCATCACCTCCGATCGGGATTTCAAGCAGGCAATCGCGGATCCCAGCGGGACGGGTGTCCAGTACATCCTCGTCCCGCGGGAGCGGGGACTGGCAAGCCTGGATGCCATCAATCAGGCCTACCCTGCCATGTATGAGTCGGGTGCAGGGATCGGTCATCTGCTTGCGGAATTCCCGAACGTTGGCGACGGTGCCGACTGGCGCCTCTATCGGGTGAGCGGGGGGTAGCGGACCCCGGCGGCGGTTAAAACCTAGGGCCGGGCCGCCTGCCGGGCCCGATACGCTTGCCGGTAGCGGGCCAGCGCCTCGCGTTCGTCGCCGAGTTCCTCCAGGACCTCGGCGTAGTCGAACGCCACCCGGCTGACATCCGTGGCACTGTCAAGCTTCTCGGCCAGCTCGAGGGCGCGTTCGAAATGCTCGCGTGCCTTTTCGGCATCGCCCGCGGCTGCGGCCACTCTCCCGGCGACGCGACGCGCTGCCAGCTCAGCCAGGCCGTCGGAAGTCGCCTCGGTGGCGTCCAGCGCCTGGCCGATCCGCTTCGCGGCGAGCGGCTGATCGCCACGATTCAGCGCCGCCTCAGCGGCGCCGGCGATCAGGTGCGGCAGAAGGTCGCGATCGCCGACCCGCGACAGCTGCTCGGCACCGAACAGGAAGAGATTCTCCGCCTCATGAGTCCGCCCCTGGCTGAGCAGGATCTCGGCCATGTTATTGCGAAGTTGCGCACTCATGCGAACGTCCTGCAGAGTCTCGAACAGCCGCAGGCTGCGCTGCGCATAATCGAGCGCGCGCGTGAGGTCGCCGGTCTTCCGGAACGACATGGCCAGTCCTTCATAGATCCCGCCCAGCACCTGCACGTCGAGGACATTCTCCGCAGCCGCGATCGCGGCCTGATAGCCGGCGATGGCCTCCCGCGGCTCGCCGGCGACATAGTGAAGATTGGCGCGATGCCCGACTATACGCGCCTTCAGCAGTGGATCGGTGAGCTCGGCATCTTCATAGGCATTGATCGCCTTGTCCCACCAGCGCCCGGCTTCGTGCGGCTGCCGCTGCTGATAGAAGGCCGTGCCCATACGGTCGTACAGCTCAACACTGCGCGCCGGCGACCGGGACGCCTCGCTCGCACTGATCGCCGCCTTCAGGATCTCGACCGCGGCCGGGAAATCTCGCAGTTTCAGCAGGGCCTCCGCCAGGATGAGCTGGCCCCGCGCCCGCGTTTCCGGCGCGACCTGAGGCCGTGCCAGCAGATCTACCATCAGGTCCCGCGCCCGCTCCCCGTCGCCGCGACGCAAGCGGGTGGCCGCCTCGGCCAGCTGGAACTCGAGCGCTGCTGTCGAGCTGTTTGGCTCCTGCAGGAAGTACTCGATCGGTCGGTTGAGCCGTTCGGCAATGATCAGCAGCGTTCGGGTCGACGGTCGAGCACGCCCGAGCTCGATCTGGTTGAGGAATGCGCGGCTGAAGTCCTTCTGCACGACCGCCGCGAGACTTAGCCCGAGCTCCATGCGAGCTTTCCTGATCCGCGGCCCCAGCTGTTCGGGGGTCCGAGGACTAAGGTATAGAGTCCCTTTTCGCGTCGCCAACCTCTTGCTTCCTTCCTTCGATTTAGTCCTTACGGTGTCTGGCGGGGCCTCAGTTATCGGCGCCCTCGCTGTCCGGGCTGCCAACGCCATCACCGAGGACGCCGGCGTTCGGCCAGATCTCGCCCATCAGGTCGCTGCCGTCGGTCAACGGCGAGAGGGCGTTTGGCCAGATCTCGGCAACCCGCTGGGCCAGGTCGACCCTGGAGGCCGCCGCCGGAAGGGTGACCGCGACGGCTAAGACGAGTGAGATGACGCCCACGATCAGGCGCCAACGAGTCTTCGTTATCGCTTCTCTCATGTTCCCCTCCTCCAGATCGCGCCTAGGGATCATACCCTGCCGAGCCCTTCCCGGCAAGCCTTCCGTGACAGGCTGGCCTGGCCACCGGGCGGTAGCGGGCCTCCACGCCGGGTGGCTTGCCGGCCGTCAAATTCCCCCGATCGGGACGTTGTACCTAGTGCAATGGCGCTAGCCAGGCAGCTGAAGACCGGGCGATGGCGGCTTTACAAGACGCCGGATCTATACCCCGCGCGCGATCGCCAGACAGGTGCCATCCTGACCTTCAACTCGCTTACCGAGGCCCGACGTTGGTGGCTGCAGCACAACCCGGGAGAGGCGCCTCCGCACGAAGCGATCAAATGCTCGAAGTGTGGTGCCTACTTCGGGCGCGACTCGACCCCGACCCTATCCGGCGGCCTTTACTACCACCTTTCGCATTCGCCCGAGTTCCATCGTCCGAGCCGTCGGCGCTAGCCAGGCCGCTAAGACGCTGGGGAAGACGGGGCACTCGGCGCCAGGCCGCCAACGGAACCTTGGGCGAGGCCCGCCAGCCGCATGACCAATCCGCGTGTCCGCGTCCGTGCTCGTTTTACGCCGCGAGCGCTGCCCTGGCAATAAGTCGCAGGTCCCACGGCTGAGGCATCCGCTCGCCTGGCTGGGCCATGACCGGCCATCAGGATCCACCGACGAACGCCTGATAGACCAGCTGCGCTCGGTCCTGAAGCTTGGCCAGGGAAGGTTGCAGCCACTGCTCGCGAAGCGCCGCTTTGCCACGTTCGCGCTCGTGCGAGGGGATCCAGGCGTCCTCTGCGTCCACTGGCGTCGCACGGGTCACCCCCTCGAGTTCGCGATCCAACTGCGCGCGAGTCACGTTCCCGGACTCGAAACCCAGCAGGGCCCTGGACCAGGTTCCACGCAGCTTCATGAGCTCGAAGCATTCCCGCACGTTCGCGTCGCTATGCACGAACTCAGCGAAGCTGGTGCCGAACCGTCTATTGAGCCGGCGGACCACTGCTCCGAAGTCGTGCGTGAGATGCTCGAAGTCGCCAACCACCAGCTGATGTCGGTAGGGGAGGAGGCAGGTGTAAAAGCGCGAGTAGGCGATGAGGGCATCGTGAAGCGCCAGGTTCGGTTCGCGCATGAGCTGGGACAGGATCGCACCCTTCGGCTCGCGGATCACCAGCAGGGTCGGGACGCCCCGACGCGCAGCCTCGATGAGCTGCGCCGGCGCGTGCCAGTGGTGGGCAAGCCGCACCGGCCGCTCCTGCGAGAGTTGTAGGGCGTAGACGGCGAACGTGGTGCCACACCGCGTGTAGCCATCAATCACCAATTCCGTGCGCGAGTTGATGACCTGCCGCTGGATATCCCGAACGTCAAGACGCAGGGCACTCTTCAGCCTGGCCAGCGGAAGATACATCAGCGGATGTTCGGACATGTGCGTGCGCAGCCGGTATCTGACCCGGCCGATGAGCGATGGAGGACGCACCGGACCCTCGGACTCCCGCCGGGCCGCGGTGCCGGGCACCCCGGTGGGAACGCTCATCCGGCCAGGACGCCGCTTGCCGCGAGGCGCGTCTCGACGACAGCCGGGCCGGCCGAGCCGTTCGCCTCGGGCAACCTGGCAAGCTCGATGGTGCCGTCGACGTGGAACTCGGTGACCGAGCCGCGTCCGATCGGATGACGCCAGCTCTCGCCCTGGACCACATTGAGCGCCACCAGCGTCACCCGGATCATGACCGCGTGCGTCACGGCGACGACCGCTTCTCCGGGGTGCCGGGAGCCGATGAGCTGGAGGGCCGCGATCATCCGTCGTTGCGCGTCGATCAGCCGCTCGCCCTGCGGGCAGGCCGCCTCGGTCGGCGAGCTGTTGTAGATGGCATGCGCCTGCGGGTCGTAGGCCGCCGCCTCATCAGCGGTCATTCCCTCCCACGCGCCGTAGTCAAGGTTATTGAGGCCGTGCAGGATCCGCAGGTCCGGAACCCCGGCCGCATCGGCGATGATCTGCGCGGTCGCGATAGTGCGGCGAAGGGGACCCGTGTAGACGGCGGTCAGCCCCACGTTGGATAGTCGCCGGGCCGCGTCAACGGCATCCTGGTAACCTTGGGCATCCAGCGGGATATCACGACGGCCGCGGTATCGATTCTGCACGTTCAGCGCGGTCGTGCCGTGCCTGACGAGATAGAGCCGGCAGGCCTCGAGCTGCCCGTGGTCGGTTCGTGTCGTCGGCGGTTCGATCGTCATCATTCGTACACCTCCCCATGGATCGACGTCGCTGCGTTTTCCATTTCCGGCTCGGAGTGGCCATTCGCGGCGGGCGCCGCCGGGAGGATGGGTTCCGAGATCGCACGCTTGCTGAGGCGTCTCATCGCGGCGGCAATGGATTCCTCGGGCAGGCGACGGGCCCGCCCCACGTTGTCCAGCACGCAGCCGATCACGCCATCGCGCACGTGCCCCAGTTCACCCATCGCGGCCCGCACATCGGCACGGGTGGACGTCCGGGCGTCGGCGACGAGGAGGGTCAACGCCCCGGGCTCGGCAAGCGCCGGCGTATCCGCGCTGGCCAGGACGGGAGGCGCATCGATGACGACGAAGTCGGCATCGCGGCGCAGATGACCCAGCAAATTCCGAAAAGCCGTCGACTGCAACACGCGCGAGGGGTCGAACGAGGGGTCCCCGCCGAGCAGCACCTGAAGCCTGGGGACGTCGGTCTGGCGCAGGGCGTCGGCAAGCATGGCATCTCCGTTCACGACGTTGGCGAGGCCAGGCTGGTTCTCCAATCCGAAAAGCGCATGACTGCGTCCCCACCGCAGGTCCGCGCAGACCAGGACCACGTTCTTCCCTGACAGGGCCAGTGCCGCTGCCAGGTTTGCCGCGACCGTGCTCTTGTCTTCCCGGCCTGGGCTGGTGACAAGGAGCATGTTGCCCCGCCGCCAGCCGGCCACCTGCAGCACCCGGGTGCGCAGGTTGCGATAGGCCTCGGCGACGGCCGAATTCGGGTTGCGAGCGATGACCAGGGCGTCGGCCAGCCGCTGACCCTTGCGACGGAAGGCGGGGATCGGCGCCAGGACCGGCGCCTGGGCCTGAGTCTGGAGGTCGAGCGTACCGCGCAGGCCATCGTCCAGCATGTCACGCAGCAGGGCCAGCCCGATACCGAGGGCGAGGCCAAGGATCAAGGCGACGCCGACGATCAACAGACGGTCCGGACTGACCGGAGACGTAGGAAGCGTCGCGTCCGTAATGACCGCAGCTTGCACGGCCCGCGTTTTCGAGGTCCCGTACACGACGTATGTCTCGGCAACCGCCTCGGCCACGTTTTGCGCCACTCCTGGGTTTGGGTCCGAGTACGAGATCTGCAGCAGGTCGGTATTGACCGGGACGCTGACCGACAACCCGTGTTGCAACGTGCTTTCGGGGATGTGCAAGGACTGCGAAGCGATTGCAAGCACGGCGCCGGACGATGCGATGCCCTTCTCGGTTCCCATCACATAGGTCTGCAGGGCGCTGCCCCCCGCCAACGACGTGGAGTAGACCGCGACGTCGGCCTGCGCCCTATAGATCGGCGTCTGCATTTGGGCGATGGCGGCCGCGCCCGCCGTGACCGCAAGCGTCATCAGCAAGACCCAGGACCAGTACTTGAGCAGCACCCGCGACCATGAGCCGGGGGCTCCCAGGCTGAACCGCGGATGACCGAAAATGGCGTTCGTCCCGCCGACGTCGCGATCCGAATTGTTTCTCATCACGCTCGAGCCTCCTCTGTGATTTCGTGTGGGGTGATCGGGGCGCCCGCCGAATCGGGACGCCACAGCCGCGGTGCAGATAGCGCAATGAGGACGAACAGCAGATCTGCCGAGCCTCGATAGGTAAGGTGCGGGTCGAACGTCATCAGGACGGTGGTGACAACGATCGCCACGAACGCGGCGATCCCGGCGACGCTCGCGGCGCCGGCGTTCCGGTGCGCGGCCTGCCAGCCCCGTTTCGCTGTCGCCAGCACGAAGAAGACGAAGCTGGCGAAGAGTGGGATGCCGCCTCCCCAGAGCAGCCACGTATACCCGCTCTCGATCCAGACATAGCCGGCCGACTGGCTGAGCACCGGGATACGGGCGGAGGGACGGACACCGAACAGGACGTTCCAGTTCGTAACGAGCTGCGGCCAGAAGTAGCTCTGCAGGTTTTGCAACCGTCCCGTCCAGCTGATCGGCAGGCCGGTCACCGACTGGAAACCACTGAGCCGGGCCGCAAACACGGGCTGCAGGACCTGGGACGCGATCAAGCCCGCAGGGAGGAAGATCCTCAACAGCCGCGCCGAGTTCGTGACGAGCGCAATGCAGACGACGGCGACCACCAGGCCAATGGCGCTGGAAAACTCGCCGGCGCTGAGCGCGGCGACGACGAGCAGGGCAGCGGCGGGCGCCAGCAGGAGCCGATGGCGACGCGATCGCATCCAGAGCCCGCTCACGATCGCCAGGTTGTAGACCATGACATCCGCGGTCGCCGCGGGCAACGCCAGGGTCGAGCTCCCCCGGGCCCCAAAGCCGCTGTCGCTATATCCGAACGGTGGATAAAAGGTCGCGAGAATCCGCGGAACTCCAAAGAGTCCCAGCGACTGCAGGATGGCCAGCACCGCCACGATGACGGCGGCGCCCACAGATTTCCAGAGGACGAGGGCATACAAGAGGTCGTCCTGCGTCATCGGTTGCTGCCTGAGGGTCATCCAGACTACGGGCACCACCGAGCTGAAGATCGCGAGCAACACCATGGACACTTCGACGCGATCGAGCCTGAGCTTCGGAATCTGTCCGGATCGCAGCCCGGCAATGCCGCGCGTCACGAGCGCGAAGCCGACGAGCAGGGCGAGCGCCTCGTTTGGCCGGATCAGCGGCAGCGCCGCCCCCCGGTTGATGCCAACGAGCAACGGCGTCAACCCGATCACCAGGTAGGCGGCCAGCGCCGGCCACCTCCAGACGCAGGCCACGATCACCACTACCGGCAGGGCGAGCAGGGCTTTCAACGGGCCGACGGCGCTGGCCGCGCCCACACCGGCGGCGACGAGGAGGCCTGGCAACAACAGCCATCGTTTCGATTCGAGCGACGGCGGCCTGGCGACCATGGCCGGCCGTAGCAGCATGTCTCTAACCATTGATCGCCTCCGCCAGGACCCGGTTGTCGTTGTCGTGCCGTCGGATCAACCCTCCGGCGAGCCACCCCAGTTCGGGCGTCCGCCAGAGTGCCAGGAGTGCCAGAAAGACGGCCCCCCCAA
>WNGP01013343.1_pt1 | contig 12239 bp, 13 predicted proteins | sample 5407671 | NCBI WGS metagenome assembly WNGP01 (sample SAMN13153381, study PRJNA577476) | soil metagenome | isolation source: 40 cm soil or saprolite under Garry oak tree replicate 2 | place: USA:California | collected 2016-06-15 | reverse complement strand
ACGACTCGTTGGCAAAATATGCTTCTTAGACAACTTTCCGCCATATTTTGCTTTCTTGGAGCCGCTTTTCTCTGCATGTAAAAACACTAAAAAGGATCAAAAACCTGTTATGCACGTCAAAATATGCTTTCTTTCAGCGCCACATTATGGTTCTAGTCACAATATGACGTTGCAAGAGCGACAGCATACGGCGTTGTTTATGGGGAGTAGCAACATCATGCCGGGACAAACCATGCTGTTTGACTACACCTTTCCCTCATCTATGATGGGGATGGGACAACAGTTGGAATTTGCCTGTTACCAGCAAGGGCAGAACCAGGTGCATATGCGCCTCCCTTTTAACTAGACATCCTATTGGCAAAAGATGTTGGGATACCCGACCTCCGCCATCGATGGCGGAGGCGAGATGCCCGCCGAGCCGGGCTTCGGCTGTCACGCGTTTGGAAAGGAAGCCGTCAACGGAAGGTGGATGAAGAAGGTGGTGCCCACTCCTTCTTCTGACTCGAACCAGAGTCGTCCATCGTGTTGCGCAACCAGTGCGCGACACAGATACAATCCCAGCCCCGTCCCACTGATTCCAGCGGCCTGGGCATTGTCGGCGCGCATGAAGCGCCCAAAGATCCGCGCCTGCTGGTGACGCGGAATGCCCAGGCCCTCGTCCTGCACCCGGATTTCCACTTGCCTTCCGTCCGCAGAGGTGGCGAGTGTCACATGGACCGGCCCTCCCTGCGGGCTGTACTTGATCGCATTGGTGAGCAGATTCGAGAGCACTTGCTCGATCCGCTGGGGGTCCATGGTCGCTTCCAGTTGCGGATGGTCTGTGTGAAATATTAGCTGGTGCCGCATCGTGGTCTTCTGCCAGCGCTCCACCACACGCTGGCCGAGCTCGACCAGATCGGTGGATGCGCGATGCAAGACCAACTGACCGGCCTGCAAACGAGAGGCATCAAGCAGGTCGTTCGTGAGTCGGACCAGCCGATCTGTTGCGATGTCCAGATCCTCTAACATCTCCTGCTGCCACTCTGCAAGCTTGGGACCATGCCCTCGCGCCGTTTGCAGCACCAGCGTTCCTACCGTTCCTTTGAGCACCGAGAGCGGCTGGCGCAATTCATGGGCCGCAATCCCAATGAATTCGTCCTTGAAATACTCTACCTCTTTGAGCAGACGGACATCTTGATGGATCACCAGAGCCAGTGGCTCTCCATTCTGCGGTGGCGGGCTGATCCCCGGCTCGTCTGGCACGCCCAGGCTCCGCCAGTGGGGCGAGGTCAGTGGGACCGCGTTGACCAGGAGTGGCTGCATGGCACCCGAGGGCTGGCGAATCACTTCCTGCTGTTGCAAGACGGTTTCTCCGTCCAGCAGCGCGCGCATGGTGGCCCACATTTCCAGGGGCAACACGCGTCCCTGGGCTTCAACAACGCGAATGTGGTGCTCCTCCACAAACTCGCGCATCGGCTGTCCAACAGGCCACTGCGCGCCCCAGATGCTTGCGGTTGCGCGATTGGCCAGCACCAGGCGAGCGTCTTGCCCATGCACCACGTAGATACTACTGGGTAAGATGTCCAGCATCTGCTGCAAGAAGGTGCGCTGAGCCAGCGTCTCTGTGTGAGCGGCGTTTTGCGCCTGTTGCAGGAACCTCCGCTGGGTGCTATCCCGATTAATCTCTAAGAGGGCTTCCGGTGCTCCTTGGGCGTTACGAATCAGGATCTGACGGCTTTCGACCACGACGGTGCGGCCATCACGCCGGGTTTGCACCAGTTCTCCTTCCCACTGGACCTCGCGTTCCAAGTGCTCCTCGACCTCGGCCCGGCTCGTGGGGTAGAGTGTGTGGAGCAGGATATGGCTGACCCGTCCCAGTGCCTCCTTTTCGCTCCACCCGTAGAGTTCTTCCGCCCCACGGTTCCAGGAGAGCACCCGGCTAATCGGATCGCGCACCAGGACCGCATCATGCGCCAGATTGATGAGCGTATTTTGCAGGACGAGGCGTTCGGCCAGTCGGACACGCTCGCGTTCCAGCGACCGCTGAGCAGTGACATCACGAATCGCGCCGATCACGTGGAGCGCCTGGTCGAGGAGGACAGGGCGTAAACTGATATCCACCGGAAACTCGCTGCCATCTCGGCGTTGTCCCACCAGGTCGAGGCCCGCCCCCATCGGTCGAGGGCGAGGCGTGCTCACATACTTCTTCCGATGCGCGACATGCGCCACGTGGAAACGCTCAGGCAGCAGCACTTCCAATGACTGGCTCTGCAGTTCTGATCGAGCATATCCAAACAGGGTCGCTGCCTGTTCATTCACCAGGACGATGGTCCCCACAGCATCGATAAAGACCAAGGCATCGGGGGAGAAATGCAGGAGCGTTGTCACCTCTGTCACCGTAATGGGAGAAAGGGTCGAGGCGGTCGTTTGTTTGTCCTGGAGCGGCGTCTCCGCTCTCAGAGGCTCGTCCAGGTGGGAAGAGCGGTCGTCTTGCTCATGGCTCATCGAGATATCCTCCTTGGTCTGTGCGATGCATCCACCAGAGGAACTGCTTTGCGCGGTCCCAGAGCCGGTGACACACTCTCGAATACCTTGTCTCGTCTAATCATGGCTTTTTCTCTCCTCCCACCACTTCCCAGGCCGTTTCACCCTTGACCCATCGAGGCATCGTATTGGGCGTCTGGATTTTGCGTTGATCGTGAGAGGGGAACCGAAGCACGCCCTTGTGTGGAGTGCGCGAACGGGTCCTGGCACAGTCAGGACATTCAATCAGAGACACTCCACTGTTGGCAAAACGTTGGAGGTCGATGGAAACCACCGTGGCAAACGTGCATTTGGGTGTTTTGACTGGTTGCACCTGTGCTTCCACCGTTCCTCCCGTTTCCGTCGTGTTCTGCTGCCTCCCGGCCTGCACCGCTTCCTGTTCTGATTGCATCTCGCTCCCATTCCCTTGCCCTGTGGACTCCGATGGAGGGGCGTCCAGGCTTGGTCCTGCTCCATCAATGATCCGAAAGGTGTCACGGCGCAGCACGAGCAATTGAGCGGCTTTCTCTAATGTCTCGGCCAGTACATCGGGAGCCTTTGCCTCATACGACCATTCCAGAGCGGCGATCACGAGCTTCATCAGGTTATCCATCGTTACGCGGCCTGAGTGGGTTGGATCGAGAACCGGTTGAGTCAGCCAAGTGTAGATCGAACCTGCCCATTGGCGTAAGTTGAGCTGTGGCAAGAGTGGCTGGTAGACCCTTTCCAGGGTGGCCAGGATGTCACGGACTTCTTCCGATGTGTGGCTTACAATGCGGCAGAATGGTTGCAGCGAATCGAGTCGGCGACGCCATTGCAGCCAGGTAGGATCAGGTTGGTCTAACGTCACCTTCAAGGGAATCGTGTTGCCACGCCCTGCCGCAACTAGACACAACCCAAGCGGATGATCGTACTGCAACCGCCCCTGATCTGTCACTTCCTTGATGAACATCAGATGAGGCATGGAGAGATCATGGGCATCATCCACAATGAGGCACTCGGTCCCATATTGGTGCAGGTGTCCCATGAGTTTCGGCTTGCGGGTGCGCCAATGCCCTCGCAGCGGAAGTCCTAGCGCCGTAAAAAACTGGTCGCCTAATGCCTGCTCATCTTCATTGTTTTTCGGAGCCACGACCGCGAGAACGGTACGGGAGCCAGCCGTTTTCAGCAGATCGCGTATGCCCATGGTCTTGCCGGCGCCCGGATCAGCAACTATCACATGCCAGGAACGATTGTCCAAGGCGGAACGCAGCATCGCCTGGAACCTTCGAGCGAAGGCGGTCTCGTTATTATGTGGACACGTGAAACCCTGTCGAACATGTGTTCGTGACAAGAACAGATGTTTGCTAACCAGAGAAGGAGCAAGTGAACCATGCGCGTCCATCATATCCGCAAGGACCATGACGAAACCTTTGAACTGCTCGGTGATGACGGCCAGGCCATTCCCGTTGTCGCTGGCTTCCTGCGGCACCTGCGTGCTCGGGGGTGTTCTCCCAACACGCTGTCGGCCTACGCCTACGATTTGCTGCATTTCATGACCTTTCTCAAGGAGCAGCAGCTCACCTATCTCGACTTTTCTCCACAGCATGCGTTCCTCTTTTTAGAATACCTCAGCATGCTCCCTAGCCGCAAGAGAGCACAGCGCCTGAGCTTGGTGCTCTCGACAACGACCGATGAGGGAACTTCCGCCACCCGCCTTTCGGGAGCCTCGATCAATCGGACCTTTGCTGCCGTCTCCTCCTTCTACGAATACCTGATTCTCTCTGGAGCGTTCACGAGCCGCGAGAATCCCATTCAACACGTCGATGACTCTGCACTCGCCAGGGTTGCTGAACGGCACCGTCCTTTCATGGGGCGTGCAAGTCGCCAGCGCCCCATCCGTCGGTCGGTTCACGTCAAAACGGCCAGGCGTGTTCCTCGTCCGATGGATGACGAGCAGATCGGCAAGCTGCTGGCCTCGCTCTCGAAGAAACGAGACAAGGCCATGCTTCTGCTGATGCTCCACGGCGGGTTGCGCCCAGGCGAAGTGCTCACCCTTCAGCTCGAAGATATTTCTTACGCGCGCAGGCGAGTGATCATCCGCTATCGCACAGATCACCCGAAAGGAGCCAGGACCAAATCACGAACAGAACGCGTGGTGGATCTCCTCCAGGCAGAGACTTTACAGGCTGTCAGCGACTATGTAATGCACGAGCGCCCATCAGATGCCACTTCTCCCTACGTGTTTCTTGTTGGAGGCCGAGGAAAACGACGCGATGAACCTCTGAGCTACGCCGCTCTGGTGAAACTCTTTGAGCGGCACTGCGAGCATCTCGGTCTTCGTACTCCCTGGATCACCCCTCACGCCCTCCGGCACACGCACGCGACGCGCATGTTCGAGGGCGGCATGCGCGACCTCACGCTTCAAAAGCGCCTGGGTCATGCCTCGCCGGAATCCACCCGGATCTACACGGATATCTCAGATGCCACCGTCGTTGCCGAATATCGTCAGGCTCTGCAGGCCAGGGAGGAGAGGAAGTGAGAAGGATTACTGATCTCTCTGCTGTTGCGCCCTTTCCTTCTCATCACGCGAGTGCGCAAGAATGGGAAACATTCGTCCAACACTACGCAACGAGCAAAAAGTACCAGGGAGCGCTCCTCTTGTCTCGCCGCCAGTTCATCGAGCGCTATCCAAGTCTTGAGGCATGGTTTGCAGTCCCGCTGGTTGAGCGTGTTGGACGGTCAGATGAAGAGTGCCGACAGAACGTGGGACACAACGATGTCCTGTACAAAGTCTGCTACCATGCGCGTCACTATCTGGCGTTCCTTGCTTTACGCGGGTATGCCCGCTTTGATTGGGAATGGCTCATTGCTGTTCGCCAATTCCGGCCATCCTCCCTCTTTACCTGTGCAGCCGGAGATATGGGAATGACCTCTCTGCTCGATGACGCCTTTCACCTGGGCTTCGCCAAGCCACACACGACGAGTGCTTTTCACTGGCTCGTGCATCGCATCCTGATGCATATCGGCGTGCCAGATGTTGAACAGATTACCGATGCCGAACTTCAGGAGTTCGAGCAGGCTCTTGATCGTTTTGCCGAACGGCCAGACGTCGATGTGCTTTATGGGTCAGTCGATGAGTACCGCAAGCGGCTCAAACAGCGCAAAATCTCTCTCCATCAACTTCAGGTGGTCCTGTATCATCGAGGGCAAGTGAACCGCGAGCCACAACGAGTGGTGAATGCCCCCTCTCGACGCGTGTTTGTGATCCACAAACCATGCATGCAGGAGATCCTGTCTCGTTACCTGACTGCGCGGAGTTTGACTGATCAACCCGCAACCGTCAAGAAGCTGGATCTGGCCATGCGCCAGTTCGTTGACTGGATCGAGCAAACCTATCCTGACACCCAGACCTTTGCAGAAGTGACGCGAGAGCATGTCCTAGAATATGCCGGGATGCTCAACACCCGGCTGGGCGTGCTCACGTCACAGCCGCTGGCTTCATCGAGCAAATGTCAGATTCTGACAAAAGTGGCGCAGTTCTTTCGTGAGGTCTCAGGCTTCGGATGGGAGGATGTTCCCATCCGACCACTTCTTCTCCCAGGAGATCTTCCCAAGCGCCCACTGCGGATTCCTCGCTATATTCCTGAGCCTGAGCTGGAACGGCTCATGGGCGCGATTCGGGCGCTTGACTGTCCGTATCAGCAAGCAGCCCTGCTCATTGCACGCTGGAGCGGAGCACGACGAGGGGAGATCCGTCGGCTCGAAGTGGATTGTCTCGACCGCTATCCAGATGGCACGCCGCGACTTCGCATCCCTGCGGGAAAAACGTACCAGGAGAGAGTCATTCCCATCCATGAGGAGGCCGCTGCGGCTATCAGGGCCCTTCAAGCTCTCCACAAAGGGGAACGCGGATTGGTTGACCGCAAAACCGGCATCATCACCCGCTAAGGCTCTTTGGAGCACGCTACCTGTTCGAGAGTGCGATTGAGAAGGCTTGCCAGAAGGCTTCTCTCGTCACAGCAGATGGGAAGCCGACCGTTACCCCCCATCGTTTTCGGCACACGGTGGGGACGCAGCTTGCACAACGTGGAGCGCGCTTGCGGACCATTCAGAAGATTTTAGGGCATGAGAGTGCAGCCATGTCGCTGGCATACCTTGGCATCTCGGACGAGGATGTGCGGCAAGATTACCAGGCCGTGCTGGGCGAGCAAGCCACCATTGCAGGACCAGGAGCACAGATGCTACGCGATGGTCACTTCGCGCAATCGGAGATCACCTGGTTAAAAGAACATTACTTCCAGACGGAGCTAGAGCTGGGCAGGTGTCTGCGCCTGCCTCAAGAAGGCCCCTGTGAGTGTGATCTGTACCTCACCTGTGCGAAATTTGTGACCGCGCCTGCGTATGCTCCCCGATTACGCCGTCGCCGGAGACGGGAGCAGGAACTGATTGAGGATGCCGCCGCTCATGGGTGGGAGCGTGAGGTCGAGCGACACCAGTGTACCGTGAAAAGAATCGAGCAATTACTCGCCGATTTGGGAGAGGCGCTCGATGGGCCAGAGGCCACGGATTGACGCTGCTTGGTGAAGCAACTCCAGTGACAGCATGTGCGTGTCTAGACAGTGTCCAGGAAGGAAGGAGGATGTGCGTATGGAATACGTCACGATCATGGAGGCAGCCCGGCGATGCGGGGTGAGTGACAAAACCATTCGGCGCGCCATTCACAATGGGCTCTTACCGGCCCGCTTCCCAAAACCGAATCGCAGCGAGATTGCTCTCTCTGACCTGGAACGGTTTGCACCTGGACAAACACCTGGACATGTCCAGGTATCCACAGAGGATCGCATCACGGCGTTGGAACAGCGCGTCCAGGTCTTAGAACAGCAAGTTCTGGATCTGCTGAGCGGACCAGAGCGAGGAATATCACGCCATTCTTCTCGAAAAGAGACGCGTACCACCGGGCCACTCCCTCGGAATCTCGTCTCATTGACTTCCTTTACTCAACTCCACAATGTGGCCGAAACCAAGGTATTGGCCCATGTAGACATCAGCCTGTTGCCGGCCAAACGAGGGGAATGGACCGATCACGATGGCGCCATGGTCACGCTGGCTCTCGATGCGAAAGGGAAACGCGCCTTCTATCAAATCTATCATGGTGTACCACCTTTCGTCGAATGCAAACACTGTCCACATGAGGATACCTGGACACTGTCCAGACACAAAGGAAAATATTCAGGTCAACAGGTGTGAGGGTGGTGGAAGTGGCCCGACACACCTGGAACCAGGAGCTTGAGCAGAGGCCCGCCGGAGGCATCGTTGGGCCACTACCCAGGTGACTCATGGCTTAGGCAGCGTGAAGCAACGCGGGCGGAGCTTCCCTTGACCTGAACCATTACACTCGAAGAGCGAAAGTGAGGGCCGAACGGCACAGTATACCAGTCTACCTCTCGCCCTCGCTTTCGGCCCGCAGGGCTGTATGGTTCAGGTCAAGAGCCGCGTTGTAGCTGCCTGAGCCTCGCCGCTACGTTCGGTGTGTGTTTGTTGGGGTGAAGAAGTGTCCACATAATCGACGAAAAATTCTGTTCCAAAGAGGGGGTGAGTCATGATTACGGCTCCTCTCGCAAGGGACGAATTCGTAAGGGACGAACTGGACGATCTGGGTCCGTATCCCGGACGGCTGGGGGAAGCTTTGTTTGGGCTGGTTTCTTCTCCTCAATACTGGCTAAGCGTTCGAGGACTTCTGCTGGATGGATCTCCTCTCGTTGGCGGTCCCACTGACGCCCACGTTCCACTTGACGAATCTCTGCGTTTCGGCGTTTGCGTCCACGCCCTGCTTCGTCCTGGATGCGTGTGCGAGTCTGCTGCCCTTGCGCTCGCGCCAGCGCTTTCTGCTCCTCGTCGTATTTGCGCATGGCTCTGGCTTCCCATTCACTGACGCGACCTCCCATCAATTGCGTGCAGTAGGCTTCCCCTAGATACATGCCATCAACAAAGAGATAGAGCACGCTGATATCACGCCGGTCAAAGTACACTTCAAACTCCCGGCCAGCAAGCCGAGAAAGTAAGCCAGGACAGACATACCAGCGCCCCTGAAACGAGAGTCTGCTGCCCTCAGAAACACGATACCCATGCCCAGGCGTCTTGCGATTGATGGCCTTCATGAGCAACAATTTGAGATCATCGCCTGATCCCAGATACTGTGGTACGCCGCTCTGCGCAGCCGCGTATTCCCAATAGACGGAACCAGGAAGTGAGCCTTTTTCAGTATTGCACATCTGAATTGAGATAGACCAGCTTCAAAGTGTCAGCCAGAAAATACTGGTGGTAACAATGGAGAAGCAGCTTCAGGCTCATTTGGCTGGGCCAATACAAGCTCTTCCAATCTCACTCTAGATGTGTTGGTTTACAAGAAGGCAAACTCCCTGCTCGCAAACCAGAAGGATGTCAATCGTCCTATTTTTGATCGGCACAAGAGGCAAGTGACCTGAGATCCTGCTCACCCCCTTGTGTGGCCGCTTTGATATGCATCTCGGCCGCTACCGTAGATGCGCTCTGTGTATTCTGGGACTGTTTTCGCCCACGTCGCAGAGGAAGTCCACACAGTGCACGGCATAATGAGGCTCTCCCCCACATTAAGTGTGCCTGCTTGCTTCGACTATATGCTTCCAAGTTGATTATGCGGCATGGGTAAGTGGCAAAGGAGCCTCCTTGTCAGGTGCAAACGGGCTGCCGATATGACGAAGGACCTCGGTAGGAGTACGAGCCAGTGTCTGAAAATGCGTCTCCAGATCCGCGAGCAGAAGGTCGAACGTGCTGCGATGATGATTATGTGTGACAATCCGGCGCGAGACACGCCAGAGCCATTCAATGCGGTTGGCATCAGGATCATAGGCAGGTGTATAGACCAGGCGCAGATGTTCTTTGAGTTCGGTAAGCATGCTGCGCACGAGCAGGGAGCCAGCTGATGTATGGGTCTTGAGATTGTCCGCAATCACGATGGCAATTCGTCCTCGCTGTTTGGAACGAGATACAGCGCTACGTACTTGCTGGCAAAAGACATCGGCGGTGCGTCCCGCAGCAACGCGGCCATCGAACCAGCCATCACGCCAGTCCAGCAGGCCAAAGCCGTAGACTTTCCGATTATCCCCAGGTGCTTCGACCAGGCGCTGCCCACGTCGTCCTTTTCGAGACCAGACGCGCGTGAGGGTCGGGTGAAAAGCCACCTGCATCTCGTCTTGCAGATAGAGATCAGCACGAGGCAACAGCGCGAGCACGTTTTCCAGGTCGGCGGGAAGCTGATCCCACAGGTCAGCCTCAACCAGATCATAAACGGGTAGAGGTTCGGGTACAGTCGTACCGGCTAAAAGAACCTCTACCCGCAGGCGTTTCCCACGTAATCTGTTTTCTCTTCCGCCTTGCGTCTCAGGGTCCAGGTGGAGCGCTTGCAGACGTAGTCATGAGCGTGTAAGTACACACGCACTGTCTCTTCAGTGACGTGAATGCCCGTCTGCTTGCCCAGATACGAAGCGAGTCGCTCGGTGGTCCAGTTCGCGGTCTCTTGCCCGACTTCATGAGGGTCCACCTCGATGACTCTTAGCAGTTCAGCGCGCCCTCGCCGCTGTGACCCGTCGCTCTCGGCCAGGAGCCGTGCGCCGGGGAACGGCATCCAGTCCACCGGTCAAAAAGCGCTTGAGCACGCGCCCCACGGTGTCTTGGCTGCGCAGCACCGTTTGGGCGATCTCGCTTGACGTTTGACCTCGCAGGGAAAGCAAGAGCATTTGGTAGCGCGTGCGTGTTTCGGCATCCGTCGTTTCTTTAGTAGCGACGGCGCAGTTCGTCCAGCGTTGGCTTCTCCAATGGGGCGAGGGTGATGGGTGCAGTCATTTCCTCTTCCTTTCATCACTTTTCCACTTCTCTCCTTTTCATTGTATCACATCTCCGCACTCCCTACCTGGAAGCATATAGGTGTGCTGAATGCCAGCTACTGTTCTTCCCTCTCTTTAGGGGCAGGAGGAGTGCTGCTCCAAGTTGCCTGCTTTGTGCTGGCTGGTTCAGGTGGGTGCAACCACAGCGAGACCTGGGAAGGCTGCATCGTCTCCTGAACGACCGCCAGCAAGTGCTCGCGCAACTGCTCCAGGTCCACCTCATTGCGTAGTGTGGCGCTGAAGGCGGCCACGGTCTTGGCGGCGTCATACTTGCTGCGATAGAAGCGCCGATCAATGATCCGCTGGATGCGTCGACGCAGCGGCTGGAAGAGGGCAGCAATCGCCAGCGTGGAGAGGACAATGGCCACGCCGCTATCATGGCTGATGATGCCCCGCAGGAGCGCTTGCAGCCCAATCACCAGGCCCACGTAGACAAGAGTCAGGATGACCGTGAGCATGCCATAGACCAGCGTGCGGTTGATCAGAATGTCAATATCCCACAGCCGGGAGCGCAGGATAGCGAAGCCAAGGGAGAGCGGGAAGAGGAGCAACAACAAGGATAAGAGCGTTTGGGCAATCCCGTAGAAGAGCGGACTCAAGGAGAAAAGCGGAGGCACGAGAGCATACAGCACAGTTGATCCGATGACGAAGCCCCCAAACGCCGGTGCGATCCCGAAGACGACCCACTTGGTCTGCTGCCGCTCTAGTGGGCTGGACACACGCCGATAGCGGTAGACCTGCAAGATGATCAGACTTGCAATCAGACCCAAAAACAGCACCCAAATAAGCCAGGAGTTGCTCAATGGTGAATTGGGAAAGAAGTTCTGGGGCACCCAGTATGCTGCCCACGCAACAGCGAGCCAGCGTGTCCAGCGTGGCACGAACCGTCCAGTCGGAAACAGGTAGAAGAAGAGGCCGACGCAGACATTGCCAAGGAATGCAATAACTTGGCTGGGCAACATCCAGGTGGGCGGAAGTGTTCCCACCATTCCCGTACTAAATGCAACCGGAAGCAGTACCAGGGAGATCGAGGCCAGGAGTGCCATGCGGTCGTCAGACTTGCGCCAGAAGAGTACAACTCCAGCCGAGACGTAGACGAACAGAAACAAGAGGCTGTAGATGATGTTGAACCAGGCATAGAAGTCGAGAGAGAGGCCCACCGCCTGAAGCGAGCGCACATCGTTGGCAGTCAGTTGTGGGCCAAACACCGCTGGAGAGGGCTTGACAATGATATGGAGGTAGGTAAAGTAAGTGGGGAGACTGCCAAAGAAGAGATCCAGGGCCAGCACAGCCACGGCAACCCATAGCACTCGCGCAAGGACAAGCCAGCGCCCGTGCAAGCGTGCAGAGCTGTGTCGTTCACGGCTCTCAGTCACTGCTGTTGGCGCATGTTGACCGTTCATTTGCGCCCTCCCTGTTTGCTGCCCTGGCCTTATTGGAGATGATTCTGTCGGCTCTCATGAGATGCCAGGCGCCTTCTTTTGTCTCTCGTTGGAAGGAAGGCGTCTTCATCCTCTCCTCTGTTCCCAGAGACACTCCCATATTACCACAAACTCGTCTGGAAAATGTGACGAACAGCCAGCTTTCACTGACCTTCGGAATGGATGGAGTCTGCTTTGCACCCGCCTTGAAGAGATGTTCATCAGGTCACCCTGCGAAGAAAGACCCTTGACACATTGATTGAGGTTGTAAGCAAGCAGGCTCACTTAAATTGACGGAGAGCCTTTCTAATTATCCATCAACAAGGACAAAATGCCGTTTGATCTGACATGTAAAATACGGATAGGAAATAAGCAAGGGTCCGGTTTAAAATCAGGCATCAATGAGGTATCC
>WNGP01007641.1_pt1 | contig 12239 bp, 9 predicted proteins | sample 5407671 | NCBI WGS metagenome assembly WNGP01 (sample SAMN13153381, study PRJNA577476) | soil metagenome | isolation source: 40 cm soil or saprolite under Garry oak tree replicate 2 | place: USA:California | collected 2016-06-15 | reverse complement strand
GTTCTGGTGGCAAATTCCCCGCTCAGTACAAGTCGTGCTCGAAGGCAGCCTGCCGCAAGCCGCGACTGGAAAAGACATCATCATTACGCTCTGTGGTCTCTACAACCATGACGAGGTACTGAACGCCGCGGTCGAGTTTACCGGGCCGGGCGTAGCCAGTCTGTCCATGGACGCTCGCCTTTCCATTTCGAATATGACCACCGAATGGGGACCTCTGGTCGGTTGGTTTCCGGTGGATCAAGTGACGATCGACTATTTGAAAGGTGTGAAGCAGCGTCTGGCCGCGCAGGGGATCGAGCGTTTTACCGATCGAGATATCGAAAACTGGTCAAAGAACCCGCCGCGTCCAGACCCGGATGCAGTTTATTCCGCGCGCATCGTGCTGGACTTGAACCAGGTAACTCCGCATGTCTCCGGCCCTGACACCGTGCAGGTGATGGCTTCTCTCGCTGAAATGGAGAAGAACAAGGTCGCGATTCAGAAAGCGTATCTGCTTTCCTGCGTCAATTCTCGCGTTGAGGACTTACAGGCGGCCGCGAATGTTCTCCGCGGGAAAAAAGTCGCAGCCGGAGTGAAGTTTTATCTCGGCGCTGCCAGTAAATGGGTTCAGGAAGAAGCCGAAAAGCGCGGCATCTGGCAGACATTGCTGGACGCAGGCGCGAATCCTCTGCCAGCAGGCTGCGGCCCCTGCATTGGCCTGGGAGTGGGATTGCTTGAACCTGGCGAGGTCGGAATCTCCGCCACTAATCGTAACTTCAAAGGTCGAATGGGATCACGCGATGCCAAATGTTATCTCGCCAGTCCGGAAGTGGTTGCCGCCTCCGCACTCGCTGGATACATTTGTGGCCCGCATCACATGAGCGATCACTCTCCGGACCGAAGCTACACCGAATTTGCCGGCGGTGCCGCCGCGGAAAAAGTTGATATTCTCCCCGGTTTTCCAGAGCACGTGCGTGGACGATTGGTGTTCATGCCACAGGACAACGTCAATACCGACGCCATTTACGGGAAAGACTACACTTACCGCGACGACGTCACGCCGGAAATGATGGCGAGGGTCGTCATGGAGAATTATGATCCGCAGTTTGCATCGCGCACCCAAAAGGGCGACGTGATCGTGAGCGGCTTCAATTTCGGAACTGGCTCCAGTCGCGAGCAGGCCGTCACTGCGCTCAAAGCCAAGGGCATTCCGCTGGTGATTGCAGCCAGCTTCTCGCAGACTTATTTGCGCAACGCTTTCAATAACGGTTTTCTATGTGTGGAAGTGCCGGAATTGGTGAAGCGCTTGCGCCAACAGTTCACCAAGGAAATCGCGGCGAAAGAAAAAACGATTATCCCTGGCGAAGAGATTGATATCGACTTCACCTCGGGAGTAATGCGCTGGCGCGACCAGCAGTTCGCATTCCCGCCGCTGGGAAGTGTCCCGCAGTCGCTGGTAATTGCCGGCGGAGTTGAGAATCTGGTCGCCACAAGATTAGGACTCGCCTAACAGATTTTATTCAGGAGAAAAACAGCACGAATGGCAAAGCACACCGTTGTAACCATGCCTGGGGACGGCATCGGCAATCAAGTTCTGCCCGAGGCGTTGCGAGTTTTGAAGACAGTAGGATTCGACGCCGAATATATTCACGCCGACATCGGATGGGAATGCTGGCGCAACGAAGGCAACGCCTTGCCGCAGCGCACCATTGATCTGCTGTCCAAACACAAGCTGGGTTTGTTCGGCGCCATCACGTCGAAACCTAATAAAGAAGCTCAAGCCGAATTGAAGCCAGAATTGCGCGACAAGAAATTCGTCTACTACAGCCCGATCGTGACTATGCGGCAGAAGTTCAATCTGGATATCTGCATGCGCCCATGCATCGGTTTTACCGGCAATCCTTTGAATTACATTCGCAAGCGGACTGACGGGCGCTTCGACGAGCCGCAGATAGATACCACCGTATTCCGCCAGAATACGGAGGGCATGTACGCCGGCGTCGAATGGACGAACCCCCCGGAAAATGTCCGCTCCGCTCTGGGCACCCATCCCAAGTTCAAGCATTTTGCTTCCACTCCCGGCTCCGATCTCGCGGTGAGCCTGCGAATCATCACGCGTCCTGCAGCCAGACGCATCATCACTGCGGCATTTGAGTACGCCAAAAAGCGCGGATTCAAAGGCGTGACTATCTGTGAGAAGCCCAACGTAGTGCGCGAGACTTCCGGCATGATGGAAGAAACGGCCAAGGAAGTGGCGAAGGATTATCCCGGAATCGCGCTCTGGTCCACGAATATTGATGCGCAACTGATGTGGCTGAACAAGAATCCCGAAGATTACAACGTGATTGTAGCGTCTAACCTCTTTGGGGACATTTTGTCCGATGCCTTCGCCGGCCTAGTCGGCGGTTTAGGCTTCGCAGCATCGGGAAATATCGGGGATGAAGTCGCAGTGTTTGAGCCAACCCATGGCTCGGCCCCAAAATATGCCGAGTTGAATCCGCCCATCGTGAATCCTATAGCCATGATTCTTTCGGCAGCTATGATGCTCGACCACGTTGGGGAAGGCGCGAAAGCCGAACGCATCCGCAAAGCCATTGCGGACGTAGTGAAGGAAGGCAAAGTGCGGACGTATGACATGATGCGAATTCCGGGCGGTGCAAAGTCGATCAGCCAGGGTGCCGCGTCAACTGTCCAGGTGACTGATGCGATTTTGGAAAAGCTGAAATAACCGGGCCACGCCATCAGCGCAAAAGAAAAAATGAAAAGTTCGACAGAAACCGGAGAGGCGCGATCCGCCGAAGCAGGTCTCTGGGGCAAGGACACGCGCTCCGACCTGCACGTCGCCCTCGAACCGCGCGATAGTGGAGGCTTCGAGATCACTCTGGAATCGCGCGTCGCCCCGTACTACGGAGATTCGATCGTCGCCCAGACAAAGCAAGTGCTCGAGTCTCTCGGATTGAAGCACGCGCGAGCCGCGATCCACGACGAAGGCGCCCTGCCCTTTGTGATCTCAGCCCGGATTGAGACGGCGGTCAAACGGTTGGGATTGCCGACCCTGCGAAAGGCTCTGCCCGAGCAGTTTCCGTTGCCACAGCCTTCGGCGCAAGACCGTCTGCGGAGATCGAGACTGTATCTTCCCGGTACCGAGCCGAAATACTTCACCAATGCCGGGCTGCATGGGCCGGACGCCATTATCCTCGATCTCGAGGATTCCGTTCATCCCGCCGAAAAAGATGCTGCCCGCATCCTGGTTCGCAACACGCTGCGAGCGGTCGATTTCGGCGGCTGCGAGCGCATGGTGCGCATCAACCGACTTCCCATGGGACTGGAAGATCTCGCGGAAGTTATCTCTGAATCGCCCGACCTCGTTCTGATCCCTAAGACGGAACATCCGCAACAAGTCGCCGAAGTAGATCGAATGATCAGTGAGCTGAAGCATCGCCACAAGATCGATCGTGCCATCTGGCTTATGCCCATCCTGGAATCTGCGCTCGGCATTGAAAATGTTTTTGCTATCGCAACCGCGACAGCGAATGTAGCGGCGTTAACTATCGGCCTTGAGGATTACACTGCCGACCTCGGCGTGACCAAGACGCCGGAGGGACGCGAATCGCTTTACGCCCGCTCGCGTGTGGTGAACGCCGCAAAAGCAGCCGGAGTCCAGGCCATCGATTCCGTGTTCGGTGACGTAGGCAATGTGGATGGCTTGCGCCGTTGGGCTGAGAGTTCGCGGGAATTAGGATTCGAAGGCATGGGATGCATTCATCCCTCTCAGATTGCGGTAATTCATGATGCGTTTACTCCGTCGCAAGCCGAGATCGAGAACGCGCTGAAGATTGTCGCCGCATTTGAAGAGGCGCAGCAGCGCAGACTGGGAGTCGTAAGCCTGGGCTCGAAGATGATCGATGCTCCGGTCGTGGAGCGCGCTCGCAAATTGGTAGCCCGCTCGCGGGCGGGAGCGCCCGCGCCACACTAAAACGGCCGGAACAATAACCTGGGAACGGATTAGGGATAACAAGAACGGTCTTAACCGTAACGTGGAAGAGCGGCCCTTCAGGGCCGCGTCGGCGATTTGAAAAAGAGGGCTTTAGCCCCTGAGGTTTACTTTTGACTGTGACTGAACGGGTGGAACTGGCGCAAAATGCCGTTGGACGCATGGTCCCGGCCATGGTCAACGGCAAGCTTCAGATTCCTTATCTTGGCGTCGGAAAATATCAGCCTCGCGCCCGCAAAGCCGCGCCCCCGGTGCGCTCGAGCAAGGACTATCCCGAAAACGGCGACAAGCGCGTTCCCGATCTCGAAACTGCCTTGCGCAAATGCGGACTGCGAGATGGCATGGTGATTTCCAATCATCATCATCTGCGCGATGGTGACAAGGTAGCTCTCATGGCGTTACAAGCGGCGGCAAAACTGGGGGTGAAAGACCTCACATGGTTTCCCAGCGCATCCTTCCCATCGCAGAAAGCCGCGATTGAGCTGATGCAGTCGGGCGTCATCCATCACATCGAAGGCTCGATGAATGGTCCACTCGGCGACTACTGTACTCAGGGCAAAATGCGTGGCTTCGGCGTGCTGCGATCCCACGGCGGACGCTGGCAGGCAATCCAGGACGGAGAAGTACACGTCGACGTCGCCGTGATTGCCGCGCCCACCGCCGATTTTTTTGGAAACGCCGACGGCTCCCATGGCAAATCCGCCTGTGGCTCACTGGGCTTCGCGCTCGCCGATTCAATCTATGCCGACAATGTAATCGTGGTCACGGACAACCTGGCGACGTTCCCTTGCATTCCTTGGCAGATTCAAGGCAACAACGTTGACTACGTCGTGGAAGTGGACTCAATCGGCGATCCGGCGAAGATTGTTTCCGGTACGACACAAATCACGCGTTCTCCTGACCGTCTTCGAATTGCGGAACTCGTCGCACGTTTCCTGCGGGAAGCAGGAATCATGCGCAATGGATTCTCGTTTCAGGCAGGCGCCGGTGGAATCGCATTAGCTTTCGTGGATTTCCTGCGACGCATGATGAAAGAAGATGGAGTGAAAGCCCGCTTTGTGCGCGGAGGATCTACCCGATATCTGGTCGATATGCTGCAGGAAGGCTTGACCGATTACATCCTCGACGGGCAGACCTTCGATCTGGAAGCGGTGAAGTCCATCGCCAGCGATCCTCGCCATGTACCGACGTCTCCCTTCACTTCTTACAACTATCACGGCAAGGGAAATTTCGCTTCCATGGTGGATGCCGTCGTGCTGGGCGCAACTGAAGTGGATGTGAATTTCAACGGCAATGTCGTTACTCACTCTGACGGCCGTCTGTTGCACGGCATTGGTGGATGGCAGAACTGTCTGACTGCGGGATGCACCATTCTGGCCGTGCCGTCATTCCGTGATCGGATTCCAGTGATTGTGGATGAAGTCACCACGCTCACTGGTCCGGGCGAGTTGATTGACGTTGTCGTCACTGAGCGCGGAATCGCCATCAACCCGGCGCGTCAGGATTTGTTGGACGCTGTGAAGGGCTCACGCTTGCCAATCCGGCCTATCCAGGACATCAAAGCCGAAGTAGAACGCATCTGCGGAGGCAACCCGGCACGGCCGCAGCTTGGAGATCGTCCGGTGGCGATAGTGAAGTGGGTCGACGGGACGGTTTTGGACACAGTGTGGCAAGTGGGATAGGAGTTACGATTTTCGATTGTCGATTTACGATTGTCGATTTCAAACCACAGCCAAACCTTAAGGCTGCTTGCTGATCACCCCATCGATCTCAGTGCCGGTATCGTTCTGCAAGATGTAAGCTTCGCTAACGGAAATCAGATAGAAAACCAGGTTGTTGGATAAGCCGCTGATCACGCCGGTTGCTCGACCGTAGCTCGCAACCGAGTATGTCCCGGCGATAAATCCTGGAGTCTGAGTCGTTCCAGAACGATTAATAAATTCGTCCAGCGTTAGATTACCCGCTCCGTCCCATTGCAATGTACCGACCCGGTCCACAAGGTTGAAGGGATCAAAGCCATCCATGAGGACGGCGAATTGCCCCTTCATCGTCGAGTTCGAAAAAGTAATTGCTTGCTGAGGATCGACGGTGCCGTCTTCCACTTTGTTCGGATCGTTGGTGAGGAAGAAAGCGCGCGACGGGCTGACCATCCAGAAGATTTGCTGAATCGTGCCGGTGGATGGATTCAGCGTGACCGTTACCCGCCCATTCGCCGCCATGCTGTACGTTCCGGTAAAGCTAATGTTGGTCAACGGGGTTCCATCTTCAACCGAGTCGAAAGCTCCTGCGCTGATGGTGCCATCTCCACCAGCGGTAAAGCGGCCAACTGTCTTAGCGCCAGCGAGAGAGACATTGGTATCGCCGCTGCTGCCGAAAGCATAACTGCCGGCCAGAGAGGTGTTCGCAAATGGCGACCCGGTTTGGGTTTCCGCTCGCCCCAGTCCTGGTGCTCCAGTATTGGTAGAGAAGAAACGCAGGTTGTTGGCATCGACAACGTAGTAGATGAATGTCGAAGTCACATTCGCGCTGTCGGTAAATGTTCCCGTACCGCGGCCGCTTGTGTCCGGAGCGTTGAACGAACCCGTAAACGTCGGAAAGCTCAGCGCGCCGGCTCGATTCACGTCTTCACTGCCTGAGACTGTGCCGCTGGCAATCGTAAATGCACCGACTGTAGCGGAAGGTCCCTGCGCCGTGCTCACGGTGTGCGTGCGGAAAGCGAAAGTGCCGCTGGGAGTCGCGGCGAAGACAGCCGGATCCTGTTTTTCGGCGATACCCGCGCCGTTAGCAAGATCAAAAGTCTGGGTCACCATCAAATAAACTTTTGAGGAGCTGACCAGAGTCAGTGCCAATTGGAGAACCCTGCCGTCCGAGATTGAGATCGTGAAAACTCCGGTGCCGTCGTTGCTAATCCTGTAAGACCCAGTACTGGAGCCGGAGGTGATAGTGGTGCCCTCCGCAAAATCATCTCTGCCGCCAATGATGTTTCCATTGCCGTCTGCTGTAAAGACCCCGGCTTCTCGAAAATTTGCTGCGGTATCGATTCCCGTCAACTGGTAGAAGTATTGGCCTGTGAGGCTGGCGTTGGAAAAGTTCCCGCCTCCCTGATTAAAGGGATTGGTGTTCGATCCACAAGCCAGACAAAACATAAGACAAATGAGCCCAGACAACAAAAACAGTTTTGGCAACACTATCGTTCGCATAGTTAGAGTCCGGTCTTGTGCAGTCCTTTGAGATCAGAGGTATTGCAGAGATAGGTATGTCCTATTTCTAATCTTGTAACACACATCTCAGGCAAAAGTTCCAAAACGGAACCCAGGCAACCGGACCGAATCATGTCCTGGTCCCTTTCGGGCGCTCCACGAAAGCGTTCCCGTTCTGAACAAGTCACATTCGATTTCTTTTTCAACATCCTCCTGCTTGCCAACCTCTCATGACAAACTCAGCACAACCAGGAATCGATGCCGAAAGATTTAAGTCCCGCGTGTGAAGTGCGCCGGGCAGATCAGTCGTTGAAGGAATCACCATCACACGCCGAACCCGCCCGGAAAGTATTGGCAACCGACAAATGAAATCCTTACGAACCAACGCACTTCCAGAGCACGGTGTCGCTAAGGGCGTCGTGGATGCCCACATACGGAAAATTGAACGGCGCGAATGGTGGCTCTGGACCTCAGCCATTCTGGTAACTCTATTGCTCACTCTAGGCATCGTTTCCTTTCTAGTTCCCATACTGCAACCCGCAGGGGAGAGCCCCCGATTCCCTTCCCATAACCAACGCTATACGCGGCCTCGTCGGGATGGTGCTGTTGTTCGATATCTACACGGTCTACCAACAGCTTCAGATATGTCGTATTCGCCGCTAGATGGCAGAGCGCGAAGAGCTCTTTCGCCTCATCACGGAAAACGCCGCCGATATGATTGCGGTGGTGGATTCTGACGGACGCCGCCTCTACAACAGCCCTTCTTATCAGAAGATTTTGGGTTACACGCCGGAAGAACTACAAAACACATCATCTATGGATCAAATCCATCCTGACGATCGGTCGCAGGTCCAGGAAGCCGCGAAAGAAGTGCTGGTTTTCGGCGTAGGCCGCAGGATCGAATACCGCATGCGCCACAAGGATGGGACCTGGCGCTTTCTAGAATACAGTGCCAGCACCATTCGGAATGCGGAAGGCAAGACCGAAAAATTGGTCATCATGAACCGCGATATTACGGAGCGCAGGCGATTGGAAGAGCAGTTGATCGACTGCAATTTTTCTGCAATATCTCGCTGTAACCAATAATCACACCGAGCAGATTATTGAAATCGATTGAGGCCAACAATGGTAGCGAGGCCATCAACATCAGTCAGCAGCACACCGGCCCTCTGCAACTCTTATTGACCGCGATGTCGTCATGCCCGGAATGAATGGACGAGTGCTCGCAGGACAAGTCGCCACGCGGCGGCCATTGATCAAGGTGGTGTACATGTCCGGCTACACCGGACAGGCGGTCGGGGCTCACGGAGCCTTGGAGGAAGGCAGCTTTTTTCTGCAAAAGCCATTTAGCCGTGACGGCCTGGTTTCCAAAGTCCCCTGGCACCGCCTGGCAACGCTATGGCTTCCAGTTTCAAGAAAAGACTCTGGAATGGGTGCTGCAAGGATAGTGGCCAGCAAAGCAACACTACCCAGACTGCGTTAACTAGTGACCACTGACCACTGCCCACTTTCCTACAGATAAGAATGTATCCACCCTTAGTCGAATCCCACTCTTTAGCAACTGTGAGCATCTTAGGTTCTCTGGTCATCGAGGAGACAGCATGCCGGGAGTTCGCATTCTGTTCGTTGATGATGAAGAAGCTATCCGAATCACGTTGTCGGCGGTTTTAAGCAAACATGGATATCAAGTAGACGTCGCTGCCACCGTCGGTGAAGCCCTAAGCCGCGATGGCTTCACGGTCGTAAGCGCCATGAGGCGCACCCAGCCGGACTGCGTCACTTTTATTTTGACTGGGTATCCCGCATTCGAAACTGCGTTGGAAGCAATCCGCAGTCAAGTGGATGACTATCTGGTCAAGCCTGCCAATATCAAAAATCTTGTTAGCTCTATCGAAAATAAGCTCAAGGACCGTAAGCCACGTCAGACATTGCCGCCCAAACGGATCGCTAGTCTCCTGCGCGAGAAGGTCGAGGAAATCACGAGCAAAGTACTAGAAAGTATGAAGGCTGATCCCCAGCTAGATCAGCTGCGTTTATCGGACAATCAACGAGTGGACCACGTTCCGAAGATGATAGGTGCGATGGCAGACAGCCTCGAATCGAATCATGGCAAAATCAGTGAAAACAGCTTGCACGCCGCCGCTGACCACGGGAAATTGCGACGCAAGCAGGGTTACTCCATCCCCATGATGGTGGAAGACACGCATGCGGTGGACGGTGCCATCCATGAGATTGTTCAGAACAACCTCTTATTCCTGGACCTCAGCCACTTGATCTCCGACCTCCGAGCCGTGAACGGCATTCTGGAAATGCAATTGAAGGAATCGCTGAAAGCCTACACTGCGAAAAACGAAGCCGCATAGCCTGATTGCATTATGCATCTCGGCTATTAAGCCAACTGGAACAGCGGCCCGTTCTTCCGCAATATCAGACACTTGAACGGGTGCACCACTCAACGGCGTTTGCTTCTTATGCTCGCCTCTTCCGCTAAGTTTCGTACCGCAAAGCGGGTCTCTCGCACCATGAGCAAGCAGCCGGAGGCCAAACCGAGAACCGCCAAAAACCCGATGCCCAGCGCGAGCCCCGCGGCTAGTTGAAAGAGAACATGCCGCCCATAGTAGGTCACGATTGAGCCGATCACCGATACTAGAGCCGCGGCGGCAAATAGGCCGATCGACGCGTAGAAAAGCCTCAAAGCCCTCAGCAGAAGTTGCGCGCGCACCTGCAAGCGATCCAGTTGCATGAAACTGTCTTTGCAGTTCGAGGTCCCGGGCTCGAATCCCGCAAGTTCTGCCGCCACGACGCGTGTTCGATCCACAACTCGCGCCAGGCGGTTGCTGGTCCCCAGTGCCAGGACCGAACAGGTCATTGGTGAGAATAGCCGGCGCGACAACCGAAGTCAGCCCACCGAACGGATTGTTACCCGCTGCCGTGTATTGCATTAGGTTCCTCAGTTTCCGTTTGCAGGTTTGGCGCCTCGCGATTCCGCAGAGTCATATGATTTTTCCGGCACTGAGTATGGGACAAAACTGTTGCGAAAAAGGGACTCGACTTGCTCGAAGAAGGTCTATCAAAAGACTTCTCGCGAAAAACCCCAGCCGCCATTACCGGAAGCTTGGACTAGCCTCTGGGTAATTCCATTCGTCGTCCAGAGAGCGTTGCAGTCTTCTTCGCCCGGATTTTCGGGAGAGCCCACACGACTATCCTATAAGTGAGCAGAATTCCCAGTACGAAAGCATACTGCAAGGGCTTGCGAATATCCGCCTTGACCAGCCAGACGTAGTGGATCACGCCGGCAATGGCGCTGAAATAGATTAAGCGGTGCAGGGCCTGCCACCGTTTGCCGCCAAGACGGCGAATCGAGCCCTTGGTAGAGGTGAGCGCCAGCGGAATGAGCAGCACGAACCCGGTGAATCCCATGGTGATAAACCGGCGCTTGGCAACATCCGCCAGGATTTCGTGGACGTCGAAGAACTTGTCCAGCCAGATGTAGGTCAGGAAGTGCAGCATTGCGTAGAAAAAAGCGAACAGCCCGAACATACGGCGATAGCGAATCAGCCAGAGTTGACCGGTTAGCTTGCGCACCGGAGTCACGGCAAGCGTGATGAGCAGGAAGATCAGGATCCAATCTCCCGTGGAGTGCGTAATCACTTCGATCGGGTTTGCGCCTAGAGCCTGGTTGTAAGCCTTCCATCCCAACTGCGCCAGCGGCGCAAGACAGGCCAGGAAGACGATAGGTTTGAACCATCGGATCATAGATTTGGTCGTTGGTCGTTGGTCGTTCGTCGTTGGTCCCTGGCCCAGGACCGAAGCTGTCTGGGTTTGCTCAGCGATCAACGACAAACTTACATTTCCGCAGTGACGTGGATGAGCGGGCCTTCAGGGCCGCGTAAGCCGTGTGAAAATCATCCGGCTTTAGCCCCGGCTCTAAAAATTCTTTTTCAGATCCATTCTGCTATAAAGACTCGCCACTTGATCGTATCCATTGAACATCAGAGTAGGACGCTTAAAAAACTCACCCAATCTGCGTTCCTTTGCCTGGCTCCAGCGAGGATGATCCACATTCGGATTCACATTGGAATAAAACCCGTACTCGTTAGGCGCGGACTTGTTCCAAGTATTCACCGGCTGCTTATCCGTAAAGTGGATGCGCACGATGGCCTTCGCACTCTTAAAGCCGTATTTCCAGGGCACGACAATCCGCAGCGGAGCCCCATCCTGGTTGGGCAGCGTCTCCCCATACATCCCAAAACACAATAGAGCCAGGGGATGCATGGCTTCGTCCATGCGCAGTCCCTCGACGTAAGGCCAGTCCAACACTCCGGTCCGCTGACCCGGCATATGGTTGGGATCCAAAACCGTGGTGAATTCCACAAACGTGGCCTTAGGCAAAGGCTCGGCCTTCTTGATCAACTCACTTAATGAGAATCCCACCCAAGGCACAACAATCGACCAGCCTTCCACGCAGCGATGCCGGTAAATCCGCTCCTCGGGCGTAGCCATCTTCATGATGGTGTCTACATCGAGCACCTGCTTCTTTTTCACCTGCCCGTCGATGGTCACGGACCAAGGCTGGGTCTTGAAATCCTTGGCTAATTTGGCAGGCTCGTATTTGTCCGTCGAAAATTCGTAATAATTGTTGTAATTGGAGACATCCTTCAACGGCGTGATCTTCTCGGTAGTCGAGAATGAACTCTTTTGAAGGCCGTCGATCTTCGTATTGGCCTGCACCACATTCGTAGGCTCTGCCAGCTCGCGCAGACTCATCCCGGCAACCGCCGCAGCTCCGCTAATTATTGTTCCGGCCAAAAACTTGCGGCGATTCAAATAAACATTCTTAGGGGTGATCTCAGAAGACGGAATATCCACGGCCTTTTTGATCAACATGAAAACAGTCCTCTCACGACGTAGCACGATCCCAAGTGAATCCAAAGTCTGAATGATTCTCTGTCAGATAAGACGCAGATTATAAAGAAAAGTTGCACCGCCGACTTTGGCTGGATGTCGGGATGCGATCGCTATTGATTGTAAGGCGTTTACCCGCGCTCGCAGCGCAGCACTTCCCG
>WNGP01017207.1_pt1 | contig 12241 bp, 12 predicted proteins | sample 5407671 | NCBI WGS metagenome assembly WNGP01 (sample SAMN13153381, study PRJNA577476) | soil metagenome | isolation source: 40 cm soil or saprolite under Garry oak tree replicate 2 | place: USA:California | collected 2016-06-15 | reverse complement strand
GTGTTCGTAGATGTTCGGGTACGCTGGCGTGTCCGCATCGAAATCGTGAGCGCCTGTTCTTATCCGCGCGAGATGATTGCTCGAGTGCGCCCGAAGCAACGCGGATTCACTCGCGGCGATCGGCTCGCGCCATTCCCAATCAGGGTGCCGATCTTTCAATAAAGGCGCGGTGCATGCTATGCGTGTCGGCCGTTCCGGATGTCCTGGAGTCGAATATTCCAGGCAACGTGCGTCGTGAAAAATGATCATGGAGGTTGCAAGGTGGCGTTCGAACGCATATTCGACTACGACGATGTTAGACGGCCAGAAAATTGTCGTGGTGATGCCCGCCTATAATGCGGCGCGCACCTTGCGCCAGACTTACGACGAGGTAATGGCGCATGGCATCGTCGATCTCGTGATTGTGGTGGACGACGCAAGCCAGGACGGAACGGTGGCGATCGCCCGCACACTGGACCGCGTGCAAGTCGAGGTGCATCCGGAAAATCGCGGTTACGGAGCGAATCAAAAGACCTGTTACCGTCTCGCGCTCGCGGCCGGAGCGGACATTATTATCATGATTCATCCGGATTATCAGTACACGCCGCAGCTCATTCCGGCGATGGCGGCCCTGGTAGCGAGCGGACTCTACCCGTGCGTGCTTGCTTCGCGCATCCTCGGTGGTGGCGCGCTGCGAGGCGGCATGCCCTGGTGGAAATACATCTCGAACCGATTTCTTACCCTCGTGGAGAACCTCCTCCTTGGCGCGAAGCTCTCGGAATATCACACCGGCTATCGCGCTTTTGCACGCAACCTGCTGGAACGGCTACCGCTGGAGACGAACTCAGATGATTTTGTTTTTGACAACCAGGTTCTTGCGCAAGTGATTGCTTTGGGCTGGGCGATTGGTGAAGTAACCTGCCCGGCGCGGTACTTGCCCGAAGCCTCGTCGATCAATTTTCGGAGAAGCGTGCGCTATGGATTCGGTTGTCTTGCGACCGGCTTGCGTTTCCGCTTTGCACGCTGGGGGCTGGCTCGTCCGATCGTTTAACCGGGATCCGACGCTAAGTCGTGGCGTGCAGCAAAGAGGGAGGGATTCCCGTGATTATCACCTCACCACGTAGTGCCCGCGGATCCAGACGCTTCGACCGTAGCGCCGTGACCAGTGTCCCGGCCTCCAGACGTAATAGGTCCGCCCGACGTAATACCCGGGGCCATGCGTGTAATACGGCCGATCGCCAACCTCAACTGTGACGGAGCCCGGGTAAGCGGCATATCCTCGGCCGTAGTACGGCCCTGGACCACCATAATAGGGTCCGTACCCGGGATAACCAGCAGCGTAATACCCATCGCATCCACCTGCGCCGAGCGCGACGGAAATCAGGAGCAACAGCAATGCCGACCATTTCAGTCTCGCTTTTGTTCCCGCTCCTGCCGAAAGTGTTTCCGCCTCCGCGTGTTTAACAATATTCGTTTTCATCATAATGGTATTCGGATTCGAGTGAGTTTTCACGCGCCTGCACCTGGCCAGGAGCGTCAATTTCCTAGCAGTTCTACATGGGCCGCGAATCGCTGTCACGATAAATGTGACGCAACAGAATCCCGCGATGTTTATCTACTAAGACGACGCGTTACACCACACCCTGGTCGAGCATCGCGTCTGCAACTTTTACGAATCCGGCGATGTTCGCGCCGACCACAAGATTGCCCGGGTGCCCGTGCTCGGCAGCAGTGTCCCATGCGTTCTTGTGGATTGTCGTCATGATCTGACGGAGCCGTTGATCGACTTCTTCGCCGGTCCACGAAAAACGTATCGAGTTCTGGCTCATTTCAAGGCCAGAAGTGGCTACGCCACCGGCATTGGCTGCTTTGCCGGGGCCGAAAAGAATTTTCCTGGCAAGAAACAGATCAACAGCCGCAGGAGCGCTCGGCATATTGGCCGCCTCGGAAACCAAATAGCAGCCGTTATCGAGTAGCTTCTTTGCGTCGTCCTTGGTGATTTCATTTTGCGTTGCGCACGGAAAAGCGCAGTCGCACTTGATGCCCCATGGCCGCTGGCCCTCGACATACTTTGCTCGGAAATGCTCCGCATATTCCTTGATCCGGCGACGGCGCACGTTTTTTAAGTGCATGATCCATTCCACCTTTTCTTGAGTGATCCCGGCTTTGTCGTAGATAAAACCGCCTGAATCGGACATGGTGACGACTTTGGCACCGACTTGGTTTAATTTCTTCGCCGTATACTGGGCCGCGTTTCCCGATCCGGAAACGGTGCATACTTTGCCTTCAATGGTTTCACCCCGCGTTTTGAGCATTTCCTGCGCAAAATAGACCGCACCATAGCCAGTGGCTTGCGGGCGAATGAGCGAGCCGCCCCAGTTGAGCGATTTTCCGGTAAGCACGCCGGTGAATTCGTTGGCGAGACGTTTGTATTGGCCGAAGAGATAGCCGATCTCGCGACGACCTACCCCAATATCGCCAGCGGGCACATCGGTGTTGGGACCCACATGATGAAAGAGTTCGGTCATGAAGGATTGGCAAAAGCGCATGACTTCGTTGTCGGATTTTCCCTTCGGATCAAAATCAGCGCCGCCTTTGCCACCACCCATCGGCAGGGTGGTCAGCGAATTCTTGAAAACCTGTTCGAACGCAAGGAATTTAAGGATGCTGGCATTAACCGTGGGGTGGAAGCGCAGACCGCCTTTGTAGGGGCCGATGGCGCTGTTCATTTGGATGCGAAAGCCGCGGTTCACCTGGATTTGACCTTTGTCGTCGATCCAGGGAACGCGGAACTGAATCATCCGCTCCGGCTCGACGATCCGCTCCAGGATTTTCCCGTCCCGATACTTCTTGTATCTCTCGACGACCGGTCTGATCGACTCGAGAACTTCGGTTACCGCCTGAAGGAATTCGGGCTCATTGGGATTACGTTTTCTGACGATATCGAGAACTTCTTGAACAAGGGCCATAGTGTTTTTATTTTGCCGATTATTTTCCTCGTCGCCGTACGAACGTGACGGTGCACGATGCAGGGTTCGAACCTGTACGATCTCTCCTAAACATAAAGCATTTACAGTAGCAGACTCACAAATAGACGCACAAAAAATCCGGTCGGATGCAATGCTGATCGAATTGATGCGGGACTGGCGGTGGCGGAGTGGCGACATTCAGCGGGCGTTGTTGAGAATGGCTCGCGCTCCTGCGAGAGAAAATCCGGAGAAGTGATGATGACAGGTGTCGAGCTTTTAAAAGAGATGCTGCAAGGCGTTCTGCTGATCGTTGGTGAATGATTGGCAATTACGGAGTCGGGCGCAGCAAAGAAAAGATTTTAAGCGCACGCTTTCAAGTTCGGGACACGATGTAAGTTGAAAGATCGAAAAGAGCTGATCGCAGTTAGCCGCAGAGGCCTTTAGCTCAGCGCTCATCGTACCCAATCCGCTGCCGTGAAGTCGTACCGTCAAAAATAGCCTGGATTTTTCGGTCGCTGTCTTGAGATCGAAGTCTTTCCGTTTTATCTCCCAGTACATGATAGATTCCGGGAGCGGCGCCCAATCATAAACATCATCGCTTACGAATTGCTTTGCTTCCATGATGGCCTGATCAGAGAATAGGTAAAGGCTTTCGTACACCCGTGTTTTTTCTTCGTTTACGTACTCGGAGACGAACAAATCTTTGATCGGCGAAGTGAGCACGATTTCATAAAAGGAAAGGACGGATTCGGCTCGCTCGAGGAGCGGTTTGGTCATGCCGAGGGATTGCACGTATTTGGTGAATTGGTCTTTCATATCGTGTGTCACTGTTTTGTGTTCTTATCGCGGACTTCCAAAATGGTGCCTTCTATATAATGAAGAATATGCCCGAGGTAGTTCGCGGCGAAACTTTCGGAGGAATATTCCCATTGCCAAGGTTTCGAAGGCTTCGCTGCTGAAAGTCGCTGAGTTGCATAGTATTTGTGCAAGAGTCTACGTATCACTTCTTGAAGCTGAGTCGTGATTTGAATCTCGACTGCGATGTTAGTCGTTTCGGTATCCCAGTCCGGGCGGGGTATTGAGAAATTCATCCTAACGTTGAAATGTCCCGCGTAGTATCCTTCGTCACGAGCTTCGTAGTCGGTGTTGCAGGGCAGATTCATTTCAGTCGCTAGCGTAGAGAGTTTTGAAAACAAAAAGTCTACGCCATCCAAGTACTTTACCGCGTATGTGGTTCGGAGAATGTCGTTGATTCGGTGAAAACACATCCTAGGGTTCAGCCATTCATCATGCGGCGGAGAAGGCCAATTCTCATTGTGAACCACATTTTTGCGATAAGTTTTTTCCAAGAAAGAGCTGAAGGGCTTAATAAGGATTTCGCTTGGCGGTGCTAAGGCGAAGAGCGGATAGCTCGTCTTAACTTGGTATTCTTGATCAAATTCTGTCGTTCGAGAGGTCAGTGTGGTCCAAAAAGAGCTTTGCAAAAAGTCATCGCGCAGCTTCTTCGTTACTGCTCCATAATAACTGTCGAGCCGTTGATCGCACTGAACCTTGAGTTCGGTTGCTAGCCATTGGCGATACTTTGCGATCGAATCGGGTTTCTCGATAGCAGAAGAGGAAAGTGTGGGGGGACGGCGCCTGATAATCAAGAAAACACAAAGATCGGAATCCGACGCGCTGCTGTTCCCTTCTAGAAGGGGATTTTTAAGAGGACGCAATGAGTCCCCTTGTGTTTGATTTTTTCAAGCGGCTCAGAGGAGAGCGAGCATTTATCATACTGTGAGCCGGTTTGCGGTCAGGAAGGCATCCCAAGCAGCAATGCACTCGCTTGCGAGTTGGGAAGCGTCAATTGGCCCGGTAGTGGTGTCCACCTCATACTTGAGACTGATAGCTGTCGGTGTCGTTCCAAGATCGACGGCGTACTGCCTCCGGCCGAAACGGGGACTTTCGCCGCTACGGTTGGACTTCGTCCGTTGAAAGTGCTTTAGAGAGTTACAGATGTCCGCGCAAAGTCTGAGCGGACGAGTGGAGTTGATATGATCCTCGACGGCGTTGCGGACACTGGCAGGAAGGGTAGGGTCGTTTTTAATCCAATCCTGCAGGTGATGGCAGTTCATGAAAAAAGCGTAGATCTCATCAAGGTAGTTCTCAGACGGCACATCGGGGAGTCGGCCGCGGTTGAGGGCAGCTAAGCGGTCGTACCAGCGTTTTGTGCGGTCGTACTGTTCGCGAAACGCAGCGGACATAGATGTTACTGTGCGAGCTTCTTCGCTTTCACGAGTCGGATTGCTGTCGTAACGTTAAGCGAAAACTGTTCCCCCTAGAAGGGGATTTTTAAGGGGGCGACGAGTCCCCTTAATTGTTTTTGCTGCTCCGAATCGGTGCTGCTGAGATGGGGACACGCTTCAGGCGGGAGGCCGTGGAATGTCTGCGATCTGGAACTCTGCGGAAGGAACGCAGCGTTCTACGGACGGTTCGCCGTTGTAGGCCGAAGGAAAACAAAAACGTGTTCGAAACTATGAAGAAGCTTGAACGCGATATCCGAAAGCAGGAGCCAGGTGATGGCTAATAAAAGCAGACGCGCTTCTGTTGCTTCGCCGTCGTTTAGAGTGCTTCGGCTTGCTTCCGCAGCTTTTCTTTTACCTCGGAATACAAGGAGTCTGTGGAGAGCTCGAGATAATGCTGCCAGGCGACTTGCGCCTCTTTCCAATCGGGGTTCGGCATCCCATAAAACGTTTCCGCGTAAGCGCGAGCGTATTCGAGATCCATCGGTGCGAGCCGGCTCGCTTCGCGAAATTGAAACAGGGCGCGTTGCAGCAATTCCGCAGAATCGATCTTCCAGGCCGCAGTCAGATCACCGCGGAGGACGAATTCGACGTTCCCGAGGTCGAAATGATAATCGGGATTGTCACGTTCGGAGCGAACCGCCAAAAGAAACTGTCGCGCTGCTTCGGGGACGCGGCCTATCCTGAGGTAGGCGCCGCCCAACGAGTTGGCCGCTTCCCCATTCTCCGGCTCGAGCCGTTGCGCTGTATGCCAATGTTCGACGGCTGCTTCCGCCTTCCCGTTTTTCCAGAGAAATGCGGCAAGGGCGTTTTGCGCCGGGACAGACTGCGGATTGTTCCGGACGAGTTGGTAGTAGATTTGCTCCACACGCAAACGCTCTTTTACTGTTACGTTGGGATTCGCGAGCGCCTCCGCTGCCTTATGGGCCGCTTTGATTTCTATCCGCGTTTTTGCCCAGGCAGCGACGGATTCCGCATGCGCGGGCACAGGCATAAAGAGCAGAATGAAGAGCGTGGCCGCGGCCCTCTTGCATTTACTCAAGTTGCTCCGCCCGCGGTTGCTGATTATCATAGCTGTCGCTCTTCCTGGAGAGATCACCTTCACTTTGTTAACCGCTGGAAATGAAACTTTTAGTCCATCAAAGTCCGCATCTGTCAAAAAAAGTCCAGAACTGGCAGATGGTGCGCGATGCAGCGTTCGAACCTGCGACTTGTCGCCGCGGCGACCGCTCTACCCCGAATTCGTGCTTTAGGTTTCGAGAGAGCCGTGAGAACATGCGCGATGCAGGGTTCGAACCTGCGACTTGTCGCCGCGGCGACCGCTCTACCCCCAATTCGCGCTTTAGGTTTCGAGAGAGCCGTGAGAACATGCGCGATGCAGGGTTCGAACCTGCGACTTCTTGCGTGTGAAGCAAGCGCTCTACCACTGAGCTAATCGCGCAATCTTTCAGAGGCCGACAAAATAGAGCGCGCGCAAAGTAGCGCAACCATGGCGGTGGAATTGTAGGGCAGCCGCCTCGCTTGCCGAACAGGGGGCGAGCAAACGGAGCGCCTTGCCCTGCAACGCATCGCATTTTATAAAGAAGAATGTCCGAACATAAAATTACTCTGACCTGGAAGCGCGGTGATACGCCGTTCGAGTACCAGAAGTATTCACGCGATCACACCTGGAAATTTGACGGCGGCCATGAAATGCAAGCGTCGGCCGCGCCTGCTTATCTTGGCAACCCAAAATTTGTCGATCCGGAGGAGGCATTTGTGGCATCACTCTCCAGCTGCCAAATGCTCACGTTCCTCGCTGTGGCGTGCAAAAAGAAGTTCGTGCTCGACGAGTATGTCGATGAAGCGGTCGGCCACATGGAAAAGAACGCCGAAGGCAAACTGGCAATCACCCGCGTGACGTTACGGCCGCGGCTCAAATTCTCCGGTGATAAACAGCCAACCGCGCAAGAGATCGAAGAGATGAATCATATGGCGCACGAGCAATGTTTCATCGCCAGTTCGGTGAAGACCGAAATCACGATCGAAGCCCAGACGTAACCGCGGATAAACGCGAATGACGCAGATACTGTAGAGGCAGGCGTGCCGCCTGCAGAATTTAGAAAACGCAGCCGGCATGACTGCCACTACAGAATTCTCTGCGTTAAATCTGTATAATCCGCGTTAATCTGTAGCCAAAATGAACAAGTCCCCGAACGCGCAGCGCATGGAAAAGATCGTCAGCTTATGTAAGCGGCGCGGTTTCATTTTCCAATCGAGCGAGATTTACGGCGGCCTCAACGGCGTGTGGGATTACGGCCCGCTTGGTGTCGAGTTGAAGCGGAACCTGAAAAATTATTGGTGGCGCGTGATGGTGCGCGAGCGCGACGACGTCGTCGGGATGGACGGCTCGATCTTGACGCATCGCGCGGTTCTGAAGGCGAGCGAGATACCTTCAGCGATCCAATGGTGGAATGCCTTCTTACGAATAGGCGTTTCCGCGCTGACCAAGTGCCCAGGCAAAACGGCATTGCGCATCATTATTTGGGAGCGATAGGAACGACCGCTCTGATAAAGGCGGAACTCACAATGGCCGAACCAGGCCGGTTCGGCACAACGGGCATCAAAGACAAACTACTTTCTATAGGCGCTTTGGAGGATGTCGCGGGCATAGTTCGCCACAGCCTCGTTCAAGCGATGGGCACTTTGTCTGAAACAGATCTTATTAAATTGAACAAAGTCGTGACAGAGCTAAGTGCGGAGATCCGAGAACTGCCATTTTCCGCGCTGCTGAAGGAAGGCAAGAGTCCTCAAGCGGCTCGCGAGGCTGCGACAGCGTTTTATACCAAGCGCGGAATTCAAGACCCAGTATTGATCGGCGAACGAGCTGACAAAGTAACGAATAGCAAGGACTACAATCCTGAGAATGGTTCGCTTCTAACAGAGCCGCGCGCGTTCAACTTGATGTTCTCGACGCAAATGGGCGCGTCGGCTGATCCGGAGTCGATCGCATATCTGCGACCGGAAACGGCGCAGTCGATTTTTGTCCAGTTCAAAAACATCCTCGAAGTTTCGCGCAAGAAATTGCCGTTCGGAATTGCGCAGATCGGAAAAGCCTTCCGAAATGAAATTAATCCGCGCAACTTCACGTTTCGATCGCGCGAGTTCGAGCAGATGGAGCTTGAATATTTTTGCCGAGCAGAGGAGGGGATGAAGTTACTCGATTACTGGCTCGAAGAGCGCCTTAAGTTCTACGAAAACATCGGCATTTCGCGTGATCGATTACACGTCAAGACAGTTCCCGACGAAGAGCGCGCCTTTTATTCAAAAGGAACTTACGATATCGAATTTGATTTTCCGTTTGGACGACAGGAGCTCGAAGGCGTCGCTTATCGCACCGATTACGATTTACTCCAACATCAAAAAGCCAGTGGAAAGTCGCTCGAGTATTTCGATGAAGAAACGAAACAGCGATTTGTTCCTCATGTCGTTGAACCAAGCGCGGGAGTGGACCGCACAGTGTTGGCGCTAATCTGCGAAGCATATTCGATAGACGAAGCGCCGGACGAAAAAGGAAAAATGGAAACGCGACTTGTCCTGCGTTTCCATCCCCGGATGGCGCCGATCAAATGCGGCGTTTTCCCGCTGCTCAAAAATAACGCGCAGCTCGTCGCGAAAGCGAAAGAGATTATCGATCTTCTGCGGCCGCAAATGAACGTCTTCTATGACGAGGGCGGCGCGATCGGACGCCGGTATCGGCGTCAGGATGAAATCGGCACCCCATTCGGCGTGACCGTCGACTTTGAGACGCTGGGCGAGAACGATGCGACGCTGCGCGATACGGTCACATTGCGCGAGCGCGATTCAATGAAACAGGAGCGGGTGGCGATCGAAGATCTTGCGGGCATCCTCATGTCGCGGATTCGCTGACTTGTAGCCCGACAAGTCGAGACTACAAATTATTCAAATGGACTTGGAACAATTTCGCGAATACTGCCTGCGCAAGCCAGGCGCTACTGAGGGCACGCCATTCGGTGAGGACGTTCTCGTTTTCAAAGTCGGCGGCAAAATGTTCGCGCTAGCCGCCCTCGATGAGATTCCAGCAACCGCGAATTTGAAATGTGATCCCGATCTCGCGCTTGAATTGCGCGATCGATACGAACAAGTCCGTCCCGGCTATCACATGAACAAGAAACATTGGAATACGGTCGAGCTCTGCGGAGAGATTTCGGATTCGGACTTGCGGAAAATGGTCGATCACTCTTATGAGCTGGTCGTGAAGAGTCTGCCAAAAAATCACGCGCTAAAGATTAGCGCGGCGATGGATGGAGAACTTCGCGCAGCTGGACTTGGTCAATCTCAAGCTTCAAGGCCTCGCGCGCGACACGCAAGAAACTGTCGGGCGCGTCAGTGAGTGCTACTTCCAGAACGCCGGAATTTTCCGCTGGGGCGCGGAGCAATTGTCGATCCAGGAATTCCTGGACTGCTCGCGCGCAATTACCGGCCGAATCGACGAGTTTAACTTTGTCCCCAAGGAAACGAGCGATAGCGCCGTTCAGCAGTGGATAATGAGTGCAGCCGAGGACCAGGGTATCAATTCCTTCGGCAACCAACGGCGTGAGGTAACGTGCAATAACTCGGTCGGTGAGGTCGTCATCGAGCCAGCCTTCCTCGATCAGTGGTACAAGCAGGGGACAGGCACGGGCGGAAATGTTGATCTTCGGATCAAACGAGCGCAGCGCCCGTTCATAAGCGCTGCTTTTGATCGTGGCTCGTGTGCCGATTACGCCGACGTGTCGGTTGCGCGTCGCCGCAATGGCCGCCTCTGCACCCGGCTTAATCACACCGATAACCGGAGCCGAAAGAGTCTTCTCCAGCTTTGGTAGCGCCAGGGACGAGGCCGTATTGCAGGCGATCACGATGATCTTTACGTCCTCATCGGCCAGCATGTCGGTCATTTCCAAGCTGTAACGCTCCACCGTGACCGCGCTTTTACCGCCGTAAGGAACCCGCGCTGTGTCGCCGAGGTAAAATATGTTTTCGTTAGGCAACAGCTCGTGCAGCGCTTTGACGACCGTGAGCCCGCCAATGCCAGAGTCGAATACGCCGATCGGCCGCGGGTCGCTCATGGAGCAAGAAGGTGACGGTTGCCGCAACATGGCGCAAGCACGTTATGGTAGGGACGGACCGGAGGATAGCCTTCCAGGCTGTCTCGGCCGACAAGCATCTTGCTTGTCGGTTGAACGACAACGCAAACAAGGAAAGACAGGCTGGAAGCCCGCTCGCCGAGTCAGGCAGAGATGCCTAACCTCCGCCCGGGTTCGCGCACTACCTTAAGTTTGCAAACGCGCCGCGCCTTCGGATGATTTCATTCGCGATGCCTGAACTTCCGAAAACGTACGACCCGAAAAGCGTTGAGCCGAAGTGGTATCGGCGTTGGATCGACAATCGCGATTTCGAGGCCGACCCGCATTCGATGAAGCCGGCGTTCTCGATTGTTATTCCACCGCCGAATATCACTGGCGTTTTGACGCTCGGTCACGTTCTCAACAACACGATCCAGGACATTCTCGCGCGTCGTGCGCGAATGCAGGGCTTTGAAGTTCTTTGGCTTCCAGGCATGGATCATGCCGGCATTGCTACCCAAACAGCGGTCGAAAAGTGGCTGCGCAAAAACGAAGGAGTAACGCGTCAAGATTTAGGTCGCGAGGAATTCCTCCGCCGGATGGTGGAATGGCAAAATAAACATGGCGGGATAATCATCGAACAACTCAAGCGACTCGGGTGTTCGTGCGACTGGTCGCGGCAGCGATACACGCTCGACGATGATTACGTCGCTGCCGTCCAAAGGGTTTTTGTCGATCTTTATGACAATGGGCTGATCTATCGCGGGCGTCGCATGATTAACTGGGACCCGTCGGCGCAGACCGCGCTGTCCGACGAAGAAGTCATTTCCAAGCCACAAAAGGGAAACCTTTACTACGTTCGTTATGAAATTGTGGAAGAGCCTGGACACTTCATTGAAGTCGCGACGACTCGGCCGGAAACGATCATGGCCGATACAGCCGTGGCAGCTCATCCCAGCGATAAGCGCTATGTCGATCTAATCGGCAAACACGTGTGGCGTCCGCTTGCGCGCGAGAAACTTCCCATCATCGCCGACGAAGCGATCGACCCGGGATTCGGGACGGGTGTTTTGAAAGTCACGCCTGCGCACGACACACTCGACTTCGAGATCGGACAGCGTCACAACCTGCCGGTTGTCGATGTTTTGCATCGCGATGGGAAAATCAATTGTCCGGCCGTTCCAGAATTAGACGGGCTCGATCGATTCGAAGCGCGCAAAAAAGCCGCCGAATTATTAGAGCAGACGGCGTTGCTATCGAAAACGGAGTCGTATCAAAACAATGTCGGCTTCAGCCAGCGCAGCGACGTGCCGATAGAGCCACGGATCAGCGAGCAATGGTTCCTGCGTTACCCCAAAACAAAAGAGGCGCTCGCCGTCGTGCGCGACCATCTGATCCGCTTCTTTCCTGCGCATTGGGAAAAGGTTTACGCGCAATGGCTCGAAAATATTCGGGACTGGTGCATTAGCCGCCAAGTGTGGTGGGGGCACCGGATACCGGCATGGTACCAGAAATCCCAAACCCCAGGTTCCAAATCCCAAACTGCTGAGACAATCTATGTTGGCATCGATCCTCCGGCCAATCCCGAAAATTGGATGCAAGACCCCGACACGCTCGACACGTGGTTTTCGTCGTGGCTTTGGGCTTACGAAACCATGGATGAAGAAACGCGGAAGAAATTTTATCCTACGAGTGCGCTCGTGACTGCGCCCGACATTATTTTCTTCTGGGTCGCGCGAATGATTATCGCCGGCCTCGAGTTTAAGCCTGGAAAATCTGATCGCGCCGAAGATAACATCCCATTCCGCGACGTTTATTTCACGGGACTAATTCGTGACAAGCAAGGGCGCAAAATGTCGAAGTCGCTCGGCAACTCGCCTGATCCGCTGGAGTTGATCGACAA
>WNGP01004042.1_pt1 | contig 12241 bp, 14 predicted proteins | sample 5407671 | NCBI WGS metagenome assembly WNGP01 (sample SAMN13153381, study PRJNA577476) | soil metagenome | isolation source: 40 cm soil or saprolite under Garry oak tree replicate 2 | place: USA:California | collected 2016-06-15 | reverse complement strand
GTCTCAACGGTCGCCGACAACATCGCCGCGCCACCGTTTCGCTACGCTAACACGACCTTCCGCGATGGCATCCTCAATAGTTTTGGCGTGGGCAACCAGCTTGTCGGGGGCCACTATCCGCTCTACGTAACCTGGGAGGACTACAGCGCGGGCGTGACGAACATCCTGCTGGCGGCTTCCTACGATGGCGGCAAGAGTTGGACAGCTCCCATCCAGGTCAACGATAACCAAACGAAAGTCGATGAGTTCCAACCCAATCTGACCGTCGCGGCCACCGGACAAGTGAGTGTGGCTTTCTACGACCGCCGCCTCACTTGTCCTGCTCCTGGAACTGCCGAGGCTGCCGCTGCTGGCCTCGCCCTTGACCAGGTCAACCCTAATTATATGGGCACCCTGCCTCCATATAGTGCCAGCAACTACTGCGTCAACGCCAGTGTGCAGTTCTACGATGTCACCCTTACGCCTCTCGGGCACAACATCCGGCTCACCCAGCACACCTGGGACCCACAGTTGAACGCACCGCACACGTCGTGCGCCACCTGCATCACGACCTTCATCGGCGACTACTTCGGCAATATAACCAGTGGGTCGACGAACATCTCGAGCTTTGTGAGCACATACAACGATGGCTCCAATCCCGCCAACCGCCAGCAACAGGTGATTGCTACGGTGGCTGTTCCGTAAGCGCTGGGGCAGGAGGAGAGCCAAGGAAATCTCCTCCTGCCTTAGTTTAGCTGTACCACCAGTATCAATAGGTTGTGGCAGCTTTGCCGGATAGAATTGTGTTGATGGAACAGGTTGATGATGCGATTGGGGAAGCCAATGGGCTTGATGTTCGTTGTATCAGGTAATGTACCCCATGCTACATCTTAAGAGGAGTGAGAGGTGGTCTGAAATAATTTCGATATTCATCATTAAAACCCTTTGCAGAGGAAGCATAAGCAACGCAGCCCTCACGAATTGAAGCTCGAACAACGCGACGTTCAACACCGATGAGAGAGGTGGATTGACATGCTGTTGGCTCTTCCCAGAATCGTTGTGGCTGGTGTGTCCAGTGGAGTAGGCAAAACAACCATGACGACGGCGTTCATTGCGCATATACGCACTCGCGGCATAACGGTCCACCCCTTCAAAGTTGGACCCGACTATATCGATCCCTCCCATCTCGCGTTGGCTGCATCCCGCCCCTGCTATAACCTGGATACCTGGATGATGCCACCCAGTCGAATGCTGGACGTTTTTTGTGCGGCTGCCGCATCCGCTGATATCGCCGTGATCGAAGGGATGATGGGGCTTTATGATGGACAGAGCAGCACCAGCGATAGAGGAAGTACCGCCGAAGTTGCCAAGATCCTCCAGGCACCGGTCGTGTTGGTCATCGATGCGGGAGCCATGGCGCGGAGTGCAGCCGCCGTGGTGCTGGGATTTCAGCATCTCGATCCAGAGGTACGCATCGCAGGAGTGATTGCCAACCGCGTTGGGGGAGCGGGTCATGCTCACCTGTTACAGGAAGCCATTGAGGCAGAAACCGGCATACCTTTCCTGGGCTGTGTGCGTCATTCCCCGGACGCACTGGTCCCCGAACGGCATCTGGGTCTGGTCCCGGCCGCTGAACATAGAGTCAGTACACAGCAGCTCAGCAAACTGGGAGAGCAGTTTGGTCAGACATGTGACAGCGAAAAGCTCTTCGCCCTTGCCCGCGAGGCTCCCCTGATCGAGCAGAGCTCAGAAGAACTCTTCTCCTCGAAAGAAACGGCGGGCGAACACGTACGCATTGCTCTCGCCCAGGATGAAGCGTTCAACTTTTACTACCCGGATACGCTGGACTTCCTGCGGCTGGCTGGGGCGGAGTTGGTTCCCTTCAGTCCACTACACCATACCGTGTTACCCGAGCATAGTGGTGGCATCTATATTGGTGGTGGGTTTCCGGAGGAATACGCGCATCGCCTCTCTGAAAACGAACGCATGCGCACTGCTCTTGCGCGGCTCATTGGGAAAGGTATACCCTGTTATGCCGAATGTGGAGGCTTGATGTACCTCTGTCAATGCATTCGTCATGCATCGGGAGAAGAGCTTCCCATGGTAGGTGCCATTGCCAGACAAAGCGTCATGAGCCGTGATCCTGGCGGGTTAGTGATCGGGTACCGTGAGGCGACTGCTTTGCGCGATACGCTGCTGACGCGCCAGGGAGAAGTGGTGCGTGGGCATGAATTTCACTACTCGTGCCTGAATGCTCCCCTGGCACGAGAGGAGGCTGCCTATGAATTTACAGCTCACGGGCAGGTGGAAGGATTTGCGCGAGACAACCTCCTGGCAAGCTATGTGCACCTGTCCTTTAGTGGCTTCCCCCTGGCGGCTCAACGTTTTGTGGCCGCCGCCAGATCATGGCCGGTGCACACCGAGCGTGAGTAGCCATCAATCCAACACATACGTGAAGCAGGTGAAGGACTTGGAGCGGTGTCAAAGCGCAAAAAGGGATGGAGTTCTAGCATGAAGCCGAGGAAGCAGAGAACAAGGGGGCATTTCGCATTAGCAGAAGGGGCAGCAGTGGTGGTGGCGTTTGGGTTGGACATCCTGGGTGAACCGCCTGCCCCCTGGCACCCGGTTGTCTGGTTCGGCAAGCTCATACGGCGCCTGGAACGAGCCGCTCCCCAAGGCCACGTTCCTCAGTTGCTGTATGGCGTGATCATGCTGGTGCTGGCTGCTCCCGCTGCCCTCCTTCCGGCAACGATCATTCACAGGGTAGCAAAGCGAGTAAAGGCCGAAACCAGACAACGTGGTTGCACTGATGGCGGCCTCATCCTGTCTACGCTGGTGGAAGGCATTGGTCTCAAACCGTTTTTTGCCTTACGCATGCTGGCCGAAGCAGGACGTTCAGTACGGCTCTCCCTTGAGCAAGGGGACCTGCCTGCTGCACAGCATGCGCTGCAAAGCCTGGTCAGCCGCGAGCGCTCCGAGCTGACAGCAGAACTGGCGGGAGCCGCCGCTATCGAGTCGTTGGCCGAGAATCTGAGCGACTCAATTGTCGCACCTCTCCTGTATTACGCGCTGTTTGGCTTACCCGGTGCAGCTGTGTCTCGCCTGTTCAACACGTTTGACTCGATGGTCGGCTCTCATGGTCAGTATGAATACCTGGGCAAAGCCGCAGCCCGGCTCGACGATATGCTGAACGTCCTTCCGGCCAGGCTTACCGCTCTGTTGATTATTGCACTCGCCCCACTTTTCGGCGGCAATCGGCGCAAAGCCAGGCAGATCTGGCAGCGTGACGCCAGCAGGACTGCCAGCCCTAACGCCGGGCATCCTATGGCCGCTGCTGCCGGGGCATTGGGCCTGCAATTGGAAAAGGTCGGCCATTACAGACTCGGTGACGATGACAAAGCCATCACTGCCTCGAGCGTGCGGCAGGCCGAGCAGATGGTGTGGAGCATTGGGTGCGTCGTCGTCTTCCTCACGGCATTGTTCAAAACGCGCTGGAGGTCTCCGCATGAGTAATTGGATAAACAGGGGTGAGCGGGCCGTCCATGGTGCGCTTGATTACGGCGAATTAGAACGCCTGGGCCTGCACCCCTGGGAAGTGCTTGATTTTAGTGTGAATGCCAATCCGTATGGCCCTTCACCTTATGTGTGCGAAGCCGTGGCAAACGCCGCCCTCGACCGCTATCCAGACCGCGAGTGCCTGGGTTTGCGACGGGCCATTCTGTGCTTTGAGCTTGCCCCAAGGGATCTTCCACTCGGCTCCATCGTGTGTGGGAACGGCACGACCGAGCTCATCTGGGCCATAGCCCGTGCCTACCTGAAATCCGGCATGAAGGCGGCCGTTCTTGGCCCTACGTTTAGTGAATACCGCGTAGCGAGCCTGGCTGCTGGAGCCACTGTGGTGGAATTTGGGGCACAAGCCAGCACGTGTTTTCAGCCCGACATGGCGGCAGTCGCTGCCTGGATCAGCAAGGAGCAACCCTCTCTGGTCTGGCTCTGCAATCCGAACAACCCGACTGGCACGTGGTTAGACCGCCATCACATCGATGATATAGCCGAAGCCTGCCAGAGGACTGGCGCGATGTTTGTGGTCGATGAGGCCTACTGGCGCTTTGTCTTTCCACACGAGGCGTACTCGGCGGTCGAGCTGGTGGATGCCGCCGGCAGACAACAGGTCATTGTGCTGCGCTCGCTGACGAAAGATTTTGCCCTGGCCGGAGTACGGCTGGGATACGCCGTGGCTCCCCCAGATGTCACTGAGCGTCTCGGCGCACAACTGCCGTCCTGGAACGTGAATGGGGTGGCCCAGGAGGCCGCCAGCGCCGCTCTGACCGATCGCACGCATCTCAAAACAACCCTGGATTGCCTGGCCCTTGAGCGCCAGGCATTCTTTCACGCTTTAAAAGGCATTGGCCTGCATGTCATGCCATCGCGCACGCATTTCTGCTTGATAGACGTTGGGGATGCCCGCCACATCCGCCAACGACTCCTGACGCGAAAAATCCTGGTGCGTGATGGTACCTCATTCGGCCTCCCCCAGTTCGTTCGTGTTGCCACGCGCCCGATGAGCGAATGGCAACAGTTACTGCTCGCTTTGCAGGAGATCGTATGAATCAAGCGAAGACGCTCATGGTGCAGGGGACAGCCTCGACGGTGGGGAAGAGCACGCTAGTAGCAGGCTTGTGCCGCCTGTTCGCGCAGGATGGCTGGCGGGTCGCTCCCTTCAAGGCGCAGAATATGGCCCTGAATTCGTGTGTGACGCAGGGTGGCGGCGAGATCGGTCGGGCCCAGGCGGTCCAGGCGGAAGCGGCGGGTGTCGAACCCACCGTAGAGATGAACCCGATCCTCCTCAAGCCGGAGGGCCCCTCTCGTAGCCAGGTGATCGTTCTGGGACGTCCGCTGGATGCGATGGAGGCGCGTGATTACTATCGTCATCGCTCCGGTTTGTTTGATGTCGTACAGCAATCTCTTGCCAGACTCCGGGAGGAGTACGATCTGGTCCTGATTGAAGGGGCAGGCAGCCCGGTCGAGCTGAATCTTGCCCAGGACGATCTGGTCAATATGCCGATAGCTCGTCTGGCCGAGGCCCCAGTGCTGCTGGTGGGCGATATCGACCGGGGCGGGATTTTTGCCTCGCTTCTGGGCACACTGATGCTGCTCCAGCCTGAAGATCGAGCCCGCGTGAAAGGGTTGGTCGTCAATAAATTTCGCGGCGACTTGTCGCTCTGGCAGACAGGTGAACAGCTTCTCAGCGACCGAAGCGGTGTACCCGTGCTGGGAACAGTTCCTTTCTTCAACGATATTCGTATCGCGGAAGAAGATTCGGTCGCACTCGACGAGGGAACGGCGTCGGTGTTGCAGCGTCACCGGCACCAGGGGAATGATCTGCTCGAAGTCGTCGTGGTGCGTCTGCCTTACCTGAGCAACTACGATGAATTTGATGCGTTGGCCGCTGAACCCACAGTGCGCTTGCGCTTTGCCGCCAGCCCGGCGGAGTTCGCTACTCGGCCTGATCTGATCATCCTGCCTGGCACGAAGAATACGCTTTCCGACCTGGCCTGGCTCTGGCGGCAAGGGCTCGCGCAGCACATCCGGCAGTGCGCCAGACAGGGCTGTGCCGTGCTGGGTCTCTGCGGTGGGTACCAGATGTTGGGTGAACGCCTGCGTGACTTCATTGGTGCCGAAGCAGATGCCGGGACGGTCGAGCCTGGCCTGAACCTGCTGCCAGTCGAAACCTTTTTCGAGCCGATCAACGAAAAGGTCACGCAACAAAGTGAAGCGCAAATAGATGCGTCTGCTCTACGAGGCCTCTTTGCCAACATGCATGGGCAACGCTTCCAGGTCTATCAGATTCATGTAGGGCGTACGGTGACAAGAGGAAGGAATGGCCAGGATGGCACCTGCGCTTTTGAAACGTCTCCTATAGGCAAAGATGGCTGGCTCAGTGCCGATGGTTGGTGCGCGGGATGCTATCTACACGGCTTGTTCGAGAATGACAACTTCAGACAGAGTCTTGTAGCCGCTCTGGCAGGGCGGCGCCCCGCTCAGCTTGTCGTGCCAGAGGGAGTGAGCTTCGACCGTCAAGTTGAATACGACAAGTTGGCTGGTTTACTGCGTCAACACATCGATATCCGTCGGCTCAAAGCTCTTTGCAACCTCACGAGCTAAAGAGGAGCTGCCACCGAGAGACACCTGCTATGCACGTGTGTACGACCTGCCAGCACAGCGGGAAGGAGTGCGAGTGGAAAAACAGTTCCCCTGTTGTACTTGCCAGGTTTTTCAGGTACTGTACTGGCTACTCAACTTAGGATATCCGTTCGAAAATCGGTAACTTGAAGGAACAGCATCTGGTCTTTCGATTGAAGATGACAGAGTCTTTGGAGGGGGAGAAGCTGCGAGGCGAACGCTTGCGCTCTCTGGCACACGTTCTTGAAGCCTGAGATACAGGCTAGACGAGGCAAGGAAGAGGGAAAAAATTGGTGACAGAGGAGCCGAAACCCGTCGGTTCCGGTGAGTCTATTTGTAGAATATAAAATAAATAGCATAACTGGTACGGAGAGATCTGAGGACAGACGAGTCGCCACCCTTCACACAGATGTCTCCCGGCTGTGTTTGTCAGAAACGTGGAGAGTCACCTGCTCCCACGCTCTTTCCGTGTCGAGCACCTCGCAGACACGACTGGGAGCACGTGCGCACTGCAATACGGCATCCTTCCCCCCAAGAACCATGCTCGTTCCCGCTTGACATTCACTCCCCTTTTCTCCCTGGTCTCTCGCTTCTCAAAATACCTTGTTCTGAACAGATGTACCAAGTAGCCAGCACAGCGGAGCTCGGTGGCGCCAATCAGCGAAGGTGGGACAGGAGGTCGGCATCGGCAGGTCTTCAACCTGTGAGCAGACCACGGCCACTTTGCCTTCCATCCCTCCGCGCTGGTCGCAGTTGCCCACCCATCCGCCATCGAGTCCTACCAACATCGGCTGCTCTGTGTGATGGGCTGATGGGGTTGGCACGGTCTCGGCTGTTTGCACGGATGGGGTCTCTTCGGCCAGAGAGGAGCACACCTGTTCGGCTGCTTCTTGCTGCTGCTGCGCTCGCCGCTTGCCCTGCTGATTGGTGAGCAGCCGGATTTCTTCGGCACTGATCTGGGCTCCACTCAGCCGCTTGAGCAGGCTAGCTGCGACGCGAGAGGGCCATGAACAAGCCGCGAGTATGGCCGCTTCTTGTAACGGTTGGCTCACCGTCCCTCCCTTCAGTTCTGTGAACAGGCTCTTGGCTGGACACCAGCGCTGCCCGCACCCCTGACAGCGAAATCGTCGTCGTGGTACGATGACGCGTCCGAAGGTCGTTGCCAGTGTTCGACGTACGGTTCCCTCCAAACGGCGCTGCGTGGCCCCACAGTGCGGGCACGAGGGCGTGTGATCTTCTCGGTGTCGGATGGCTTGTTTCATGGCCTCGCGCATCGCCTGCTGGTAATTGACCTGAATGTTCGACGGAATTCACTCCAATGATCGAATTTTGCCTTCAAGGTTCGAGCAAGCAAGAATCTCCGTGGCTCGTGCCACTCCAGGGGCGGAAGATGCCGGAGAACGAATGGAAATTCGTCATACATCTTTTCTGCTGAAAAATGCACTGTTATTATAAAATACTCTAAAGTGTGGAAGTGATGTCGAACATTCAGCGCAATTTTTTTTGACCTGAATGTTCGACACCAGACCTGCCTACGCTCATTTTGCGTCGAACATTCAGGTCAATTACCACCTGCTGACCGGCTTCTTGAATACGTTGTTCCATCTGCGTTAAGCTTGCGGTTGCTTCTAGTTCGATGGTGAGCGATACTTGTACGTGCATGAGAGAGAACTCCTTCTGTGATTGAGCAGACATTCATTGGCTTTCACAGTAGGAGTTTCTCTCTTGTTTTGCAACCCCACCCTTTGGTCAGAACCCCTGTGCGTTCAGCTAAAATAGGGCCAGCAATGGCCTTATTTTGTTTTACAATCAGCCACCTCAAACGGTAGTTGATACAGGAGGAGTCTGTTGTATACTGCGGTCTTGGACTACATAAGCCCTTATGATAGCGAGCAACAGATAGGGTAAGTGCCTTGCTAACCTACCGCAGCCGTACTCAAATCAGTAGGGCTTCTCTATAGTCTTGCCCCCATCAGCGCGGCGGTCTACCCACTTACGGGATACCCAATACTAGCGTCACCTTTCTATTGCTACACAATAAATGCTCGACATGGCATACTATACTTTTTAATATGGGCAGCTTTAGCAACGTATTGCCCTTGACATGCCTCTAATTCAACATCTCCGAGCTAGTACCCCTGTTCCACCAGGTCGTAAAATAAACGTTATCTCGACTTCTTGAAGTTTTTACGCTCGTTATACGTCATTGACATATCAATGACGTAGTTGCATAGACTGAAGTTTTCCCCGCAAGATGTGCGCTTCGCTCTCTTTCAGAAGAAGCATAAAGAACATGAATATGTCCAACGTGAAGGTTGGGGTCACTCGCGGTGAGTCCAGGTTGGCATTCATAGATTTTCCTCGATACTTCGCCCTGCTTCAGTCTCGCTATTCGTTTCATTTGTGCGAGCTACCCTAGACATCGACCCGCTCCTTGAGAGCTGATAGCCAATTGGGAAAATTACTACACCAATGGCAATGCCCAACGCCACAATGCTATAATCACCAAAACTCCAGTCCACGGCGAAACCGAGAAACGTTATTGTCAACAGGACAACGAGCACGCTGAGGAGAGTTCTCTCGAGGTCATTGAGGTTTGTTATTATAAGCCAGCGTGGTAAGGGCAGCTTATTGTCGATGAAGAGGCTATAGAGTGCGAGCGAAAAGATATAGAGGATAGTGCTTATCAAGAACAAGTCAATCAACTCAATGCTCGTGAACGCTACTTGTTTGATTTCATCAGTCTTAAATTGGTATTGAGTGATAATCGTGTTTATGAGGAGCCCCAAGGTTAATCCACCGTATAGGAGCACGGTGATCGAGGCCACAAAAGTACCGAACACAGCGATGATGAGCATGTACCTGCTTCCAGCAATAATATGCCGAAGTATTCGCATAGGGTCATTCCTCCTGATGCAACAAAATTAATAGCACAGCCACAAGCGACGCAGCCATAGGCAAATCTGTGCTACTATTGGGATTATATCACGTCAACCACTACCAGGATTTGACAATGTATGCATAATTGCATTTGAGAGAGTTTATTTTCTGATCTCTTCCAGAAGGGTGTGCTGGCTACGTGCGCCATGTCACGCACGATGAGATCGCCGATGCAATCGGCTAGAATTTGAGGGAGATTCTAGGAACACCGGCTGACCTGGCTCCGAAAGGAAAAGGGAACAACAGCATGCCGCGAAAGCAGGCAAAAAGCGAAAGCGTTGTAGCTTGAGGTCTGCAAGTTCCGCGTCCCATGGTGAGGGCGACACTGCTCGAACCTCAACCACCGATGATGCAAGCACACGTCCTCTGGCAGAACGCTTGAAGCCAGAGCCTTTCCGTACTCGGGATAAAGTAGCCATTCTGGGTACCCTCGCGGAAAGGATGGGGACCAATGAGGTCTCATGAAGGTGGTGGGTGAGGCACCTAAAGGACGCTCGAGACGTCTCATTGTGACGGAACATGGGATTCCCTACCAGGCGCGAGCCTCACGGGAACGGAGTGCCCATAGTAGTCGTGGAATTCACGAGCCACCAGGGAGGACGAGAAGGTCGTCCACAGGGCGAAGGGGCACAGGTGGACAGACGATCAGCAGCCATACGGTACGCGAAATGCGGAGAGCCAAATGGGAGCTGAACGTCACTTGAAGCTGAAAGGCGACATGATTGACCACTGGAGAGCGAGGTGACGCGGAAACGGTCACGCCTCGTTCGGAGGGGGGAGGTCGGAAAAGGGCCAGCGATGGTACCTCGTCGGCCCCCTACCCTACTTAGGATATCCGTTCCACAATCAGGAAGGAAACAGTCTTCACACCACCTCTCTGATTTATAGATTGCCAAGAAAAAGAACTGGTAGAACTCTCATGAGCGCTCTTTTTTAGAACGGATATCCTAAGTAGCCAGGACAGGTGTCGCCAGTCCAGCATCCGTAGCAGTTCGGCCATGACCGTGCAAAAGTGACAGCTTCCGTCGAACAGTACCACCAGCTTCTCGCTGTTTTGCATACGCTTTCCCTTACTTCGAAATGACTGTTGAGGCTGACCTCTCTTTCTCTCGTAAGCGCCTGGGTAGTATCGTGCCAGAGAGGAAGGGGCCAGCTGGCCTTCATTTCTTTGCGACACTCCAGTGCCCCTTTTCCACTCAACCTGACCGTACATCGTATGCTCGAAGCACGGCTAAGGAGAGACGTACGAGTTCCTTGCGGCTCAGCAATCTCACCTCTTTTCGCTCCCACGCACTCTCATCGAAGTGTTCTACCTGGTGCTTGAAGTCATCGAGCTCTTCTAAGAGAGGGTCTGTCACTCCCGCTTCTCCTGCCAGGGATCGCAGCGCGGAAATCTCTTCGATGAATGGTTGTATGTCTTCTTGTAAGACACAGGTCTGCTGCTCTTGCTGTACCTTGTCGTGTTGCATGTGTATCCTGCTTTCCCGTTTTCCTCATTCGACTCGTGAAGTCAACTTCCTTGCCTGCTCTCCACTGATCTCAAGACGTTTCAAGCTCGAACCCAACTCGACTGCACGAATCTCTGTATACGATCGCTACTTCGGGCGAGTGTAGCAGCGCGGGTGTTTGACTAGAGGGTTGTATGTTTCGCATCACTCCTCCAGGAGGTGCCTCTTTTTCTCATTCATGCCAGCATAGGTCTATCCCCTACCCCACCTCGACGATCAACACAGCACGATTTCTTGCTTGTGTACGCCCAGGGGAGGAATTGCCACATGAGCAAAGGTTAGCGCCTGAATGGGATATGCAGAAACGATGCCGTCAGATCGCCTGCTCCTCTCGTTGTATCCGTATCTTTAACCCATCTGGAAATGCTAGACATCAATGCCGAGATGATCCCGAGCAGAAACAAGATGAACAAACTTGTCGTTAGAATGGTGATCAATTCGCTACTCATGACTGAACCTCATTCTTTGCGCATGAATATAACTATTTGTTATTATCAGCTATAACATATTGCTATTTCTATTACAAGGTCAAATCTTACAGCATCTTTGTGAATTGGTTCACACTTCGCTTTCCTTGAAGGAATGAACTGAATGTGAGATGGAGGTACAGCCATTGGATATGGTGGATAATTCGAACAGGTCCTGCGAACTCATTTCAGACGGGTTTTACCCCATTCGGCTGTACCGGTAGGCCACTTCATCTATAAACTCCCCGTCCCACCCCTGCTTTCATCTTCACCAAGCCGCTCACCGCCATTTCACAGGACGTCTTCTCGCCCCATTCACGCTCAAATGGTGAAGCATGGCGACTTTCGGCAAGGGATAGCACAGGGCTTCCCGCGCTGACCACTGTCGGCTGGTTCTCCCCGCTGCCATGGCTGGGGTACGTTGGAGGTCTCGTTGCGCCACCAGCTTGCCATCGCGCGGCTGCCGGCTGCCCGAGCGTCACCCGCAGCGATGCATGGGGACACACAACATGAGAGGAGGCTCGCCACCATTGAAGATGAGCCAGGAGGTGTGGGGCGGGTTTCGCCGTGGCCCAGGTGCGACGCGCCAAAGCTGTCTGTGCTGGCTCCTTGGGTTATCCGTTCTACAACAAGAAAAGAAAGAGTCAGATCAATACCTTCTCACTTCCTACTTCCATGTCTGATGGAGAGGAAATGGAGCTGAGAGAGCAATCTTTCACGCATTTTTGGAACGGATATCCCCAGGAGCAAATACAGGAGGAGGTGGCCGCTGTTGCCCTCGTTTCACCTCCCGGCTGGGAAAGAGCTGTTTCCCAGCTGCTTCCCAGGCGCTTCCTGCCTTGTTTCGACGCGTTCCGCCCAGGTCCGACCTTGCCACCTCTTGCCGGAAAGCCCACTACTGGCTCTCCACGATGATGAGGGTTCACGTGTCACGGGATGCGGGCACACGTGGTGTTCCCGGCGAGGGGAAACCGCCCCGCTTCTGCCTGGAGGGCGCGTGCACAGCCTGCGCCAACCCACGATCAACACTACAGTTGCACTTGTTTGGAAAGAGAAGGAGGGATCCACGTAGTACAGCTCAGGTAATTAGAGCGAAACGACGTGAGATTGAAGTGTTGCAGCAGCCTGCTCCAGACGAGCAAGGGTCAGATGCTCAGTTGTCCC
>WNGP01004037.1_pt1 | contig 12245 bp, 6 predicted proteins | sample 5407671 | NCBI WGS metagenome assembly WNGP01 (sample SAMN13153381, study PRJNA577476) | soil metagenome | isolation source: 40 cm soil or saprolite under Garry oak tree replicate 2 | place: USA:California | collected 2016-06-15 | reverse complement strand
TGTTCGCAACCATGATGAAGCGTCTCGGCTACAGCTGCGACCGCGCTCGCTACGCAGAGCGCGGCTGCGTCGGCAGCGGGTTTTGCGTGACGGGATGCATTTACGCCGCGAAGCAGTCGCTCCTGCTGAACTACCTGCCGCAGGCGGTAGCCGCCGGCGCCACCATCGAGACGGACGTGGAGGCGCTGCACATCGCGCCGGTCCACCCGCGCTTCGCGGCGCCCTACCGCTACGAGGTGCGGTGCCGCAAACGCGGCTCCGCCGACATCATCACGTATCGGACGCGCATTCTCATCCTCGGCGGCGGGACGATCGGCACGGCACGACTGCTGCTCGCATCGCGCGACCGCCTGCCGTTCTTGAGCGCGCAGCTGGGTCACAACATCGCGTTCAACGGCAGCGTGAAGGCGGCGGCGCTCCTCTCCGACGATTTGCCCGACGGCGACATGTTCACGGGCCGCACGCATCCCGGCATGATCAGCTATCAGTTTCTCGAGTCGCACGGCGTCACCGTCTCCGCGGCGAAAGCGATGCCGCTGGAGCTCGTCGCCGGCATCCGGTTGCGGGTGGAAGGTGACCGCCGCCGGCCGTCGTGGTGGGGCGAGCGAAACGTCGAGCTCATGGAGCAATGCCGGCACCGGCTGATCGCGCTCTACGCCATGGGCCTCACGCCGCCGAGTGCTCGTCTGTCGATCGCGAATGATGGATCATCAGTCGTAAGTCTCGAGCCGACCGCGGCGCTACGCGACTATCACGAGCGGACGGAGGAGCTGCTCCAGTCGATCCTCATGCGCAATGGCTGCCGCCTAGTGGACGTCGAATTCGTAAACCGGGACGGCGCACCGCATGGCGACCTGTTTTTCTCGACCGCGCATCAGGTGGGGTCGTGCCGCATGGCGGACTCCCGAGAGCACGGCGTTGTCACGGCGGCCGGCGAAGTGTTCGATTATCCGGGCCTCTACATCAGCGACGGCTCAGCCATTCCGTCGTCCCTCGCCGTGAACACGAGCCTCACGATCCTGGCAAATGCGGAGCGGATTGCCGACGAGATCGTGTTGTCTCGCAACGCGGCGTGAAGCGCGAGTGAGGATGCAGGGGCGCAGCATGCTGCCCCCCTACCCTTTGCCTTGCGCACGCGGGCGGTGCACACCATTCTCTCCCCCTCACCATCGCCGGAGACATGATGCGCGCCCTTTATCTCTCGTTCCTTCTGATCACGGCATTCGCCTGCCAGCCGGCCGACACCTCGGCCAGCGCGAAGTCGGCGATCGATGCCGCCAACGCCCAATGGCCGCGGCTGACCGGCACCGGTCACGCCGATTCGATCGCGGAGTTCTACGCCGCCGACGCCGTCATCATGCCGCCGAACGTGGGCACGATGAAAGGCAAGGAAGCAATCCGCACGTTCTTCGCGACGATGAACACGATGGATCCGAAGCCAATCCTGACACTTCACGCCGACGCGGTGCATGGCGCGGGCGCCATGGCGATGGAACGGGGCCGCTGGCACTGGGCCTTCCCCGCCGGCGCGAAACTGCCGCCCGGAATGCCGGCGGTGGACTCGGGCAAATACATCGTGCACTGGATGCAGCAGAGCGGGAAATGGGTGATGGTCGACGACATCTGGAATAGCGACACGCCACTGCCGTCCGCACCGCCGCCTCCGCCAGCTCCCGCGCGCCGGGGGCGCTGACGACGCGATGATTAAGAAAAATGGCCTATAGAAAACGAGTAGGGGCGCAGCATGCTGCGCCCCTACATTTTTGACATCCGTTTTCGCGTCCACCTCGCCGGATTATCCCTGATGTACTGACGGATGCGATTCAAATCACGGCGATTGCGGATGATCTGATCGAAATAGTTCCGCTGCCAGACTCCGCCCACGCGAGCGCCACGCAAGCAATTGATCCGAGAAGCAACCGCTGCCTTGAACGATCTGACTACCGCGCCAAGCGAGCCAGGGCTGATCTGCCCCACAGCCTGACGGCGCAAACTGCGATCCGCGATGAACAAGACGCCATGCACATGGTCGGGCATTATCACGAACGCGTCTGTCCGGAGGTGCGGGAAGTGCTTTGGGATGCTCGTCCAACAATCACGGGCAATGTCGCCGAACGGACTCAGGCACATTTCGCCAGCGTGTACACGGCCAAAGAGGTGAGACGTCGCGCAGATGGTTACCAGATACACGCCCGGACCTCCGTAGTCATGACCCCGCAATCTGATCGACCGGCGGTGCATGCTAACACGCGGGTTCCATGGCCGCTTCATGCGTACACGATGGGCCCCGTGTGTGCGCGGGCGTAACCGATTTTGTACGGGTGGGAGCGTTTTCTTTGCGAGCTGGTGTCGTTGGGAAATAACCGGGCTCCGAAACAATGTAGGGGCGCAGCATGCTGCGCCCCTACCAAAACCCTACTGCATCATCATCAACTCTATTGGCCCAGACGCTACGCCGATTTTTTCGTCGGCCGCTCCTCCATCCGCCGGTCCTCCCTGAGCTGGGTGACGGCCGCGCGCACGTTGTCCGTGATCTCGCGCTCCTGGCGCAACGCCGCGATCACCGTCTCCGCCTGCTTGGTCTGGAACTCGAGCGCGCTCGCCTGCGTCACCGCCTGATCGAGTAGCGCCTTCTGCCCATGCAGGCGCTCCAGCCCCGCCTGCACTTCCCCCAGCATCGCCTCCGCCCGCGCGAGCCGCTCCTCGGCTTGCTCCACCTGGCGCTTGCGATGATCCAGACCGTTGGCGGCGTCGTGGACGTGCGTCACCATGCTGAGCACCGTCTCCAGCATCGAACGCGTCTGGCCAACTTCCTCCCGCGCGCCCGCGATCGACCGCACATCATCGGTGGTCTTCTCGGCGACTTCGTACAGGCGATGCATATCCGCCTGCATCGCGTCGACCGTCGCCTGGCGCTGGTTCATCTGCTCGAGCGCCCGCGTCAGCTGCGACTCGACCGCTTCCCACTTGGCGAGCCGCTCCTCGAATTGCGCCATGCGCTTCTGCGCAAAGCGCAGGGTGCCGGCACGATTGTCCAGCTCGTCCAGCGTCGCTGTCAACTCGAGCAAGCGATTGCCCGCCGTGCCGACCGCGGTGCCCAACTGTGACGAGCGTTCCTCGAGCTGCTGGGCGGCAGACGCCGCTTGCTCGCGCAGCTGCGCCACTCGGTCCAGATGCTCTGTCGCCTTGTCGAGCGCCGACTGTTTGAGCTCGAGCTCCTGGCCCAGCGCGCGCGTCCGCTCAGCCAATCCTTCGATGTTGTGGGCCCGCCCCTCGAGCGCCGTGACCGCCGAGTCCACTTCGCCGACGCGGCGCTCGGCACGCTCGACAGTCGCAACCGCCGCCGGCACGAGCTTCTCGATCCGCGCGGCCTCCTCGGCACGCGCCGCCAGCGCGGCGAAGCGTTCATCCGCCCCCCCCATGCGCGACAGCAGCTCCCGGCTGCGCTCGTCGAGCTGGGAGCCCAATGTCGTCAGCTCCGACAACCGCTTGTTGAGATCGTCCACCATGCGACTGCGGGCTTCGATCTGGCCCATCGCCTGCGACAGGTGATCGGCTTCGCCGCGCACCGATTCGACGCTCGGCTTCAGATCCTCGATTGCGGCCAGCTCGACACGGAGCGCCTTGATTTGGTCGGTTACGCCGGAGAGCCAGGCCTTGGTTCCTGACTGCTGCTCGAGCACGCGCGCCATCTCATCAGCGGCACCCTCTACCTGCTCCAGCGCACCCCGGACCGATTCGTGCGTGCCCCTGAGCATCGCGACTTCTTCCAGCGCCGCCTGCACGCCCGGGTGGGACTTCTCGAGTTGTGCCACGCGCTGCGTCATCTCTTCGACCGTGCTGCTCAGGCGGGTGGTGCTCGTTTCCATCGCGCGCACGCGTTCGGCCTGCGTGCCGAGCAGCGCGACATTCTCGGCGATGCCCTCGAGCTGCGTCGTGAGCGCGTCGGCCTTGGAGCGGACGTCGGTGATACCGAGGCTCGACTCCTGGAGCGACTTGAAGCGTCCTTCCATGGCAGTGAGCGAGCCGCGCAGATCGACGATGCGTTGCCCCACCGCGTCGAGCCCCTGGTTTTCGAGCTCGAAGCGCTTCACGGCACGCTGCACGTCGTCGCGCAGCGCGCCGAGACGGGCGCGCAGCTCCTCGTCGGCCTGCTTGACGGCGTCGTGGTTTGCGGTGATCTCGGTGGAGCGCTCCAGGACTTCAGCGTGCAGCTCCTTGAGCTGTCCGACCTTCGACTCCAGCTCGCCAAGGCCCTTCGCGCTCGCCTCGTGGCGGCGAATCTTCGCATCAACTTCGCCCATCAGCTCGTGTAACTTGCCGACCTCGGACGTCGCACGATCGACGACGTCACGCTGTTGCTCGAGCGCGGCGACTTTCGCCGTCACGCCGTCGGCGAGTGTCTTGAGCGTGGTGAGCTGGCGCTTGGTCTGCGCGGCCTCGGCCGCGGCCTGCGTCAGGTCTTTGAGGGTCTGGCCGACCGTCGCGGTGCGCGACTCGGTCTCGCTGACACTGCGTTGCGAATTCACCTGCCGCTCCTCAAATGCGCCGAACCGCGCCGCAATAGACTCGCTCGACTTGCGGAGCTCTTCCTGCCGCGCGCGCACCTGATCGAAGCCGTTCGTGAGCTCGCGGACCGCGCCACTCAACGTGTCGGCATCCATGCGCAACGCCTTGAACCCGCCGCCCAGCTCGAGGAAGCCGGCCACGTCATTCTTCAGGGCCAGTGCCTGCTCGAGCACGCCACGCAGCTCATCGATTTCGGCGCGCAGCTGCTTGGCACTGTCCGAGTTCTGGGTGAGCTGAGTCTCAGTGCGGCGCTGCGACTTGGAAACGTTTTCGGTCTGTTCGTCGAGCGTCGCTAGAACGGGGACGAGGCGCTCGAGCGACTTGACGCGCGACTGCAGCTCGGCGACGACCTTCTGCGCTTCGGTGATCGGCTGCATGAGCTGCGTGAGACTCTGACCGGACTCGCGTGAGGCGGTGGTCAGCGCTTCAAAGGCGACGCGCTCGCGTTTCATTTCGGCGAGAATCGCGCGCAAGTCGGCAGGAAGTTGCTCAGCGGTCGTTTCGCGACCGAAAACATTCCAGGCGGCCATGATCCGATCCCCCCGTTAAGCGGGGCTCCAGACAGCGGGACGTGGCACATATAGATGAAACAGTGAGCGGCGGGGGGGGCGCGGTCCCAGCCTGGGACTGCATGAGTGCCGCGGACAATGTAGGAATCAGGTGTGCAAAGCGCAACGTGACGGACCTCACGCGTCCACTGGAACGCATGAAGTCCCCAAGTGTCACCTAACTAGTTTTTCTCGCCGCCGAAGGGCATCTCGAAGCGGGTCTTGAAGACGAGACGGTCACCCGCTGAGGTCCCGCCAAAGCCGACACCAAGATGCAGTGTCACGTCATCGCCAAGCCGCAGATCCGTCGTCGGATAGTACTGGTGCTTCTGGCTCACCTCGCCAAACGACCCGTACCACTCGAACCCCACTGTTACGACCTTGCTCACATCGAGACCCGCACGTGTCCGCGGCTCAAACTCCCACTCATGTTCGGGCCCCGCGAGATCACGCTCGAACGTGGGATCGGCAATCAACTGCAGCGGCCCGAAGCGCCGTTCGAAGATCGCCGTCACCTCCGCGGTCCGAGCGCTCTCGCTGAACGCCGGGCGGGCTGTCTCGTACTCCACGCTGAGGCCCATGTTCACCGGCAGGCGCCACGACTCCGGGGCGCGCATGCGCGACCGCAACCGCCAGCCCGCGTACTCGAGTCCCATCCCCGGCACCTGCGCGCCGAGCAGGTAGCCCGCCAGCTCCCAATGATCGGTGATCCCCCGCGAGACCTCGGCAGTGAAGCGCCATTGGCCCTGTGTGGGGGCTACGGTCCCACCAACGCTGCTCGTCCCGCGGCTTGTGTAGTTGATATGGCCTTCGAGCTCCCATTCGCCGCGATGCGCCGTGGCGCAGGGGTACACCGCGATATCGAATCGCTCCTGCGCTGAAAGTGATGAGCTGATGACTCCCAGGACACCGAGCAGTCCAACGGATCGGAGAAAACGTCGCAGCATTTTTCTATCATATGGGGGTTAGAGGAAAGCCGAGTTTAATTGTCGGGATTCAACGACGCAAGGCTTCCGTTCGTACTCCATTCGCTGCACGATTCCACCACACACCATTCAGCCATTGAGGACCGTCATGTTTCAGCGCCTGTGGGCGGCTGCAGCCGTCCTCGCCGTCAGCGCAGCACCCCTGTTCGCTCAAAACCCCCCGGCACCGCCTCCACAACCGCCACCAACCTCCACCGACACGAGCCAGGCGCAGCGAGCCCAACGTCCGCTCGCGCCGCCGCGCCGTCAGCCTCCCAGCAATGTCACGGTGACGGCGGGCGTGCCGACTCCGGCGCTGGCCTCGAGTGCCGTCGGGATCACACTCGATTCGACCCTGCTCGCCGGATTCCGCTGGCGTAACATCGGGCCGGCGAACATGGGCGGGCGCGTCTCGAGTGTCGTCGGTATTCCGAGTCCGTCAAAGACGTTCTTCGTGGCAGCGGCAGCCGGTGGCATTTGGAAGACGACCAACGCCGGCACGACGTTCCGGCCGGTGTTCGATAACGAGAAGTGCGTCTCGATGGGCGAGGTGGCGATCGCGCCGTCCGACACGATGCAGGTGTGGGCCGGCACAGGCGAGGAGGATTCGCGCAACACGATCTCGCCGGGCTGCGGCATCTTCAAATCGACCGACGGCGGCCTGACCTGGAAGCGCACCGGGCTCGAGAAGTCAGGCGCAATCGGCCGCATCGTCGTGCACCCGACCAATCCCAACATCGTCTACGTGGCGGCCCTGGGCCAAGCGTGGTCCGCGAACGCCGAGCGGGGGCTCTACAAGACGACCGACGGCGGGCAAACGTGGCAGCTCGTGAAGTTCATCTCGCCGCAGGCGGGGTTCATCGACGTCGCCATGGATCCGTCGAATCCCGAAGTGCTGTTCGCCGCGAGCTGGCAGCGCGTCCGGGGGCCCTACTTCCTTAGTAGTGGCGGGCCCGGCAGCGCGCTCTGGAAGACGACCGACGGCGGCAAGACGTGGACTCAGGTGGCGGGCGCTGGCCTTCCGACGACGACGCTGGGCCGCATCGGTATCGCGGTCGCGGCGTCCAATCCGAAAGTCATCTACCTGATGGTCGAAGCGGACACGATGCCGAATGCACACCCTGCCCCGGGCAAGGCCGCGCAGACGCGTCCGTCCGGACTGTACCGCTCACAGGACGGCGGCGCGACATGGGAAAAGATGAACGGCAACGACGTGCGGCCGTTCTACTACTCACAGGTGCGCGTTGATCCGAAGGATCCGAACCGGGTGTATTGGTCGTCCACGCCATTGAACTTCTCGAGCGACGGCGGCAAGACGATCGGCAACGCGACCGTCGGGATTCACGTCGATCATCACGCGATGTGGATCGATCCGAACGATCCCAACCACATGATCGTGGGCGACGACGGTGGCGTGGCGCAGACGTGGGACAAGGGCGGCAACTGGGACTTCCTGAATACGTTCCCGATCGGGCAGCCCTACATCGTCAGCTACGATATGAATTTCCCCTACAGTGTCTGCGCGGGATTCCAGGACAATGGCTCCTGGTGCGGCCCCTCGCGGCGGCGGCAGGGCGAGCTCACGAACGCCGACTGGACGACGGTCGGCGGGGGCGACGGCTTCTATACGGCACAAGATCCGACCGACCCGAACACCATCTACGTCGAGTCGCAGGGCGGCAACATGTCGCGCTTGAACTTCGCGACCGGCGAGCGTGTCGTGCTGCAAAAGCCGAACTGGCGGCCGCGCTACACGATCTACGAGGACTCGATCGTCATCGAGCGGCCCGACACCACCAAGCCCGAGACCGCGGCGCAGCGGCGCCGCACCACGGAGCTGCGGCTGCGCCAGAAAGCCGATTCCAACGAGATCGACCTCCGCTGGAACTGGAACACGCCGTTCCTCATCTCGGCGCACAATCCCGAGACGTTCTACGCCGGCGCGAACAAGGTGATGAAGTCTACGCGCCGCGGCGAAGATCTCTATCCGATCTCGCCCGATCTCACGACCAAGGACTCGATGAAGATCCGTGTGAGCACGCGCACGACCGGCGGCGTCACGCCGGACGTGACGGGCGCGGAGACATTCTGCACGATCGTGTCGCTGGCGGAGTCGCCGATCCGGCCCGGCGTGTTGTACGCCGGCACGGACGACGGCAAGGTCTGGCTGACCAAGAACGACGGCGGCACCTGGGAAGAGCTCACGGGGGGGGGCGGGGGGGCCCGCTTCCCCGGCGTTCCGGCGGGCACGTACGTCAGCCGCATCGAGCCTTCGCATTTCGACACGGCGACGTTCTACATCACGTTCGACAATCACCGCAACGGTGACTACGCGCCGTATGTGTTCGTCACGACCGACTTCGGGAAGTCATTCCGCTCGATCGCCAGCAATCTGCCCAAAGGCGATGACGGCCCTGGCTACGTGCACGTGATCCGCGAGGATCTCGCCAATCGCGATCTGCTCTTCGTCGGCACGGACGTCGGCTTGTACGTCTCGACGAACCGCGGCGCATCGTGGCAGCGGTTCATGACCGGGTTCCCAACCGTGCCGGTGCACGATCTGCGGATTCATCCGCGCGACCGCGATCTGCTCGCGGCGACGCACGGCCGCTCGCTGTGGATCGTGAACATCGCCCCACTCGAGCAGCTCAACGACAGCGCGATCGCCGCTACGGCCTATCTCTTCCAACCGACGACGGCGTATCAGTACGGCCAGCCGCCGCTCGGCGGCGGCAGCTCCGGTCAGAAGGCGTTCCGCGCGCCGAGCCCGCCGTATGGCGCGGAGATCGTGTATCGCCTCGCGATTGGGAGCGGCGATCGGCGCGCGCGCACGTCGATCGTGATTCGCGACGTCCGCGGCGACACGGTCCGCACGGTGCAGGGCCCCGCCGGCCCGGGCCTGCATCGCGTCTACTGGAACTTCCAGGGTCGCAATCCACCGCCGGTCGCGCTGTCGCCCTCGCAGAAGCGGGACAGCGCCTGGCTCGTGCAGCGGATCAACGTGGTGTTCGACTCGCTCGCCAAAAACGGCGGGAATGCGCAGCAGCTCGAGCCCATCAAGGCGCTGCTCCTCACGGGTGATGTGCAGGGTGTGGCGCAGCGCTTTGGGTTTGGCGGCGGTGGAGGAGGCGGCGGTGGCGGTGGCTCGCCATTCGTGAACGGACGGTTTGTCGAGCGGCCAGGTGAGACGACGCCGCGGGCCGCGACCGCGACCGCTGCCCTGCCCTCGGGCGGTGAGAGTGGTGGCGAGTCGAGCGACGCCGCACCGGACGCGAGCTTCCTCACGACGCTGGGCACCCTGCTGCGCAAGCCGGGTCAAGGCGGGGGCGGCGGGGGCGGTGGGGGCTTTGGCGCGCTGGGGTTTGTAGCCCAAGCATTCGGACGTGCGCCTGCTGGCGGTGGAGGTTTTGGAGGGTTTGGCGGTAGTGTTAACGCGGTCTCGACAGGCGACTATCTCGTCACTATTACAGTGGACGGGAAGACGTTGACCCGAGTCCTTCGCGTGGAGCGAGGCAGTCGCTAGAGACGTAGCGTTTCTCGATACCAAGCATCAGCGCGCCGCGTTCATCGTGCTTGCGTTGGGCGCGGCGCTGCTGTGGTCCGTGTGGGATTACGCCACAGGGATCATCGGCATTCCGGTTCTGGCCGTTCTCTTCTCGCCGGTGTACACGTGGCTGGTCAAGCGCCGCATACCGCCCGGCGCCGCCGCCCTGGGCGTCTCGCTGCTCGGCGTGGTACTCCTCGTCGTGCCGGGCATGCTGATCGCGGGACTCCTGATCGGTGAGGCGCAGCAGATCGCGCAGACTGTCTTGAAGAGTCCCATCCTCGAGCAGTTCTCCACCCTGCAGATCCGCGGCATTCCCATCGGCCCGCGCATCGCCGAGGCGGGCGGCCGCATCGTAGCGGCAATCGGCTCGAGCGCGTTCGGCCTCGTCGGCACTGCGACGCGGCTGACGCTGAACCTCACGATTTCGTTTTTTGGTCTCTACTATGTGTTGAAGCATCCGGGCGACGTGTGGCTCGATGCCCGCCCCTACATTCCTTTCTCAAAAGCGAACACGGAAAAGCTCGGCAAGCGCTTCAAGGACGTCACCGTCTCCACGGTGATCGGAACGGGCGCGGTGGCCGCGATCCAAGGTCTATTGCTCGGCCTCGCGTTCGGCGTCGCCGGTCTCCCGAACGGTCTGTTTTGGGCCGTCGTCACGATGGCATTCGCGATTCTTCCCGTCGTGGGGTCCGGGATGATCTGGGGTCCGGCGGCGATCGTGCTCTATATGCAGGGGCGACCGGTCCCCGCCATCCTCCTCGTGATTTGGGGTGTGCTCGTGATCGGCAGTGTGGACAACTTCATTCGCCCCTTGATCTATCGCCGCTTCTCCGCGGTGCATCCACTCATCACGCTGATCGGCGCGATCGGTGGCGTAGCGCAATTCGGGCTGCTCGGCCTGCTCATCGGGCCGCTCGCGCTGAGCTATTTCTTCGAGCTGATTCGGATGTATCGCGAGGAGTATCTCGAACCGGAGGCGGCGGGGTCGCGGTAGCGCAGGTCCGTGCGCCGAGGTCGCCGTTAGCAGTGATATTGCGTTTAGGCAGACCGGCCTATTTCATTTTGGGGAGCATCGATCCTCAGATTAGGCTGCGAGACATACATTGCGAAATGGTTTATACAGGTCCGTCCAATTCCCGTTAGACCGCCGTCCGCTATTCTCTTAATCTTAGAGCATGAAGGTCACAATCCGGCCGGCGGCACCCGAGGATGCTGCAGCTATCGCTGGCTGCCTCACAGCGCTCGGGTACGGCACATCCGCAACGCTCGTCGCAGCCAAGCTCTCGGCGACGGCCGACAGCTCTGTCGACACCGCGTTGGTTGCCGAGTATGCGTCCGCCGGCATCGTGGGCGTTGTGAGTGTTCACTTGCTTCCTCTGTTCCATGCCGCCGGGAATCTCGCACGCCTAACCGCGTTGGCGGTGCGTCCCGATCATCACCGCAAGGGCGTGGGTCGTGCTCTCGTGGCGGCTGCCGAACGTTTCGCTTGGGAGCACCAATGCGGCCGCGTCGAAGTGACTAGCGGTGACCATCGAGAGAAAGCGCACGCGTTCTACCACGCCTTGGGGTACTCAGTGGACGAGCGGCGTTTTATCAAGCATCGATCGCCGGCGGTCTAACAAGCGCTTGAAGCTGGCGGCGCGCGTAGATTAAGAAATGAATCTTTCTTCAGCGCGCCGCCGCTTAAGCGCGATCCGTTAGGCTGCTGAACTGTTTCAGGAGTGGCCATGCCGTCACTCTTCGATCCTGAAGTGCGAACCGCTATTCTGGGCCGGATCGCGTGCCTCAGGCCCGACCGCAAACCCATCTGGGGCCGGTTCACCGCTCCCGAGATGGTGTGTCACGTGAGCTGTGGTCTGCGGCAAGGGCTGGGTGAGCTCGAGTCCGGTCCGCCATCCGGCCCGCTTGCTCGGTTTCCAGTGAATTGGTTGATGATCCATGTGGTGCCTTGGCCGAAAGGAAAAGCGCAAAGCCCACCCGAGTTTCTTACAACTCGTCCGACCACGTGGGCGGCAGACGTGAGTCGGCTACGCGATTTGATTGACCGCTTTGGGGCGCGCGGTCCTAGCGGAGCATGGCCACCGAGCCGAGTCTTCGGGCGCATTTCCGGACAGAGCTGGGGCGTGCTACAGCACAAGCATCTTGATCATCATCTGCGGCAATTTGGGATCTGAAGTTTGGTGCGTCAGCAGCCTAACGCGCGCCTGAAGCTGCCGGCGCCCGTCGTCTATGGTAGAATTGCGTTTGTGACTGTTCCAGTGTGGCGCCGCAGCTTAGGCGCATCCCGTTAGACGGCTGCATGACTGTCTCGTTGCTTCCGAGGTAACCGATGGCTCCGACTTCAAGTCCTCCCTACGTTCCGCCCATTCCACCGCCGCCACCATTGCCGGGAGTCCATGTTCAACCCCCTATGGTATACATCCCCGCGGTTTGGGAATACAAGCATCTCGCGACCGAGCCAGGCGCTGACGAGCAGGAACTCAATTCGCTGGGCGCTAGGGGATGGGAGCTTGTAGGGGTTGTTCCATTAGCGAGCGCAACCCACTTCTACTTCAAGCGCCTGCTACGGTGAGTTCTGCGGGCAGCCGTCTAACATGCGCCTGAAGCTGACGGCGC
>WNGP01011553.1_pt1 | contig 12246 bp, 4 predicted proteins | sample 5407671 | NCBI WGS metagenome assembly WNGP01 (sample SAMN13153381, study PRJNA577476) | soil metagenome | isolation source: 40 cm soil or saprolite under Garry oak tree replicate 2 | place: USA:California | collected 2016-06-15 | reverse complement strand
TGCGCGCGCTCGAGACCCACGGTCAGCGCCGGCGCTGCGTCATTGAAGTACGCGATGGAACGTGGCTGGTTCCACGTGTGTACGAGCAACTTCGAAAACACAATGTTGCGCTCTGTTTTGCAGACTGGCGAGAGACCCAGGTCACTGAACCGGTAACGGCAGACTTCGTTTACGTTCGGCGCCATTACGGCCCCGGAAAAGGGGGGAACTATCCCAAGAAGTCCCTGGATCGAGACGCTACGCAAATACGCGAGTGGCTGGGGCGTGGACTAGACGTTTACGTTTACTTCAACAACGATATGGGCGGCCATGCCATTGCGAACGCGAAGTTCGTGCAAGAACTTCTAGATCAGCGGCGGCAACGATAGACCAACGCCGGCGGAACATTCCGCCAGATGACAGGACTTTTCGAAACGACTCGAAAATACTCTTGCAAAAGGTTGGCGAAACGCCTTCCGGTCGGCAGCGCAAGACCGTGGATGTACGCAAAAGTGACGAAGCTACCGCCGGGCTTTAAGACGCGCATGGTTTCATTGAGCACTGTCACCTGCAGGGGGTGAGAAAACGTCGACCACGGAAGTCCCGAGACAATGCAATCGACGAACTCCATACCGGCATAATCACAAATCATCCTGGCATTCGCAACGGTGTCCTGGACGAGCTGCACGTCCGGATGGCGCTGTTTGAATAGCGCCGCCATTCGCGGATTGATTTCGATCGCCACCAGGCTCGTGTGCGGCGAAATCTCTCTCCGGATGTGATCCGTTACAATCCCGGTCCCCGGCCCGTACTCCAGAACGGCCCGCGCATTTCGGAGATCGAGACCGGCCAGCATCGTTCGCGCGAGATGCTCAGAGCTTGGCACAACAGCTCCGATAACAGCAGGCGTTGTGAGAAATTCCCGCAAAAAATGCACGGGGGGATTTTAACGGAAAATGCTACGAGTGGTCTACGAATGAAACACCGGCGACGAATCTGTGCAACCAGAGCTTCTCTTCCCACACCTATGTCCTATTGCGTAGCTCGAGATTCCACCTTGGTGCTACTTCCACCTACGTACCATTGTGTATTTCATGTCCTCCACGTTCGTCCTATTTTCGGAGTCGACCATTTCGATTATCGTGGGCGCAATCCGGGGTTGAGCTGAAGATCACGTCTTGGACTGTCTTCGAGTCCGTACGTAATCGGAAGCAGTGGAAGCCTCCAAGGCTTCCAAATGTGTGTCGAACGCACGAGGTGAACGGTTATTTGACTGCTATGGGGGCAGGATGCCCACAGAAATTTAGGATCGCGCTGGATGCGCAAGTCGTGCAATCCCTCGCTAAACAGGTCTCCTGGTCACCCAAGCATCCAACGCTCATTTCCCCGGCTTTCACCAGCAACATTGAAAAAACAATTTTTGAAAGAGAGGAAATATGCGTTTACCCAAGCTCGGGTTACGGTCCCTTATGGCGATCGCGCATGCCGTGAGAAGGCATGGAGATGTGGGGCCGGCCAGAGATAGAAAGAGAATGTCCCGTTCAAGCGGGATGCTGAAGGGAACTCCGGCATTGCTGCTTGTTTCTTTGGCCTTATCGCTTGCCGTATTTGCGGTGTTCGCAAAGCCGGCGTCATCGCGTCAGCAGTCCAGCCTGGGCGAACGCGCGCAGGCCGGCGCCGTCATCAGCACGGACAGGCAGGTCTACCTCGCCGGAGAAACTATCAACGTTTTCGGCAGCGGCTTTTCCCCATATGAGCGTGTGGGCCTGCGTGTGACGCATGCCAATGGCAACACGGAAGCGAACATGGGCCACGAAATGTGGTGGGCCAACGCCGATTTGGATGGCACGTTTAAGGCCGCATGGACAATGAACTCTGGGGACTCCGCGGGAACCGGGTTCATCATCGAAGCGGAGGGCTCCTCGGGTTCCAATACACGGGCAGCGTTCGCCCGAGGTGCAGCCATCACTACGGATCGGCCGTCGTACGACTCTGGAGAGAAAACCTGGATCACGGCGCGCGGCTTCAATCCGGGTGAGCGCGTGAACATCGCTGTTCAAGACGGACGTAACCGCGCGCCTCTGAGCCGATTAGCTGACGAAAACGGTCAGGTCCGCACCGAAGTCGAGCTGCCGGCGGAAAAGCAGGCAGCGGGTTTCGTAACCATCCAAGCTACGGCAACCGAGTCGGGCGTGATGTCCAGTTTGACCATACCTTCGTTCTTTACCGTTTTAGACCAACAGGGCGCCAATGATGTGCCCTACCAGAGCGACTTGACTCAGATGGGACGAGATGACAGCGATCCAAGCTATTACCAGATTTTCTGGAGTTGGGATTCGATCGACATGTGGACTGGTAACGGACAAACTGGTGATGCCTGCGCTCTGTTCGACAGCGACGGCGACAGTAACATCAACTACGCTGTCTGCGGCCAGATCATCAACCTCAACGGGAACCCGAACCTGGTGGTCCAGACAACCGGATCGCCCTTTGCTTTTTTATGCAACAACAAGCGGCCGGATCGTTGCGGAAACCCAGTCCCCAAGGGCTATGTCAGTTCTGGGGCCAGCCCCGATATTCAGGCCGGTCCGCTTCCCGGGTCAACAGCAACCCCTCCAGGCAACCTGATTACAGATACGGACCCGTTTGGCCCGACGGCCCCACTGGGCCCCGGATCTAACTATCCGTACGATGCAACGTTATACATGAAGATCAAAAAGGCTTTTTTGCCTCCGAACTCCATCTTCGTCAACGTCTGCTCGTATCCTTCCGCTGGGAATGGCGGCAACAATAATCCGTTCGACTGCATCGTTACCCCGGCTGGCGGCTTCCTCGTCATTAAGAAGGTGGCCAATGCAAACACGACTTCAGCAACCAACTTCACTTTCCAGGTGAGCCCCGTTCCGTCGGGTGAGCCTTCGAGTTATACGGTCACCGGTTCGGGCCAAACGCCTGCCATCGGCCTCGCCATCGGAAATAACTCCGAAACAGTTACCGAGGCGGGTTCTCAAAATTGGACTCTCACGGGAGCGGATTGCACGCTCGACAGCGGAGCCGTTACCGGGAGCTTTGACAAAACGAACCACAAAGTCAGCAGCATCACGATTGAGTCCGGCAAGACCACAACCTGTACATTCACGAACTACGAGGGCCCACCGAACATCTCGAGCGGCGTCGTGAAGGACAATGACGGCAACCGCGATGCTTTCTTCAACGATAACGAGACTCTCCTGACCAGTGCCGTATATCCCTATACCGTTACCTATAAGGTCTCCATCACAAACAGCGGCGGAACAGGGACGATATCATCGATCATCGACGACAAGACGGGCAGCCTGACGCTGACCGCCAACACAACCGCGCCTGCAGGAGCATCCAGTTGTGCGTCGCTAATTGCTACAACCATTGGGTACAGTGTATCCAAGACCTGCTATTACGACGTAACTTTCGCCAATGCAAACGCGGCACAAGTGATCAACCATGTAACGGTAACGGTGACCTCACCTGCCGGTAATTCACAAGGAACGGATACCGCCACGGTGAATTTCCCGCAGTTTCCCATCCTGACGCTCGCCAAGAGCGCGAACCCGACGACCTACAGCGCGGTGGGGCAAGTTATTACTTACACGTATACGATTACGAACAGCGGGAACGTCACGCTGGCTGGACCGTTCAGTGTAAGCGATGACAAGCAACCTACGGTTTCGTGCCCAACTGGTTCGCTGGCGCTCGGCGCATCGATCACCTGCACCTCCACCCGCACGATCACCCTGGCGGACATCAACGCCGTCTCGATAACCAACAAAGCTACCGCTTCCGGCAATGGTGTCACTTCAAATCAGGCATCGGCGACGGTGACCGCCGTCCAGACCAAGGCCCTCACGATCGCCAAGAGTGCAAGCCCGACAACATACAGCACAGTCGGACAAGTCATCACGTACACCTACACGATCACCAACGGCGGGAACACGACACTGGATGGACCGTTCAGTGTAAGCGATGACAAGCAGCCTACGGTTTCGTGCCCAACTGGTTCGCTGGCGCCCGGCGCATCGATCACCTGCACCTCCTTACACACCATCACGCAGGACGACATCAACGCTGGCTCCATTGACAATACCGCCAGCGCTTCCGGCAGTGACGTCACGTCCAACTCGGTCACGGTGACCGTGACGGCCGTGAAGTCGCCTGCCCTGACACTTGTCAAAAGCGCAAACCCAACCAGCTACAACGCAGTCGATCAAGTTATCACCTACACCTACATTATTACCAACAGCGGAAACACGACGCTGGCTGGACCGTTCACCGTGACCGACAACCCGCAAGGTACGATTTCGTGCGGAACCGGTCCACTGGCGCCGGGTGCAACGACCAGCTGCACCTCCACGCACACGATCACCCAGGCAGACATCAACGCCGGCTCGATCACCAACACAGCCACAGCTTTCGGCAATGGTGTTACTTCAAGCGTGGTATCGGTGACGGTGATCGCCAACCAGACGATGTCCATCGATTTGGTGGATGGCGCAACGCCGACATTCAGCAGTCCACCGGTGGCGGGCGATACGATCAACTATAGCTATAAGATCACCAACACGGGCAATGTCATTCTTTCGGGAGTGGTCCTGAACGACGCAAGCCTGCCTGGATTCGAGACCCCCGGTGGGACCTGCGGTGTAGTGACGACGCTCATTCCAGGCGCCTCTACAACCTGCTCGGGCATCTATACGCTCACGGATGGAGACATCACTGCTGGGCATGTGAGTGTCACTAACGTGGCACAAGCATGCGGGAACCCGCCCAGCGGTCCGGTCGTCTGCGATACTCTCAACGTCAGGGTACAACAGTAGAAAAAGAGAGCATGGCTGTCCCTCTCCCTCTGGGAGAGGGCGGCGCGCCAGCCGCAGGCTGACGCGCCGGGTGAGGGTCGCAGTCTGGTCAAGACTTGAGACCCTCACCTTTTCTTGAGGCTTCGCCCTATTGGGCTCGCGCTTCGCGCCCTCTCCCGGAAGGAGAGGGTGATTTTCCGAATGCGCCGGTCGTAACACCTCCCCCTGAATCTCAAATCTCCCCAGAGTATCGGATTCGAAATAGCACCTTCGTGTGAAAAACGTTCGCCGTAGCTGCTATCACCTCCGTGCCATCACCTTAGGTCAATTGAGGCTACACCACCCCGCCATAGTTCAATAGCAACAGCAAGAAGGCCATTGGGCCAATGTGGAGCTCGCGCCACGTCTCGGAATGGCGCAGGAAGTACGACAGATAGAGATGAATACAACGCATCAGGAGCGCCCAGTCTTCGGGGGTACCCGGAACGTAACACTGTTCTGATCTGAGGAGAGATCAATCCATGGATAGGAATCAAAGATCGTTTAAAAAAAAGCTGCTGGCCGGAGTGCTGATACTCCTGGCCGGCTTATTAATTTGGTCCGGTTTTAATGCTTTACGTCTGAAAGCAGCGAACGTGCCGGCCTCGTTCTTTACGACGAACCCGTTTTTCATCCTCAATGACGCGCAAGGTGCCAACGACTACCCTGGTCAGAAAGACATGACCAGGATGGGCCGCTGGGATCACGACGGATACCTCGATGTTTTCTGGAGTTGGGACGAGATCCAACCCAAGGGTTCGACCTTTGACGCCTGCGCTCTTTTCGACAGTACAGGTTCGGGCAACCCTACGTTTGCCATTTGCGCTGAGCTCAAAAATTTCGGTGACAATCAGAACAACCCCAGCCCAAGACTGAACACTGCCGCGGGTTTTCCCAAGTTTTACAGTTGCGATGGCACCCAGCCGCTTAACTGCGGAGGAGCGTTGCAACTGACGACCCCTGCGAGTCTTCAGATGGGTGACCTGATGACGCTGGATCCGACCAAGGACCTGATCACCGACACAGATCCGTTTGGTTCTAATGTGCCCCTCGGACCCGGTGACGCTTACCCATACGACACCACGGTGCGGATGAGGATCTTGAAGACAGATCTACCCGGCAGGCTCATCAATGTCTGCAGCTATGAATCCGCATCGCTCCCGAGTGCTGTCGGTGACTGTGTGGCCAATTCGGGCGGCGGCTTCCTTAAGATTGTCAAGAATACAACCGTCGGCGATGGGACGTTCACCTTTGATGTCAACCCTGTTCCATCCTCGAATGTAGGCGGGCCTTGTAACCCGGCCGTTACTGGATGCGTTTCATACCAGCTCCAAACTCAAAACCTTACAGGCATCGTAGGAGTTTCGGTGGGGGTCGGCCAAACTTCTGTGAGCGAAGAGAACCCGGGCCCTGCCTTCAACTTCACGAATGCCAGTTGCCAATACGAGAACGGCGGCCCAACGGGGACTTTGAACCCCAGCACTCGGACTGTCAGTGGAATCGGAATCCAGTTCAGCACCGTGACAGTATGCACCTTCACGAACACCAAGCAGCCTGCTCACATTACCGTGACCAAAGTTGTCGTTAATGACAACGGCGGAACGGCTAGTGTGCCGAACTACACGCTGAAGGTTGGTAACAACGTAGTGACCTCAGGTGTGTCTGCCGACGCCGTCGAAGGCACATACGCGATCACGGAGAGCGGGGGGCCATCCGGCTATACGGCCTCATTCAGTGGCGACTGCGATGCGAACGGCAACATCACGATGAAGTCGGGAGTGTCATATTCGTGCACGATCACCAACAACGACATCCCGCCATCCCTGACGCTGTCGAAGACCGCGATCAACAATAACGGCGGCTCAACCGCCTCGGGCGCCTGGACGCTCAGCGCCTCAGGTCCCACGCCGATCTCCGGCGCAGGCGGCGCTTCGAGCGGTCCGAACTTCAGCGCCGGCACCTACACGCTCAGCGAGAGTGGCGGACCGAGCGGTTACACGGCAAGCGCCTGGAGCTGCACGGGCGGCTCACAAAGCGGCAATCAGATCACGCTGGCTGTCGGACAGAGCGCGTCCTGTACGATCACCAACGATGACATTCAGCCCGGACAGAGCGCGTCCTGTACGATCACCAACGATGACATTCAGCCCCAGTTGATCGTCAAGAAGGTGGTCAATAACACAAACGGCGGGACGAAAGTCTCCTCCGATTTCACGATCAACGTGACCGGCAGCGCCGCGACGCCAGGCTCCTTCCCGGGTTCATCCACGGGGACGACCGTAGCTCTGAACGCAGGCAGCTATTCGGTCAGTGAGAGCGTCCCGACGGGTTATGCCGCATCCTATTCTACAGATTGTTCGGGCTCGATTGCTGTCGGCCAGACGAAGACGTGTACGGTCACCAATCAAGACCAACCCCCCACTCTGAAAATCATCAAACATGTCGTCAACAACAATGGCGGCACGGCCACGGCAGACCAATGGACGATGCACGTCGGCGCCGGCAATCCGAGCCAAAACGATTTCGCCGGTTCGGAGACGGGTGTCACGGTCACGATCAATGCGGGCCAGTACAGTGTGGATGAGACCGGTGGTCCCAGCGGTTACGCCAAGACGCTTGGGACAGGCTGTTCGGGCACGATGCCGCTGGGCGGCTTCGTGACCTGCACGATCACCAATGACGACACCGCGCCAAGTCTGACTTTGGTCAAAAAAGTCATCAATGATGCCGGCGGCACGGCCTCCGCCAGCGCCTGGACGCTCAGCGCCGCAGGCCCCACGCCGATCTCCGGCGCCGGCGGCACGTCGAGCGACGGCACCTTCAGTACCGGCACCTACACGCTCAGCGAGAGCGGCGGACCAAGCGGTTACCAGGCAAGCGCATGGACCTGCACCGTCGGTTCCCAGAACGGAAATACAATCACACTCGCTCTAGCGCAAACGGCGACCTGCACCATTACTAACGACGATATCGCCGCGCAACTGATCATCGTCAAGCAGGTGGTCAACGCCCACGGCGGAACGGCAGAGCCAAGCGCGTTTTCCGGCACGATCAATGGAATCACCGCCGCCGGAGGCAACACGTGGTCCGGCGCCTCGACGACGAAGACACTAACCGGAGTCGGCAGCTACACCGTGACCGAGAATACAGCAGCCGGTTATGCGGCTTCGTATTCCACCGACTGCTCCAGCACCATCTCGCTTGGACAGACGAAGACCTGCACGATCACCAACAACGATATTACGCCAAGTCTGACTCTGACCAAGACCGTCCGTAACAACTATGGCGGCACAGCCACAGCAGCCGCGTTTACACTCAGCGCCACCGGGCCCACTCCGATTTCCGGGGCCGGCGGTGCTTCCAGCGGGTCCAATTTCGTCGCGGGTACATATACGCTAAGCGAAACCGGACTGACAGGTTATGCGGCTGGACCATGGGTTTGCACCGGCGGCACACAGACCGGAACCCAAATCACACTCGGCATCGGACAGAGCGCGACCTGCAACATCACGAACTCCGATATCCAACCGAAACTGACCGTCGTCAAGACCGTCAACAACACAAACGGTGGAACCGCCGTTTCTTCAAACTTCACGATGACGGTGACCGGCAACTCGGTGACGCCAAGTTCCTCGTTCCCGGGTTCAGCCGGCGGTACAACGGTTGGCCTGAACGCCGGTGGTTATTCGGTTGGCGAGAGTGGTCCAGCCGGTTACGCGGGAACCTACAGTGCTGACTGCTCGGGCACGATCGGCGTCGGTCAGACGAAGACGTGCACGGTCTCCAACCAGGACCAGGCCGGAACGCTGACCGTCATCAAGCATGTCGTCAACAACTATGGCGGTACGGCTACGGCCGGCCAATTCACCATGCATATCACTGGGACTAACCCCACAACCAATGATTTCCCTGGCAGTGAGACCGGGGTCCAGGTTGTGATTGGGGCCGGGAGCTTCAAGGTGAGCGAGACCGGCCCCAGTGGTTATGCAGCGGCGATGTCGGGATGTTCGGGCACGATGACGCTAGGCGGCAGCGCAACCTGCACCATCACCAACAGCGATATCGCCCCGCAGGTGATCATCGTCAAGCAAGTGGTCAACACCAACGGCGGAACGGCGGCGCCGAGCGCTTTCTCCGGCACGATTAACGGAGTCGCGGCGGTTGGAGGCAACAACTGGTCCGGCAGCTCGACCACGAAATCGCTGCTTGGGGGTGGCACCTACAACGTCAGCGAGAATCCGGCGTCCGGTTATACGGCCTCGTTCTCTCCCGATTGCTCCAGCAGCATCTCGATCGGACAGACCAAGACCTGTACGATTACCAATCAGGACCAGCCAGGAACCCTTACCGTCTTCAAGCATGTGAACAACACCTATGGCGGAACGGCTGCAGCGGGCAACTTTACGATGGTCGTTAACGCGGGTCATCCCAGCAACAACAATTTCCCAGGCTCTGAAGCTGGGATTCAGCTCACGATCGATGCCGGCAGCTACAGTGTCAACGAGACCGGCGGCCCGAGCAACTACAGCAAGAGCCTCAGCTCAGGGTGCTCCGGCACGATGACGAACGGCGGAAACGCGATATGCACGATCACCAACAACGACACTCCGCCAACGCTGACGATCATCAAACAAGTGAACAACAACAACGGTGGAACTCTGACAGCGAGCGCCTTCTCGGGCTCGTTCAGCGGAATCACTGCCACCAACGGCAACACCTGGTCGGGCGCATCGACCACGAAGACCATCACCACTATCGGTAGCTACAACGTCACCGAGAATCCAGTCTACGGCTACGCCGCTTCCTATTCAGCCGATTGCTCGGGTTCGATCTCGAGCGGAAACAATAAGACGTGCACCATCACGAACAGCGACATTGCGCCAATCTTGACTCTGACAAAACTGGTAAATAACGTCACTCCATACACCAATGACGGAACGTCGACTCCGACTGCCTTTACAATCGGCACGACGGGTGGACCGACCAACATCAGCGGCCTTGGATTCGCCTCCAGCGGATCGGGATTTTCGGCGGGTACGTATACGTTGGCCGAAACGGGACCGGCCGGCTATGCAAACGGCGGCTGGACTTGCGCCAAGAATGGCGGCGCGCCAACGGCTGCGTCGTCCATCAGTTTGAGTGTTGGAGATACGGCCGCTTGCACGGTAATCAACAATGCCGTGGATGTTCCACCGAGCATTTCCGTCAGTAAAGTCGGAGATAAGACGAACCTGACGGCAGGGGGCGGAGCCGTCACCTTCACAGTGGCGGTGAAGAACACGAGCAACCCGCTGGATCCGTTCTGGATAACGTCATTAACCGATGACATTTTTGGAAACGGAAACCCTGTGGATGTGACGGCCGTTCAGCCGTCTAGCGCGACGGCGCCGTACATCAGCGCGACGAACTGCGTTTTGACGCCGGCCGGCAGTCCTATTGCTCCCGGTTCGACCTATAGCTGCCAGTTCACTGTGCAGTTCCCGCCACTCACGAACAATTCGACTGTGACGTACCACGACATCGTCAGGGTTACCGGCGGTGCCGATGACACTCTCTCGACTACAAACACTGCAACCGGTCAGGCCGATGCGTCCGTCACCGAAGCGGTGCCGATGCAGGTCACCGATTCCTCGTTGTGTGTGTTCAATCAGGGTTCGAATCCGTCGATGCGGCAGTTCGATCGGAACTTCACGTTAAATGGATTCTACACGCTGGGTGCCACCAATCCCGGCCAGTTCTACTGGAACGTGAACGTCGAGGGCACGCCGGGAACTCAGAAGTCGGTCACGCTGCGGCTGCCTTGGCCGTTCGTTACGCAAGGAAACATGCCGGTGCACGTCTACGACGGCGTTTTCTTCAATCCGACGACGCTCTGCTATATTCCAGGCCATGAGGTCGCATCGGTCAACAATCTGGTGCAACTGGTCACCTACATCAATCAGACCGGAAACACACCGGTGGCGGATGTCACGTCACCAACAGATTGGGGATACCCGAACACCGCGGGACCGTCGACATTGACAACGACCTCCATCACCCCGACGCCGACGAAGTACGTGGACGTTACGATTACGTTTACGATGCCGGCAACCGGATTCGCCTACCTCAACCAGCACCTGGATGATGGTTTGAAGGGACCTGCAGTTGATGTCAACGGCGACGGCCTTATCGACAACGTCCTGTACAACAAGGATGGCAATCTCGACGCGACGATTGCGACCAATGTTGCTCAGGTTCTGATCCCCGACAATGTCAAGCACACATTCTCGGTGGCTGACGAAAGCGGCCCATTGGGTTGGGACGCGGTCTACAACAACAACTGGTTCAAGAAGGGGGCAGTCGGCTTCTATGGATTCGTTTCTTATAACGGATTGGTCATGCCCGGACAAACCGTTCAGGTGTGGCAAGGCTCCAAACTGATTGGTTCGGCGGTAACCGACAGTGCTGGGTACTACAACATCTCTTATAAGGCTACCGGCAAAGACACGTTTACGGTCAAACTCGTGAATCCGGAGTCGAATGTCTTAGTCCAGTCGGGAGGAGGAACGATCTCCACTTCCACCCCGACGACCCAGTCAGTAACACCTAAGTCGAATGGAAGCGTAGAGGTGGACTTCCCCTTGATGCCGTAAGCCGGGCATTCGCCAGCCCGTCTTTCGTGTAATCGCGAAAGCCGGGCTGGCGAGGTGAAAATTCTATCTCATGACGAAATTTTAATAAGGAGCCAAGATGAGTAAGATAGCAGCAGATACCGCCAGTTTCCGGGATTATTACGAAACACTCCAGTTGAACCCGAACGCGGATGAGGAAACAATCAACCGCGTATTTCGCATTCTCGTCAAAAGGTATCATCCCGACAACAGGGACAGCGGAAACACCAAAAAATTCAATGAAGTGATGGACGCGTACCGGATCCTGTCGGATCCTGAAAAGCGAGCCGCCTACGACGTTAAATACGACCAGAACCGCGCCACGGTTCTGAAGCTTTTCGATGAAGCTTCCGCCACCGACAGTTTTGAGTCGGACCGGCGCGTTTGTGAAGGCATCCTGTCGCTGCTCTATGTCTCACGCCGGCGTGACCCGGACCGGGGCGGAGTCGGCGTCATTCAAATGGAACGTCTGCTGGGATGCCCATCCCAGCACCTGGAATTTCCTCTCTGGTATCTGCGGCAGAAAACCTGGATCGAGCGCCTGGAGAACGGTCTCCTTGCCATTACCGCCGCAGGCGTTGACAAAGTCATCGAGCAAAACAATATCATTCTCCGGCGTGACCGGCTTATCGCCGAGAAAGCAACGGGTGGAGCGCCTGATGCGGCCGAGGACCTCGAAATGGTCCCGCTGTTGAGATGAAGTATCACGGATTACATCCCGCGAAAGACCACGTGTGAGAGAACTGGCT
>WNGP01004855.1_pt1 | contig 12247 bp, 11 predicted proteins | sample 5407671 | NCBI WGS metagenome assembly WNGP01 (sample SAMN13153381, study PRJNA577476) | soil metagenome | isolation source: 40 cm soil or saprolite under Garry oak tree replicate 2 | place: USA:California | collected 2016-06-15 | reverse complement strand
AGCCAGACCGGCTCGGGCCAGATCGGCAGCTCCTTTCTCCCGGGCGTCAGCACCAAGGTCCTCTCCGGCGATCCTTCGAAGACCGGCTTCTACACGATCGTGCTGTCCGTGCCCGCGCACACGACGATCCCGGCGCATTCACACCGCGACGATCGGATGGCCACCGTCGTGTCGGGCACCTGGCAGTTCGGCTATGGCGACCGTTTCGACGATCGCCAGCTGAAGAATCTGCCGCCCGGCAGCGTCTACTCGGAACCGGGCGGCGCGAATCATTTCGCCCGGACCGGCGCCGAGCCGGTCCTGGTCGAGATCTCCGGCGTGGGTCCGACCGACACACGCTACGTCAATCCCGCGGACGCTCCGAAGACGCCGGGAGGCCGGTGATCCGCGGAACCCGGCGGGCGGCGCCGGTCCGCTTTCCTGCCCTCGTGGCCAGAGGCTGATCGCGCAGCAGCAGGAGGCGCGCGTCCCTATTTTTTCGACGGCCGCATCGCCGCGCGGAGCTTGTCGGCGAGCGAGCCGAAACTTTCCGCCTGCGTCTGGTCCTGCTGCTCCGCGTACTCGCGGACCTCGCGCTTCTCCCCCGCCTCGAGGACCGCCTTGCGGCTCAGCTGGATCCGCCGCCCCGCCGGGTCGACCTCGAGGACGATCACCTCGACGTCGCTCCCGAGCGGGAACGCCTTCTTGATATCGCCCCCCCTGTCGACACCGGTCTCCGAGACGTGGATGAGACCGGTGCGTCCGGGCGCCAGGAAGACAAAGACGCCGTACGTCTCGAGCCGCTCCACCTTCCCCGCGAGGCGGGCCCCCGCCACGATCTCCGCCCGGGCCTGCGGCTGCGGGGCCCCGGACCCCGCGGCACCCCCCGTCGCAGCCTCGGCCCTCACGGTGCCGGCCTCCAGCACCGCGACGCCGATCCTCTTCCTTTCCAGATCGATGTTCAGGATCTCGACGGCGACCGCCGCACCGGGCGGAGCGGCGGCCTTCCATCCGTCCTTCTTCCCCGTGGGCGCGAACGCGGACAGGTGGGCCAGGGCCTGCCTGGCCGACTCGGTACTTCTCGGCCACCGTCGACCAGGGATCGACCTGCAGCTGCTTCAGCCCAAGCGAGATCTTTCCGCCGTCGCCGTCTACACGCAGGACCTTGACCGTGATCGTGTCGCCCGGCCGGACCACGTCCAGCGGATTCCCCACCCGCGACCAGTCCATCTCCGACACGTGCAGGAGGCCCTGGACTCCACCGCCGAGGTCCACGAACGCCCCGTACGCCATCACCGACACGACGCGGCCGGGCAGGACCGCTCCGGCGACGACGGCCCGGCGGATCGCCTCGGCCTTCTCGCCCTCCTCCTCCTGCAGGAAGACGCGCCGGGAGACGACCAGCTCCTTGCCGTCCTCTTTGCATTCGATGATCCGGAACGTGTAGGCCTGCCCTACGTGGACCGAAGGGTCGGCGGTGAAACGGGTGTCGATCTGCGAGATCGGACAGAAGGCGCGCTGCCCGCCGACTCGAACTTCGTAACCCCCCTTGATCGCTTTCTCGACACGACCCTCCACCGGGAGTCCGGACCGGAACGCCTCATTCAGGCGCTGCCGCGTGACGGCCCCCCGGGCGAGCTTGTGGGAGAGCTTCAGGCCGCCGACCGTCGAGACGACGACGGCCTGGACGGTGTCCCCGACCTTCACCTGGACGTCGCTCTCCGGATCTGCCAGCTCCTCGAGGTCGATCGTCGCCTCGCCCTTGCCGCCGATGTCGACGAACGCGACCTCGTCTCCGAGCGCCACGATGGTCCCCACGACCGTTTCCCCCTCCCGGTGGAATTTCGGCGCGGCTGCTTCCTCCAGCATCCGTGCAAAATCCTCCTGTTCCTCGGAATCGGATCGCGGGCGGTCGGGCATCTGAAGACCTCTTCTGATTGCGTGCATCTTATCAGCCTCCCGCCCGGCGGGGCCAGGTCCGTCGGAGTCGGGCAGGAGCGTCAAGATGCCGTGGAGCCGGCCAAGGGCCAGGAGCGCCTGTTCGAGGGCCATCTGCGGCGGACCGTCGAACGCCAGAGGAGGGAGAGGTGTTCTGGAATCCTTAACAAGCGGACCGGTTCGAGTTGGCCTTTCGCTCGCAGGTCGGCCTCGACCTCCCCATGTCGGCGCTGCCGGTCAGGCACTCACTCTGTAAACCTGACCCGGCTGGACGCTCCCGAGCACCCGTTGCAACTCGGGAAGCATGCGCATGAGGAACTCGATCTTGTTGCGGCGTGCGACGAGAACGACCAGGGCTATGGAGAACGACGTCGAACTTGCCTTCGGCCAGGACCAGCAGGGCGCCATTTTCCTTGGAAGCCCAGCCCATTTCCGGGACGGTGCGGACTTCATGCCCGATGAGTTCGCGACCCAGGCGGGCCGGAACGCACTCATCAAGCAGAATTCGCATGCGCCAGCACCGAATCCTTGGCCAGTTCCAGGACCGCCACAGCGTGCTCGCGACTCACGGTCGGGAAGTCCTTGAGGAAGCTATCGAGCGTGTCGCCTTCCTCGAGATAGTCGAGGAGCGTCTGGACGGGAACCCGGGTGCCGGCGAAGACAACTGCTCCGCTCATCACCGCGTCCGACCGCGTAATCAAGGGCTTCGGGGGGGGCATGTCTACCTCGTTCTAGAGTCCAAGAAGTATAGCCGGAGTTTTACAGGCACGTCTACCCTCCTGTGGCCGGTGACGCTTGACAACATCCGACCCCATGCTATGATTTCAGTGTTATTTGCTCCCCGCCCGACACGCCGGAAGGCCTCGGGCGGGGTTATTTTTTTGGGGGGCGCTTCTGCCCCCTGAACCTGCCTCCAAACGTGCGGTCGCGTTCATAGACGGACAGAACCTGTTCCACGCCGTCCGGGAGACGTTCGGCTACCGCTTTCCGAACTATGACGCCAGCGCCCTCGCACCATCTGTAAGGCACAGGACTGGCCGCTTATCCAAACCCGCTTCTACACAGGCGTCCCTGATGCCCGCAGCAATCCTACGTGGCATCGCTTCTGGTTGCACAAGCTCGCAGCCATGGGCCGACATCATGTTCACGTCTTCTCACGACCGCTCAGGTATCGCACGCGCCTGATTCGCCTTCCTGACGGCTCGGCACATAGCTTTCTCAGCGGAGAAGAAAAAGGCATCGACGTACGACTGGCCCTCGATGCCGTCCGCATGGCGCACCGCCGCGAGTACGACGTGGCCCTTGTCCTGAGCCAGGACCAGGACTTGTCGGAAGTCGCCGAGGAGATCCGCTCGATCGCCCTGGAGCAGGCCCGCTGGATCAAGATGGCCTCTGCCTTCCCGACCAGCCCAAGCGCCCCCAACCGCCGCGGGATCGACAAGACCGACTGGATCCGGATCGACCGGACCACCTACGATGCCTGTCTCGACCGGCGCGACTACCGTCGGAAAGCACCGCCACCGCCAACAGGCGGCCGTTAGCGAACCCGCCTGAACGCCCGCTCCTGAGCTATGATCCCCGCCGACCGCCAGCGAGCCGGACCGCGGAGAGGCCCCGTGCCAGAAAACACCCCCCCCGCCCCGCAGAAGCCGCCGACCTCCGCCGGTGGCGTGACGTGTGATGTCTGGCACATCCGCGAAGGCTGGAAGCCGGGCGGTACTGTCGCCGGGATCTCTTACAACGGCATGCCCATTTCCGAGGCCGAAGCCATGACCCGATTCAGCATCCCTTCCGATGTCAAGAATGAAGGGCATCTGGGCACCCTACTCCGTGCTGTTGTCTTTTCTGCCGAGAGGCACCGGAATCAGAGGCGCAAGGGTGTTGATGGTTCGCCCTACATCAATCATCCTCTTGAAGTTGCCGAAATGCTGGCCAACGTCGCTGGGGTGCAAGACCTCAACGTGTTGATCGCCGCCGTTCTGCATGACACCATCGAAGACACAAAGACGACCTCGCGGGAGTTGGAAGAGGCTTTTGGAAGCCAAGTACGCCTTCTTGTGGAGGAGGTGACCGATGACAAGAGCCTCCCAAAGCCCGAGCGCAAGCGCCTTCAAATCGAGCATGCCCCGCTCCTCTCGCCATCTGCGAAGCTGATCAAACTGGCCGATAAGGTGTCCAACGTCCGGGATATTGCCGACAGACCTCCCGCCGACTGGACCGTTGAGCGCCGGCGGGAATACCTGGACTGGGCGACTCGGGTAGTGGCTGGCTGTCGTGGCGTGAGCGAGACTCTTGAGCGAGAATTCGACAACGCTATGCGGCGCGCTCGTCACCTGATCCCTTCAGCGGACTAGACCTTCCACGAGCGTGTGCATGGATATCCGGCAGGGCATGCGAATCCGCTACCCCGCACATCCTAAATGGGGGGGTGGGACATGTAACCGAGGGGCGCGATAAGGAATGGAGTTCACGCCATCGCTTCCATGTATGGCCGCATCACCGCCGCGACTCGGCAGACCTTGGCGTACCGCCACAGTTCGTCCATGCCCGCGCGGTGCCGCTTTCGGTAGTCTCTCAGCGCCTCGATGGCGACATCCAGGCCGATCTTGTTCCGGTACTTGAAGCAGTCGGCCACGGTCTTGGCAGGCTTGTAGACTCGAACCTGCACGCCTTCGATGGAGTGCTCCTCGATGCCCTGGCGGAGCGCCGGAGCCGAGAATCTAACCAGTCGCAGCGGCATGCCCTCTGCCTTCGGCCTCCGAGCCTTCCGATCGACCGCGAGCCAGACCTCGAAGGGTGCCTGCGTCGTCAGCTCATGGAAGCGCAGCGCAGACACCAGGCAGACGACCCCGTGCGGGACCTTCTTACAGACCGCGGCCAGGCTGTGGTTCTCGGTGACTTGAGCTTCCCGGACACGGTAGAGACCCCGGGACTCCCGCACGAGGAACCCCTTGGATTCCAGCCGGCGCAGGTACTTTCGTGGGATCCCGTGCGCGGCGAGGTCCCGAGGCCGGAAAACGCCGGCCTGTCGAACCACCTTGAGCGCCTTGCTCGCCAGCCCCCGCGGTGGGCGCTTTCAAGCCCGAATGCCCTCCGCCCTAACTTGCCCTCCTGAACATCCCGTACCGCTCCTCCACGAACTCGAGGTTCGGCCGCAGCGTCGGGTCGCGCGGCAGCAGGAGGCGCGTGTCCTGGAATCCCTGCAGGCCGTACTTCAGCATCGGCCCGTCCGGCTCGCGGAGAACGTCCGGGCGCAGCTCCACCGTCAGGTCTGGCCGCACTCCCAGGACGTGCCGGTCGAACGCCGCGTGGTGCAGCTTGCACAGCGCCAGCCCGTTCGGCACCACCGGCTCGCCCCGCGGATGCCCGTCCGGCAGGATGTGCGCCGCGTCGAGCAGCTCCTCGTGCCGCAGCCGGCAGATGGCGCACTGCTCGCGGTACGCCCGCAGGACCCGCAGCCGGAACTCCTGCTGGTGCATGCGCTGCTTGGTGAGGCGCGTGACATACGAGCGCCGGATGTCATCTCCCGCCTCCGAGACGGCATAGTCCCCGGCCGCGGCGATCTTGCGGTCTTCCATCGCGATCGTGAAGGAGAGTCCCCGAGGATCATCCCCTACGACGTACACGGGCCACGACGGCATGTACCGCCCCGCGATGACGCCATACAAGTAGATGAGCGGCGTCTGCCGCTGCATCGCAAGCCGCAGACCAACGTTGTCCCGGTGCCCAGGGTCCGTGCCGCGATAGCGGTAGCGGACCAGGCCCTCGTCGCCGATCTGATCGTCGTACGGCCGGCGCTTTCCCTCGACCTCCGGCACCGTCGTGATAGTCAGCGGCACCTCCGGCAGCAGTGCTGGCTTAAAGATCCCTTGCGGCCCGATGAGCGGCACACGCTGCCCCTCAAAGATGAACCCCTGGCCCAGGACCTCGCGCGGCAGCGTCGCGCCCCGGAGCTGCGTCTGCTCCTCGAGGAAGCCGAAGGCGGCCAGGCGGACGCGGTGGTCCAGGTCGGGGTGCGGACGCATCGATACGTTCCTTGAACCTCAGGATCGGAAGATTGTCTCGTTGTGCCACCGGAGAAAGTCTGCATTGGGCCGATCTCGGAGCGAGTCAGGCAGTACAACGAGGGGTTGTCCATGGTGCTTGTAGTAGTCGCGCCCGTTCTCGTACCTCTCCTTGATGCGATGACTGATCTCGACGTGCAGGTCCGGCGTTAGTGTCATCAGGCCGCAGTCGAACAGGATGTGGAGATCCGACCGCAGCAGAAGCCCGTTATCGACACGGTTGGGCCCCTTGCCGTACGGCTTGATGTGCGAAGCCTGGAGGACAGGCAGCGTTCGCTCACCCGACACCGCGCAGCGCCTCGTGTACGCGTCTGTGACTAGAATTCGGAACGCTCCCTGGCCGAGACGGGAACGACGCAGGTACTCCTTTCCGAACAGACGCCCGGCCTCGCTGACTGCAAACTCCGTGGACGCCTGAGGCTCTGCCGGTTCGAACGCGGGGAGCCATGGCTGAACTGCCTCCCATAGCTGCTTCCCCCAACCCACCCCGCTGTCATAGGTCTTTCCAGTGACGATGTTCTTCTTGAAATCATCCGGAATCGGCAGCCAGTGCTCGCGTGGGATGAAAAACGGTTGGTTCAGGATGATGCAACCGATCTGCGGGTCAGGTTCCAGGTCGCCTCGATGGCCCTGAATGAGGCGTACGAGCTCGACTTGGCTTGCGGCACCATTCTTCTTTCCGAAGGCCTCCCATGCTAATGAGAGAGGCAACGGCTCCGCGCGGACGAAGAAGCCGCCGCCCACTACATAGTTAAGAGGACTATGGAGCTTGAAGAGAAATGGGGCGCCGATCTCTATCGTTGAGAAGCCCTTCCCGCTCGGCCGCCAGAAGTTCACCTCATCCGGCTGGAGGCGTGCTAGGAATGCGAACCACTCGTTGTCAGTGACCCCCAGCCAAAACCGCATCTATGCTCTCGTAATGAGCCGGATTCAGAATTGGGCGCCCGATGCCCCCAGCTTGTTCTTCTACCTATCTGCTATATCGTCAAGTTATACAGACCTCAACACGTCATCGAGGGAGCGCGCCACGATGTACTTCGCGGGCGACTCGCGAACCTCAAGGGCCTTGAAGTGCGCCTTGCCGCACTTGATCTTGCCGCTTTCCTTGTCGCGGAGGTCATCGGTGAAAAGGCTGCTTTTCGTTTCGACCACGAGGTAAACACGTTCGGTTCCATCCTTCTCCACCAACACGGCCCAGTCGGGGTTGTAGGGGCCGAGAGGCGTGGGGACTCGGAACCAGCCCGGGAGTTTGGCGTAAACCTTGATCGCCTCGTTCTTCTCCATCTGCTCGGCAAAAGTGCGCTCGGGGTACGACTGGTAGACGACCTGCTCGTAGACCGACTTGTTGGCGTCGATCATGGACTTGAGGTAGCCGGTTAGCTCTTCAGTCTCGAAGAGTCGCTGCGCGTAGTAATCGTCCGCGCCGATGCGCTGGTATTTGATGCCGTCCACGAGGGCCAGCCGCTGGGAACGGTTGATGATCTCGGTGGCGAGTTCGATGAACTGTTGCGGGTTGCGCTTGAAGTCTTCGAGCCGTCCGCTAGCCAGGAGAACTCGAAGGATGCTGCGTCGAGTGAGCTGCGTCTTGTCCTGAAGGTCGGTGAGGATGTCGGGCAGCACAATGTCACTTTCGTCGAGCGTCACGGGGGCGGAGGTAGCCGTTTCCGTCGCCTCCACGCCGGCTCGTCCGATAGCGAGGTCGGCCATTCGCCATTGCAGGCGGGTCTTGGCGATGGGCGGCGCGTTTGCAAGCGCCTTGATACAGGTCGCCAGTAGGGCCTCGTTGTCGAACTCTACGCGGTAGGTGGTCTTGTGCTTGATGCGGTCCCAGAGCGCCTTGAATTCTGAACTTTGCAGCACAGCCTGGCGGCTCTTCACCTGCTTCCGGTCGTCGGCGTTCTTGATTTCCAAACGCCCGGCCAGCTTCCGAAGAATCTCCCTCACCTGCGGCAGTTGGGCGCCGAACGGGTCCGGCAGGGTCAGCGTGCCGTCCTTGAGCTTTTTGCGCAGGGCGTCCTGCACCTTTCCCTGGGCATTCAGAAGCCCAGCGGTGCGCAAATTCTCCCAGAGCACCTTCGACTGGTCGAAGCCCAACGGCGCTGGCTCGCCATCGGCTCCCGTGGTACTGACCCCGGCGAATTGGTGCGTCTCCACGATGCCGAAGCGGATGCCAGTGTCCTGCTCGATTTCCTTTTGCAGGTTCTCGGCGAACTTCTCGTAACTCTCGGTCGCGATCACCGTCAGGGTGTTCACCTCGAAGCCGCGCACACGGTCACCATCTTGATTCACGCAGATCCGCAGACCGCGTCCGATGGTCTGACGGCGCTGCTGTTCGGAGGACATCTCCCGCAAAGCGCAGATTTGGAAGACGTTCGGATTGTCCCAACCTTCGCGCAGAGCGGAGTGGGAGAAGATGAACTTCAGCGGCGTCTCGAACTTCAGCAGCTTCTCCTTGTCCCGCATGATGAGGCTATAGGTGTCATTGTCGGCCTGGGTCGTGCCCTGGGTGTCTTTGAAAACCTCCACCGTCTTGTTGCCGACCTTCTTCCTGTCGATAGAGAAATAGCCGTTGTGAACGTCCTTGACGGCCGTCGTCAGGTCCACTTCCTTGAAGAGGCTCTGGTAGTCGGGGTGCTTCGCGAGGCGGCGGTATTCCTCCTCGAAGATGCGGGCATAGTCGCCCTTCACCCAATTACCGTCGGTATCGTATTGCCGGTATTTCTCCACGGCATCCAGGAAAAACAGGCTGAGCACCTTGATACCCTGCGGGGCGAGGCGCTTCTCCTTGTCCAGATGTTCTTTGATGGTACGGTAGATCATTTGGCGTTGCACGGCCAGTGCGTCCACGTCGCCGTAAACTTCGCCGGGGCGGAGGTATTGCTCACCACCCGGGTAACGCAACTCCATGAACTGCTTGTCCTTGGCATCACGGATTTCCTGCCCGATGATGTGGTCCCGGTAAATCTCCCGCTTGGTAATCTGGTCGAGCTTGTCAAGTGGGGACACGATTACGGTCTCGCGACTGACTCCGTGCGCAGTGGCCCTGTCCAGTTCAACCTTTGCCCCGACAACGCTCTTGCCCTGCGTCACTGGGGCCAGGAACTTTACATAGGCCTTGTTGTACCCGCCTTCGACCGAGGCTGCCGCCACTTCGATCTGCTTCACAAGCTTGCGCTCGTAGGCGTCCACTGCGTCGAGCTTAAACACCATGTGGTGCGCCTCTTTCGGCGTCGCCGAATAGCGCAGTCTACACAGCGGATTCATTCGTTCCATGGCTCTTTTACCTTTGCCATCGAGGCCGCCTTCGACGCTCTGCGGCTCGTCCACGATCAGGATGGGACGCGTCGCTCTGATCAGATCGATAGGCTTATCCCCGCCCGTCTTCTCGCTGGGGCGGTACATCACGTTCTTCGATTTCTCGCGGCGGGCGGCCTCATCCACCTCCTCAATCTGCGCCTGCTGTTCGTCCCCGAATTTATTGATGGCCCCGACCGTCATCACCATAATCTGGATCTGCGGGCTGGTGGCGAACGTGCGCACCTGGCCGAGCTTCGCCGAGTCGTAGATGAAGGCGACGAACGGCGCGCCACCATAGAGCCCCCTGAGGTGTTCCGTCGCCGTCTCGATCGTGTGATAGACGCCCTCTTTGATCGCCACCGAGGGCACCACGATGATGAACTTGGTGAAGCCATAGCGTTTGTTCAACTCGAAGAGGGTGCGCAGATAGACATAGGTCTTGCCCGTGCCGGTCTCCATCTCCACGGTGAAATCCCCGGACGCCAGCGACGGCGAAGGTGCAAGCCTTGGCGGAGCTGGATAGCGTGCAGGTTGTCCAGCAGCTCGTCATCAAGCAGCGTCAGCCGGTTGCCAATGCCAAGATCGTTTTCAAATAGAGCCAATTGCGGATCGGGGGAATCCCGCGTGACGGTGAACTCAGTCCGGCAGGTTTCTTGCCCATGAAAAAGGCCGCAGACTGCTTCGATGGCCTGGAGCTGGTAATCGAGGTTCGGCTCGAAATGGAGTTGCATGATTGCTCGCTTACAGGCTGAGGACGGTGTAGAGATCGTGCTGGCGGAGGATAGCAACGAGATTGGTCTTAGCTACATCGTCGGCGAATGCGCTGTCGCGGAAGACCACGGTGCTATCTCCGCCGGGGGCTTGTTCCTTGTGCCACGCGATGATGCCCATGGCCAACTGCTCCACATCCTCCCGTTTGATGGATTCGCTCAGGCAGACGAGCATCACGCCCCCGCCTATGCTGTGAACGTCGTGTCCTTTCGTCGTGCTTCCTGCAACCTTCTTCCTTTGCATCGGCACGGCGAGGTCGAGGCCGAGCTTCAGCACGAGTTCAAAAAGGATGTCCTGTTCTGTGCGATCCACTTTCAGATTCTTGGCATGCGCTTCCAGGCTGGCGGCGAGGTCATCGTGGTTCGCCTCCCACGCCTTGATATTGCTGCTATCTAGCTTGAAGACGCGGAAGCCGACGTCCCCCTTGAATAGTGCATTCTTCTCACGAATCGTCGCGCCGGTGCGGCGTAATCGTTCTTTTGTAAGCTCCGCAATGTTCCGAGGTAGTTTGAGCTTGTCGCAGAACTGGACAGCGGGACGCTGTTTCTCGTCTTCGGGATCGAGAGGTTCTGGCAACTGCACCAATACGAAGCGACGTGGAACATTGTCTTCAACCTGCTGTAGCCATACCGAGTGCGCCAGAGTGCCGCTGCCAGCAAAGAAGTCCAACACGATTCCCGGTCCTTCCAAGCCAATCTGAAGGAGATAGCGCAGCAACTCCTTCGGCTTCGGATACTGGAACGGTATTCCCAGATCCTCAAGCTCAGAACGCATCTTCTCAGTAGTCCCTAGATTGCGAAGAACGGACAGAATGTTCCTCGCGCTTTCACGATTACGTCTGTAATAAATCACCCCTTTGTCGGAAAGGTAAAACGAGACCGTGTCTCCATCATCTTCGATGGGCTGGCACTGATTCGCAATAAAGGCACGGAGTTTGTTGACGTTGGCCCAGCCGCTAAAAACACGACACGTATCGGCCAGCCGACCGTCCGCAACTCGCATACGGTCAAGCCGGATCGGATATGTAACGTCGTACTTGTCGCTCAACTCCCGCGATATATAACCGTCCCTCTTGGCGTCGCTGAAGAACTTTGATGATAAGGCGCTGACGGAAAGGTCCATCGCCTTCGTCGTACATGGAAAACCTACAGGCAGCTTCACTTCAGACGGCGGATTGGCTGGTCCATTCTTCGTGATCGAATTCTCAGCAAATCCCTTCCACAGGTTGCTTTGCTGCCGAGTATTGTGGTCCACGACGCGGCCAAGATGGACGGTATTTGCATCGCGCGCGTACAGCAGGACGTATTCATGGTTGACTTTTACATCGAACTGGTTGTCGGTGTGACCCTCGGTGTTCCATACAAAGTGCGCCACAAAGTTCTCCTCACCAAATACCTCGGCGCATACCTTCCGTAAGCTATCGACTTCGTGATCGTCGATACTGATGAATATGAGCCCGTCAGCTCCCAATAGGGTCCGCGCCAGCTTTAGACGCGGATACATCATGTTGAGCCAGTCGGTATGGAAGCGTCCGGAGGCTTCAGTGTTGGAGGAGATCGTCCGGCCACCATCGCCCGTCTGTCCAGTGAGGGCGAGGTAGTTTTTGATGTTGTCCTGGAATTTGTCCGGGTAGATGAAGTCCTTGCCGGTGTTGTAGGGCGGGTCGATGTATATCAGCTTCACCTTCCCAGCGTATGATTTTTGCAAGAGCTTGAGGACTTCGAGGTTGTCGCCCTCGATCATGAGATTTTGGGTGGTGTCCCAGTCTGCGCTGTCCGCGGGGCATGGACGCAGGGTGCCCGTGCTGGGTGTGAGCGCGAGCTGTCGGGCCCGGCGTTTCCCATGCCAGTTGAGGCCATATTTTTCCTCGGCATCGGTGACGGTCTGGTCGCCCACGAGCTGCTTGAGCACATCCAGATTCACGGCTACGCCGTCCTTGCCCTCGGTAAAGAGTTCGGGGAAAAGGGCTTTGAGCTGGCCGAGATTCCGGGCGATGATGTTGGGTGACTTCGTCTCGGGGTCGCTATTGGTCAGCTTCTTCATCGTGCCCTTGTTCTTCATAGTTTGCCGCGAGCGGTGGCTTGGGCCGCTTCCACACGCTTCAGCTCCAGGTTCAGTTCCACTTGCCGCGCCATCTGCTTCTCCTTCGCGGCGGCGGCACGCAGGCGGGCGATCTCCGCATCGAGCCGCGCGCATTC
>WNGP01011916.1_pt1 | contig 12248 bp, 8 predicted proteins | sample 5407671 | NCBI WGS metagenome assembly WNGP01 (sample SAMN13153381, study PRJNA577476) | soil metagenome | isolation source: 40 cm soil or saprolite under Garry oak tree replicate 2 | place: USA:California | collected 2016-06-15 | reverse complement strand
GATTGCAATTTCGATTGCAATTTCAAGGCTCGTTAGAAGTGTTCCCTTTTTGGCTCTGCGAACCCTGTGAGATTTTCAAACTGCCCTTGCCTCTTTAACTCCATGGAGCGGTCAGAAGCCCTACAATGTGTCTCAACGATGAATAGCGCACGCACTGACGTCAATAGAGCTCGTGAATCCATGGGAGCACTCGTTCTTGCATGCATTTACACGCAAGAAGAGCGAGGAGACGAGAGGCCTTTTAGATCATTCGAAGAAGAAGACCTGGCCCGGACGGGATCCGCTTTGACTCCAACCATTCGGCACGCACCCGAATGTTCATCGACTTAGTTTCCTGATTCACAAAAAATTCAACTCATTGAATACGAAGGATTTGGCTCCCCGGGCTAGATTCGAACTAACAACCCCTTCGGTTAACAGCCGAACCACCAACCTCATCAGCACTTGCTGGAGTTGGCCCGAATCGAAGGAAATCAGCAAGTTACGACTAAACCTGACGAATCACTTTCTCCTTCTTTGTTCACCTTTCGTTCGCATTTTGCCGCCGTTCACCACCATTCGTATTACGATTTTATGGCGGCGCGAACATGGAGCGAGCGAGTACTGAGGGTAATAAGTAGATGGAAAGACTATTTCCGCTCTTCCTCAAACTGAAAGGACGAAAATGCCTCGTTGTCGGGGCTGGCGAAATTGCCGAATCGAAAATCGCCAGCCTGCTCGATGCAGAAGCCGGTGTGCAAGTAGTGGCGCCCCGCGCGACCGCCAAGATACAGGGGTGGACGCGCAAAGGACAGATTCGCTGGCGGAAGAGGGAATTTCAAGACGCGGATTTGGCCAACTGCTTCTTGGTTGTAGCTGCCACCTCATCAAGCAAACTGCATAAGAGAATTCTCCGATTGGCAAAGCGGCTAGGAGTGCTCTGCAACGTCGTGGATGTGCCGGAATTGTGCGACTTCTACTATCCAGCAGTGGTCAGGCGCGGGTCTTTGCAAGTCGCTATTTCAACTGGAGGCGAAAGCCCAGCGCTTGCACAACGCCTGAGGAAGGAACTCGAATCACAATTTGGCCCGGAGTATGCAGATTGGGTCGCAGAACTTGGGAAGGTGCGAAAGAGAATTCTCAATGGCTCAACGCAGGCTACGGATCAAAAAAAACAGCTGCACGAATTAGCAAGTAAAGAGTCGTTCCGCAAATTCCAGAAACGCCGCAAGAAATAAACTAGCCAGTGACACTCTGAAACACCCGCGTAATCGCCACAGCGCTAGCTCCGATCCTCATCAAGAGTTTCAATCCAATGCATAACTTCTTTCACGAAGAGACACGCCCTTCCGAGTGCTAGCATTTTGGAGAAGAAGCTACAGGCCCCGGGTGTTTTTCAGAATGGCCGGGACTTCTGTCCGACCAAGCGGTGCGACAGATGAACAAGACTGGCAAAGTGTATCTGGTAGGTGCAGGACCAGGCGATCCGGCCCTGTTGACGATTGAGGCGTTGCGTCTCCTGCAAACGGCAGATGTCGTCTTTCACGATGATCTAGTCTCTCCGGAAGTCCTGGCTCTGATCCCTTCTGAAATACATGTGGAAAGCGTTGGCAAGCGGTGCGGCGACGCGAGCATTTTACAACAGCAAATCCATTCTCTGATGATCAATGCCGCAAAAGAAGGATGGAGCGTGGTGCGGCTGAAATCGGGAGACCCGCTGATTTTTGGGCGCGCCGGGGAAGAACTGGATGCGTTGCGCGAGGCTGGAATCGAGTGCGAAATTGTACCCGGAATTAGCGCGGCATTTGGAGCGGCAGCGCGAGCGGGAATCCCGCTGACCGACCGGCGGCTTGCATCCAAGGTGTTGTTTTTGAGCAACCATCAGTGTGCAGGAAAGCATTTGCTTGACCGGCAAGGCGCAGTTTCCGAAGACACGACAGCGTTGATTTACATGCCTGGAGCCGACTACCAAGAATTGGCAGCAAAACTGTGCGCCGACGGACTTAGGCCCGAGACACCATGCCTCATTGTTTCGCACGCGACAACTCGCGAGCAAAGAGTGCATGCAACGACGTTAGCGAACTTGGCTGAGGCACCGCATTACCCAGCACCTGTGTTGCTGATTGTCGGATCAGTAGCGGCAAAATATATTGGACAGGCGAGCAGCGTTGCAGGTTCTAAAGATTCGACCCCTTCACCAGCATTCCCATTTGACTTCGCGCTGGTCGAGAACCGTCTCGAACCGTGGGAAGAGTCGGCAGAGACAATTCAGTCTGCGAAGTAACCAGAAAACTTAAATGATTTGCTCAAGAATTTTGGATTACAACGAAGATTACGCCTGGTGGCGTTTCTGACTACGTTCCAACTCTTCGCTGACAATAATTTCGGCCACTTCCTTCATGGATTTGCGTTGCTGGCGGCTCTGCCTCCGCAAGCTGAGGTAAGCCTCCTCTTCGCTGAGGCCCGCTTGGCGCTGCAGGATTCCTTTGGCACGTTCAACGACTTTGCGGGTTTCGAGTTCTTCGGAAAGTTGTGAGCTTTTCTCTTCAAGACGAGCCATTTCTATTTCTGCTCCAGCAAGCAAACCTATGGTCGAAATCAAACGAATCTCCAGTTTGCTATAGGAGTGCGGTCCCCGGTTTTGAAGGTTGATGACGCCAACAAGCCTGCCTCGGCAAAGAACGGGCACGGATAAAAAGGATTCGTAGCGGTCTTCGGGTAGCTCGTTAAAGAATTGAAAGCGAGGATCCTGGAACGCATTACGCGCAACTGCGACAGGTTGGCGGTGTTGCGCGACCCAGCCTGTGATGCCCTCCCCTAGTCGCAGAGTCAGGCGATCCACCTCGTCAGGATGAGGGTTTTTTGAAGCGCGCAGAACCAGCTCGTCGTCCTCCAGCACAAAAACGAAACAGGAGTCGCACTTTGCAACGGCAGAAGCGAATTCGATGACACGATCGAGCACTTCGCGCAGCGGACTTGCCGATGCCATCCTGCTGCCCAGTTCATGTAGAAAATTAAGAGTAGGGTCCCTCTGTTTTTGGTGAAGAATTTCCTTTGAACGTTCCGCAGCTTCCTTGACCAGAAAACCCATGCGGGGATGTGACGCTTCGAGATCGGCCTGCAAGCCAAGTGAGCGCAAGCGCTCGGAAGTCGAAGGACCGATGGAGGCAACCACGAGGCGTTCCAGGCTTTTGAGCACAGAGTCTTCGAGTCTCATGTCCGCGGCAATTTGCAAAAGGTGCGTGATCTGTATGGCGGACGTGAGAAGAAGTACGTCCACTTCGCCGCTCTTGATGGACTGCGTAGCTGCCTGCAATGGCGCAATATCTTCCGGCAAAGACCACTGATAAACGGGAACAGTGGTAACGCACGCGCCGCGCTCGCGCAAGCCGGCCAGCAACTCCTTGGAAGGCACGCCATATTCCTGGACGGCGATTTGCAGTCCTTTAACGGGCTGTGATGCACCAGCATCATCGAGCACACGCAAAAGCTCGCGCCAGGTATTCGGTTCGGGTGCTACCAGCGATGGCTTGACACCCAATTCACGCAATGCAGAAACTGGCTTCGGACCCCGCGCGACCACTTGGACCCGCTTCAGCGCAGCTGAGAGTTGTTCGCGGGGATAGGTGTCTTCCACAGCGGCGACCAGGGCACGGGTCCCGGCACCCGTCAGAAAAATGACCATGTCGAATTTTCCGGCGAGCAATCCCGCGGCGAACTCGAGCGCTTCATGAGATTCGAGCGACACTTCCCGCATGGCAGGCGCGACCGTGGGCTGGCCTCCATAGGAGGCGATCAATTTCGATATTTCCTTGGCGTGACGGCTCTCCAGAGCCAGCACTCGCAAGCCATCGAAACCTGCGCCGGTCATGGAATCCTTCCTAAAGGAAACTAAAAATGAAAGTTCGTTTCGACGTATCCAAACTGCGCATTCGTACCTGCCGGATAGATACTCGCCACAACGCTCTTTCCCCAGGCATGCGCATAGTACGTGGTGACGTTAAACCCGTAACGCAATGGCACGTCCACGCTGACGTCCCAAACATTTGCCAGACTGCTGTTGCCGCCACTCGCCCGACCGGTATAGCCGAACGTTCGTGGCTGGAAAGCGCCTCCGCCGCCATACCAGAGGTCTTGCGAACTAGCTAAGCGCAACGCGTGCAGCTCGCTGCGCACCACCAAGGAATGAGGCAGACGGAATATCGAGGTTCCGTAAAAATCCTCGTTGTTCATCATATTGTAGAACGGGAAACGGGCATAGGGACGAGGCGTGGGTAACACCTGAAAGAACGTCGCATGCCGTCCATCGCTGGTATTGGAATCGCCGCTGCCATAGGAATAGCCCGCGCGAAACCAGGGATTTAGAAAGTGCACGACAGGCTGCCAGCCGAATTCTCCGACGAAAGCCCCTGCACGATGGGTCTGTACGCCCCAACTGCCGTTTTGCAGGGCTCCCCACAAGAGGAAGTCGAACTGACCACGATTTTGCGTCTTGAAAACGTGAACGTAGTCGGCGCCGTAAGTTCCGATGCGAATGTGATATTTGTCGGCAGAGCGTGCGGCGAGTGAACGGTTATCTGTCTTGAGGACAGATCCTCGTTCGTCTATGTATCCCAAGCTGAAGATGCGGAATTCCCCGGCGGATTTGTTTGTCGAAACCGGCACGGTGAAAGCTCCGTAGGAAAGATCCACATTGAGTTCACCCATGGCATCAATCTGGTAGACGCCGCGAGTGGCGCGTGCACCGAGAAACGTGATGTTATTCTTGCCAGCATTGAAAGAAAGTTGCGCGCCGTCAAAGCTGCGGCCCACCGCGGAAAATCCGAAGTCTCCGATCAAGCGCTGCGCGATGCGAGTGTTGACTAGCGCGCTAAGACTCTTGTCCGCGCGCGTGAGTTCTGCGCCATCCAGAAACGTGAAACGGCCGAGCCGCAACTTCCCACCCGCGGGAAGTTTGAACCCGACATAAGCTTGTCGCACAAATCCGTTGGCGTTGTTCTGTCCTTTGCCGTTCGCGGCAAAGTAGGTACCACCTAAACCGAGTTGGCCTGGATTTCCAGCGAGAACCGCGCCCGTTGGCAGGTCGAGGATGGCATCTTGCGCTCCCTCTAAAAACCATTCCAGGTTTTCGCTCTTTTGGCCGAGACCGATTCGCACGAGCGAGTGTTCGAACGCGTACGCGTTCTGTCCCGTTACGGGTTGAAACCAATCCCATGCTTCCGTTCGAAATCGCCAGTCCACTAAAACCGTGAGTGGTCCAAATTTGTGCGGCTGGGCGGAATGCGGCAGAGGTTGTGCACCTGATGGGGAAGCTGCAGCCTTGTTCGAATCAGTAGAAACCGCTACGCGCACCGCCTCGTCGTTCTCGTTCGGAATCGTCCATTGAAGCCCATCACCGCTCTCCATGCGGACCTGGGTTTCACGCCCCGCGAGCCCATGTTGCTGGGCAAGAGTGGGCATTACGACCACAAGCAATGAAATTCCAAGAATTGATCGATGGGAATAACTCATATTCTTTCCTTTATTCGGCAATTTCTTGAGCAGGAGTTCGAAAAACTTTCCGATAAGAAAAAATGCCGGCGCGATCGACACTGGCTTCGTGCCACTTGGTGTGCCACTGAGTTCCGACGTAGAGGAGCGCACAGGCAGAAACCAGAAACGCCGCCGCGATCAGGTAGACACCCCACGAGTATTGGCCAGTACGATCTTTGATTGCCCCGAGAAGCGACGGGAGAAGGAATCCGCCAAATCCGCCGGCTGCGCCGACCAGACCAGTAAGAATGCCAATACGCTCTGGGAAGCGCTGAGGAACAAGCTGAAATACTGCGCCATTGCCCATGCCGAGCATACCCATTGTGAGGAACAGAAGGGCCACTTCAAGGGTCAAAGGAGGCAGCGTGCCGACGGCAAAGAGGCAGATAGACAAAGCGGTGAGAAGTCCTAAGAGAAGACGATAGCCACCGATTTTATCGGCGAGGAAGCCCCCTACTGGACGCAGGAAACTTCCGGCCAAGACCACGATTGTTGTGAAGTCGCCGGCGCGAACTTTTGCGAGACCGTACTGGTCGTGAAAGAAAACGGTGAGGAAGCTGGCAAGTCCGACGAAACCGCCGAACGTGAAACAATAGAAAAAGCAGAACCAAGCGGTGTCGGTTTCGCGCAAGACAGAAGCGAAATCGCGCCACGCCGGTGACCTTCCCTGTCTGGGGCTGTCTTTTGCAAGCAGTGCGAAGAGGAGAATAATCAGCAACACCGGGAGCATGGCAAGCGCAAAAGTGTTGTGATAACCAAATTTTTGCGCAAGGCGAGGAGCGAAGAGTGTCGCGATCAAAGTGCCGGAATTGCCAGCCCCGGCAATGCCCATGACCAGCCCCTGATATTCAGGAGGATACCAACGGCCCGCGAGAGGAAGAGCAACGGCAAAACTTGCGCCGCCGATCCCAAGCAGAAGACCGAGGAAATAAAACTGACCCGGTGTATGGGCGAAACGCCACCCAAGAAAGAGCGGAACAAGTGTCAACAAAAGACCGAGCAAACCGGTTCGCCGGCCCCCAAGACGATCGCCGAGAACCCCGAGCACAGGACGAAAGAGTGAGCCGCCGAGCAGAGGAATGGCCGTGAGTAATCCCTTTTGCGTAGCCGTGAGATGGAGCTGTTCGCCAAGAAAAGGAGCCAGCGGGCCAAGCAGAACCCAGACCATGAAGCTCACGTCAAAATAGAGGAACGCGGCAATCAAGGTCGGAAAGTGGCCGGATTTCAAGAAATTTTTTGTGTTCATTTCTATGCCTTCCCTAAAACTGAATGATTACAGGGAAAGTCTTGACGCATTCCAGATTTTCCGCTTGGTTCGTGACGCTACCCGTGACCAGGTCGATTTTCCAGGCGTGCAAGGGGCAAACTACCGTGCTACCGGAGACGATTCCGTCGGCAAGCGGACCGCCGCGATGTGGGCAGCGATTTTCGACGGCAAGAAAACGGTTACCTAAATTAAAAATCGCAAGCTTACGTCCACCCACTTGGACGGATCGACCTTCACGCACGGGAATGTTTTCGATAGCCGTGAGGCTTACCCAAATTTTTGTTTCGCTCATTGGTACACCTTTTCCAAGGGTTCGATCTGCACGAATTGTGTGGAATGCCTTGGTTCGTCGCCCTCAAGCCACGCGTCGCGTGCCAGGCGTTTCGATTTGCGAAGCCGCTCGCGCAAGCCTTGTTGCACACCCAGCGGTGCGTACACGGTGTCCCGTCGCACTTTTTCGATCGTGACACGCTCCACGAAATCGTAAGTTCGTTCGAGATAGTTGGCGTTTTCGCGGTAGTACTGAAAGAAAAGTGTCGCGGCCTGGAGCGCCTCTTCCATGGATTCAACGGTGATCAGCAGGTCAGCTTTGCGAACTTTCTTCCCGGCCGCGCCTCCGACCACGACCTGCCACGTGCCGTCCTGGCCAACGAGACCGATGTCTTTCACCGTCGCTTCCGCGCAATTTCGCGGACAGCCCACCGCACCCATTTTTACTTTGTGTGGCGTGTAGAGATGCTCGAGGCGCCGCTCGAGTTCAATCCCAGCGCGCGTGGAATCCTGCACTCCGAAGCGGCAGAAGTCCGTACCGACACAGGTCTTCACCATGCGCACACCCTTTGTGTACGCCTGGCCCGACGGCATGCCGAGATCGGCCCAAATTTTTGGCAGGTCAGATTTCTGGACACCGAGGAGATCGATGCGCTGGCTTCCGGTGACCTTCACCATGGGCACGTTGTATTTTTCCGCGACGTCCGCGATGCGCCGAAGCTCTTTCGCCGAGGTCACACCGCCCCGCATGCGCGGTACGACGGAAAACGTTCCGTCTTTCTGAATGTTGGCGTGCACGCGATCGTTGATGAAGCGTGCCGAGCGGTCTTCGTCGTGATCACCGCACCACAACATGTCCATCATATAGCTCAGCGCAGGCTTGCAGACTTCGCAGCCGTGGCTGTTGCCGTAAATATCGAGAACTTCCTGCACGGAACGGAACCGCTGGCTGCGCACGATATCGCGCAACTTATCCTCGGCGAACGGAATGCACTTGCACAGAATTTTCTCCGACGCTTCCCGAAATTCCGGCACCACAGCTTTGAGTAATTGCTGGCAATGTTCTGTACAGCTGCCACAGCCGGTCGAGGCGCGAGTACATTCCTTCAACTGCGCGAGGGTGTTGACCCCTTTTTGGCGGATGGCTTCGATGAGGGTGCCCTTGGTCACGCCCATGCATCCACAGACCACTTTGTTGTCGGGCATTTCGGCAACGTCGAGCCCAGCATCTTCGGTCGGAGTGGGGAAGAGCAACTGACGACGCTGCGCCGTCAAGTCCGTTTGCGTGCGCAACCAGTCCATGTATCTGTGGCTGTCTGACGTGTCGCCCACAAGAATTGCGCCGGCGAGCTTGCCATCACGCAACGTCAGTTTTTTATAAACCCCCAACGCAGCATCTTCGTATCGCACCACATCGGTTCCTGGCGCTTTCTCTGAAAAATCGCCAGCGGAAAAAACATCCACGCCCATGATCTTGAGCTTTGCCGCGCTAACCGAGCCTTCATAACGAGGCCCTTTGTTTCCCGTGATCGTTGCGGCCAGCACCTTGCCCTGTTCGAGAAGCGGCGCCACCAGCCCATAGCAGATGCCTTTGTGCTCGACGCATTCTCCGACTGCGAAGACGTCCGGATGGGAGGTCTCCATGAAGTCGTTGACGACGACGGCGCGATTCACCTGCAGGCCAGCTTTGCGTGCTAGGTCCGCGTTCGGACGAATTCCAGCTGCGATCACAACCATTTCCGCGCCGATGCTGCTGCCGTCCTTGAACGCGACGCCTTCAACTTTTTCGTTTCCTAGGATCGCTGCAGTGTTACGCTCCAAAAGCACCTTGACGCCGAGACATTCCATCTTCGTTTTGAGATAACCACCACCGGCAAAATCGACCTGCCGTTCCATCAACGTGTCCATCAGGTGAACGACTGTCACCTCGCACCCTTGCACCTGCAAACCACGCGCAGCTTCGAGGCCCAGCAAGCCGCCGCCGATGACGACTGCTTTCACTCCCTTTGTTGCCCGATCCAGCAGCGCGCGTGTGTCGTCCAAATTGCGGAAAACGTAAACGCCTTCTTTCTTCACGCCCTCCATCGGCGGAATCAGCGGATTGCTTCCAGTGGCCAACAAAAGCTTGTCGAACGACGTAACCGAGCCGTCATCCCCCGTCACAGTCTTTGCGTTGACATCAATGCCCGAAACCCGAACTCCGAGTCGCAGTTGAATATCGTTTTGCCGATACCACTCAAGCGAATTCAAAACGATATCGTCAGCGGCCTTCTCTCCAGCAAGCACCGATGAGAGAAGGATGCGGTTGTAGTTGACGTGCGTTTCTTCGCCGAAGATGGTGATTTCAAATTTCGCAGCGTGCTTCAGGATCTGCTCCACGCAGCCGACGCCTGCCATGCCGTTTCCAACGACAACCAGCCTTTTCATCGGCATCTCTCCTGAACAGAAACATGTTTGCGCCTTAAGAACTTTCCGCCTGTTGCCGAGCTGACGCTTTGCGGCGTCTTCTCGACACGCACCGCGCACTGTTTGTAGTTGGGCTCGCGCGAAATCGGGTCGAAGGCGCTTTGCGTCACCTCGTTCACGTTGGTTTCCGCGAAGTGAAACGGCATGAACACCTGGCCCGGCGCGATAATTTCTGTTATGCGAAGTTCCACGCCGCTGGTTCTGCCTCGCTTCGAAACAATATCTACACGCATGTGCGGTTGGAGCTTTAGTGTTTCCGCGTCGCGTGGGTTCATCTCCAGCCAGGCATTCGGCGCGAGATGTTCCAGAATCGGAACCTGCGAGGTTTTGGTGCGTGTGTGCCAATGCTCGACTGTGCGGCCGGTGTTAAGAACAAATGGATAGTCTCGCGTTGGCTGCTCTGGAAAAGGTTCCCATTCGACAGGAAGCAATCGGGCTTTGCCGTCTTCCGTCTGAAATTTTCCGTCGGCGTAAAGTCTGCTAGTGGTTACCTCGGTGGTCCCTGTGGGAAATGGCCCCTGGACGCCTCCTTCGCGCTCGATGAGCGCGTAGTCCAGGCCCGAGTAATCGCAGAGACGGCCGGCGGAGATTTTCTTCCACTCTTCGAAAGCATCCTTCGGCTCGCGCCAACCGGGAAAAAGTTCTTCGCGGCAGCCCAGCTTTTCCGCGACGGCAAGGAAAATATCGAAGTCCGAGCGCGCTTCTCCCGCCGGGTGCACGGCCGCGTTCACTTTGCTCACCCGCCGCTCAGAATTTGTGTAGGTTCCTTCTTTTTCTCCCCAGATCGCGGCGGGCAAAACAAGATCGGCGAGCTCCGACGTCGGCGTCGGATAAAAACCGTCCTGCACCACAAAAAAGTCGAGCGTCTCCAGACTCTGCTGCAGCACGCCTAGATTCGGAAACGAAACCACGGGATTCGTGGCGATCACCCACAACGCACGAATCTTTTTTGCAAGTGCCGCCTCTACGATGTCCGGATAAGCCAAACCGCGCGAAGCAGGAAGACGATCCGGCGAAATTCCCCAAAGGGTTGCCAATTCTTTGCGATCTGCAGCGCTTTCGAATTTGCGATAGCCCGGCAAACTCGAAGCAAATCCCGCTTCACGCGTTCCCATCGCGTTGCACTGTCCGGTGATCGAAAACGGCGAGGCTCCCGGCCGGCCCACATTGCCGGTCACGAGCGCAAGATTGTTGATCGCGTTGACAGTCTCCGTGCCTTTCGTGCTGTGGTTCACTCCCATCGTCCAGCCGAGGAACGGCGCCTCGGAATACCCGTAGAGCATCGCGGTTTTGATCAACAATTCTTTCGATAGGCCGGTGATTTGCGAGACGTACTCGGGGGTGTACTTGCGAACGGATTCTTGGAGAACTTCGAATCCCGTTGTGTGCCGCGCAATATAGTCATGGTCCACAAGATCGTTCTCGATGAGCAAGTAGATCAGCCCGTTGACAAGCGCGATGTCTGATCTTGGCCTAAGCGGTAGATACACGTCGGCCATCATCGCGGTCTTGGTTACCCGCGGATCGGCCACAATCAGGATTTTGTTTCTGTTGGCTTCCAATCGCTGGCAAAGAATAGGATGATTGTCTGCGACATTCGCGCCCAGTAGAAGAATTACATCCGCAACTTCGAGATCTTCGTACGCTCCCGGTGGCCCATCACTCCCGAAAGATCGCTTGTAACCGGACACCGCGCTTGCCATGCACAGTGTTGTATTACCATCGTAATTTTTTGTTCCGAATCCAAGTTGCACGAGTTTCCCAAGCGCGTAAAATTCTTCCGTAACTAGCTGGCCCGTGCTCAGAACGCCGAGCGATTCCGGACCATACTTCTCCTGCACGCCTCGGAATTTTTCGACCAACGTTTCGAGCGCTTCGTCCCATCCCACGCGAACGTGCTTTCCGTTTTTCTTCAGCAACGGATACTTCGCGCGCGTTTCCGCGTCGATCGTCTGGTGCTCGGAAAGTCCCTTGGGACAAAGCATTCCGTGGTTCACCGGGTGATCGGGATTTCCCCGCACGCTGACTGCCTTGCCTTCCTTCACTCCTACCATAATTCCGCAGCCCACCGAGCAGTACCCACAAGTCGTTGCCACCCACCGCTCCGGAATTTTTTGCGCGGACGTAAATCCCATCACCGGATCGGAAGCGTAAGCATACTTTTCCGCCAGGATGTCCAGGCCGAGCTCTCTTTTGAGCGTCATGCCGCCGACTTTCCGGCGGTCAGATACGACGCGGCCATGTTTTTGGGGACGACGCTCACGAAAAAGAGATAGCGTCCGGTGATTTCGCCGCTGAACGCCAGGCCGAGCGCCGCGACCATCGCCATCGGACTTGCGGAATACAGCGGAAGGACGATGCCGCCCAGGACGAGGAGAGCGCTCCGCACCATCATCAGCGAACGCAACTTCATCGATAGCAGCCGCGCCGTTGCTTTCAACTCAAATGTGTCCGAACTCACCAGCCAGAGAAATTTCAGCGCGAGATTCAGTAACTGCGCTCCGGCTGCCGCGACGATCGTCATGGTCAGCCAGCGGCGCGCTCCGAGTCCCATATTCGCCGCGAGCAAGGGCCCCAGCAGTGCTCCCGTCAGATAAAACTCGCCCAAGGTGTGCTTGCTGTTCCACGCCGGCCGCGGCCGCACGAGGTAGATGCAGGCGCTCGCGGTTACGCCGGCGATTCCCGCAAGGGACGTCAGCAGGCCTACCACTTTGCTTCCGGGATAGTTCAGCCA
>WNGP01004033.1_pt1 | contig 12254 bp, 10 predicted proteins | sample 5407671 | NCBI WGS metagenome assembly WNGP01 (sample SAMN13153381, study PRJNA577476) | soil metagenome | isolation source: 40 cm soil or saprolite under Garry oak tree replicate 2 | place: USA:California | collected 2016-06-15 | reverse complement strand
ACGATATGTCGCATGTCGCCGTGGCGCAAGTCCGGTTCTGTCCGTCGCCCGTGTGCGCAGGTCAGCCAGGCGATGCGGAACAAGGGACTCGGCCTGAGCGCAATTCCGTCGTAACCTGTCGGTCATGAGGCGATCGGTCGTGGACTACGCGCTGGCGCGGCGGGCAACGCTCGCGTCCGTGCTGTCCGGCCGCACGACGGTCACCGACGTCTGCGATGCTCACCCCTACCTGCTGCGGGCGGCCAAGTTCCACGGGGAGCCGACCGACACCAGGTGCCCGATCTGCCGCAGGGTCAAGCTGACCCACGTCACGTACGTATACGGAGACGAGCTCGGCCGGTACGAGGGCCGGGTCAAGCAGGGCCCGGAACTCGACGAAATGGCCACTGAATACGCCGAGTTCCAGGTATACGTGGTTGAGGTCTGTCAGAGTTGCAGTTGGAACCACCTGGCGTCGTCCTACGTACTCGGCACCGGTGAGCCGTCTGCCAGGCGCGGTCGCCGCGCTCGCACGGGCGACTGACCGGTTCCGGCGGCTGGCGGGTCGCTAAGTCACGGGCGAGCCGGTCGTCTCCGCAGCTAACTGACGGCACGCTGGCACTCCTGCGCATGGACGTGCGTTGAAGCAAAGGAAGTCCGCAACTACGGATGAACACGCAGACTACCGAGCGTACTGGGACACTCGGTACGCCGGGTACGGTTGTGCCCGGCGCAGTTCCCTGCTCTGCCTGCGACTGCCTTAGCGCCGATCAAGCGAGGATCACGTGAGTAATCCAGACTTCCCCGGACCGTACTGGCAGGACAAACCCGAACCGATCGACGGGCGCGGCGCATACGGCGCTAACGGCGATGACTACGGCGACGGCCGTTACGCCGCCGGTAACGGCCGCCCCGCCGCCGGCAACGGTCGCTCCGCGGGCGGCTACGGCGGGGCAGACAACGGCCGCGGCCGCTCACGCGATGGCTATGGCCGTTCCGGCGAGGGTCGGCCGGGCGGCGCAGGCGGCCGGCGCGGCCGGCGCGGGCAGCGGGGCTACCCGGGACAGGACTACCCCGGACAGGGGTATCCGGGACAGGGACAGGGAGACCGAGTCGCCGGGGGGCGTAGCCGCCCGGGCTACGTCTCGAGCGACTACAGCGGCGGGAACAACAACGGCGGCGACGACCGGAACGGATACCCGCGGAACCGCTATGGCACGAGCGGCTACGGCGCCGGCGGCGATGCCGGGTATGGAGGCGGCGCCACCGGATACGCGGATGGTGACAACGCGTACGGTGCCGGCGGCACGCGCCGCCCGGCGTACGGTCGCGGGCGCGGCGGGTACGACGACGATGGTTACGACGACGGCCGCACCGCCTATCTCGGCGACACCGCGCTGGCCGATGACGGACTGGGCCCGCTGCCCGGCGACGACGACTGGGGACCGGACGGTCCCGGCGGTCACCGCGGCCTGCGCGGCCTGGTCGACCCCGACCGCCGGAGGCTGAGCGCACCGGGCGGCCCGCGTCAGCCAGGAAGCTGGTGGCGGCACTGGACCTGGCGGAAGGCCGCCGCGGTCACCGGGTGCATGGCGCTCGGCACCGTGCTGATCATGATCGCCGGGTTTTTCTACGTCTACAACACGGTCCAGCTTCCGCTCGCGGCACTGAGCCGGCCGTTTGTCCAGTCGACGATCGTCTACTTCTCCGACGGCAAGACCGAGGTCGGCTGCGTCTGCACCACCAACCGGACCGTGTTGTCGGCGGCCAAGCTCGGCCAGGACAAGTACCTGGAGCAGGCCTTCTTCGCCGCCGAGGACCGGCACTTCCTCACCGAGGGCGGCATCTCGCTGACCGGCACCGCCCGTGCCCTGCTCGTCGACCTCACCGGCAGCGGCTACCAGGGCGGCTCGACAATCACCGAGCAGTATGTCAAGACATACTTCGACCAGGCCGGCGGCAACCTCACGTACAAGGAGAAGATCAAGGAGGTCATCGACGCCATCAAGCTGGCGAAGGTGGAGCCCAAGCAGTGGATCCTCGCGCACTACCTCAACGCGATCTATCTAGGCAGCGGCGCCAATGGCGTCGAAGCCGCAGCGCAGACCTACTTTGGCAAGGACGCCTGGCAGCTTGACGCGCCGCAGTCCGCGATGCTCGCCGCGCTGGCGCAGGAGCCATCCGCCTTCGACCCGCAAACGCAACCCCCGGGCAAAAGCCCCTCTTCCCTGGGTTATTCGCTGCTCGACCGCTGGGTCATCGTGCTTGAGAACATGGCGCGCGATACGCTGCCCAACGGCCAGCCGGTGCTCACCCAGCAGCAGCTAAGCAAGCTTGTTCCGGACCCGCACAATCCCAGCGCGGCTCTGAAGAACTTCCCGAAGGTCGTCAAACTCAATTCGGCCACAGCGAGTTGGAGCGGCTACCGCGGCTACATCATGACTGCCGTGGAGAACGAACTGGTGCAGAGATACCACTTCCAGCGTGACCAGATTGGCAGCGCCGGGCTGCACATCGTCACGACCTTCAGCAAGCGTAAAACGGCCGCCCTCTACTGGGCCGTTCACCAGGCCAGAAAGATGATGCAGCACTACGGCCAGCCGCTGCCTTGGTACGCGCATGTCGGCGTCATTCTGGAGAATCCCAAGACCGGGGGCATCGAGGCTTCCTACGGCGGGCCGGACTTTACGGCCAAGCAGTGCCAGAGGCTGTACTGCAATCTCGACATGGCCATGCAGTCCAGGAACCAGGTCGGATCGTCATTCAAGCCCTACGTGCTGGCCGCGGCGGTCAAGCAGGGCATGAACGTGGCGACCAGCAAGCTCAACGGTTATTACCCGATCTGCGTTCCGCCCGAGACGATGCCCACGACCTTTTCCAAGCTGTGGAAGCCGGGCACGTCATGCCCGACGCAGTGGCTCCGCGTGAAGGCCGACCCGGTCGCTCCGCCCGGACCGATGTCGGTGAAGGACGCGGCCGCACTCTCGTCCAACCCGGCCTTCGAGGACCTGACGCACAGGGTCGGAACCGGTCCCATCATCAAGCTGGCCAAGCGGTTCGGCGTGGACACCTCGCATGCCTACTCGCATGCCCATCCCAACGGCCACGGCTCAGGGCTGGTGGATGACGTCGGCAAGATCGGCATCGCCCTCGGTATCGCGCCGCTTACCGTCGAAGAGCAGGCGACCACGTTCGCGACGCTGGCCGACGACGGCGTCTACCATCAACCGCACGTCATCGCGAAAATCACGCAAAACGGCAATAAGATTCCGGTGAAGGTGAAATGGCACCGGGTGCTCAGCCACGCGCAGGCCGCCGACGTGGACTGGGCGCTCTCGTTCGACACCGTTTACGGCACGGGCGTCCCCAACGCGCAGCTAAGCCCGCCGCGGCCGACGATCGCCAAGACCGGCACGACCGACGTGGCCCAGTCTGCCTTCTTCATCGGTGCGCTTCCGCGGGAGTTCTCGCTGGCGGTCGGCATGTTCACCAACAAGCAGGACAACCTGCACGGCAGCCAGACGCTGGACATCCTGCCGTCTGTCGGCGGCACCGGCGGCGGCTACGGCGGCGCGTGGCCCGCGACCATCTGGAAACTCGCGATGACCAGGCTGCTCGCCATGAGCCACAAGCCGGTCGCGGCGCTCAGCCCGCTCGACCTCAACGGCTTCCAGAAGTGGATCCAGGCGAAGCCGCTCCCGAAGCCGAAGTGCAAGCCGTCCTCCGGAGGCGGGCCCGGTCCTCCCGGTCATGGTCACGGGAAGCACGCGATCATCATCGGTCCGCCGTGCATAAGCCCCAGCCCGAGCCCCAGCCCGACGGGATTCCCGAGTCCCAGTCCGTCGATGTCGCCGAGCCCGACCCTGACCCCGAGCCCGAGCCCGAGCACGACGGCCGGGCTCCCGGCCCAGCCGGCTCAGGCACCCACCCAGAAGTCGGCCACCGGTACGCCGAGCCTGACCACCGCGGCGATGCTGCCGCAACCGCTGTCCAGCAAGCCCGGCTGGGCGGTGACCACCACGGGCCTGGCCTAGCGCGGCCGGCGATCTAGCTGGCGAGCCGGGCGCGGAGCCAGCGGACGTCGGCCGGGGCGTCGGGCGTCTCGCAGATGACCGGGGCGCCCGCGGCCTGGACGACGTCCACGAGCAGCGCGGGGTCGATCGTGCCGGACTCGAGGTTGGCATGCCGGTCCCGGCTCGAGCCGAACTCGTCGCGCGAGTTGTTGCAGTGCACCAGGTCGATGCGGCCGGTGATGGCCTTGATCCGGTCCACGATCCCGGCCAGGTCCTCCCCGGCCGAGTTGGCGTGGCAGGTGTCGAGGCAGAAGCCGACCTCGCCGCCGGCGGCGCCGCCGACCGCGTCCCAGAGCCTGGCCAGGTTGTCCAGGCTGCGCGCCATCGCGCCGTCGCCGCCCGCGGTGTTCTCGATCAGCATCGGCACCGGCCGGTCGATGCGCTCGATCGCCTTGCGCCAGCTCACGTAGCCCTCGGCCGGGTCGGTGCCGGCGGTGACATGCCCGCCGTGCACGATCAGGCCGGCCGCGCCGATCGAGGCGGCGGCCTTGAGCTGCTGCTCGAGGATCTTGCGGCTGGGAATCCTGATCCGGTTATTGGGCGAGGCGACGTTGATCACGTAGGGCGCGTGAACGTAGGCCGCCACGCGCGCCGCCTCGAAGTCCGAACGCACCTGCGCAGGCTCGCGGCCGCCGGGAAACGCGGGCGCCTTCCAGTCCTGCGGGTCGCCGAGAAAGAACTGGACGGCGTTCGCGCCGATGCTGGTCGCCAGCGCGAGCGGGTCGCCGTCATGCAGATGCGCACCGATGATAGGCATCCCACGAGCCTATCCAGCCGGGCGGGGACCGTCCTACGTGAACCCGCCGTGGCCGAACCCGAGCGCCATCCCGACGAACGACACGACAATGCCGAACACGATCACCATCCGCCCGGGCCTGGTCGCCGACATCATCTGGGCGGCCAGGCCGATCAGCATGCCGGTCACGCCCAGGATGGTCCCGGCGATGTGCTGGATGCTGAGCAGGCCGAGCACGAGGGACGCCGTGCCGGCGAGAACTGTGTAGGCGGCGGCGGCATTGAGCAGGGAGTGACGCATGCCATCGGTTTTCAAGATCAACTGGCGTGCGCGCGGGCGAGGCCTGGCTGGGGCCTGTGACACGTGCGTTCACCTCCGGGGACACAGTGACCGTCCGGGCCGGCCTGGCGCACCGCTAGCCTGGCGCACCGCTAGCCTGGCGCACCGCGCGGGCGGACTGCCCGGCTGCCTTCGTTCAGTACAGTGTCTGCCCCGATCGGCATGCTGTGAAGCGTCCGGCGCTGTCGGCCCCGCCTGGTACGCTTACTGGCCTGCGCTGGTTTGACTACGTGCGCAGTTCCTCCTGTCACGGAGAGACCGTGACCGCTGAGTCCGAAGGAGGCACGGTAGCTTATGCGCCGTTACGAGATGATGATCATCCTCGATCCCTCGCTCGAAGAGCGCACCGTCCAGCCCTCGCTCGACCAGTTCCTCACGGTCGTCACCACGGCCGGGGGCACCGTCGACAAGGTCGATGTCTGGGGCCGCCGACGGCTTGCCTATGAGATCGACAAGAAGTCAGAGGGCATCTACACCGTCGTTGACCTGATAGCCGAGCCGGACACCGTCAAGGAACTCGACCGCCAGCTCAACCTCAACGAGGCCGTGCTGCGGACCAAGATCCTGCGGCCGGACCTGCACTAAGATCGCCGGCGCGGACGCGCCAGCCCGAGACCGACAGCCCCGAGACCGACAGCCCCGACCGACCGGGAGTACCCGATGGCAGGCGACACCCAGATCACGATCATCGGCAACCTCGTCGATGACCCGCAACTCCGCTACACCCCGACCGGACAGGCCGTCGCCAGCTTCCGCGTGGCGTCCACGCCCCGGTTCCTCGACAAGAACACCAACGAGTGGAAGGACGGCGACTCGCTGTTCCTTTCCTGCAATGTCTGGCGCCAGGCCGCCGAGAACGTGGCCGAAAGCCTGCAGCGGGGTATGCGGGTCATCGTCTCCGGCCGGCTGCGGCAGCGGTCGTACGAGACCAAGGAAGGCGAGAAGCGCACCGTCTACGAGATCGAGGTCGACGAGGTAGGCCCGTCGCTGCGGAACGCCTCGGCCAAGGTCGTCAGGTCGAGCCGGGCCACGGGTGGCCAGGGCGTATCGAGTTCGCAGGGCGGGTACGGCGGCGGCGGCGGTAGCGGCGGTAGCGGCGGTAGCAGCGGAGGCGGCGGAGGAGGAGGCGGCGGTCGCGCGGCCGACGACCCGTGGTCATCGGAGCCGGCCGACAGCGGCTTCAGCGACGAGCCGCCGTTCTAGCCGGCCAGCCGGTACTCGCCGGCCGGCGGCACGACCGGCGCCGGGCCGGCAACTGAAGCTACGACAGATCTCATCTCCGCTGACAAGCCAGCGGAACCAGCTACATCCCCGCGACTAGCGGGGACCGACCATCCCCGCCGCAGGCGGGGCTCTGCTGAGGAGCACCACGATGGCCAAGCCACCGATCCGCAAGCCCAAGAAGAAGGTCTGCCTGTTCTGCCAGGAAAAGGTGGCGCGGGTGGACTACAAGGACACCGGCATGCTGCGCAAGTTCATTTCCGACCGCGGCAAGATCAGGGCGCGCCGGGTTTCTGGCAACTGCACACGGCACCAGCGCGACGTCGCGACGGCGATCAAGAACGCCCGCGAGATGGCGCTGCTCCCGTACACGAGCACGGCTCGCTGAGGCCGAGGGAGGTTAGGACACGATGAGCGGTTCGCCGATGAAGCTCATCCTCACCCAGGAGGTCTCCGGCCTGGGTGCCCCCGGCGACGTGGTTGAGGTCGCGGGCGGGTACGGAAGGAACTACCTGGTGCCACGGGGTCTGGCGATGCGCTGGAGCCGCGGCGCCGAGAAGCAGATCGAACTGATCAAGCGCGCGCGTGCCGCTCGCGAGATCCGCAGTGTCGACGACGCCAAGGCGGCGGCCGGGCGCCTCGCCGGATTGCACGTGCGGATGCAGACGAGGGCCGGCAGCGGCGGCCGGCTGTTCGGCTCGATCTCGACCGCCGACATCGCCGCCGCGGTCAAGGCCGCGGGCGGTCCGGAACTCGACCGGCGCAAGATCGAGGTCGGTAATCCGATCAAGACGGTCGGAGCGCACCAGGTTGCGGTGCGGCTGCATCCCGAGGTGAGCGCGACCCTGGAGATCGAGGTCGCCGCCGGCTGACTCGCCGCCGCCGTCTGACCGGTGCCGCCGCCGGCTTACTCCCGCAGTCGGCGGCACCGGTCACACCTCGTAGCCGGCGAGTCTCCTGGCGACCTCCGGATCCAGACTGGCAAGCTGGCCCCAGAGTTCGGCGAGCCGGATGACCACCCGGTCCGCCTCGTCTGCCTCGCTGGCCGCCTCCCGGCCCGGCCCAGCCCCAGTCGACCCGGCTCCGGGCGCCGCCGGAGCGGGCGCGCGCGGAGCGGGCGCGCGCGGAGCGGTCGCGGGCGCCGCCGCCTCGCGCGGGCTTGCCTGGTCAGGCCCGCCCGGAAGCGCGCCTCGGCGCCTGGCCCCGTAGGCGGTCCGGGCGTCGGCGGCCAGGTCGTCGATGGCCTGGCCGAACTCGGCGATACGCTGCACTGACGTCGAACACATAATCGAATGCTACGTGAGTCGGCGGTCGCCCCGCGTGGTTTCTCGCACATCGGGCCGGCCCTTCGCGGCCCGGCTCGATGACCGTCCGCGGCGGCCCGTTCCAACTCCGCGACAGCCGTGCCACTGACCACCGGACGCCGCTCGCGGCGTGTGGATAACTCCGGCGGCGCACGGCGGTATCCCGAGCGCGAGACTTTTCTTCCGCACACAGCCGGTGGAGAGAGTTGTTGCAGGTAAAAGGGCATGTCCCCAAGGATCAGCGATGACTTCCACAGCGTCACCCCCAGGTCACGCACAGGGCCAGCGGCGTGTCTGCACAGGCTGTCCACAGTCCTGTGCACAGCCCGATTGGACGCGCGCGAGCCGTTCGCAGAACACTGTCAGAACCATTAGGTAGAACGGACCTAGCGGGACCGCCCCCAGCGGCCCGGCGACCGGCAGCCCGGCGGTCCGGCCGCGCCGGCGGGCCCGCGGTCGCCGCAGGCTTGACACAGCAAAAAAATTAGGGGGTGGAGCCTGGTGAGCGTTGCGGAGCTGGCGCCGCGCGAGGACTTCGAGCGTACGCCGCCGCACGACATCGCCGCCGAGCAGTGCGTGCTCGGCGGGATGATGCTGTCCAAGGACGCGATCGCGGACGTCCTTGAGGTCATCAGGGCCGCCGACCACTACCGGCCCGCTCACCAGATCGTCCACGAGACCATTCTCGACCTGTACGGCCGGGGGGAGCCTGCGGACGCGGTCACCGTCGCGGCCGAGTTGACCAAGCGCGGCGATATCGGCAAGGTCGGCGGCGCTCCGTACCTGCACACGCTGATCGCGTCGGTCCCGACCGCGGCCAACGCCGGGTACTACGCGCGGATCGTGCGGGAGCGGGCGATCCTGCGCCGCCTGGTGGAGGTCGGGACCAGGATCGTGCAGCTCGGCTACACCGGGGACGCCGACGCCGACGAGCTCGTCGACCGCGCCCAGGCCGAGGTCTACGGCGTGACCGAGCGCCGGGTCAGCGACGACTACCTGCCGCTGTCGGAGATCATGCCCGACGCGCTGGTCGAGATCGAGGCGATCGGCAGCCGCGGCGGCGCGATGACCGGCGTGCCGACCGGCTTCGCCGACCTGGACGCGCTGACCAACGGCCTGCACCCCGGCCAGATGATCGTCATCGCGGCCAGGCCGGCCCTGGGGAAGGCGCTCGCGCTGGATACTCCGCTGGCGACCCCGAATGGCTGGACGACCATGGGCGAGGTCGCGGTCGGAGACCAGCTCCTGGGTGCCGACGGCCGCCCGGTGGCGGTGGTTGCCGCCACGGATGTCATGCACGGGCGGCCGTGCTACGAGGTGGAGTTCTCCGACGGAGAAGCCATCGTCGCCGACGGCCAGCATCAGTGGCTGACCTGGACCAGGGCGGCCCGGCGTTATGACGCGCAGCTACGGGGCGGCCGGCGGAATTACGCGAATCCCGTGCCACCCGCGATCGTGACGACCGAGCAGATCGCCGCGACGCTACGCTGCGCGACCGCCGATGCCCGGCCGAACCACGCCGTCGCGCCCTCCGCGCCGCTTCAGTTGCCCGAGGCCGACCTGCCGATCCCGCCGTACGCCCTTGGCTGCTGGCTGGGCGACGGTCACTCGGCTGGAGCCAGGATTACAGCTCCTGAGCCGGAGCTTGTGATGCACATTGAGGCCTCCGGCCTCGACGTTCTCCCGCAGGCAGGTCGGCGTCTGCACCGCCTTGCGTTCGCCGACCGCACGCATGGCACGGTGCAGGCTCGCCTGCGCGGGCTTGGTTTGCTCGGCAACAGGCACATCCCGCTTGCCTACCTGCGTGCGTCCGAGTCGCAGCGGCGCGAACTGCTGGCCGGAATCCTCGACACAGGCGGGACGGTTGGCAATACGGGTTCGGCGCAGCTCGCGGTCACCAGCCGGGAGCTTGCCCATGGCGTGCGGGAGCTAGTGCAGAGCCTGGGTTACCGATGCTCGATGGCGACCAAGCCAGTTAACGGCAGATCCCCGGACTCGTCGAGGAGCTACATCGTCAACTTCACCACCACCGATACCGTGTTCAAGCTGTCGCGTAAGCAGGCGGCCCACAAGGAGAGGCTCCGGCATAACCCGCAACGGACCGGGTGGCGCGGCATCGTGGCGGTGCGGCCGGTGCCTTCCGTGCCGGTCAGATGTGTCCAGGTCGATTCGGCTGACCAGCTTTACCTCGCGGGACGGAACATGATTCCGACCCACAACTCGACCCTGGCGCTCGACCTTGCGCGGGCGGCGTCGATCAAGCACGGGCAGGCGTCGGTGATCTTCAGTCTTGAGATGAGCCGCAACGAAATCACCATGCGACTGTTGTCCGCAGAAGCGCGGATCGCGCTCCACTCCATGCGGACCGGGCAGATGAGCGATGACGACTGGACCAGGCTGGCGCGGCGGATGAGCGAGGTCGCCCACGCGCCGCTGTTCATCGACGACTCGCCGAACATGTCGATGATGGAGATCCGGGCCAAGTGCCGCCGCCTCAAGCAGCAGCACGACCTGCGCTTGGTGATCATCGACTACCTGCAGCTCATGACCTCGCCGAAACGGGTGGAGAACCGCCAGCAGGAGGTCTCCGAGCTGTCACGGTCGCTGAAGCTGCTGGCCAAGGAGCTCAACGTCCCCGTGATCGCCGTGGCGCAGCTCAACCGCGGTCCCGAGCAGCGGCAAGATAAGCGGCCAATGCTGTCAGATCTGCGGGAAAGCGGCTGCCTGACCGCCGACACGACGTTGCTGCGCGCCGACACCGGGGCGCCGGTCACGATGCAGGATCTGCTCGACAACGGACACGGCGCCGTGAGCGTCTGGTCACTCGACGAGCAGCACCGCATGGTTGCCGCTCCCGTGACGAAGGTCTTCCCGTCCGGGGTTAAGGAGGTCTACCGCCTCAAGCTCGCGTCAGGGCGCGAGGTCAAGGCCTCAGGTAATCACCCGTTCCTCACCTTCGCCGGCTGGCGCCCGCTGGAGGAGCTGGGCGCAGGGGACAGGATCGCCATACCCCGCCGAGCACCGGCGCCCATCGGCGCGGGCCTCGGCTGGACCGACAATCGGCTCGGCCTGCTGGCTCACCTCATCGGAGATGGCTGCGTCCTGCGCGGCCAGCCAGTCCGCTACACCTCGAACGACGAGGCCAACCTCGACTTCGTCGAGAGCGCGGCAGCCGCCGAGTTCGGCATCACGCCCCGGCGAGTGGCGCAGAAGGCATGGTGGCATAGTTATCTGCCTGCGCCATACCGCTGTACGCACGGGCGCCGCAACCCGCTGCACGTCTGGTTCCGTGAACTGGGCATCGAGAACCTGCGGTCATACGAGAAGCGCATTCCCGATGCCTTGTACGCCGGCGATGACGACGAGATAGCGGTGTTCCTGCGTCACCTCTGGGCTACCGACGGGTGCATCTGGAACCCGGCGGGCAAGTCAACCCCGAAGGCCTACTACTCCTCGTCGAGCCGTGAGCTGGCTGACGGCGTTGCGCGCCTGCTGGCCAGGCTGGGAATCGTCGCGCGAATCCGGCCGGTCAGCAAGGCCGGGTCCAGGCCCTCCTACCATGTGATCATCGCCGACGGGCCCAGCCTGCGCGCGTTCTGCCGCGACGTGGGCGTGCATGGCCGCCGGGGCGAGGCGGCCCGCCAGTTGCTCGCCGCGATCGAGGACAGGGCCGCGAACACCAATGCCGACACCCTGCCCGTCGAGGTGTGGGACCTGGTCAAGGCGGAGCGGCCGCTGCGCTGCGCGGCCGCGCTGAACTCACCGGTTCTCGAGGCGGCAGCCACGAGCGACATCTTCTGGGACCGGATAGAGGACATCGAACCTCTCGGACCGCGCCCGGTCTACGACGCTACCGTCAAGGGCACCCATAACTTCATCGCCGATGGCATCTTCGCCCATAACAGCATTGAGCAGGACTCCGACGTCGTGATCTTGCTGCACCGCGAGGACGCCTACGAGCGGGAGTCGCCGCGGGCCGGCGAGGCTGACTTCATCGTGGCCAAGCACAGGAACGGGCCGACGACGACGGTCACGGTCGCGTTCCAGGGTCACTACAGCCGCTTCGTCGACATGGCCCGCATCTAGTGGCCGCGGCCGGCCGCGGGGGTCGTCCGCGGCCGGGCTGGCGGGCCCGGTCAGTGGTGTCCGGCCAGCACGGCGGCGACGAGCTCGCCCCGGCTGCGGACGCCGAACTTGTCGAATGCCGCGGTCAGGTGCTCCTGGACGGTGTTGGCCGAGATGCGCAGTTCCCTGACGATCTGGCGGGTCGAGTGACCCTTGATGACGAGCGCGACGACGCGGCCTTGCGCCGCGGTGAACCCGTACGCGCTCAGTAGCAGCGAGGTGACCTGGGACGCGGGAGCCGGCTCGATGACGATGCCGATCTGGGGGGCTGGCGGGCCGCTGAGGCGGGATGCGTGCAGGGACAGCCACCGTCCCGACCGGTCGCGCAGCCGCACCGTCGCGCCCAGCTGCGACGGGTCGGAGCCCTCTTCGAGCCTGGCCAGCCGGGCGGCCGCGGCGTAGACGGCGACGGGCAGCTCGCTCCGGCTCGGCCAGGCGGCTCGGTCGATCTCCGCGAGCCACTGCTCGGCCGCCAGG
>WNGP01005847.1_pt1 | contig 12256 bp, 12 predicted proteins | sample 5407671 | NCBI WGS metagenome assembly WNGP01 (sample SAMN13153381, study PRJNA577476) | soil metagenome | isolation source: 40 cm soil or saprolite under Garry oak tree replicate 2 | place: USA:California | collected 2016-06-15 | reverse complement strand
TCCTGGTCGTGACTTCTGCGGTCATGGGCAATCCATCCTGGATCTTGAGCTTCGCGATTTCTCCGTGGCCCAGTTCGGCGCAGTAGCGCATCAGACGCAACCACGATGGGTGCACGGCATCCGTTCGGCTCCTCGATGCTGCGCGCGGCAGTAGCTCGTCCAGGTTCGTTCTCGCCATCTCTGCCATTTCGCTCCCCTAGTTTTTCTTGTAGACGTATACCTGTCCCGCCTGCGAAGTCGTGCCTAGGTCTTGAAGATGTGCGCCAACGAGGAGGAATGGATATCCGGGCACGACGCCGACGCCATAACCGAACGAGAACTGGCTGGAGCCGACCAGCGTTGGCGGTCCGAAAACATAATTCGGCTGTTGCGAGGAAGCAAAGGGAGAGGTGAACAAGTGCAGCGCTCCAACTCCTCCCCCAATGGATGAGCAGGAATTGCCGATGCTGGCGTTGGGCGTCCCGACCGCGACGGCACCGCCCGTCAGCATGTTGCCGACATCAAAGTTGGGAGCCGCCCAACTGTAGGACAGCCCAGTCGCGGGCAACAACTCGTTTGTGTAGGTTGTACCGGCATGGACGTTGCCCGCAAAAATCAGAGTTTGCGCCGTGGTGTCGCTGCCACTGAACTTGTAGCCCGTGTTCACCACCAGGTCGGGGAAGCCGTCGAGGTTGACGTCCGCGATTCCCAGCCCTTCTCCAAACTGCGGCCCCGGGCCAGTCAGCATGAAATAGGAGGACTGCTGCACCGGTGCGGGATACACATAAACGGCGCCGCCATTCGGAGTACTAGCACCGGGGGCACCGACGACCAAGTCATTTCCCGGATTTCCGTCAATGTTCCCAACCGCGACGGCGCTGCCAAAGCCGCCTGCGCTGCTGTTTGGCCACTGGATCGTCTGCACGTTGGTCAAACCGCCCGATCCGAATTTGTAGATGAACACAGCGGGTGGAACGGGGTTCTTCTTTCCGCCCCCGGCTGCTCCAACTGCGATCTCGTCTGCACCGTCGCCGTCGAGGTCGCCGATGGCAATCGATGCTCCGAAACCAGAGTATCCGCCCGGCGGCGCCTGGATTGGATACGCCGTGTAACTCAGCGTATAGGGAGTCGGGGAACTGGCCCCGCTGACGCTGCCTACGAACAGATAGAGGTTATTCAGCATCACGAAATCGGGGACGCCATCGCCGTTCACGTCCCCGGCCACTGCTGCCGTGGAAAATGCTCCGGTCAGCAGCGCGAGCGGGTTCTGCCACGCCGCTCCCGTTACCGGATTGTTTGCCTGCGGCAATCCCGTTGCGGGGTCAAGGAGGAATATGTAAGTGGCTTCGCTCCCAGTCTGTCCTGAGGTGACGAAGGCGACGAGCGTGTCCACGATGCCGTCACGGTTCAAATCCAGAGGCCGGACGCGAATGGCATTACCCAAGCGCAGGCTCGTGATCGACGCCGCACCATTCGGCTGCACGGTATTGAGCTCCGCCACCAGCGTGAATCCGCTTGGGGTGCCGGGTGTCGAGCACCCGATCGGCGTGCCCTTTTGAGTAACCGCGAATTTATCCGTGCCCTTCCCGGTGCGACCGTCGGTATTCGTGACGAGAATGTCAAAACCGCTGATCACCGCGTTCGCAGCCACTGTTAAATTGGCCGTGAGTTGGGTAGAGCCCTTAAAAGTGGTGGAGTTTACTGTCACGCCACCAGGATTCGTCGTGCCGGTTACGAACCACTGGGCTTTGGCGCCCTTCTTGAATCCGTTTCCGGAAATAGTCACGGACAGGTTGATGCTGCCCTGGGGCGCGGCGCTGGGATTGGTCGAATCAACCTGAATTTGGGCGGTGGCGCTGACCGAACCCGCGAGTAGAAACGCACCCAGAATGGCCAGAAATACAGACGTGTAGCGCAGCATTTTCATGCACTCTCCCCAACGGAGCCTGCCCCGGCTTGCAAGCGAACTCTGACTCCTACCCCAGCCCCTCGTTCACATTACACGGACACCAGTTTCTTTTTTCCCCAACTTAATTTGTCGGTCCTACCATGACAAAGGCAGCCCAATAGTACGGATGCCGGTAGCGGATGTTACTATGTCGGACTTCTCGCTGCGCCCGCGCCAGTGCCTCGGCACCTCCCGTCTCGAACAAGTGCTGGTAAAACTTGACCATAAGAACCCGCGTAGATTCATCGTTCACGGCCCACAAGCTGGCCAGAACGTTCTGGCTGCCTGCACTAAGAAAAGCTCGCGTTATGCCTACAAACTCGTCCCCGGCGGGCGTTTCGGTGAAATAGCCTTTGCCCAGCGCCGTTTCACAGGCACTGAGCGTAACCAAGCGAGCGCGCAGCCTCATATCGACGATCTCGTGCAACTCAAGGCGCCCGTCGCTCTCCTCGTCTGGCTCGAGTTCTAGTGCGGAGAGTGACGGAGCATTCCGGTTGAGGCTCCCATGGGTTGCAAGGTGCAGGTAGTCGTAATCGCCCGCCACGCGCTTAAATAGAGTTTTCGTGGCCGCTTTCCCCACTACGACCCGAGAGCTGGGCGGGAACATCTGCCCGATACTGTGGACCTCGGCCCCCACATTCGGGAGATGCGCGTCCGAGGGAGCCATGGCCAGCAGCGCCCTGCCGCTGCCCGTCCCGCCCGGCTGTCTCACCAGAGCGGCAGCAGATGGCAGATAGGAAACCGTATAGTCATCCCCGAGAAAGCGGTCATGACTGGTGGGCAACGCCGCGAACGGCACATAGTTCAGGACGCCATCAGGGACGATCACCAACTGATGAATCTTGCCGAGATAGCCTGCGGCTTGAAGTGGATCCACTAAGAACCTGCGGAGGCCCCTCGCGGGTTGAACCCATTCGGGCCTTTGCTCCATGATTAGGTCACGAAGTAATTCGGTACGGGATGACAAGCTCTCCGAAGTGATGAGGACAGGTATGCCGATGACGGAGGTTGGTGTGATCACCAAGATGCTGACCGCCTGCTTGCCAACCACGTACTCAATCAGGGCAGTGTCACGAGGCAGCAAACGCTGAATGTCTGCGGCCGCCGCAATCGTCCATCGATGCACTCTAGAATCGGGCGCAGAGCTTCGAGAGTTGTCCAAAAGTTCTTGATAGTCTCTTTCTGCCCGCTCTAGCTCGGCGGAATATAACTCCACAGCCTGTCCACGCCTTTCCTTTTCCGGAAGCGAATACTCCTTCTGGATTGTCCGCCGAAGACTGCGAATCTGCTCGCCGAGTTCTAGAATGCGTTGTCGTGCTGCGGCGTCGCTCACCACAGAAGCATTGGGTCCGAGTTGGTCAAAATAGGCACGGGCGCGGAGCTTTTCAGAGTACAAGAATGCATCATCTGGCTTGCCGAGCTTCAAGAGGAGTTCGACCAGAGCAACATAAACTTGGTATCGGTCTTCAATATAGCCAGCGCGGTAACGCTCCTCAGCAATCTGTGACCGGGTATCCTCAATGATCTGTATAGCTTCTTTGTAGGCGCCGATCGCGTCGTCTCTTTTGCCCAGTGCCTCAAGCGTCTGCCCGCGACCATACAGGATTCGCCACCCAAGCTCTGGGTCCCGCAGTTGCTTCTGCAAAGCCCCAGCGGCTGAGTATTGGTCGAGGGCCTGCTGGAGTTCCGTTCGGGACCTTCGTACTTCTCCTAGCATATATCTGGACAGGGACATGGCAGGTAGGGTTCCAGACTGTTCCGCAATTTGGGTTGCTTCGGACGCGCTCTGCAGAGCGGGCTCGTAGTGTTTGCGGTCGAGTTCATTCATCGCGCGCTGCACCAAAGCAACCACGATGCTCCCCTCATCTCCAACTCCTCGAGCGCGTTCCAGCGCCCGTTCAAAATAGGCGTCCGCGGCGTCGTTCATCTTGTGACGGCGTTCAAGGTCACCTAAAGCCAGGAGGCTGGCGCTTTCGCCCGATCCATTCCCGATCTTCTGTGCCAATCGCAAAGCGCGTTGAAACCGTTTGTCCGCAGCGACGCCGTCCCCGAGGAGTTCATAGAGGCGGCCGGTGTCATTCAGTGCTTCTACAAGTTCCCGCTCGAGGCCGGAGCGCTCGTAAACCTGTTCCGCTCCGGCATACTCGCGAAGCGCAACGTCGTAGCGGCCCAGCCCGACCAGAGTCGTGCCCTTGCCCTTGTGCCAATCAGCTTCTTCTTTCGGTAACCCGGACTCCCGTGCAATCTGCAGGGCCTGGTCAAAGGTGGCTTGCGCTCCATCAACATCACCCATACCGGCCAAGCAGAGCGCAATATTTCCAAGGTCGTCGCTGGACGCGGGCTTAAGGCCGAGACGTTCGCTGATCTCCAATGCTTGCCGATAATAGGGCAATGCCTCCCTGAACTTTCCCAGCAGTAAATAAATTCCGCCAATATTGCCCAGCGTATCGCCCTCCCCGCGTTCAAAGCGCGATGCCCGATGTAATTCGAGGGCCCGCTGGTATTGCTCAAGGGAGTGCTTGTAGTCGCCCCGTTCATCGAACACGAGGCCAAGATTGTTGAGTGCTGCTCCTTCCAGTTCTTTGTCGCCAACATTGGAAGCGATCTCGATTGCCTGCTCCAAATGCCCGATTGCGGCACGATAATCGGCCAGCTCCCAATAAATCAGACCTAGCTGATTCTGTGTGTTTCCGATTTCGCCGCGATCGCCGAGTTCCTCTTTCATGTGCAAGGCCTGTTGGGCGAATTCCAGAGCTTTGTCCAGGTTTTCCAGTTTGCGGTGGCAATTCGCGATATAACCCAGAGCGATCGCTTCACCATGCCGATCGTTACTTGACCGGAACATCTTGATCGCTTCCTCAAATTGGGGGAGTGCTGCCTTTGGACCTTCCTGGGTATAGAGCTGCTTTCCTTTTGTGAGCAATTCCTGGGCTGGTGTTGACGGCGTGGCATTTTGTGGCAAGGCAGTGCCGCTCAGAAGGATCAGACACCAAACGCACTTGCCAATTGAGTGCATGCTTAAGTTACCGAGACGAGGCGAGCGAGAACCTTACTGCGACCGACTTTGCTTCCCGACCGTTCTCCAGATAAGCCGTGATCCAGACAAAATACGAGCCATCGGTTAACGTGACATCAGCAGGGGGCTGCTGAACCGATCCGTCGGACTGACCTTCCCAGACCAGATCGCCCTCTGAAGTGACAAGGTGGATCTCGTAGTAACGAGAATGCGGAACCGTCTTCCACTGGAACTCCAACCGCTCGCGCTCCACAATACTGCCCCGGCGCGGAGACACCACGCTCGGCAAGAGGTCAGCGGAGGGGGCTTTCCTCACGACCTCATGAGCTGGTCCACTGCGGGTTGGCGCTGGTTCCGATTTGGCGATGGCGGGACCAGGTGCAGACGGCGACCGGATAATCAGCCGTTCCGGACTGCGAAGCACAACTGCGGCAATCACCAGAAAAGCCATCCCCGCCATCGCCGCCGCTGGCCCCCAAAGCCAATGCATTCGAGCCGATTTCGGTGGGACCAGTGCAACGGCCCGTTGTATCAAGCCAGGGGGTAAAGAAGGCATCTCGGGATCTCGTTGAACCTTGGCCAGCTCGGCAACCAACGTCCGGCAGTACTCGCAATCTGCCAAGTGAGATTCGAGACGGCTCCTACTGTGGCTGTCCACTGCAGCGTCTAAGTAGGAGGCGATCCTCTCGTCGGAAGGACACTTCCACCCGCGATGAGGCAAGCCTCGATCTTCGTCGGCGGGCCGGCGTTTGGCCGCCGAATTTTCCTGAGCCATGGTCATCCTGGTGACGTCCGGCATGTTTCGCTCCTGATCTATTGCACGGACATCATCCTGAATTTTCCGCTTCCCTTACTGCATTGCCACCCGCAGCTTTTTAAGAATGGCTGCAATCTGGCGATGAACCCGCTGGGCGTCCTCGCGCCCGGTCAGATGCGCGATTTCCGCTAGGGAGAGATCGTCACCGAACCTGAGTTGCAAAATCAGGCGTTCGTCGGTCGGAAGCGAAGCCACACACTTCTCGAGCTCTGCTTGCTGTTGTCGGCCAACGATGAGAGTTTCTTGGTCCGGACGGGGATCGACCACATCAATGGTCTGCTCCCTTTGTTCTCCACCCACAACTGCAATGGTTTTGCGTAATGCCGATTGCTTGCGCGTGCTCAAAATCCAATGCTGACGCGAGCTGAGAGAACTGTGAAGTCGACCTTCGATGACTGCAAGCTCTGAAAGACTCACACCAGGGAAGGTCGATTCAAGTTGTTGGAGCGTTTCTTCTTGTGAGAACCCACGATTCAGCCGGCAGTCATAAATCTCGAGCTCCAGTTGCGAGAGATGCTGAATTGACTTAAAGGGTCGGTGGCGCCCCGACCGGCTGCGGTGCCAATCAAAGCAGAGGTTTCGCGCGACAACTCGCAGCCAAGTGATGAAGCTTGCTCTTCCTTCAAGCTTGAACTTCAGAAGCCGTCGAAAGCGATTGTGGGCCAGTTGCTCGCAAATATGGAGGTAACAATCCGCCGCCGCATCTTCGTCCGGTGTACAGGCTCGTGCGGTTTGATACAGGACGGGACTGTAAGATTCCAGGAATCCTGCCCAGGCATCGCGCGAATTCGAGGACCGAAGTGCATCCAGCAGCTCTGCAATGTCCCGATCGCACACTCTTGACTCCACCAGGGAAGGTCCCCCGCATCTGACCGGTGGAGTTTAACCCAATATCTTCGCCAAATCCATGAAAACACGATGTGTTGAGCTCTAAGCGATCGACTCTCTGTGGAGGAAGACCCAGGGTTCCCAGAATCACATTCCTCTGGCTCGCCGCTGAGCGCTCGATCGGACCCTATTTATGAGATAGCTAGTAGACTAGGAACCTCCTTCGTCCCGAGCTTTTTGATTGGATACCGTAAAGTCTACTCGGGTCGTCGCGAGGCCGACGTCGTTATGTCATCAGTAATCTGGCCTTGTAAGAAGGGGAATCTTGGTACCCTCGGAGGTGCATATCTACGGAGAACCTTTGAGGGCAGGAGGTGCGACGTACATGTCGGCAGCCATTGGTGGCAAAGCTGTTGCATCCCAAATGCACTTTTCTGTTTCTACATTCTGAACACCAATTTGACCCGCTCTTTCGGCGTCGCCTACCCAAGTCACACGGAATCGCGCTCTACTGGTCTTGTAGGTAATAGCGACAATCTCCCCGACCTTCAACGTGGCTTGAATGCCGTCTAACAAAGCGCCTTGCCGACTGATGTTGCGCGTCGGCACCAGGAGGAGGATAGGACTTCCGCTGGCATCGATCCCGGCGATTCGGACATGCAGTTTCGCCTGCATCCGAGGCTCTCGTCGTTTTCCCATTATTGCAGCTCTCCTCTCGCGACCTCCATCAACGGCAGCGGGAATTATGTCGCAATCACCAGAACGTTGTCAGGACTACTGGTGCAACGGCGATGTTATGCCAACAAACGGAGTGAGCCACTTTTACGTTTAGAGCATCGGGCTCTAATGCTTTGACCATGTCCAGCCGGTGATGCGCCAACCAGCCTGTGTCCCCTTCAGCGCTACTGTGAAAACCGAGCTAGACTCCTGAACGGGTTTCCCATGTTGCTTATAGGTGTAGGTCGCGGGAGCCACAAAATACGCGCGATCTCCGCTGACGTCGACGGTCCACGGCGTGCCCAGCGTGGCGTTCCCGTCCGTAATCCCGTTCTTCTCGTCGTACGCATCCAACGCCTTCCACCAATCCGCGCATGCCGTCGCGCCATGCCACTCGTGCGGCGGAAATTCGTCGAGAATCGACACGTGCGAGTCACAGATTGCCAGCGCCGTTTCCAGCGTATCTTTACCCAGGTTATCGAAATATCGATGCACCGCTGCCACTACGTCGGTCTTCTCAGAGGCAAAGGCCGATCTTGGGCTGATGGCGAGGGCGAATACGATGGTCAAAATCGTGGCAGCGCGCTTGAAGTCCATAGCTTCCTCCGTTCGAAATATAGTGATCGTCTTGGAGCAGGTTGCCGAGGCTACGCCGTTGAGAGGCCATGATCAACATACTCTATGATGAATGGCGAGAACAGGCCGGTCAAGCGCTCAGAACCCGTCAACGAGTACTATGGCGACAGCGAACACCAATGGGATAAGTCAGGCGGACTCCTTCCGGTTGGCAGACCCCTCGCGACGCAACCAGTTCAAGAAATTGATCTGAAACGCTTTTCGAAGAGTTGGAATCACTGCTCTTGCCTGCGAGAAGGGAGTACCGACGTAATCAGGATCACCCCTCAAAATCGCGCTACAATCGCGCCACATGGAACTCAAACGCCTAATCACGCATTTCACCTATCGCATCGCGCCCAAGCCCGAAGGCGGATTCATCGCTCACGCCACCGATCCCACAGTCCCGCCGCTCGAGGCCCCCACGCGCGAGGAACTGCAACGAAAGATCCAGGCAAACATCGCTGCCGGCGTCGCGTCGGAATTCCCGGGCCTGAAGCTCCCGCTCGAGAATCAGCAACTCAAATTCGCCTTCCATATCGAGCGCAAGCCCGGAGGCGGCGTCACCATCCATTCTGCGGATCCTAACGCACAGCCGATCGAGGGAGCCACGCATGAAGAGATCGAGAGCCACTTCGCAGAAAAGCTCCTCGCATTTGTGGGAGAACACTTCATACCCGAGCTGTCGCAGGCGCTCGCCGCGCAGGGCTCAGGGGACATCAAGGTATTAGTGGACCGAAAGACGGGCTTCACTGTAAACGCAGGCTCGCACACGTTGAGCCTTGGCATCGCGCGAGATCTCCCACCCGCCGGCTCGATTCAAACCGAGGACGCCACGATAGAAGATGCGAAATTGGGTGACACAAAAACAGCAAACGCGAGCTTCGGCAGCGTTGGCGACGCGATCGACAACTCCCCGATCACTCCCGAGACGAGTAGCAGTTGGACCATCTTCCGTTTCCTGCTGGCATTGCTCATTATCGCCGCGATGATGTATTTCCTCCTCCACCGCTGACCCATTCAGAGTTCATCGTCACCCTCAAGTAACTTCCGAGTCGACTATATGGGAGTTATCGTGTGGAGTTGTAAAGAGTCGTGAACGGCAAGCCAGGGCGGATTCTGCTCCCGTTAGCACTGGATTCAGGCAACCAAAAAATACCGAGCTAGGCCTCCGGGAAGGGTATATGCTGTGCGCACGTCGCGACTAAAACAGAAATTTCGGCTCACGAACCAAACTCGATCGCACGCCGCTCTTACAAACCATCGAGACCTAAGCTCGACTACGTCGGATTCAATTCACAGGAGGTCGGAAATGCCAGCTAGGTGTTCCGCTGGGACCCTTGTCGGGCTTTCCGCGATGAGTTTGTGGGGCTGTGGTGGCGGCAGCGGCGGCAGTTCGGCGCCCCTCACAAATCCTGTTCCCATGATAGCCGCCATCTCTCCGAACGCCGCCACGCGCGGACAGCCGGAATCTTACCGCGCGGCATTCGAAGATGAGTCTTTCCATGTGGCGCCTCCGCAACGAAGTAGTGCGTTTACCTTGAAGTGAGAATCATGTTGGAGTTGGTGAGCCCAGATTCCGCAAAGGGCGCGGAACCTGGGACACCCGTTGCTCTAGAGCTTCGACACCGTGTTGGTAAAGGCATTCGCAACCCAGATGTTCGCCCCATCGAAGGCTATCGCGTCGTGAACGCTACCGACCGCGAAGGTGCCGAGGCTGGTTCCGTCGCTGGCCCGCAGCTTGATGACACTGGAGCCGGTCGAGTTCACCACCCAGAGGTTCGCCCCGTCGAAGGCTATCGCGTCGGGCTCGCTACCGACCGCGAAGGTGCCGAGGCTAATTCCGTCGCTGGCCCGCAGCTTGATGACACTGGAGCCGGTCGAGTTCGCAACCCAGAGGTTCGCCCCGTCAAAGGCTATCTATCGCGTAGGGATTGCTTCCGACTGCGAAGGTGCCGAGGTTGGCCCCAACGCTGGCCCGCACCTTGGTGACGGTGTTGCCGAAGTACAGTTCTGACGAACTAACGTCTAGAATTTGAGCTTCAACTCGAATTCGACTGCGCGTGGTGCGCCGAGTGTGTTGACGCCTGAGCCAAGCCCCAGACGCAGAGAGTTTCCGGCCCCTTCTTCCTGAAATGACAAAGGCCTCCCGCTCCAGTGGTACCGAAAACCGAAGCACTCAGTCGCGAAAGTACCATCGAGCGCGGTTCCGAATCCATTGTGCGTTGGTACGGATTGGCTTTACCTTCGGAGTGAGGGCCTTACGAAAGTTTAGGGACGGTTTTGCGATGGGAATCGCTATTCCCGCGGCGGAAATGACTCGTCGTTTACAACTTCCTCAGCGTTCCCAAAACCTTCAAGGCAAGCAGGATTTGAGCGATCTACATTACAGCCTTATCCGCGTAGTCTCCCGAAGGTTGGAATCGAGATCGGCAATGCGCACGGCGATTTCGTCACGTCGAAATTAAGGCTATCCAACATTAAATGCGCCTTGAGCCCTTGAGCCTTGACAGGGCTAGGTGTACATTTCGGTCGGCCTGCTTAAGGCGGACCCAAGGAGGATCGTGATGGGATTTCTCGCATGGATTGTGGTTGGACTGATCGCAGGTTGGCTTGCTGGACAGGTGATGAAGGGTGGTGGCTACGGCATTCTCGTTGACATCATTCTCGGCATCCTCGGCGGCGCCTTGGGTGGCTGGGTCTTTGGGCTTTTGGGAATCTGGCCAGGCGGAGGCATGATCGGTTCCATCGTCGTGGCATTTGTTGGCGCGGTGATTTTGGTCTGGATTACCCGCTTACTGAAAAAAGCCTGATCGTTGAAGCAAGCAGCGCTTCCGCTCACAACCGGTTCAGTGAGTGTAGTGGCGATTTTTCAACGGTTAGGAGCTTTTGAGTCGCAGGAGCCAGTTCCCTCCATTGCCGCACGATAGGTTTTTATGCTGGACCTCTGATGAGACTCCCCGCTAATGATCTTGTGGCCCTGCTGGTTGCGACAAGCTTTGCCGCTGGCCTAAACGTCTATGCGACGGTTGGCACGCTGGGTTTGCTCGCGAGGTTTGGTGTGCTGCCTCTCCCCGACTCGCTCCGTTTGCTCGAAAGCGGGTGGATCATTGCAGCCAGCATCGTCCTGTTCGTCATCGAATTCCTTGCGGACAAAGTTCCAGCCTTTGACCTGATCTGGAATGCGCTCCACACGTTTGTGCGTGTTCCCATCGGAGGCAAAACAGCAGTGCGGGCAGCGGTGACTCCATCACCTGAACCCATTTCGAATATCGGATTGAGTTTCGGTTATGACGCCCTGGCCATATTCCTCACCTGGTTCGCCACCCAGCATCCTTATTCCGCTGCCGCCATTGTGATTGTGCTGCTGGCGATAATCATCATCCTGGTTCGCTGGGTGGTACGTGCCTTGAGGGCCCTGTTTCGTGGCGCTGAGCACGAGCTGGTGCTCTGATCGAATCTTGGCAACTGCACTCGCTACCAGAAACAAGCCGCGCCCAAGAAGTCGCGCATCGCCACTCTTCTCCGAACAGTGGGCTGTTCCAAGATAGCTGACGTAATCAGGGTGTTGAAAAACTCTTTCCTGCAAAATTCGCAAAAATAAAATCGCGTCAGGAAGCCCAACAAACGACTTTCTCAGTTTTCCTAAACATTTTCCATCCCCCCAATTTTGGTTATTTTGAGGCAAAGGGACTTTTTCAACACCCACAGGCGATATCACAACTAACCGGTGAAATCCATCCCCGACCTCATCGGCGTAAATCTCACCCATGTCTGGTCGTCCACCACCGGAAGTTCCCAAGTCCAGCCCGGAATCCTCACGACGGGTCTGCATCCTCAGCAACCACTCGAAACTGGCCAAGCATAGACCATTACAAAATTAGACTTGCCTGAACGGGCGATGACGCGGTAGAAGATCGAAGTTCCGGGCACCTTCCGTTGGCCGGTTTTGAAGTGATAACGATCGGCCGCTTTTGAAGCCTGGGCCCGGACGCTGGGCGAAGCGTCAAAGAAGACTGCGGAATGAATGGACGGGCGCAATTGTGCGCCCCGGATGGGGTGAAGTCAAGAGGTTCAATGCGGCGGCTGGTGTTCCCTTCGTTGCCACCCTTTCGCAGTCGCAATCCCAGTCTCCCGAGAGTGCGAGCCCGGCAAAGCCAGCCCATTTTCGACCCAATCTGCATTCTCGGCGAGCAAAGGAATCACAAAGTGGAGCGCTTCGATCTCTCTCCGCACGCGCTCAATCTCCGTCTTCTTCTGCTCCAGAACCTGGTACAGGTCCTTCATGATTGGCTCGCAAGTCTAGACTCAGCACCTTGGCACGCTGTTGATTTCT
>WNGP01004029.1_pt1 | contig 12259 bp, 10 predicted proteins | sample 5407671 | NCBI WGS metagenome assembly WNGP01 (sample SAMN13153381, study PRJNA577476) | soil metagenome | isolation source: 40 cm soil or saprolite under Garry oak tree replicate 2 | place: USA:California | collected 2016-06-15 | reverse complement strand
TTTCGCGTCAGTCGCCCTCGCTGACGACTTTAAAGCGATTGACGGGAAAGAATACAAAAACGTCACGGTAAGCCGGGTCGAACCCGACTGCATTGTGCTCATGAGCAGTTCGGGAATCTCGAGAGTCTACTTCACCGAGTTGCCAAAAGAGGTTCAGGAACGTTTTCATTACGATGCGACGCAGGCCGCCGCATACTCAGCCGAACAAGCTGCGGGTCAGGCGGCGTTCCTAACGCAGCAAGAAGAACTGCGACGGAGGCTGGCCGAAGAAAGAAACAGATATTGGACCGGACAAGAACCGCTCAAAAACCAGGGCGATAAGCTTCCGGTGCCTGCTGCGGTCGTCGCTGGTCCCGGCCAACAAGTCGAAGTGATCTCTCACGGCGCGCAGGTGGACATCTCAAAACATCTCGCACTCGGCAACGTGACCGTTGTCGATTTTTATGCGGACTGGTGCGGCCCGTGTAAATCGCTCTCGCCACACTTAGAGCAAATGGCAAGGAGTGATCCTGAGATTGCGCTGCGCAAGATTGATATCGTCAATTGGAAAACAGCGGTAGCGCAGCAATACCACGTCGGCCCCATTCCGCAGGTTAACATTTATAATCGCACAGGCCGACTTATCGGCACCGTTGTCGGTGCCGACGCCGAAGAGGTTAAGCGTTACGTAGCGCAAGCGAAAACCGGTAGCTGATGGATCGCGGCGCGATCGCGAAAAATAGGAAGTAGGAGTTAAGAATTAATGAAAACCTTCACAGCATTGGGAAGGGTTTCTTTGATCGCGTCATCTTCGCGAGTGATTGCTCTTTACCTGCAGGTAATGGCTATCGGTCCATTCGCCGATGCTAATGCCCGCCTGCAGACCATCTTCGTTTGCCGATCGGAAGTGAATCCCTCCGTATAGCCGGCTCACTGCCGCTTCCTCCGCTGCATCGAGGCAGGTTGGAAAGCTGCGGGTCACGCCGGGCAGAAAATCGGAACCGGTGGTGAAGGGCAGATCTTCCGTACCGTAAAAGAATGGGAACACAGTCGCGGCTGCGCCGCTGAACGTGCTATGCCCGGAGACGTAATCAGGGAACGGTGGTGTCACGATGAACGATGTCCAGTTCAGTAGTGGTTCGGCGAAGTTAATCGCAGTCACCGGGCGCCAGAAGTGGAAGGTGTACTTAGCATCCCAAGCGCAAATAGCGGCGTCGGCCATGGCGATGTTCAATAAGGCAAACAGCCTTGCGTTTTCTTCCAGCGTGTTGCCTTGCCCGGCGGCGATAATCTGCGCAATACTGTTCCAATGACCTGGAGGCGTCTCGGTGGCGGCGCCATCGGCCCAAAACAAGGCGATCTGGGCCTGCTCTTCTGTGCGCGTCGAGCCGACAGCTGCGCCGAGTTCCTTGACCTCGTTGTAATCCGCAGCGTACTGCTCGCTATCGAGGGAGGGTAGTCCCGGCGGCCGGAACTGGGGGCTGCTCCTCATTCCAAACGGCACGACGAATCCCCATTGCGGCAGCAAATAGGGAGCAAAGGCAGGAGGAGTGGGCACCCATACACCAGGACCGCTGCCGCCAGGTGGCGGGACTATGGCATCGGAGCCATCATTGGCGCGCGCGGCGAGGATTTGGTTTGCGACGAATTCACCCCACACGATGCCGGCGGTCTTTTGTGGCCCATTGGGGATTCCAGCGAGAATCGCGGCATGAAGCGCATCGAAGCTGGACACAGCAGCCGGGAACAAATTGACGAGCGCCTTGTGCGCTGCGGCGCTGGCAGCGGCTTCACGCGACGCACTGGCCGACGCTGAGCTTTGCACCAGATAAGGTTCATCTGTGCGGGCAATGCCGTTAACCGCGTCGTAGATTGAGACGTGAAGAATGGCAAGACTGCGGGAGGCGATCGGTGGGGGCGTGCGGCCGGCACGAATGGCATCGAGAGCGGCGGTGTTCCAGTCGGTCACGACATCGCCATTGGCCGGTGTGCCAATACTCGACGCAAGATTTATAGCGCCGATGCAGACTATGAAGATCAAACCTCTGAAAAAAGCGTTCATGAGCACTCTCCTTTCAGCGAACAGCGGCTCGCTTCTACGCTTTATCGGGTTTTTGTGTCAAGCTTGTTCAGAGCACTCTTTCCGGCAGGATAACTGAATCACTCGATTCCGCAGCTTAACGTTACAATCGCGGAGCCATCTTATTGGCGCGGTTGTCGGTGCGAATCGACAGAGGCTAAGGGTACATAGGCAAGCGAAAACCGGTGGCTGATCGATCGCATCGCGATCCTAAAAGTAGGAAGTAGGAATTAAGAATTAAAAAAACCCTTCACAGCACCGGCAAAGGCTCTTTCGACGTTGGTGGCGGGAATTCACGGTCAAGGTCAGCCAGATCTTCTTTCGTCAGCTTGATGTCGATCGACCGCGCGTTATCGCGGACGTGAGTTTCGTTGCTCGCTTTCGGGATGGCGATGACGCCTGGCTGCCGGAGCACCCACACAAGCGCGATCTGCGCCGGCGTGCCGTCGTGGCGCTTGGCAATTTTCTTGAGCGTCGCATTCTCCAGCAGGCCGCGACCGTGCCCGACCGGAGAATAAGCCATCAGGATTGGTTGATGGTTGAGAGTTGATGGTTGATTGAGGAAGGGCATGAGATCGAATTCGATTTGTCGATGTTGCTGATTATAGAGGACCTGATTAGCGACGCACGCCGTACCGTTTGGCATATCGAGCAGTTCCTGCATGTCTTCGACGTCGAAGTTTGAGACGCCCCAGCGTCGAATCTTTCCGGTAGATCGAAGTTTTTCGAAAGTTTCTACGGTTTCGGCGAGCGGTACGTCGCCACGCCAGTGCAATAAATAAAGGTCAATCACCTCGATGCGGAGACGCTTGAGACTGCGCTCACACGCTTTCGCCAGTTCGGTGCGTGACGCGTTGTGCGGATATACTTTCGTGACAATGAAAACGCGATCGCGTTGACCATCGATCGCGTCCGCCACCACTTTTTCAGCACCGCCTTCCCCGTACATTTCCGCGGTATCGATCAAGGTCATGCCGAGATCGATCCCCAGGCGCAGAGCTGCGACTTCATCCGCGAGCGAGTTCTTGTTCTCGCCCATCCGCCAGGTGCCCTGACCCAGCGCCGGAACGTCCCGCTGAGCGGGGCTATTCGATAATTGAACTGTTTTCATCTGAATTCGCTATAATGAGGAAGCCAGGAAAGCAGGAAGTCGACAGATTTCATTCTGTTCGACTACCGCCTATCCATAATCGTTCGCCTCCGCCTAGTCCCTCAGCCGATTAGCGAAGTTCGGTACGAGAGCTAAGATAGCAGTCATGCCGACAATCGCCGAGCGACGACAGACTTTTCTTGAACTGCACCGGAACGGTTGCTTTGCTATTCCGAACCCGTGGGACATTGGCTCCGCACGTTACCTGCAGCATCTTGGCTTCAAAGCGATTGCGACAACGTCGGCTGGATTCGCGTTCTCGCATGGATTGCCTGACGGCGCTGTGGAACGTGATATGATGCTCGAGCACATCCGAGAAATTGTCGAAGCGACCGACATTCCAGTGAACGCGGACTTCGAAAAGGGTTACGCCGACGATGCGGGCGAAGTAGCGGAAAGCGTGCGGCTGTGCATCGAGACGGGCGTGGCGGGGCTGTCGATCGAAGACAATAGCGGTCGCAAAGATCGACCCTTGTACGATATCGATCTTGCGGCCGAGCGCATTCGCGCGGCGCGCGAGGTAATCGGAGACAGTGGAACGTTGCTCGTTGCCCGCGCGGAGTGTTTTCTCGTCGGTGTAACCAACGTTAACGAGGTGATCCGCCGGCTCACTGCCTATGCGAATGCGGGCGCCGATTGCTTGTATGCGCCAGGCATTCGAGATCGCGACCAGATTGCCGCAGTGGTTGCAGCGGTAGCGCCGAAGCCAGTCAACTTGCTGATTGGCGGTGCGGTTGGACTAACGATGTCTGATGCCGTCGCGCTCGGCGTCCGGCGAGTGAGCGTGGGCGGTGCACTCGCGCGCGCGGCCTGGGGCGGCTTTATTCGCGCGGCAAAGCAACTCGCCGAAGACGGACGCTTTGATGGTTTCACGGATGCTGCGCCGCACGATGAACTGCAGGAATTTTTTCGCGATGATGTGAAGCGGCACAAACATTGAGGGAATTAACAAGAATAAAGTAATGTTTGTTGCAGCGGCCGAGCATTTTACACCAGGGTGTGAAAGATCACGAAGCTCATGACGACCGTTTGGACGAGAAAGAAGACGGCGTAGAATTCGTGGTAACGCTCATTGCGTGTGATTGCAGCCGTCACGAGGCCGGCGAAATAAAGGACGCCGCTGAGGGTGTATTGCGGTCCTAATTCAAGAAAATGGCGGGTGCCTTTGCAATTTCGCCATCCCTGGCACCGATGACTTGCCTGGTCGCACGCGCGCGCTGACACAGGCGCGCGAATTACAAAATGGGAAGCCGCTTCGTTAAACCTCCGACCATGAAACGAATCGTATTGCACCTTGTCGTCGTTCTGTCGTTCGTGGGAACGGTGCGCGCCGATGAGACGATTCAATCGGTGCAGCAAGCTCTTACAGATCAAGGCTTTTACTATGGCAACGTTACTGGCGAAAAGAGCGCCGAGACTACTGCCGCGATTCGCCGTTACCAAATTCGCAACGGCTTGCAAGTCAATGGCGAAATCAATTCGGAGACACTGCGCTCGCTTAACGTACGTTCGAATTCAACCTCATCGCCTCGGGGCACGTCTAACTTCGCGGTCACTCAGCCAACCCCTTCCCGCCCTAACTACAACTCGCGCCCTGCATTGGATTCATCTTCCCGTTCATATAACGAGTCTGGACGGCGGGTCGAGAACCAAGTTTTACTTGGCACGCCTTCCGGGTCGGCACCGCCCGAAATGCACATGCGCATGGTCGCAGAAGTGCAGCGTCAGCTAGGGAGCCGCGGATATTATCGAGGCGGGATTGACGGCAGATATGGGCGTGGCACTGCGTTCGCAGTGCGCGCGTTCCAATCGTACTCCGGAATTTCGCCGTCCGGTCAGATCGACCTGAGGACGCTCGAGGCGCTTGGGTTGCCTGGCGAGAGCCTGACGTACTTGCAATCGGCGCCTGGGGGATATGAAAGCAGAGTGTGGGTGCAGAAAAAATTCAAACACGGAAAGTGGAAACTGAAGTGGAAGAAGCATCATTGGGGTAACAACGGCGACGAATATGAGGATTGGGAACGAAATTGGGATTACGGGCGACATGAACGCGGTGACGGTGATGACGAATAGTCTGCGCGGCGGATTCGCTGGGTGGGAATGATGCTGGCTTAGCGCAATTAAAGAATGGCGTCGGGTCTAACCTCCGAAAGATTTCGCGAGCAGGCTATTCAATAGGCTTTGGCGTGGCGAGCAACGGCGAGTAAGATCAAAGTTAAATCGCTGAATGAAGTCTCGATATGATGTTGTGATTTTGGGAGCTGGCCACAACGGGCTCGTGGCGGCGACTTATCTCGGGCGCGCCGGGTTAAGCGTGCTGCTCCTGGAAAAGAACAATTACATCGGCGGAGCGACCACTTCGCAAAAGGTGTTTCCCGATTATGATGCGCGACTGTCTCGCTATTCGTACCTGGTCAGCCTGTTTCCGGAGAAAATCATTCGCGATCTCGGACTGAATCTTGAACTGCGCCGGCGCGCAACGGCATCATTCACGCCATACGCAAAGGATGGTCGCGATGACGGATTGCTCTTGAGCAACGTCGATGAAGAGAAGAGCCGGCAATCGATTGTCGATCTTACCGGAAGCGACACCGAGTACGGGCAGATGAAGAAATTTTACAATTTGTCTCACGTTTTTGCCGAACATATCTGGGACACGATGCTGGAACCGCTCATTGCGAAAGAAGATTTCCGGCGGCGGTTCGATCTTGGTGATGTTTCCCGCGAAGCGTGGCGCAGTTTGACCGAGGAACCGCTCGGTCTCGCGATCGAACGTTATTTGCAAAATGATCTGGTCCGCGGGCTCGTGTTTACCGACGCGAAGGTCGGCGTCTTGACACATCCACACGATTCGTCGCTGGTGCAGAACCGCTGTTTTCTTTACCATGTCATCGGCAACAAGACCGGGGAATGGAAGGTGCCGGTCGGCGGGACGGGCACAGTGGCGCGCGAGTTGGAGCAGGCCGCGCGCAACAGTGGCGCCGAAATGTTGACGAATGTCGATCTGCGGACCCTCGAGCTCAGTGGAAAGACGCCCAGCGTGGAGTTTGAGATCGATGAACAACCGCAGACGGTTGAGGCGCGATTTCTCCTGGTAAATTTTGGCCGGAACGTGCTGGCCAGGTTTGTTGGTAGATTGTATCAGCCGGATCCGACGGACGAAGGCTCCGTGTTCAAGATCAACATGCTCCTGCGCCGTTTGCCGAAATTGAAAGCGAACAAATATCCGTCGGCCGAGGCGTTCTGCGGAACATTTCATAGCGACGAAGGCTACGAACAAATGAATCTCAGTTATCATCAGGCGTGCGAGGGGCGGCTGCCGAATAAAACACCGTGCGAGGTCTATTGCCACACCCTGACCGACGACAGCATTCTCGCTCCGGAGCTGCGCGAAAAAGGTTTCCAAACGATGACGTTGTTCGGGCTCGACACGCCGTGGAGTTTGTTTGCGCGGGACAACAAGACTATGCGAAAACTCGCGGAGACCAAGTTCATCGAGAGCATGAATCAGTGGTTGGAAGAGCCACTGGAAGATTTTCTGGCCGTTGCGGGTGATGGAAGTCTCTGCATCGAAAGCAAAAGCCCGGTCGATATTGAGGACGCGCTTGGAATGTACCACGGTAACATTTTTCAGAACGCGCCGACGTTTCCATTTGCCGAGACGAAGGCGCAGATCGGTAAATGGGGAGTCGAGACCGAGTTTGAGAATGTGTTTCTCTGCGGTTCAAGTGCGCTGCGGGGCGGGGCAGTCAGCGGCATTCCCGGGCATAACGCGGCGAAGAAAGTGCTTGAAATGGTGACAAGTGGCCCGTGACGGATGACAAGTGGCAAGAAAGAATGCTCGAAGGGGAAACTCGGAACGCTGATCCTGCCGATGTCGCGTCAATCGATGCCATCGTCACGGCCGCTTACGATTCAATCTCGGGGCCGCCAGGCAAGCGTGACTGGAACCGAGAGCGCTCGCTATTCATTCCAGGCGCGCGTTTAATTCCGACGGCGGAAAAGGCCAGGGAGACAAGCCCCATCGGCGAGATCGTGCCGCACGTGCTGGACATCGACGGCTTCATCGCACGCGTCTGCGATTATGTCGAGAAGAACGGATTCTACGAAAAGGAAATTGCGCGACGCACCGAACAGTTCGGTCGGATCGCGCATGTCTGGAGCACGTACGAGTCGCGCCACAAAGCGGACGATCCCGAACCCTTCATGCGCGGGATCAACAGCATTCAGTTGTTCTACGACGAGAGTCGTTGGTGGATCGTAAGCATTTACTGGCAGCACGAGAGCCCCGCGCATCCGATCCCAGAGAAATATGTCGCAACAGGAGGTTGAGAGTTGACGAGCGCGGAGCGCTCGGGTCACCTACGGACTCCGAACGCGTTCGCTAGTTCGAGGTCCGTGCGGGGCGAGGACAAACGCGTTTACTTTCCTGGCAAATCGGTCGAGGACGGACGGAGCGGATTCGGCCGAATAGCGGAGCGCGATGTACGCATTGGAGATTTGTCGAATCCGGTCGGACTCGTTAGGCAGTAGCTTTGCGGCGCGATTTGAGAAATCGGATGGGCCTTCCCACGGGTCGCGCCGCGCGCCAAGGCGGGCGGCCTTGCGACAAAAACGTTCGTACAATGCCTTGACGCGATCTCTGCGCGAATGCGTCTGCCACCATATCCATGCGACGTAAATTGCGAGAAGAGCGACAGCGATAAGCAGTGTTTGAATAAGGAGGGAGATAGGTGCACCGTCGGCGATGCCAATTTCAGTAAGGAATGACTGCTGCGCCTCAGCATCGAAACTAAGAACGCGAGTGTCCCACGCGTAGTTAAGTGTGTCCCAGGCGAGCCGGACCGTGGTAAATATTGGCTGATGCGAGAAGTTCCTTGCGAAGGTGTTGTTTCTTGTCTGGCTTGAAGTGGCGCGGCGGTCGAGAAAAGAAGTGAGTCCGAGGTTGACGCGCTCGGGCGCGACCACGCTCGTCGGATCGACTCTTTCCCAGCCGCTCTCCGGAAGCCAGACCTCGCACCAGGCATGTGCATCCGCTTGTCGCACGATAAAGAACCGGCCGACTTCGTTGTAATCGCCGCCCAGATAGCCGACGACGACGCGTGCTGGAATTCCAGCCAATCGCATCAAGGTGGCGAAGCCGGCGGCGTAATGCTCGCAGAACCCGGCGCGGCGACGGAAAAGGAATTCGTCGAGATCGTTCCGTTTGTATTCGCCCGGTGAAAGCGAATAGCGGAAACCCTGGGTGCGAAAAAATTGTAGCGCCTTATTTACCACAGTGCGAGGGCTGGCGCTGGCAGCAGTCCAGGATCGCGCCAATTCGCGCACCGCCGGACTAATCCACGGCGGCACTTCCAGTAATATCTTGCGTTCGCGCGGTCGGAGTTCTTGCTCGGAAATTCTGGGAAAAGATCTGACTTCGTATCGACGCGGTTTTCGGATCAGGTGATCACTCAACAAGTAATTGCCGGTCACGAGAGTTGCATCGGAAGGCGGCTCAGATGGTGAATCCAGTGCGAACATCCAGCGGCCACCATGCGGCTCGATCGTAATCCATTGTCGGATCGCTTGACCCTTGCGTGCCTGCCGAAAGGCGCGAGGAATCGACGCAGGTGCACCAGGACTGCGCCATTCCAAACCTTCGCCCTGCCACATGACGGCGCCGCGCCAATACATCGCCGGTAGCGACGGGATCCTGTCGTCGGGGAATTCCGCGTGGAAAGCCACGCCCGAAGACTGCGCAAGTGATGCGACGCTACCGGGGGAAAGTCGATCCGAAAAACCGCCAGCCATCCAGCTCGGTTGCGCGATTTGAAATCGAAATCCGGTGTTTATTCGCGGAAATAAAAGAAACAGCAAGATGATGAGCGGCAATGCCTGCGCAAGGAGCTTGCATGCCGTCAGCACGGGCGGCCAGACAGCGCCGGGGGACGATCCGCGATAAAATTGGATCAACGACACCAGCAGCAGAGCAAAGGCGATCATCAGGCAAAGCGCGATCGTCAAATCCTGCGAAAGAAAGAATCCGCAGAGACAGAGCACCCAAGCGATCATGACCATGATCTGAAACTCGCGGGCGGAGTGCGCTTCCAGAATCTTGAGGGACATTAGCACGACGATGAGGGATACGCCGGGCTCGATTCCTTTCAGAGAACCGTAGCTAAAAAAGATGGCGGCGAGTGTCACGCCCGCCAGAAGAAATTTCCAGATCACAGAGCGCAACCGATATCCTTTCGGCTCCATCCAAAATTTCGCCGCGAGCGTAACGAGAAAGAGCAGTGGCACCCAGGTTGCCAGGGTGCCGAACATGGGCGGCAATGTGAAAAGCATTGCGGCCGCGAGCCACAGAAGCGGCCGCCGGGGAATGCGCCTATCTCTTTTGCGAGATGCTCTCACTTGAACAAGGCGAGTGTCCGCAAACACCGATGAAAATGCCGCTCACCAAGCGACGGCGCGATCTCGGCCGCCGGCAGACGTAAGCCGTATGGATGCCGCACGCGCTCAGCCTCGATCACCCATAGCGCGAGCTGCGAAAGCCGCTCTTCCGGGTCGCTGAACCCGATTGCAGCAAAATCGAGATAGAGCAGGCCATCCGCTTCGGGCGCGAACTGCTTCGTCATTAGGGGTTGCCCGCGCGCCACCGCCTTCCAATCGATGTGATGTTGCGACTCGCCAGGGACGTAGGCGCGCACGCCCGCGAAATCGTCGCCTTCTCCAAAGTCCGGCCGCGGCCTGTTCTGCGTCGAACGCGCACTGCCCAGCGGGAGGTTTGGATCACCGGTAGGCTTGGGGTAGACAAGATAGCGCTGCGGTACCGCGATGTGTCTCGACGCCCGGATGAACCCCAGCGGGTACACGCTGGCGAGGCACAACCTTCCGATCTCGTGTTCGCCCCGAGCCGTCGCGCAAAATCGAAGGATCACCCGCGCCGCTTTGCCGGCCGGGATGTCGTCTATCTGCTCGAGATCCCCACCAAGGTCCGGCAGCCTAAGCGCAATTCCATGCCGTGTGGCGCGGGATTCATTCGCGATCTCGAACGGCAGCGAAACCTCCTGTCCCGCAAACGTCGGTTTCACAGATTCCGCAGTCGCTTTCAAACCTCCCAGATTTAAGAGCGTGTGCGGAATCGAAATCAGGAATACGCCCGTCAGAGCAAACATGAGCACGTAGACCGCGACGTTATTCTGACTCGATGCTGCGTACCACATGGCGACGAGAACGAACAGCAGGCCGATTAGGTTCCCGGTCGGAGAAACGAGCGCAAATCCGCGGTGTGTCATGGCACCGGTACGCTGCGCAGCAAGGCGTCGGCGAGCATGCGCCCGCTTTGGCCGGGCTGCTCAATATCGTGTCCCAGCCGATGCGCCATCACCGCGACGCCGACGGCCTGAATGTCTTCGGGGAGCACCATGTTCCGCCCGTTCATCAGGGCCCATGCCTGTGCCGCATGGAAAAAAGCCAGGCCCGCGCGTGGCGACAGGCCGGTGCTATGGCGTTGTCGCGAGGCGTCGAGGAGATCCTGCAGGTAATCGAGCAGCGCGGACGAAGCATGCACCTTGCGGACGCTCTCCTGAAGTTCGAGGAGCGTTTCCCAGCCAAATACCGGCTTGATTTCCTTCAGCATCTCGCGGCGATCCATTCCCAAGAGCATCGCCCGCTCGCTGGCGCGGTCCGGCACTCCCAGCTCGATGCGCATCAGGAAACGGTCGAGTTGCGATTCGGGAAGCGGAAAGGTGCCGACTTGGTGCTGTGGATTCTGTGTCGCGATGACGAAGAACGGCTGGGGTAATTCGTGTGTCACGCCGTCAGTCGAGATGCGGTGTTCCTCCATCGCTTCGAGGAGCGCGCTCTGCGTCTTGGCCGTCGCGCGGTTTACTTCATCAATCAACACCACCTGCGAAAAGAGCGGCCCGCGATGAAACACGAAGCGCTTTTCATCCCGATCGAAAATGGAATTGCCGAGAATGTCGGCTGGAAGCAAATCGCTGGTGAATTGAATGCGCTGAAAACCGAGCGCGAGTGAGCGTGCGAGTGCCTGGGACAGAGTCGTCTTGCCGACGCCAGGGATATCTTCAATCAGAAGGTGGCCACGCGCGAGCAGGCAAGCGATCGCGAGCTGCACCGCCGCGGTCTTCCCCACGATGACTTCGCAAATCTGCTTTGTGAATGCATCAACGTGTTCCCTCACGCCGAAACGATCCGCATGATACAGGCCGTGCGCAAACATGGATGCATGGAAGAAACGGAAATGCGGTGAATTTAAAGAGTGCCGTACTGGTCGGCCTCAGCGAGGGGAATAAAGGCCAGAACGGTAATTTTTCTTCGATGGCGGCGCTACCGGCTGGGGATGCGTGTCGCGATAATGTTTGACAGCCAAACCGAGAGCGAAGGCGAGCAAGACAAAAGCAATGACGCGCTTTTCCTCTCGAGTGAGAACGAAGCGCTGCCTCAGCGCCTCAAATCGTAAACGCCAAAGTCTCTTCAATTCGCTGACTTGTCTTTGATCCGTGGCTGAACGCGAGCGGAGCGATACTTTCCCTTAATATTAAAGTCATAGAACCGCGCCTTTGATTCCGCCGAGATTAAGTCGCGATACATTGAAGACGGTACATCGAGATAACGATAAATTGCGCCATTTACGAATTCGATTTCGAGAATGTGACGGCGTTTGCTATAGCCAACTTTCGCAATGGCACTTGAATCAACGCGCCGCAGCGGAATATGGGAAATGACCTGTTCCGAATCGCTGGCTTCGGGCGGATCGGCGCAGCGGATTGCCCCGACCGCAGTCAGCATCAGCATGACAATCCAAACGCATCGCATGATCGTGAATGTTATACGTTCACGGCGAACTCACGTCGAGCGAACTTGGGCGGCATTAGCTCGGGTTGCTGTTCAGATCGCATTTGCTGGGTCCCGTGCGATGCTCGGGCGTGAAATCATTGCCGGGTAGCACCTCTGATGATGCCGGCCGCCTCGCTGCTGATCTGGTCGTGTTTTTCCTGATCGCATATGCGGTCAGCTGGCTGTTCTGGAGCTGCGCTATTCTG
>WNGP01004232.1_pt1 | contig 12265 bp, 9 predicted proteins | sample 5407671 | NCBI WGS metagenome assembly WNGP01 (sample SAMN13153381, study PRJNA577476) | soil metagenome | isolation source: 40 cm soil or saprolite under Garry oak tree replicate 2 | place: USA:California | collected 2016-06-15 | reverse complement strand
GGCGAGCGTGTCGAGGAGGGGAAACGCGAACCAGAACAGCTTGGGGAAGTTCCGGACCGCGGCTTTCCTGAGGGTCATCGGCCCGCGGAGCGATCGGACCTCGAGGCCGAGGATGAACTTCCCGAGCGTGCACCGCGCGACCGCCTCCATGGCCGTCGAGTAAGCATAGAGAAGGAATCCGCCGAGGACGCCGTAAATCCAGGACTGCCGGACCCCCGCGAGATAGAGGAACGACCAGAGGGGCGCGAAGATGATCGCGAGGTCGAGGAAGAACGCGACGACGCGTTTCGCCCAATGGATCTGGAACGTCCGGTTGTGTCCGATCAGGTCGAAACCGCTCACCATGCGTGCATCCCGCGAATCGAACGGCGTCTTGCTAGAAAAAGAATCCGTCCCCGCGAGGCGTCCGCGTTGACAAACCGAAGCCACTCAGATTTCCCCTCTCAAAACTGAGAGGAGCAAATCCTGAACACCATTGCCTATCCCGCTTCCCTCACAGACCGTTGGCGCCGATGACCGAAGCCTTATAGTCGGTCTTGACTCTGATATCTGCTCGTGGGCGCGACAAGCAAGAAAGCCCGGGACCGACAGCATGCCGGCCGCTACTCCCAGAGCGAGTTCAGCAGAGAGGGACGTGCTTTCCCATCTCTGGAAAATCCGGTCCAGTTACTGGCTGAGCCAGAATATGTCGTCAGGTTCCGCGGGAAAGATTGGGGCCTGAGTGAGCCACGGGAGGTTGCAATGACTAACCAGTATCTCACTCGCTTGCTAGAGAAACAGGTAAGCGCTTCGCCTGACCCGCTCAGTCGGAAGGCGAGCCTAAGAGCCTTGGCCGATGAACCCGTTGAGGTCGTTGTTTTGGGGTATGACGTGTTCATCCGCTTCACGGTGAAAGAACTCATAGATGGCCAACAAGACTTCTTCAATATCGAGTGAAACTCGCAAATCGCCTCAAACCCGAAAATTCCAACCTGAGTCATTTTCGACGAAACAGGCTCTTTGCACAAAGTATCGGGACGGGCTGCAATCCCTCGAAAATCAAGGAATATGCAGAACGGTTCGAGCGATCCATGTTCAGTTTGTCCAAGATGTCGATTCGGGAATTTGTCGCAAGCATCCAAACGGCCCAGAGAAACCTAGTCGCCCATCACTTTTGGGATTTGCCACTCAGATCGCCCATCATTCATCACAGGTCAGCGTCGGTTCAATCATCACGGTGGCGGCCGAACAAGGGCCCCCTCGCTGAAAGGTTTTGTGTCGGAACCCGAGCCGACGACACCTATATCTCCGGCCCTCCGCTTGGGCCGTTCGGTGGAGCCTTCGGCGGTGGTGGTTCGCATCGAAGGGGTCCTCGCGGACCTCGTGCAGCCGGCCGACTACGTCCGCTGGGAGTACCTGTCCCGCCAGCGTCTCCTGGCGACCCAGATTACGAGCTTCCGCGATCACGCCTCGCCGCGGGTCCTCGACATCGGATGCGGCAATGGCGCCCTCTCCCTGGCCCTCTCGGAGGCCGCGGGGTTCGACCTCGTCGCGATGGACATCCTCCCCCTCCGCACCTCCGTGGTCCAGGCCCGGAAACGAGGCCGCGCGAGGGCGGCCACCCTCCACGTCCTCCTCGCGAACGCGGAGAGAGGCTTGCCTTTCCGGGACGAGACGTTCGACGCGGTCGTCGCGACGGAGGTCCTCGAACACCTCGACAAGCCGGTCCGGTTGCTCGGTGAAGTCCACCGGGTCCTGCGACCTGGAGGCCGTTTCTTCATGACGACACCCAACGCCGACGCCCTCCCGTACCGACTGTTGAGGTTCCTTCCGGACTCCGTCGTGCGCAACCTGGCAGGACCGCTGACGCACGGGGCCCTCCATCCAGAGCTCCTCCACGACGCCTCGCACGCGACGACGCCGAACCATCCCGACGAGCATCGAAGGGAGGGATTCACGCTATCGGAACTCGAGTCGCTCGGGGCCATGACCGGCTTGCGGGTCATCCGGCGCTTCACATACCGCATCCCGCTCCCCGACCGACTGATGAACGCGGTCCCCCGGCGCCTCTCGCGACGGCTCGCGGTCCTCGGGACCCGACCCCTGCCGATGGGCCTCCAACTGTACGCGGAGTTCGAGAGAGCGTGACGACGGGAATGCCCGCAATCCGACTCGTTGCGTACCATGCCGGCCAGTGCGATCCGAAGAAGTGCACATCGCGCCGCCTCGAACGGCTCGGCCTCATGACGTTCGTCCCGCGGCCTCGCTCGTTGCCCCGAAGTGCCGTGCTGCTCACGCCGAACGCCGAACGCGCCCTGTCCCCCGCGGACGCGCCGCGCGCGGAGCGGCACGGCCTGGCGGTGATCGACGTCTCGTGGAAGCGGGGGACGTTCCCGAGCGTCCCGCACGCCGCCGCGCGGGCGCTCCCGTACCTCCTCGCGGCGAATCCGGTGAACTACGGCAAGCCCTTCGTCCTGTCGTCCGTCGAAGCACTGGCCGCGGCGCTCGTGATCTTCGGCCGAGAGCTGGAAGCGCGCGCCATCCTCGCAAAGTTCGCTTGGGGCGATCAGTTCCTCATCCTGAATCGTGAGCCCCTCGAAGCGTACGCGGGGGCGCGAGACAGCGCGCAGATTGTCGCTGCACAGGCCGAATTCATCTAGCCCGGATTTCGGAGGGCTCCGTCGCCGACCGAGGCTAGGCCAAAATTAGGACATGCCCGAACGACCAGCAAGGGTTCATTTCCTCGTGTTGCGGTTTGACCGCTTCGAAATGAAGGCCGAGAACCGAGCCCTCGCGGTGGCTGTGCTGACATTCGTCCTGGTTGTCGCCGGAGCCGCAGCCTACGTCCTCTCGGTCCCCACCGTGCTCGTCGTCCCCGCCGGAAGGGTTTTCTCGGAGAGCGAGGCCCAGACGTGGGCTCGCCACTTTACGGTCTCCGGGGCGGGCGCACACGTGGTTGGAGCTTGGACCGCGTTCGACGGGTACGGATGGCCCGGCCTCGTGGTGTTGAACGGGACCGTGGAGAAGCCTTGGCCGCCTCCCATTCTGTTCTGCCCCCTCGAACATTCGTGGACCCGGTTCAATGGGAGCATCGACGTGCCCGTCACCACAGGTCCCCATACGGTGTACTGGACCACGGGCTACTGTTCGGACGCCTCGAAAATCGTCGTGACCGAACCGATCCTGATCGTGTACCGCTGACGGACGAATCGACCGGGAAAGCAGACGTCACTTGAAGTCCGGCGGCAAGAGATCCGGAATTCCGTCCGTGATCTCGTAGCGATGGTTGCAGTTCTTGCAGAACAAGGACCCTTCGAGGATCTCGTCCTTCTCGGCCTTCACGGTCAGCTCGAGGTCGCCCTTGCAGACCGGGCAGCACAGGATCTCCATGAGGTCCCGCTTCATCGCGCGGGGGGAGTGCGGGCCCGGGCTTAAGCCCATCGCGGTCTGCGCCGTTCGAGCGCTGCGCCAAAAGCCTCTTGCGATGCCCTCGCTTGTGGAGGCCTTCGCGCCCTCCGCGGATTCCCGAGAACGGATATATAGGGGCTCCCTCATGGGCGCAATCTCCCGGAGGTTTGCCGCGTCTTGCAGGAAGAGAAAGGCTGGCTCCATGCCCATTGGCGGACGGGCCTCATCCTCGTGCTGATCTTCGGCGTGGCCCTCTTCGTCCGTGTGTATTTCGTCTACGGCCTCTCGTTGGCGACCGCGGCGCCCTCACAGTGTGACGCGAACTACGTTCCGACATACTCCGGCGGGTCCGACTCGTACTACTGGGACCGCGCCTTATGTTATTCCTTCCAGACCGGCAAGGACCTCGGGACCGACCGGATGCTGAACTACCCGGTGAGCTTCCCGAATCCGAGGCCCCCCCTCTTCCCGTGGTTCTCCCTACTCGTCGGCCGAGTCCTTGCCCCGCTCTTCAACAATGCCTGGGACGCCGTCTACTTCGTGTTCCTCCTCTCGTCGGGCTTGTTCGGGGCGCTCATCGTGTTCCCGACGTATGCCATGGGCAAGGAGGCGTTCGGCCGGAAGGCCGGGTTGATCGGCGCGCTCCTGATCGCGATCAGCGTCGGCAATCTTCAGAGGAGCAACTCGACGGACGCGGACCATGACGCGTTCACCCTCTTCTTCGTCGTATCGACGTTCTACTTCTTCCTCCGCGCTCTCAAGACGATGAAGGGCCGGCGCTGGGTCGAGAACTGGTTCCAGCGGGAGTCGATTTCCGCCGGGTTCGGCGGGTTCTTCCGAGAGAACCGGACGAGCGTCCTCTACGCCTTGCTGGCGGGCCTCTGCGTCACCGTGATCGCGCTGGCATGGCAAGGCTGGGCGTATGTCAGCGTGATCCTGCTCGTCTGGTTCGCCGCGGAGATGTTCGTCGATCGCTTCCGCAACGAAGACCCGATGGGCGCGTGGATCCTGTTCACGATCGCCCTCGCGACGCCGATCCTCCTCGCGTTCCAGTGGTACTACGTGCGGAACAACATACGCGTCTGGTTCGACGTCCCGGCGTACCTCTTCCTCGCGTCGATCGTCGTCGGCTTCGCCTTCACCGTCACGCGCGACTACCCGTGGACCCTCGTGATCCCGAGCACGCTCATCGCCGGCGCCGTCGGCCTGGCGGTCGGCGTCGCCGTGAACCCGACCCTCGCGAGCGCCTTCGTCACCGGCGCGGGCTACTTCATCCAATCCAAGCTCGTCACGACAATCGCAGAGGACCAGGCGCCCGGGATGTCCCAGCTGATCCTGAGCTTCGGCCTCTTCACGTTCGGCATGAGCCTCCTCGCGATCGCGTACATGCTGTGGCAGATCCCGCGGCGGCGCGAGCCCGCGTACCGGATCGCAGTGATCTGGACGTTCGTCGCCGTCTTCATGGCGATCACCGCGGCGCGGTTCATCTTCAACGCTTCCCCCGCGTTCGCGATCGCCGCCGGGTATGCGATCGACCTGGTCCTCGTCCGGGCGGACTTCGCGGGCATGCGGCGCACGTACCGCTCGCTCGCGGAGGGCAACTGGCGCAACGCCGTTCGGAAGTCCCTGAAGGTGCGGCACGTCCTCGCCGCCCTCGGCGTGGTCTTTCTCGTCCTCGTGCCGAACGTCTGGTTCGGGCTCGACGCGGCGATTCCGTTCGAGCTGAAGGCGCAGTACGACCGACAGGTCGCCTCGACCCTGCCGTCGTTCCTCCGCGCCCCGAGCTACAACCCGAGCAGCAACAGCCCATTCTACTTCGGGGCGTTCGGGTACGCACTGCCGAAGCCGACCGACTACTATCCCGCCGCCTGGACGTGGTTCCGCACGCAGGACGCGGACGAACCGCCGGAGCTACGGCCCGCGTACCTCTCGTGGTGGGACTACGGCTTCGAGGCGGTCGACCGGGGCGCCCATCCGACCGTCGCGGACAACTTCCAGAACGGCTACGCGCTCGCCGGCCAGTTCATCACCGCGCAGAACGAGACGCAAGGCATCGCGCTGCTCGCGGTCCGCCTCATCGAGGGCGACTTCCGGGCGCACAGCCTCACGATCGGACCGGAGGTCCGGGACATCCTGACGGCGTACGGCATCTCGGCGGACACCTTCGCCGCGGTCCTCGGCCATCCGAACGTCTACGTGGCCGTCGTACTCGCGGACCCGGTGACGTACGGCGTCTGGGACTCGAACATGCATCCGCTCAACGCGCAATACATCCTGCTGTCGCACCTCCTCACCGCCCGCTTCGGCGAGGAGCGGATGGTCGACCTGTACCACGCCCTCCGGGACGCGACGGGCACGGACATCGGCTACTTCGCGGTCGACTCGCGCTTGTTCCCGATCAACGCGCAGAACACGGGCATCTTCTACGCGCCCGTGAAGCTCTCGGATCACCGGGTCATCCAGCTGGCGGACGGCCGCGTCCTCGCGCCCGACTTCTTCCAGATCTTCGTGAACACGACCCGGGCGACGAACATCCAGATCCAGTTCCTGCAGCCCGGGGACCAGGTTCGGTCCTCGCGGATCGCGTACCAGCCGGCCTTCTACAATTCGATGTTCTACCGCGCGTACGTCGGGTACTCTCCGACGGAGCTCGGCTTCCCGAACAACCCCGCCATCCCGGGACTCGATCCGGGGATGCAGTCGTTCCCACCGGTGCCCGCGTGGAACCTGACCCACTGGCGGGTCGTCTATCGTACGTCGTACTACAACCCGTACCTGGACGTGTCGAACCACACGGACGCGTGGCAGGCGATGAACTACCTCGACGCGCAGAAGAAGCAGGCGGACATCCAGGCGGGGAAGATCAAGGGGACCGCCGACCTTAGCACAATCAGCAGCATCGCGAGCGGCGTCGTCTTCTTGCGGTACTACGACGGCGCTTGGGTCAACGGGACCGTGTCGGCGGACTCCGTGCCCCTCGCGGGCGTGAACATTACCGTGACGGACGAACTCGGCACGCCGCACTACCGGACCGCGACGGATGCGAGCGGGCACTACAGCGTCCTCGTGCCCTTCGGCAACATCACGATCACGGCGTCCGTCGGGAGACCGTCGACGAACATGGTCGGGACTCGCACCCTCGCGACGGCCACCCTCGCGGTGTCCGAGGACCAGGCGATGCGCGTGCCCGCCGACTCCGACGGCGACGGCGTCCCGGACTGGATCATGACCCGGGACCTGCACGTCCCCGCGCACTCGGAGAGCGGCACGCTCTACTTCGACCTGGACCGGAACAGCGCCTTCCAAGGGGGCGACGTGGTCCTCCCGGGCGCCGTCCTCACGTTCACGGACAAGGAGTTCCCGTATCAGCGGACCGTCACGAGCCGGCCGGACGGCTCCTTCACGGTCTCGACCTTGCCGCCCGGGACGTACGCCCTCACCGTGCAGGCGAACGGACGGACGGTCCGTGCCGCCGACGGCACGATCGGGACGGCGGACGTGACGGCGAACGTCGCGGTTCCTTATGCGGGCATAAAGGGCCTCGCGACCTCAAGCCTCGGCGGATCGGTCGCGGGCGCGACGATCGACGCGGTCGATGAGACGAACGGGACGACGTTGCGCTTCACGGCGGGCAGCGACGGATCGTACGCGCTGCGACCCTTGATGGCGGGGAACTACACCCTCACGGCAGCGTCCGGCAATCTCGCATCGAATCCCACCCTCGTGCGCGCGGCGAACGTCGACGTCTGGCTCAACCTGACGCTCCGGCCATCGGGCACCGTGGCGGGCACGACGACCGTCTTCGGGACGGCCCGGCCGTTCGCCAGCCTCGAATTCCAGTCCGCGATGGATCCGTCGATGGTCCGCACGGTCACGTCGGACGCGTCCGCCCGATACGCGATCCGCCTTCCGGCGGGAGAGTGGTTCGTCAGCGGACGCTCGTACGACGGCACGACGCTCTACGCGACGTTGGGGCGAGTCCTCGTTGCCGCAGGTGCCACGAGCTCCCTCGACATCATGTTCGTCCAAGGCGTCCGGGTCACGGGCACCGTCTTCGATCCGAATCCGGCGGTCCGGAATCCGCAAGCCGCCGTGGCCTTCGCGAACGGCGCAGGCCAGCGGTGGCTCACCACGAGCGGGACCGGTGGCTACCTCGCGCTCCTGCCCGTAGGCACGTACGACCTCCAGGCGTTCAACGCCGTCGCGGCCTCGTTCGGGTCCATCGCCCTGCTTACGAGCCAGACGGTCGACATCCGGCTGGTCAACGCCTCGGAGGCGGTCGGGGGTTCCGTGTACCGCGACATCGACGGAAACGGGGCGCTCAATCCGGGCGAGGCGATCGCCGGCGCGCGCATCGCCCTGACGGACGACACGGGGGCGCACGTCTCGCTGACGACGAACGCGACGGGCGGGTTCTCCGTCCCCCTCTTCGGGAACCACACCTACGCAGGCTCCGTGTCCGCCGCAGGGTTCGAGACCCGCGCGATCCCGGCGTCGTCGCCGGCGAGCCTCCGAACGCTCTTGCCGATCGCCCTCGTCCCGACTCCGGTCGCCGTCCAAGGGAGCGTGGTCCTGAACGGCGCCCCGCTCCTGAACCGACCCGTCACGGTCCGCGCGGTCGCGATCGGCGAAGGCGCGGTCACGCAGACGACCCTCACGGACTCGAACGGCGGCTACGGCTTCCGCCTCGTCCCGGGGACGTACGATCTCCTCGTCGACGAGAACGTCTCGACGACTCGGGACTGGCGTTACCAGAACGCGGGATCGGACGGCATCGAGGTGTCCGTCGCCCAGGCGTCCCTCGGCTACGACATCGCGATCGTCACCCGCACCCGAGTGACGGGGAGCGTCACCTTGTCCGGGGTCCCGCAGTCCGCATCGCTGTCCTTCGACGGCCCGGAGCACCGCACCGCGGAAGCGACGACGGCCGGGTTCGAGGTCTACCTCGTGCCCGGATCCTACGCCGTCTCCGGGAGCAAACAGATCGTCCCGGACCGGTACTCGTTCATCTCGACCGCCACGGTGCCTGCGGCGAACCTCACGTACGCGCTCGTGAAGGCGACTCGCGTGGCCGGACACGCGCTGTTCAACGGCGCGGGCGTCGTCGGGCCCATGCCCGTCTCGTTCGCGCGCGCGGAAGGCGGCCGGGTGAACGTCTCGACGGATTCGTCCGGCGCATTCGCCGCGTACCTCGTCCCGGGCAACTACACCGTCACGTTGACGGGGACCAACACGGCGACGGAGTCGGGCGCGCCGCGCTTCTACACGTACGCCTTCACGGGCGGCCTCACGGTGGCACCGGGGGCGGCCGATATCGCGTTCAACCTGTCCGTCTCGAGAGACCTTGACAACACGACGGTCTCCGGAATCGTGAGCTTCGGCGGGTTCGGCGTCGACACGACCGTGACGTTCACCGCTCGGGGAGGCGGCGCGGTCGCCGCGACAACGTCGTCCGCGTCGAACGGCTCGTACTCGGTGGGCCTCGCGCCGGGCACGTACGACGTGTACGCAGCGCGCTCCCTCGGAAGCGCCGTCTCGTTGCTCCGGATCACCGTTCCGCACGCGGCCCAGGACACCCGGAACATTCCCCTGACGAGCGGGTTCATCCTCTCCGGCGTCACGACGAACGCGCAGGGCGCGCGGACGTCCGCCTCGATCGCGATCCAGTCCGCCGCCGTCCTCGACCTGACGTCGGACGGGAGCGGGTCGTACTCGACCGTCCTGCCGGCGGGCGTCTACGCCGTCTCGGCGACGAAGACGGGCACGGAGAACGGGATCTCCGTGACGTACCAGACGGCGACCTCGGTCGCGCTGCAGTCGGACACGGTCGCGAACCTCGCCCTCGAGAAGGTCGTCTCGCGCTCCGTGGTCCTGTCGTGGGACGGGTCCCAGCGGCAGACGATCTCCGCCGGCTCGTCGGTCACCTACACGATCGTCGTGCGCAACACGGGCAACGTCGCCGACACCTGGTCGCTCTCGGGCCGTCCGGCCGACTGGGAGGTCTCCTTCGTCCCGTCCACGGTCTCGCTGAACTTCGGGACCTCCGGCACGAGCGCGGCGGTGGTCGTCACGCTCACGAGCCCCGCGGACGCCCTCGTGGACCACGGCACGATCACCCTCGTCGCAACGTCGACGACGGACGGCACGACCCAGGGCAGCGTCGACCTCCAAGTCGACATCGTCCGAACCCGGGGCCTCTCCCTGTCCCTCGACCCCACCTCGGGCGTGTTCGACGGCCGCTTCCTGAACTACACGCTCACGATCACGAACTCCGGAAACGCCGCCGAGACGGTCAACGTGGAGATCACGAACCCCGATGACCTCGCGGCGAACGGCTGGATCGCCCGGCTCGGCACCACGGGCGGGGCGGCGACCGACATCCGCCTTTCGGGCGTCTCGGTCCCGGCGAACTCGACGACGAAGGTGCGCCTCCAGTCGCAATCGTCCGGCGGCGCGAGCGGCGCGACCGTGATCGTCCGAGCGTCCGCGCAAGACTCGATGGCGGTCTCCTCGACGGGTTTCTTCACGCTCCAGATGCCGGTCCTCGCCACCGGCCCCATCACGGTTGGCGGGCCGAACATCGCCCGCGAAGCGCCGCTCAACCTGCAGCTCCTCGCGGCCGTCGTCGCCGCCGTGGCGGCGGTCGGAGCGGGGCTCTTCCTGACCCGCCGGAGGCGGTGAGGTGTCGCCGCGCACGGTGCTCCTCGGGGCGGCGGTCCTCCTGGTGGCCCTCGCGATGGCGACCCCGCCCGCGGCCGGTCAGGTGCCGCTCGTCCTCGCCCTCACGGGCCCTGCGTCCCTCGCGCCGGGCCAGACCGCCGCGTACAACCTCACGCTGTCCGGCGGGCCGACGGGCGCGGTGACATACACGGTGCGGTGGCATGTCGAGGGCCCGGACGCGGCGGGTGCGCTCCCGCCCGCTTCGAACCCGACGAGCGAGACGCACAACGCGACCGCATTCCAGCTGAACATCACCGCACCGCCGCGGGATACCGACGTCACCCTGGTCGTGAGTGTGAGCGCCCAAGTCGGGACGACGTCCGAGAACGCGAGCGTCGAGAAGTCGATCGTCGTCATCACGCCCATCCTCCTGTCCGCGACGTTTCGCAACGACGGGACGACGGCGGCCGTCAACGTCACGGTGCGGTTCTACGTGGACGACGGGCTCGTAGGCTCTCAGAAGATCGCGAGGATCGACTCGCACGCGCAGGCGACCGCGTCGTTCAACTACCTCCCGATCGGGATGCAGCCCGGCACCCACCGCGTGCGGATTGAGGCCGACCTCGACGGGAACGGCATCATCGACTCGTCCCGCGGCGAGGCCTTCGCTTCGGATCTGTTCTATCGGACGACGCCGGGCCTCGGCACCGGGTGGACGGTCGCCATCGGGATCGCGGTGTTCCTGCCCGTCCTCATCGCGACGGTCGCGGTGCGCCGGCGGGAGCGCGCCTGATCACGCGGACTCGATGAGCCAGACGTCCGAATGGTTACGGAGCAACATCCCGAGCTTCGTGCGCGAGATGCCCGCCCGCTTCAGGAGCGGTTCGAGCTTTGCATCCTCCGGAAGCTGCACCTCGCCGTCGACCCATGTGGTCGCGACCGGCTCGTACCGGACGACGCGATCGCCGACGCGGACGCGAGCCGCGGCCGCTTCCCGGAAGGTGTGAAGCACGACGTGGACCGACGTGACGGCCGTCGGCCGGACCTTGTGATTGTAGTACTGGGCGACTTCCCGGTGGACCGGAGCGAAGGCGCCGACCCGCTTCGCGTACTCGTGCCAACCGCGTTCGAACGGCGAGCGCAAGGTCGACATGCAGTGCTCCGTGACGGGCCGGACCTCCTCGAAGGTCGAGAGGATCGACTGGCCCGTCGTCAGGGCGGACAGGAACTCGGGCCACGTTCCGTATTCCTCCTTCGGCATCGAGTTCGCGAGGTTCCTCGCGAGCGAGACGAGGTAGTTGTTCAGCCCGCTCACGCCGACCTTCGCGGCGATGTCCTCCAGGAACAGGTGCGTCGCGATCTCGACGAACGGGTTGCTCTCCGGGATCCGGGATTCCGCCATGCTACCGGTCTCCCTTGATCCGCGCGCCGCGCATCACGAGGGCGTAGACGCACTCGTAGTTCCGGAGCAAGGCCCGGACGTGGTCCTCGTTGATGTTGACCTGCGCGACGTTCTTCGGGGAGATCTTCGCCTCTCCGCTCCAACCGCGGGTGGCGAGGAGGTAGCATGCGAGGGAGTTCCCCGAGACGGTCACGTTCTTCGCAATCTCCTCCCGGAACCGTTCGTGGAAGACGCAGAAGTTGCACACCGCGATGTTGTGGACGTTCTCGTTGTACTCGCTCGTCACCGCGCGGTCCGCCGTACAGATAGCCGACGACGTCCCCGTCGACGTCCGTGACGGCCATGTCCGTGAGCGGCGTGACCTCGCCCTCGATGCTGAAGGCCGTGCGGCCCTCGCGCACCGCGACGTTGAACGACGTCCACCCGAGGTACGCCTCCTTGCCCATCCGGCTCGCGAGGTTGTCCCCGACCCGCTGCCAGAACTCGACCACCCCATCGGCGCCCGCCTTCTCGATCATGTCCTCGATGAGGGAGGCGAGGGCGACGTCGATCATGCGGGATCTCCGATCATGGGATCACACGAACGAGCTGAGGACCTGTTTCAGGTAGGCGCGCCATTCCTTCTCCGCCTTCACCGCGACGGTGTCGCCGCGCAAGTCCCGCAGCTTCTCGACCAGAATCGTCACGAAGCGGTCCCAGTGCCCGGCAGTCATGTACGACGCGGTCGTGCCGACCTCGTTGTACGCCATCGGGACGATTTCCTGGAGCGGACCGGGGCCCACGAGGGCCCCGAGCCGGGACTGGAGGAACTGCGCG
>WNGP01004023.1_pt1 | contig 12267 bp, 9 predicted proteins | sample 5407671 | NCBI WGS metagenome assembly WNGP01 (sample SAMN13153381, study PRJNA577476) | soil metagenome | isolation source: 40 cm soil or saprolite under Garry oak tree replicate 2 | place: USA:California | collected 2016-06-15 | reverse complement strand
CGGTCCCAAACACCGGGCGTAGCGTCCCACGTCGTCCCGACTCAGCGTTCCCCGACTGAGCAGCCGGGTGTCCCACGGTACAATGAAGAACGCCCACGACGGTGAGCCGTAGAGGCGCGAGGCCGGCGTAAGCGAATCCGTCGTAAGGCCGATGGCCCAGAAAGCCGTCGGTGGTGGTGGCAGCCCGCCATCGTGGCTGCAGGCTCCAGCCAGGACGATCATCACGGCGGGCCACATCACTCGTAGCGGCTTCATCCGACCTCCAAGGGCACGGCGTTAGGAACTCCGCTGGCGGGTACCTCCCTCCAGCCGTACATTGGGCAGACTAGCGCCGGCCAGTGACCTAGCCGTGATGTGAACGTGACTTGGCCGCCCCCGGCCTCGGCCACGGGGTGTCGGTCATGATCAAGCTGCGCACGCTGGGTGGGTTGGAGCTGACGGACTCGCAAGGACGCGAGCTCCGCACCCTCCTGGCACAGCCCAAGCGCCTCGCGCTCCTCGCCTACCTTGCAGCACACAACCACCACACCTCGCGTCGTCGCGACTCCCTCGTGGCCGTCTTCTGGCCCGAGCTCGACGCCGAGCACGCCCGTGGAGCCTTGCGGCAATCGCTCACGTTTCTGCGGCGCGCCCTGGGGGATGGCATCCTCAAGGGCCGCAGCGAGGAGGACGTCGGTTTCGAGCCGGGGGCGCTCGAGTGTGACGCCGTCGCCTTCGAGCTGGCCTGCGATGCGGGACGTTTCGCCGACGCCCTGAGCCTCTATCGCGGCGACTTTCTCGATGGGTTCTTCGTGTCCGGCGGATCCCCGGACCTCGCGCGTTGGATCGAGTCCGAGCGCGCGCGCCTGCGGCGCCTGGCGGCTCGTGCCGCGGCCCGCCTGGCGGAGCATGCCGAGCGGGACGGGGACAGGGCCGCCGCGATTCAGGCGGCGCGCCAGGCGGTGGCCCTCGATCCCGACGACGAACGCGCACTCGCGCGCCTCATGGACCTGCTGGATCGGCTGGGCGACCGGGGCGGTGCCCTCAACGCGTTCGAGACGTTCCGGCGCTGGTTGCGGCAGGAGTATGACGCAACGCCGTCGCCCGAAACTGACGCGCGGATCCAGGCGATTCGGGCACGCCAGGTCCCGTTTGCGGCGGCCGCGCCGCCGTCGGGACCGGTCGCGCCGCCCCTGGCGATCGAGGCAGGACGACGTCGTCCGTGGCGACGCTTCTGGTGGCCCGTGGTCGGCAGCGCCGCCGCGACGGCGATGATCTCGTGGCTGTTCGTCTCCGGCACACGCGGAACGTCGATCGCGGTTCTTCCCCTCACGAATGCCACGCGCGACACGACACTCACGTATCTGGCCGCGGGGCTGGCAGACGGCGTAACCGCCGCCCTGTCGCGCATCCCCGGGCTTCGCGTTGTTGCTGACACGGAGGACGCGGTGCTTGCCTGGGCCCTACGACGCGAAGGCGACTCTCTGAGCCTCGCGGTCGAGTTGCGGCGCACGGCCACAGGCGCACGCGAATGGCGCGGGGAGTTCCCCCTGGTGGCGGCGGGCGCGCTCGCCGTCGAGGGCCGGGTCGTCGGTGACGTGGTGCGGGAGCTGCGACCCCGCGCCGTCGACTCGCTTGACCTTCGGCGGCTGCCTCGCACGACCACGAGCGCTGACGCCTACCTCCTCTACCTCCAGGGGAGGTACTTCCTGTCCAAGCGGACTGGGGAGTCGATCGCGCGCGCGCGCGGCTTGTTCGCACAGGCTATCGAGCGGGATCCGGTCTATGCCGCCGCGTACGCAGGCCTGGGATACTCGTACGGCGCGATGGCGTACTATGGGGTCATGCCGTCGCGCGATGCATTTCCTTTACTGGAGGCCGCGGCCAAACGCGCCCTGCAAATCGACTCGACCCTTGGCAGCGCCCACACGCTGCTGGCCGTGGCGACGTCGAGTTACCATTGGCGGTGGGCCGCGGCGGAGCCGGAGTTTCGGCGCGCGATCGAGCTGGATCCGAACGACCCGGAGACGCATAACAACTTTGGGATCTACCTCAGGAACCTCGGACGCTTCGCAGAGGCCGAGGCCGAGATGCAGCGGGCCGTCGAGCTGGATCCGTTGACCCGACACTACATGTTTCAGCTGGGCCGGGTCCTGGCGTGCGCCGGTCGTCCGGGAGACGCGGCGGTGCAATTCGCCAAGCAGATTGCGATCGACTCCATATATCCAGCGGCACACGAACAACTCGCCCGGGCCTTCGCCACCCAGGGAGACTACGACGCGGCCCTGAGCGAGCTCACGGCGGCCGCCCGACAGTGGGGCGACACCGCATTCGCGCGGCGCATCCAGGGGAGTCGGGGCCGCGCCGGCTACGCGGCGGCACGCGCCCTCAACGCCACGCTATCTCTTGACGAGTTACAGAGACGAGCGAAGCGCGAATTCATTCCTCCCACGAGGTTCGCCGACGACTACATCCAGCTCGGCCAGCGCGAAGAGTCCATGACCTGGCTGCGGCGAGCGTTCGCGGAGCGGGACGTCAACTTGGCGATGATCAACTGCTGGCCGGGATACGACCTGCTCCGGGGCGACCCACGGTTCCGGGAGCTCCGTGGCGGCATGGGGTTGCGATAAGGGGCGCCCGTTTGCGTTGTCCAGGTACGCGGAGGCGACCTCGCCGCGATTAGCTTCGCCCATGCCCTTACGCCTTTCCGAGCACCTGGAACGGGACCGCCCCCGCGAGCGTTTTTGGGCGGTTGGGCCCGCCGCGTTGACGGGGCAGGAGCTCTTGGCCATTCTCTTAGGAACCGGTACCACTGGGCGCGACGCCCTCACCGTGGCCGGCGAGCTGCTGGCCCGGGGCGAAGGCTCCCTGCGCCGGCTTGCAGCGCGTCCCTGGGCGGAGCTGGCCCAGATCCCCGGCGTTGGGCGGGCGAAGGCGGCTCGGCTGGCAGCGGCGGTCGAGCTCGGGCGTCGCGTCGCCGGGGAGGCCGAGCCGCCGCCGGAGCGGATTCGGGGTCCCGGCGATGTGCATCGCTACTACGCGCCGCGGCTGCGGGATCTCGCCGTGGAGGAGTTCCACGTACTCGCCCTGGGCAGTCAGAGCCAGGTCCTGGCCGACCTCCTGATCACGCGGGGGATTCTCAACAGCTCGCTGGTCCATCCACGCGAGGTGTTCCGGGCGGCGATCGCGGAGGCGGCGGCGGGCATCATCGTGGTGCACAACCACCCGAGCGCCGATCCGACGCCCTCGGCGGACGACCGGGCGGTGACGCGGCAGCTGGTGGACGCGGGGCGTCTGTTGGACGTCCCGGTGTACGATCACGTGATCGTCGGAGGCGAGCGGTACGTGAGCTTCGCGGAGGCAGGGCTGTTGTGACGACGACGGCGCCGATTCTCGCGCCGGAGCTGGCGAAGGCCGTGGCGGCCCAGCGGGAACGCCTCGACTTGGGCCTCCTGTCGCGCGCCTACCGCGCGAGCGCCCAGGCGCACCGCGGCCAGAAACGCGTCTCGGGCGACGACTACGTGTCCCACAGCGTCGCGGTGGCAACGATCCTCGCCGAGCAGCAGATGGACACGACGACGATCGCGGCGGCATTGCTGCACGACGTGGTCGAAGATTCGAACGTCACCATCGATGACATCAAGCGCGACTTCGGACCCGAGGTCGCGGATCTGGTCGACGGCCTCACCAAGATCGCGACCCTCACGTTCCGCTCCACCGCGGAAGAGCAGGCGGAGAACTACCGCAAGCTGCTCATGTCGGTGGCGAAGGACGCGCGCGTCATCATCATCAAGCTCGCCGACCGCTTGCACAACATGCGTACGCTCGAGCCGCTTTCGGAGGAGAAGCGGCGGCGCATCGCGCTCGAGACGCGGGAGTTGTACGCGCCCCTGGCGCACCGCTTCGGCATGGCGGGCGTCAAGGCCGAGCTCGAGGATCTGGCGTTCAAGCACCTCGAGACCGCGGACTACAAACAGCTGGTGCGGCAGGTCAAGGCACGGCGCGTCGAGCGCGACCGGACGACCGAGCGGCTGCGCGAGCCGCTCGCCGAGGAAATGCGGCGCGCCGGCATCACCGACTTCGACATCACCGGCCGGCCCAAGAACCTCTGGTCGATCTATAAGAAGATGAAGCAGCGCGGCAAGCCGTTCGAGGAGATCTACGACCTGCTGGCGGTGCGCGTGCTCGTGAGCTCGATCACGGACTGTTACCACGTGCTCGGGATCATTCACCACAAATGGACGCCGCTCCAGGAGCGGATCAAGGACTACATCGCGAGCCCGAAGTCGAACGGCTACCAGTCGGTGCATACGACCGTGTTCGGGCCGGCCGGCCAGCTCTACGAGATCCAGATTCGCACCCGCGAGATGCATCGCACCGCCGAATACGGCATCGCGGCGCACTGGCTCTACAAGGAGGGTGGCAAGACCGCCGACGAGCTCGACCGCCATCTGTCGTGGTTCCGACAGCTCATCGAGCTGCAGCAGGACGCGCACACCCCCGAAGAGTTCCTCGAATTCCTGAAGATCGACCTGTACCAGGACGAGATCTTCGTCTTCACGCCGCGCGGCGACGTGAAGCGGCTCCCCAAGGGGGCGACGCCGCTCGACTTTGCGTTCGCGGTGCATACCGAGGTCGGTCAACGCACCCAGGGTGCCCGTGTCAACGGTCGCATCGCGCCGTTGCACCGGGCGCTCAAGAACGGCGACACGGTCGAGATCATTACCAGCGCGCAGTCGCGGCCGTCGCGCGACTGGATGGCGCACGTCCAGACCGGCCGTGCGCGCCACAAGATCCGGCAGTGGGTCAAGCAGGAGGAGCATGAGCGCAGCGTCACGCTCGGGCGCGAAATCCTCGCGCGCGAGGTCCGCCGCCGCCGCCTCGACGCGCCGACGGAGGAGCGGCTCGCGCAGGCGGCCACGACGCTCTCGGCGGGCGTGCCCGAGCAGCTCCAGGCGGCGATCGGCCGGGGCGATGTGCCGATCGGCCAGGTGATGAAGGCCCTGTATCCCGATCTCCCCGCCGAGGAGCTCAACCCGCGCAGTCCGAGCGCGTTCGGGCGCGTCATGCAGCGGCTGCGCCTGGGACGCGGCATCAAGATCCAGGGCGTGGACGGCCTGATGGTGCGGTATGCCCAATGCTGCCAGCCCGTGCCCGGCGATCCGGGGGTCGGGTACGTGACGCAGGGCCGCGGCATTTCGATTCACCGCCGCGACTGCCCCAACCTGCTCACGCTCTCCGACGAGGCCGAGCGGCGCGTGGACATCGACTGGCGGGAGGTCGAGGGCGAGGTGGTCACCGTGCGGCTGGCCGTGAGCGGCGAGGATCGGCGGGGTCTGTACGCCGACATCTGCGAAGCCATCAGTGGGACCGGGACGAACATCAGGAGCGCCGACCTCACCTCCAAGGACGGCGCCGTCTTCGGCTCCGTATTGGTCGAGGTCGAAAACCACACCCACCTGCACAAGGTGCTCCGGGCGGTGCGGAAGGTGAAGGGCGTGACCGACATCGCCCGCCGCGATTCGGGGAGCCACACCGAGGTATCGCTCGGTTAGCTTTCCCTCCATGTCTTTCGAGCTCGTCTCGCCCTACCAACCGGCGGGAGACCAACCGCGCGCCATCGCCGAGCTGACCGCCGGGTTCGGGCGCGGCGACCGCTACCAGACGCTGCTCGGCGTGACCGGCTCCGGCAAGACGATGACGATGGCCCACGTGATCAAGCACCTGGGCCGTCCGACCATCGTCCTCTCTCATAACAAGACCCTGGCGGCACAGCTGTACGGCGAGCTGAAGGCGTTCTTCCCCAAGAGCGCCGTGGAGTTCTTCATCTCGTACTACGACTACTACCAGCCCGAGGCCTACGTCCCTGCGACCGACACGTACATCGCCAAGGACTCGTCGATCAACGACGACATCGACCGACTGCGCCTCAGAGCCACGTCGAGCCTCATGGAGCGGGACGACGTGATCATCGTCGCCAGCGTCTCGGCGATCTACGGCCTGGGTGATCCGGAGGCCTACCGCCGCCTCCTCGTCACGGCGCGGACCGGTGAGTCCCGCGGCCGCGACGCCCTGCTCGCGGATCTGGTGGGCATCCAGTACCAGCGCAACGACGCCGCGTTCGAGCGCGGCACCTTCCGAGTCCGCGGCGATACCGTCGAGATCTTCCCCGCCTACGACGAGCAGGCCGTGCGCATCGAGTTGTGGGGGGACGAGATCGAGCGGATCGCCAAGATCGATCCGCTGACCGGCAATGTGATCACCCTGGTCGATCGCTGCGCGATTTATCCGGCCACGCACTTCGTGACCCAACGGGCCACCATCGAGCGCGCGGTCACCGCGATCCGCGCCGAGCTGAAGGATCGCCTCGTCGAGCTGCGGGCGCAGAACAAGTTGGTGGAGGCGCAGCGCCTCGAATCCCGCACCAACTTCGACGTCGACATGCTGCTCGAGGTGGGGCGCTGCACCGGGATCGAGAACTACTCGCGCCACCTGACCGGGCGCCAGCCGGGCGAGCGCGCGGCATGCCTGCTCGACTACTTCCCGGCCGACTACCTGTGCATCCTCGACGAGTCGCACCAGTCGTTGCCGCAGCTGGGGGCGATGTACGAGGGCGACCGGTCGCGCAAGCAGACGCTGGTGGACTACGGGTTCCGCCTCCCGTCGGCGCTCGATAACCGGCCCCTCAAGTACGATGAGTTCATGGGCCTCGTCCCGCGGATTCTTTTCACCTCCGCCACGCCCGGCGAGGCAGAGCTGCGCCTCTCCGGCGGTGTGGTCGTCGAGCAGATCATCCGGCCCACCGGTCTGGTGGACCCGGAGGTCATCGTGCGGCCCGTCGCGGGCCAGGTGGACGACCTGCTGAACGAGATCCGCCTGCGGGAAAAGAAGAACGAGCGCGTCCTCGTCACGACGCTGACCAAGCGCATGGCGGAGGACTTGACCGACTACCTCCAACAGCACGGCGTCCGCGTCCGCTACCTGCACTCCGAGATCGACGCCATCGAGCGGGTCGAGATCATTCGTGGCCTGCGGCTCGCCGAATTCGACGTCCTGGTCGGCATCAACCTGCTGCGGGAGGGGCTCGATCTGCCCGAAGTGTCGCTCGTCGCCATCCTCGATGCCGATCAGGAAGGGTTCCTGCGCTCGGATCGCTCCCTCATCCAGACCGTGGGTCGCGCCGCGCGCCACTTGAGCGGCCGGGCCATCCTGTACGCCGACCGCGTCACGGGTTCGATGGAACGGGCGCTGAGTGAAATGAACCGGCGCCGAGCCACGCAGGTCGCGTACAACACGCAGCACGGCATCACGCCTCGGTCGATCGTCAAGTCCGTGGGGGACATCCGCTTCGTCACCCGAGTCGCCGACGCGCGCACGGCGAAACCCGCCGAAGCCGGCGTCCGGCGACCCGCCGACGCCAAAGAGCGGGACGCACTCATCCGGCTGCTGGAGCAGCAGATGCAGGCGGCCGCGGAGGAGCTCGATTTCGAGCTGGCGGCGGTGCTGCGCGACCAGGTCCTCGAGTTGAAAGCCGATGCGCCTCTCCGCGGACGAGCTCAGCCGGTTCGGTGAGGGCCTCGGCGCCCGCCTCACGGCCCCCGTCGTGATCGGCTTGTCGGGGGAGATGGGCACCGGGAAGACCACCCTCGTCCAGGCCATCTGCCGTGGCCTCGGCGCGCGCGCGCTGGCGACGAGCCCCACCTACGCCCTGGTGCACCACTACGAGGCGGGAGCCACGCCGGTCTATCACGTGGACTGCTACCGCCTGAGGCACCCCGATGAGGCCCGGGACTTGGGGTTCGACGACATGATCCGCGAACACGCGATTGTGCTGATCGAATGGCCCGAGCGCGCCGGGCCGTGGGTGCCGCCGCTCGACCGCCAGTTTCGGCTCGCGCACGATCCCGATCCGGCAATCCGGGTGGTCGAGGAGGCGGCTTGAGCGGACCGTGGCTCGCCATCGACACGGCGACCGAGCTGGCCAGCGTCGCGCTCGGTTCCGCCGAGCGGGTGCGCGCCGTGCGGTCGGTGCGGGGAGCGCGCCAGCAGGCCGCACAAATCGTCCCCCTGGTGGACCAGGTGCTCACCCTCGCGGCCGTGCGCGTCAAGAACCTCGCCGCCGTGATCGTGGCGGATGGACCCGGGAGCTTCACGGGACTACGCATCGGGTGGGCAGCGGCGAAAGGGCTGGCCCACGACGCCGCGATCCCGCTGCGCGCGATACCGTCGCTCATGGGGGCCGCCCACGCCGCCGCCCGCGGCGAGGTGGGACCGGTCGCCGCGTGTTTTGACGCGCTGCGGGGGCAGGTATTCGGCGCCGTGTACGCTTTTCCGCCCGGCCGGGTGGAAGCCCTCGTCGCGCCCGCGCTGTTCACGCTCGGGGCGCTGGCCGGCCTCTCGCCCGTGCGACCTCTCGTGGCCGTGGGCGATGGCGCGGTCCGCTATGCGGAGGACGTCGTCGCCTGGATCGGCCGGCCGCCGGTGAGCCTCGAGGCCCTGCCGCCGGTCGCGAGTTCACTACTCGCGTTAGGGGCCCGCGATGGCGCGTCGCGTCTCCTCGACGACGCGGCAGCGGCCGAGCCGGAATACGGTCGGCCTGCGGAAGCGCAGGCCAAATGGGAGGCCCGCTACGGCCGGCCGCTGCCGCATTCGTCGCGCTGAGGCCGCCGACGTCCCGGCGGTGCATGCGATCGAACAGGCGTCCTTCAGCGACCCCTGGTCGCTGCGTGACTTTCGAGAATGCGTCGCGTCGGACATCGTGTTCCTCGTCGCGGCTGCGCCGGAGGGCGTCGCGGGATACGTGATCGCGCAGGACGCCGCGGACGAGGGTGAGATCCTGAACCTCGCGGTCGCGTCGGCGCGACTGCGCGGCGGCATCGGACGCGCGCTCGTCGAACAGGTACTCGCGGCGCTCGCCGAGCTGGGTGCGCGGCAGGTCTATCTGGAAGTTCGGGAATCGAATGGCGCTGCGCGCGCGCTGTACGCGTCGCTCCGGTTCGAGGAGGTGGGTCGCCGGTCGCGTTACTATCGGCGCCCGGTCGAAGACGCGATCGTATTACGGGCTGCCATTCCTGCAGACGGAGGTGATGCGTAACTTTGCTACAAGTGGCGTATCTTTGATTGACAGAATAACTTGCGATTCATATACTGTGGGGCATCCTTGGGCCCCCAACCCGCGTAATCGTCGGAGGTCGTTGTGAGCCGCAGTCTCAACAAAGTCATGATCATCGGGAATCTGGGGGCCGATCCCGAGGTGCGCAGCACGAATAACGGGTCCCGCGTGGCCACGTTGTCGGTGGCGACCAGCCGGCAGTGGAACGCGCAGAGCGGTGAGAAGCAGGAGAAAACCGAGTGGCACCGGGTCATCTGCTGGAACAACAAGGGATCCGGGCTCGCGGACATCGCCGAGAAGTACCTCAAGAAGGGCGATAAGGTCTACATCGAGGGGCGGGTCGAGTACCGCACCTGGGAAGATCGCGAGAAGCAAACGCGCTACGTCACCGAGATCATTGCGCGCGAACTGATCATGCTGTCGCCCAAGGGCGGTGGCGGCGAGGGCGCGAAGGTCGCCGCGCGGGCAGCCCCCGAAGGGAAGGCAGCGGAGTCGCTCGAAGCGTTCCCGGAGGCGCTGGATGAGGAGGACGACGATCTGCCGTTCTAGTCGCGCGGCACTGCTGGTCCTGGCGGCGGTGCCGCTCCCGTGGACGCTCCTGGCTGCGCAGGACACCACGCAGGCGGCACCTTCCGCCATGGCCCAGGTTCCCGCCAGCCACACCGTCGCCCGGGGCGAGACGCTCTGGTCGATCGCCCAGATGTACTTCGCCGACCCGCTGCTCTGGCCCGAGATCTACCGCCTCAATACGAACGTGGTGGAGGATCCGCACTGGATCTATCCGGGCGAGGTCCTGGTGCTCGGGCCAGTCGCCGGGGCGGTGGCGCAGGGTGGCGATACCGTGCTCGCGGTGCCGCAGGACACCAGCGCCGCCGCGGCCGATACGGTGAAGGCGCAGGCCGGCGATACGATCGCCGCGGTGCCCACCGACACCACACCAGCGGATACGACACAGGCGGCGTTCGTGGAGCCGCCGCCCCCCGAGCCCGTGGGGGAGTCGTACGAGACGATGTTCGATCGTCGCCGCACCACGCAACAGCGCGTGCAGGACGTGCTGCGGGCGTATATCCATCAGCCGTACCGGCCGCTGCGTTCGGGCGAGTTCTACGCCGCAGGTTTCCTCACCGAGAATGAGCGGCTGCCCTGGGGTACCGTCATCGGCGTGACGACGCCGCCGGCCATCTACCGGCTGTCGGATCGCACCACGGCGATGACCTACGACGAGATTTCGATCAAGCCGCCGTCGCGCGCGTCGTACCACGTGGGCGATTCGCTGCTGGTCGCGCGCATCGACCGGGCGCTCCAATTCGGGGACTGGGGCGAGGTGGTCGTGCCCCTCGGGATCGCACGCGTGACGTCGGTGGAAGAGGAGCAGGTGCTGGCCCGGGTGATCACGCAATTCGGCCGCATCCGCAACGGCCACCTGTCGCTGCCGCTCGAGCCGTTCAAGAATCCGGGCGAGGTCCGTCCGACGCCCGTCGAGCAAGGTCTGGCTGGCCACCTCCTCGCGAGCCGCGACTCGCGGCCGATCGCGACGCCTCAGCAGTTCTTCTTCATCGACAAGGGCCGCCACGACGGCGTCGTGCCGGGCGACGTATTCGAGGTGTATCGTCCCGCGACCGGCGACCTGGGGTCCGCGTCCGAAGAGGTGCGCGCCGTGCTGATGATCGTGCACACGCGCGAGCACTCCGCGACCGGGCTCGTGCTGCAGATCATGCACCCCGGGCTCGACCCGCATCTGCCGGTGCGGTTGATCAAGAAGATGCCTTCCTAACCGGCGGCCGGGCCCCCACCCCCCCGCTCGGCGGGCCCGGCGCGTACGTGCCGTGATCCTCACCCTGCATCTCCTCGCCCTGGCGCTGTACGGATTGGCCACGGCGGTCACGCTCGCGCCGTTCGTGGGGATGCGCGCTCCGCTGCGTTTCCTCACGATCGCCCTGCCGTGCGCCGGCGCCGCCGTGCACGTCGTGGCGGTCTCGCAACTCACCCTCGTGGGGCTCGCACCGGCGCTGTCGATGCTCGCGCTCTGCCTCGTGCTGTTGCAGCTCGCGACGGAGCGGCTGGTCCGCGGCTCGGCGGTCGGATTCTTCACGGGGCCGCTCGCCACCGGACTCGTCGGCCTCGCGCTCCTCATCGGCCTCGCGCCCGGCGCCGAGCCCTCCGCGGGGCGCAATGCCTGGTTTATCTTGCACGTCGCGCTCAGTGTGTTGGGGCTCGCGCTCTTGGCCCTCGCGTTCATCGCGGCGGCCCTGTACTTGCTGCAATTCCGCGAGCTCAAGGCCAAGCGCTTCGGCCAGGTGTTCCAGTTGTTCCCGCCGCTCGAGCGGCTCGACCAGCTCAACCGCGTCGCGCTCATCGCGGGGTTTCCAGCGCTCACCCTGGGCGTCCTCCTCGCGCTCGGGTACGCCGCACGCTTCGCCGGGGGACTGCACGTGGGGAAGGCGCAGATCGTATGGGGGCTGTTCACGTGGGTGGTGCTGGGGTGGGCCGCATGGGTGCGGGTGGTGCGTCGTTGGGACGGGCGGCGGGCCGCGTTCGCGAGCATCGCCGGGTTCTCGGCGGTACTCCTCGTCTACCTGGCGCTCAAGCTCGCCCAGCCGGGCGCCGAGCGATTCTTATGAGCGACTCGATCGCGATGGGCATCAAGGTTCTTGGAGTGAACCACCGCACGGCGCCGCTGGACGTGCGCGAGCGGTTCGCGCACGGGGCCCACGAAGTGCCCGCCGCTCTCGCGCGCGTGATGGCCGCGGGCGCGACCGGAGGCGTGTTGCTCTCCACCTGCAACCGCACCGAGTTCTACCTCGTCGCCGACGAGGAGCGAGTCGCGGACGCCGTCTGGGACCTGCTCGGCGAGCGGCTGGACGGCGGCGCGGCCGCGCGCCCGTACGGCTACATCGCGCGCGACCGGGATGCCGTCCGCCACCTGTACCGCGTGTCGTCGGGACTCGACTCGATGATCCTCGGCGAATCGCAGATCCAGGGGCAGGTGCGCGACGCGTGGGAGATGTCGCGCGCCCAGGCGGGCCCCGTGCTGCACCGGCTGTTCCAGACGGCCCTCCACGTCGGCGCGCGCATTCGCAGCGAGACGGCCCTGGGCGCGGGCACCGCCTCGGCGGCCTCGGCCGCCGTCGCCGTCGCGGGCAAGATCTTCGGCGACCTGGCGGGCCGCACGGCGC
>WNGP01004022.1_pt1 | contig 12268 bp, 13 predicted proteins | sample 5407671 | NCBI WGS metagenome assembly WNGP01 (sample SAMN13153381, study PRJNA577476) | soil metagenome | isolation source: 40 cm soil or saprolite under Garry oak tree replicate 2 | place: USA:California | collected 2016-06-15 | reverse complement strand
GCCTGATGTTGAAAAAGTCGGAGGCGGAGAAGCACCCTGCACTCCGTATCACGCGCAGGCGGCTTGAGAGAGCTGCTGATATGTTCACTATTGGAAGCTGACATCCGCCGTCCTTACAAAAAATGTACAAAGTCGAGCTTAGCAGGGCAAAGAAGAAGTGTTTACTTTGGATGACATGTTCAAGATTATCAATGATAAGCAGGGTGGGGGTTTCTGGTAAACTGGCTGCTATCCGTTCTGCTGTTGGTTCACCTAGAAACTTATCTTTATAGAGTGCATGTGCAACTGTTCGCGGCGTGTCTTTGGGATCGGTGATTGCTGCCAGGGAAATAAATGCATAGCCGCCAGGGTGTTTTCGATAACCGAAAAGTGGATCATCCCACGGGATGTGCAACGAGCTGACAGGAAGGAAACTGCTGGCAAAAAAAGAAAAGAGAGGTCTCTCATAGGAAAGAAATGTGTCAATTTCCTAGAAGGAGGTCTCTCTACGTATGATATCTAACCCTTGTCTTGAGGTTCAAACCACCTCTGAAAATCGCCCCTCGGTGCCTGCGTGGTTTGGCTCTCGTGGTGATCATAGCTCGCCACTTGGCAACAACAGGTCTTTTGGAAACCTTTGCCCGAGCCTCGTCCGTTTGGGACGAGGACGCTTCGGAACATATGAGCCTCTCGACTTTCTCGCGCTGAGGCTTCGCTACGCGATCAGTGGAGAGCGGACGCTCTGCGACTTCTTTGAAGGTGTCGCCCCCTTCGAGACCGCGTTCATGGCGCTGTTTGGACGCCGATGTCTTCCTCATCGTTCCAGTTTGAGTCGCTTCCTCGCCGCTGGAGATCGCCCCTGCGCGAGATTCGTTTCGTGCGCTCTTCCAGAAGTATGCTCTTGCAGACGGGTGGACGTCGGAGACCCTTGGTGGTCTGTGGGACCGACAAGGGCGTCGCTTCATTGTCTTTGACGTTGATGCAACCCGCCAGGCGGCAGCGTCTTCGAGCACTCCCGTGCGATCCGGCGTTGCCTGCTCCAAAAGGCAGACTCGACGCGGTCTGTGCGCCCGCAGACATCGGGCGCACAAGAGGTGAAGGAGTCCGCACGCGCACCACAGCGCGCAGAGATGCACACGCACCAATGGGTCGGCACCTCTGCAGGCAAGGGCAATGGTGACTCTCGCGGTGAACTCGCCTCGGCGCTCCAAGCCATCACGACCTATTTGAAGCACTTCGCTTTCTCACCAGAGATGGCTCTGATCCGTCTCGACGGACAATATGGCGACGCGGCCGTGATTGCGGAGGCTCATTCTGGCAGGCGTGCATGGCGTTCCGCGGGGAAGGGGGTATCAGCTCTTGGAGCATCCCCAAAGGAAGCCGCGTGCTGGCGAGATAGGCCGACAGCGAGCGTGACCGCGATGAACACTGGGGTGGTTGTCGAACTGTTTGAGGGAGGCTGGCTGGAAACATGTCGGGGCTTGCCTCGCGTGCGCGTGATTGTGGCCCGACATCCCGCTCCTCCTGCGGGCAAGAAAGTCCCCGTGGGCAAGCGAGTGGGTCTATGAGCTCTTCATCACCACATTGGACGCGAACGGGTTTCTGGTCGAGGATGTGCTGGATCTCTCTCATGGACGCGGAGCATTTGAAGCGGTGCGAGCTTCTGAAGATGTCGAAGAAGATCCCGATCGCTGGTGCTCCTACGCGGAGTGCGGGAAGGCGGCTATGGCAAATTGCGTGCCAATGGGTGTGGAACCTACGACTGACACTTGGAAAGACGATGCAGGGAGACGAGCTCCGTGACACCCTCGTGGGCATCACCCAAAGAAGCTGCTCCCCTTTTCTTTACTTGGGAAAGCACGCCAGAAGAGTATGGTCCGTGGCAATTGGCCGGAGATGTAGGACGAGCGCGTGGTCAAATTGGAAGCTCTGCTTTCGTCTTTCAGGAGAACGGAAGGCTACGCTGGGAAGCTCGAGCCAGTCTGTGGTGAAGTGAAGTGCGTCAAGAGAATGCCTTCACGAGAGCGGGCTGTTTACCTCGCCTACCAGACTGATTGGAAGTCGCGTGCTCTCCGAGAGCAATGTCTAGCGAAAGGTGCCAAAGGGAATCGTGCTCGTCGGGTCAGCGCTGTCCGCCGCCTGTTACCCCCACCGTCGTCTGTTGAACGCAAGCCTGTCCTTCTCGGACCGATGCGATGGGTGGATGTGGCTGGTCGAGCGCTTCGTCGCAGATGGATGGCCCGACTTTCGTCGGCAATATGTTGAGGTGCTTCCCCTGGCTCAAAGCCAGCGGGAGGCAAAACCTCCTTCTCGTCCACCCCGCGCCCTTCGTTCGCATCAGCGCTTCCGTTGGCGCGATCGGCTCGCACGCAACGCTTGGTGGGGACCACCGCAAGTGCGTGTCAGCGGAGCCTTCGTTCCCGCTTTTCTCGCCATGAACTAACAAAGGAGGAACTGGCAAACACAAGAAGCTTTTTCAATACAGGCCCTATCCCGTCTTCCGTGAATCAGGAGGGCGAGAATTGCCTGTGCATTTACGGCAACCTGCCTCTCTTCGCGCCATCAGCTTTCTGGCTCCTCCCAGAAGTTCCACTTCAGTGCCCAGCTCTGGATGTAACGAAGCATGATCTGGAGCCACTTCTGAGGTCTCGATGTAGCTCGGTGCGCATCCCGTGGGATCATCCTCGGATTGGGGGGACACTGCTTGATTGCTGATCGGTGATATCCTTTTGAAGGAGATGCAAGGAAGGTGTTTTTCATCTTTTCAGGAGGATGATGGAGATGGAAAGGTCCCCGTTTCTGCCCTTGCCCGAAGGGATGGTCATTGGCCAGATTGAAATAACCGCAGTTCAGCTCACGGTAGAAGTGATCTCCACCCAGCCTTTCGCCCGCCGTCCTGAGTGTGGGAGTCTCTCAGATCATGTCCATTGTCAGTACCAGCGCACGGTCCACGATGTGCCGTGTGGGGGCCGCAACGTGGTCCTTCGGCTCGGTGTGCGCAAGTTTTCTTGTTGGACAGCCACCTGCCCACGAAAGGTGTTTGCCGAACGCCTTCCCGATCTGGTCCAGCCCTGGGCACGGGTGAGCAATCGTCTCCTGGAAGAGTTGAAAGCCCTGGGGCTCTCCGCCAGCGCTGAGGTGAGTGAGCGCCTGGCTCCACGACTGGGGATGCAGGTCAAGGCCCCAACGCTCCTGCGCTATCTCCGCACCATCCCTCCCCCGACTGATACGTCCGTACGCGTGTTAGGAATAGATGACTTTGCGATGAGACGTGGAGACCGGTACGGAACGATTCTCGTCAATATTGAGACGAGCAAGCCCCTCGATCTCTTGCCAGATCGTACGGCTGAAGCTGTTTTGCCCTGGCTTTCGCGGCATCAAGAAATTGAAGTGGTCAGCCGAGATCGATAAAGTCGCCTATGCTGCTTGCAAATGGAAGGAGAAAGTTGCCGCTTTAGGAAGAGATACTTGCCGTTTTTTGCCCCATATTGCGAGAAAAGTAGCACTCTCGATCACTCATCCTGAAGAAATACTTGCCGTAATTCCTCATGAAGAAGCAATACATTGCCATCATTTCGAGAAATATGTTACTCTGCCTGCATCCCCATCGGGACGTATCGATGAGACAGGAGCAACTCATGACCAGACCCCTTGATGGTATTGCCCTTCAGACCTACTTTCGGCGCCTCCATCTGCAAAAAGATGCGCAGGATCAGTTGATAGCCGTTCGTTCCTCTCCACCAAGTCGCCTGCCGGATAGTCGCGCAGGCAATATGCCTGTCTGGTATCCGTCCAAGAAGATGCAATGCATCATGAAGGGCGAAAGTGCCAAGGTGGAGTTCGCCTTTCTTCTCGAAGCTGAACACGACGATGAGGTGGTAGAGTTCTGGGATCAGCCCCCACCCATTGAACTGATCTATCACGACAGGCGAGGACGTCTCCAACAGCCACTCCACACCGCTGATTACTTTGTCTTTCGCTACAAGTCAGCGGGTTGGGAAGAATGTAAGCCTGTCGAAAAATTGATCCAGTTTGCCCAACAGCACTCGAAGCGCTATGTGCTCGACGAGCGGGGGCAGTGGCGATGTCCGCCAGGTGAGATATTTGCTGCAAAGTATGGACTGACCTACCGTGTGAGGGCATCAGACCAGATTAATTGGGCATCTCAGGACAACTGGCTTTACCTCGAAGACTACTACCAGGATCTAGAGAAGTTAGCCATTTCTGAGGCGGATCTGGCAATCCTCCATCAGATTGTCGACAAGCATCCTGGCCTGACGCTCGCTGATCTTCGCGAGGCTGCTTCCCCCATTCGTTCAGAGCAGATCAATATCGCCATTGCCCGGCACGCGCTCTATGCTGATCTGGCTGCACATCGGCTGACAGAGCCAGAACGTACTCCCATTTTCCGAGACCACAAGGTTGCTCTTACCCATCACCATCGTGGTCAAAAGCTCGATGATCTTGGGATGACTGCGCATCCAGTTGTGATTGAACAGGGCAGTCAAGTCCTTTGGGACGGCAAGCCATGGCGCATTGCTGTGGGGCAGACAGAGTTGACGCTGGTGTGTGAAGAGGGCAAGCCCATTCCCCTTTCACGCTCGGCCTTTGATAGCTTGGTCAAGGAAGGCAAAATCGTCGGCGTCGAGGCGCAAATGCATTCCAGCATTACGACTGAGGGAGAAGTCCTGTTGGATCTGGCGCGGGAGGTGGATCTGGCAACCGCAACTTTCCGCAACCGCGTCATTCACCCTGATCAGTATCATGATGACGAGCAAAGAGAGATTGCAACTCGTGCTACAGCCATTCCTGCCCGAACCAAGCGGCTTTGGCGACAATTGTATCGGGAGGCAGAAATCAGCTATGGCAGTGGTTACATTGGCCTCCTTCCTCACTTTACCAATCGGGGAGGTGCCCGAAAGGTGAACGCTGAGACCGCCCGCCTCATCGAAGAGGTGCTCACGACACACTACGATACGGTCACGCACAAACCCAAACGGGGAGCCTACGGCGAGTACATCACGCGGTCCAAGGAGAAAAACCTGCCAACGGTTTCCCAAAGAACCTTTTACGCGCGAGCAAAGCGCCACAAAACCGTGTATGAGCAAATATTGGCACGTGAAGGTGCGCGAGCCGCTTACCCCTTCAAGGAGTACCACCACCCAGCTGAAAAAACCACGGGGAGGCATGGGAGCTACGCCTGGTCGATGGCGCACATCGACCATCTGGAAGTCGATCTCCAGCTCTGCGATTCGAAGACGGACCAACTCCTGGGGAAATGCTGGCTCACCCTCATGATTCTCTCCTATCCCCGACGCATTGCTGCATTCTATCTGACTTTTGACCCGCCTTCCTACCGCTCGTGTATGATGGTGATGCGGCTGTGTGTCAAGCGATATGGCAGACTTCCGACAGCCATCACGGTTGATGGTGGGCCAGAGTTCAGGAGTGTGTACTTTGAACAACTTCTCGCGCTGTATCGAGTGCGCAAGCACCAACGCCCCTCTTCGGAGCCACGATTCGGGTCTCCTTTGGAAAGGCTTTTCGGGACAATGGACACCTCCTTCATCTACCACCTGCTCGGCAACACCCAGGCGAGTCGGCATCCCCGTAGCATGACCAAAGCGACTGATCCTCTGCGTCACGCCGTCTGGACCTTACCGGATCTCGCAGAACAAGTGCAGCAATGGGCCGATGAGGAATATGATACCATTGTTCATCCGGCATTGAAAATGACCCCACGTGACGCCTACACCCAGAGTATGGAGCGAGATGGAGAGCGAGATCACAAACGTATCCCCTATGATGACCGCTTCAAAAAAGCAACTTTCCCGACGACCCAGAAAGGGAAAGCATTGGTGCAGCCAGGGAAGGGCGTGCGCATGAACTATCTGGATTACTGGTGCGACGAGATGCGTGACCGAGCTGTTGAGCGTACCAGCGTAGCAGTGCGCTATGATCCTTTTGATGTGACCGTAGGTTTCGCATGGATCAACAAACAGTGGAGAAAATGCATGTGTCCCGCTGACGAACTCGCGGGTTGCTCAGAACGTGAGCTTCAGCTTTTAGCTGCGGAATTGCGCCAACAGAATCGCCTGTTGTATGGAAAAGAACAGGTAGAGATTACGCAGAAACAGCTTGCCGACTTCCGGCGGAAGAATGCAGCCAAAGAAGTGATCTTACGTCAGCAACGCCATGATCGGGAAACGAAAGCTGCTCTGTCCATTCTGGAGGGCGAAGGTGGAACGCCACTTGCACTCCATTCCACCGCTCCCGAAGAACCGACTCCAGACGAGGGGCGTGAACCATTGAAACTCACCGCCCGGCACGCAACTTCCGACGGCGATACCCTGCGGGTATTGAGGCGACTGCGCTGATGGAAGAAGACAAACAGCTTGACGAGGGACCAGAGCGGTTTGATCCGATGCTTCTCACGCAGCCAAAAGCCTCACGGGTAGCCTGGTTTGAAAAGGAATGTACCATTGAACATACGTATCTGTGACAAGCACGCGATGCCATCCTCCAAACCATTTGTTCGCCCGGAGAGGGGCCCGGTTTGAACCGGCTGGGGACCATGGTGCTGGTCATTGGACCACTGAGAGTTGGCAAAACGACGCTCATTCGACTCCTGGAGCAGGAGTTGATCGCGCGAGCAGGCGAGCGTCTGCTCCGTGAGCCTGCCCATCGCCCCTTTGTGAGTATCAGTGCCACCGGCCCAGGATCAGGCCGCTTTGATTGGGTCGATTACTACGCGGCGATCCTTCGGCAGGTCAACAATCCTTTTCTGAATCGGAAGCCGTCAGCTCTCCGTGTGCGTGACATGCGCGAGGCAATGGAAGAAGCCCTCATCCAGCATCGCCCCTACGCGGTGATCGTCGATGAAGCCCATCATCTCGCCAAAGCCGCGAGCGGTCGGACGCTCCAGGACCAACTCGATCATCTCAAATATTTGGAAAATCGCACCGGGGTATGTCATGTGCTTGTGGGTACCTACGAAATGCGGCGCTTCCGCACAGTCACGCCTCAATTGGCAGGCCGGAGTGTGGATGTCCATTTTCGTCGCTACGATGCGACCAAAAAGGAAGATCGCGAAGAATTTCGCAGTGTCTTGTGGGCACTCCAACGGCAACTCCCGCTCGAAATCGAGCCACTGCTCGTTGAGCAGCACTGGGAAATGTTGTATGCCCGGAGCCTGGGCTGTATCGGACTGCTCAAACTGCACCTCCTCCGGGCGCTCGCCCTGGCGCTGACGGAAAATGCCCAAACGATCACCCAAGCGCATCTGAGAGCGACGGCTCCGTCAGAAGATCGAGTCAAAGAGATGCTGAGTGCCGCGCTCGCAGGTGAAGAGGATCTGACAGAACCAGATGGAGCGGATGAACGACTTCTGGAGTTGCTTGGATTGAGAGAAAAGGCCACCGTCGTGCCTACGACGCCTGGGAACATGCAGGATCAGCCAGCGCCTGGACCTCGTGGCCAAAAGCCAGGTGATCGGAATCCAGGCCGTGATGACATCGGCGAGGGTTTCGATCAAGATTCCCACAGAGAGCAGGTGGCAGGATGAATATTGACCCATTGACAACCAATACACTACCCGGACGGAAAGTCCACCAGCATCGGGGAATGATCGAGATGCCACCTCGCAGCCAATTGTACTGCCTGGCCCCCTTGGGGATGGGAACCGTCGAGATTGAGAGTCTCACCAGTTACATCCAGCGGTTGGCCTGGGCCTATCGCGTTAACCCACGGGTGTTAGTAGCAGAAGTCATTCTTCCCCATCTGAGCAACACGTATTACTCTGATCTCACCCGTCTGGGAAGCTTTAGCCGAACGCGTTCCATGAGCATCAACGGCGTCGGCGAGGTAGCACAGGATTGGGCCAGAACTCTTGAGCACTTAACCATGAGATCAGATCTCCGGCTTCTTACCCTCCATCCGTGGGCTGATGGCCTTCCTGCCTGGGGACTTCTGCGCCAAAAGCCTCAGTGGTGCCCCGTTTGCTACGACGAATGGCGAGAACAAAAGCAACCAGTGTATCAACCGCTCCTTTGGGCCATCCAGGCGGTAACAATATGCCTACAGCACGCGCAGCCAGTAGTTGATCTCTGCCTTGTTTGTCGGCAATCTCAGTCGGCAATTGCGTCGAAGCGAGGGCTTGGATGCTGTACGCAATGTGGAGTCTGGCTAGGGGGCCAGCCGAGAAGCGAACAATCACGTGAAGAAGACCTCATCGATTGGCAAAAGTGGATAAAGGAAATTGTGGAAGAACTTATCCTTGCAACTATGATGTTCGGCTCGCTTCCCTGGCATCTGTTACCGGCTGGCATCAATGCGTGTGTTGAAGCGGTTGGGGGAACAAGGCAACTTGGCCGTATTACGGGTGTTCCAAATGTGTTGTTTTGCAATTGGCGAAAGCAGAAACGTACTCCCTCCTTTACCTATCTGTTAAAAGTCAGTTATGCGCTGAGCTTCTCTCCGCTTCAATTCATGACGGTAGAACCAGAGCGGATAAAGAACACGCTCCGAGCGAAGATGGTGTATCGATCTCCCCCGCGTGCTGGATTACCAGCACCCGCATCGAAAGGAGACCTGGACAGGATTCAAGCGTTCCTACAAACCATGCTTGAGGGAGAGGTTGCTCCCCTTCCCTTACGTCATGTTGCCCATCAACTCGGTGTGGGAGAAAAATTTCTGACAGGTCGTTTCCCTTACGAATGTGCCCAAATCCTCGCTCAATATCAAGCCTCTCGTGCTGAGCGAGCAAAACAAAGAGTAGTGCGTGAGTGTGCTGAGGTGGAACAAGCTGTACGTACCTTAGACGAGCACGGAATCCCTCTCAGCCGTTCTCAGGTCGTCACCCTGCTTTCTAATCCAAATATTTTACGGAGACCAGAAGGGAAAGCCGCGTGGCAAGCCCTCTGTCGCGAACGAGGACTTGAGTCATGATGCCAGAAAATGGTCCAGGGCGCATGAATTCGGAAGGTGAAAGTTGCCACTGTGGCAAACTTCGTCTTCCATTTGCACTGATGCGGTGAAGCGGGCGCTGCCTCATGCCATCCAGGTGGCGGACCGCTATCATTTGTTCCAAAACCTGCGAGAGCACTTGCAACGGTTTCTCGACCACAGGCGCACCTACTTAGCGAAGATTTCGGATACACCGCTCAAGGAAGCACAAACCTGCGAGACAAACTGCATAGGCCCTGCTGATATTTCTCCTGGCGAAGCCTTCGTTGCTCTCTCTGAGCGTTCACAGACCGATGCGTCCGATCAGCAAGCCGGCACTTTCCAGGTAGAACGGCCAATGGGGGCAGAGCGAAGCGGAGGTGAAGATCTCTTCCTTGACCTCCGCTGAACGCAAGAAGAAAATCAGCCGAGACAAGCGCTATGCTCGTTATGAGGAAGTTCTAGCGTTGCACCAAGCAGGTATGAGTCAGCGTGCCATCGCACACCAGCTTCGCACGAGCCGTCAGTTCGTCCAGCGTTTTGTCACCGCATCGGCCTTCCCGGAACGCGCCCCAGGATCTGGGCAGCGCCCAAAGGGCAAGAGTAAGCTAGCTCCGTATCTCCCCTACCTTCGCAAACAATGGGGATCGGGCGTTCATAAGGGTTCGCAGCTCTTTCGCGAGATTAAGGATCGTGGCTACATGGGCTCACGTTCCTTGCTCGGACACTTAATTGCCGAATGGCGGGCGGAACTTCCCCCCAAACCCCGACAAGGGAAACCACGCAAACCACGTCTGGCGGCTGAGCCTGCTCAGCGTCGCCTTTCCTCTCGCTCCGCTGCTTTTCTGATGATCTTGTCATCGGAGAAACTGACTCCTCTCCAGCGCCAACAGGTCGATGAGATTTGCCGGGCAAGTGACGAACTTCGCACCGTCTACCTCTTGAGTCAGGAATTTGTGACCTTGCTCAAAGAACGCCAGGAAGAGGCACTGGATGGGTGGCTCAAGAAAGCGAAGGAGAGCCAGGTAACAGAATTGAGGAGCTTTGCCAATGGCATCCGTCGAGATTATGCCGCTGTTCGTGCTGCTTGCTCTCGGCCTGAGAGTAATGGCATCACGGAGGGGCATGTCAACCGGCTCAAATTTCTGAAGCGCCAAATGTTTGGCCGCGCGCATCTCGACTTGTTACGGGTGAAAGTCCTCCATGCGGTGTAGCAGATACCACTTATCTCACACAGGCGCAACAAGCCTCGCGATCCGCTGAGCCGACTTATGCGCTTGGTTCATCGAGCACAGCCGTCGGTCGCCTGACGGAGTCGAGGCCACGATTGCGGTCCCAACGAGTCATGTCTACTACCCCACTCTGCCAGGCGAGAAAGGCGGCATCCTCGATGTCGAGGGAAAAGAAGTGCCACCCTTTCGGTGGTCGCCATCCACTCGCGGCCTCTATTGCATCAGCGGTGGCCTCGCGCAGTGCTGGATCTCGGATCTCAACCACCTGCCCCCGTAGCTTGAACTCGGTATTGGGGTCATCCGGGTGGGTGATCGGCGAGTTCACGAGAATGCGCGGATCGCGCAAGAGGTCGCGGGCTTTCAGGGTGTCTGGAATCATGACGAGCATCAAATGACCACGGACAATGTGGGCTTCGACCGGACTGATCCGCGGCGTTCCATCGCTGCGGATGGTCCCCACGAGGACGAAGCGAAAGCGTTCGATGAGCTCGCGTCCCTGCGCAGCGAGCATCGGTGCCGCTGCCTCAAAGTTGGCCCACTGGAACATAGGAGCCTCCGGGTTGATTTATGCGCTCACAAAAAGGGATCTCCCCAGCGTATCCCATTCTTGGACGAAGCGCAAGACGGTGACGCATATGAAATAGTTTAGACAACATGTGGCATGAGCGTTGTATTTACTTTAGTCTTTGACAGCCCCGGCTGTTAAGCCAGAAACAATGCGTTTCTGGAGGATCAGCACCACAATCGTCAGCGGAATGGTCACAATCACCGCCGCCGCCGCTATTTCGCCCAAGCTGCCAGCGAAGCGCGAGACCCCCACGGTGATCGGCTGCGCATTCTCATCGGTCGTCAGCGTCAACCCAAAGACGAAGTCGTTCCACACGGCGATGAACGAGAGAATAGCCGCCGCAGAGACACCAGGGGCGGTCAGTGGCACAATCACTTCCCACAGCGCACGCATACGCGTGGCTCCATCCACCAGCGCCGCCTCTTCCAGGTCGGGCGGCAGATCGCGGAAGAACGACGTCATGAACCACACCGTGATCGGCAGCGTCAGCATCAGGTCGGGGATGATCAGAGCTGCATACGTGTTGTAGATGGGCAGCGGACCGGTGAAGAACACGTAGAGCGGCCCCACCATGGCGAACAGCGGGAAGATCGCCACTGACAAGGTGATCCACAGCACGATGGATTTGCCGCGGAACTTCATGCGCGCCAAGGCATAGGCGCACAGGATGCCAAAGAACAAGGCCAGTAAGGTGGTGAGGGTGGCGATGATCGTGCTGTTGAGCAGATCTCGCGTAAAGGTGGATAAGGCCAGATCGCTGGCGTAGTTCTCCCAGCTGAAGGTGTGGGGAAAGAGGGTGGGGGGCGAGACGTTGAGTTCGAGGTCACTTTTGACCGAGATGGCAATGGACCAGTAGAGCGGGGCCAACGTTACGGACACCACAAACACCACGGCGGTATAGCGACCGATCTTGCCCCATGGGATGCGCCTTTCCGGTTTGGCCGGGCTGACACTGGCTTTGGAACCAGGGGACATCTGCTCCTTCACTGCCATATGACATCTCCTTCCTTTCCAGGGACAGCTCTCGACGAGCTACCGTTGGGTGACGCGCATCAACAAGAGAGAGCAGTCTGATGATCAGTCCGGCTACAAAGAGCATCACGGCAGCCCATAGGTCACAGCCAAGACTGCCAGGCTGTAGATCAGGAGCGTTTACATAATAGCATTCCTGTCAAGTAGATTTCTTCTTCTTGCGTCATGTCCTCAGTATAGCAAACAAGGGTCTGTGTGAACAGTATCACGCATATCCCCGTTCTCCGTCAAATGACAGATTTGTTTGTGAATGATGAGTCGGTTTGAGAGCTTTCATTCTGATCAAGCAGACAGTTTTCCCCTAATCCGAGGATGATCCAGCAAAGTAACTCATCCCCTTCGGTTAAAAGCGTAAACGTTCTTTTGTTACTTTCGCCCGGAAGAGAACCCCAATAGCGTACTCTGCCTCCCTGAGCGATTTTTTTCAACTGTTCTTCCGATGAGAAGAAAGGCAATATCTCTGTGTATAGTTTCCCCTCTTCAATCGTGTCTTTGAAGTGCTGTGTATCAACAG
>WNGP01023658.1_pt1 | contig 12269 bp, 13 predicted proteins | sample 5407671 | NCBI WGS metagenome assembly WNGP01 (sample SAMN13153381, study PRJNA577476) | soil metagenome | isolation source: 40 cm soil or saprolite under Garry oak tree replicate 2 | place: USA:California | collected 2016-06-15 | reverse complement strand
CGGACGCTCTTTGGCGGGAGATGGCGGAATGGCGGGACCTGCCGATCCTTCCGCGCGACCAGGTGTGGGCTACGGCCCGCGGGTGAGCGGCCCTGTGGGCGAGCGGCGACCGGCCCTGCGGGCGAGCGGCGACTGACCGGGCGGGCTCAGGCGGGCTCAGGGTCTGCGGTACTCCCGCGCCACCCGGATGAACAGATCGTTGGCCGCCTTCTCGCCGACCGAGACCCGCACCCCCTCGCCGGCGAACGCGCGGACGCTCAGGCCGGCCTGGCCGCAAGCGTCGGCGAAGTCCGCCGTGCGCTCGCCGAGGCGGAGCCAGACGAAGTTCGCCTCGGTCTGCGGCACGGTCCAGCCCATCTCGACCAGCGCGGCGCGGACCCGGTCCCGCTCGGCGACCACCTGGTCGACCCGGTCGAGCAGCTCGGCCTCGGCGGCCAGCGAGGCGACGGCGGCCGCCTGCGCGACCGCGTTCACCGAGAACGTGAGCATGGTCTTGCGTGCCGCCGCCGCGACCGCGTCGTGGCCGATCAGGAACCCGACGCGGAGCCCGGCCAGGCCGTAGGCCTTGGAGAACGTGCGCAGCACGGCCACGTTCGGCCGGCTGGCGTACATCTCGACGCCGTCCGGCACGGCCGGGTCGCGCGCGTACTCCGAGTACGCCTCGTCGAGCACGACCAGGCAGTCACCGGGGATCCGGTCGAGGAAGCGGGCGAGCTCGCCGGCCGTCACGACGGTCCCGGTCGGGTTGTTGGGCGTGCAGACGAAGATCAGCCTGGTCGCATCGGTGATCGCCGCCGCCATGGCGTCGAGGTCGTGCCGCTCGTCGCGCAGCGGAACCTTGACCGACCTGGCGCCGGCCAGGTCGGCGAGGTACGGGTAGGCCTCGAAGGACCGCCAGGCGTACAGCACCTCGGCGCCGGGGTCGGCGACCGCCTCGAGAAGCTGCTGCACCAGGCCGACCGAGCCGCAGCCGACGGCGACATGCGACGCCGACACGCCGTACCTGGCGGCGATGGCCTCAGTCAGCTCGGCCGCTCCGTTGTCCGGATACCTGTTGACCTCGCCCGCGGCCGCGGCGATGACCTTGACGACCGAGGGCAGCGGGCCGAACGGAGACTCGTTGGACGAGAGCTTGTAGGTCGGGCCGGCGCCGACCGCGGGCGGCTTGCCCGGCTTGTAGGGCGCGAACTGCTCAAGAATCGGTCGGAACCGTGGCGTCTGCACGGACATCGTCGTCCTCCAGGGCTGATGAGATCTGCCCGCCGGCAGCGGTGTCGGCAATATACCCCCCGGCCTCCTCGCTGAGCCACCGGCGCTGAGGCTGGCCGCCGGTCACGCCGACCGGCCCGCCCGGCGACTGCCTGGCCGGCTCGCAGGACCGTCGCTGCCTGGGCCTGAGCATGGGCGGATGCAGGGTGTCGGTGTCACCGCGGCGGTAGAGCTGAGCCGGGCGGCCGCCCGACGAGCTGAGCTTTCCTGAGTCCACCAGGAACCGGTCCGCACCGGTCACCTTGCGATGGAAGTTGCGCGGGTCGAGCGGAGTGCCCCAGACGATCTCGTAGACCCTGCGCAACTCGGCGACCGTGAACGTGTCCCCGCAGAACGCCGCGCCGAGCGTGGTGTACTCCAGCTTCGCCCTGGCGCGCTCCACGCCGTCCCGCAGGATGTGCAGGTGGTCGAACGCCATCTCGGCCAGCTCAGCGACCGGCTGCCAGCTCATCCGCTGCTGGCCGGGAGCCGGCAGGTCGGGCGCCAGCCCCAGGTACGCGACCGAGACCACGCGCTGCCTCGGGTCACGGTCCGGATAGCCGTAGGTCTGCAACTGTTCCAGGTGAACCGGCGCGTCGGGGAGGCCGGCCCGCTCGGCAGACCGGCTGTGGCAGGAGGTGGACCGGCTATGGACCGGCCGAGATGGTCTCGTATCGTGAAGGCATGAACCGCCTTGGAGACCTTGAGCGCGCCATCATGGAAGTTCTCTGGGAATCGCCTGACCCGATGACCGTCAGGCAGGTCGGCGAGCGCCTCACCGACCGCGACCTGGCGCACACGACGGTGATGACCGTGCTCGACCGGCTCGCCAAGAAGGGGTTCGCCCGGCGGCAGCGGGCCGGCCGCGCCTGGCGTTACCGCCCGGCCGAGAGCAGGGAGGCCTACGTGGCCGAGTTGATGCTGACGGCCCTCGACCAGACCGGTGACCGGCAGGCCGCGCTGACCAGGTTCGCCAGGAGCGTGTCGGGCGCCGAGGCGGAGGCGCTCCGGGCCGCGCTCGGGGCCCTGAGCGGGAGCGGCAGGAACTGATTTCCCGTGGTCGCTGTGGTCCTGCTCGGTACGGTCGCGATCGGCTGCGTTGCCGCCGCGCACCTGCTGGCCAGCGCTAGCTGGCCGCGCCGGTCTCCAGCGGTCGCGATCGCCCTGTGGCAGGCCATCGGCCTCGGCTGGGGCGTGGCGACGGTCGGGGCGCTCGCGCGGTTCGGGGCGTCCGGGCTCGGCCGGCGGCCGGGCATCGGGTTGTCCGGCGTCGCCGCCGCCGCGCGGGCCACACGCCTGCTGGTCGGCGCGGGCACCGCCGGGCCGCGGAGCTGGGATGCGCTCACCGCGTTCCGCGTCGTGTCGCTGCTGGCGGGCATCGTGTTGCTCGGCGTGCTCTGCTGGATCCAGCTCGCCGCGATCACCGCCGTGCTGCGGGCCAGGCACCGGCAGCGGGCACTGCTCGGGCTGCTCGCGCACGATGACCCCAAGGTCCCCGGCGCCCTCGTGGTCGATCACCCGGCGGCGGCCGCGTACTGCGTGCCGGGGCTGCGGTCGGCGATCGTCATCAGCGCGGGCACGCTCGACCTGCTCGACCAGGCCGAACTCAGGGCCGTGCTGGCCCACGAGCGGGCGCACCTGCGCGCGCGGCACGATCTGGTGCTGCTCCCGTTCTCCGCGCTGCTGCGGGCGTTCCGCTGGTCGGCGGTCGCCATCGAGGCGAACCGGGAGGTCGCGCTGCTGGTCGAGATGATGGCCGACGACCGGGCCCGCCGACGGCTTCCGGCCAAGGAGCTGGCGACGGCACTGCTGCGGGTGGGCGCGTCAGGGGGCCTGGCGCCGACCGGGGCGCTGGCCGTGGCGGGCACCGCCGGGGAAGGCAGCGCGCGCAGCACGGGGACGCGCAGCGCGTCGGCGCCTGTCGGGGCGCTGGCGGCCGCAGTCCCCGCCACGGCGCTCGACGGCCAGCTCACGGCCAGGGTAACCAGGCTGCTCAGACCGCCGCCCGGGCTCCCCGTTGCCGCCATGGTCCTGCTCGGCGCCGTCGCGGCGCTGCTGGTGGTCGCGCCCGCCGCGGCCGTGCTGCTGCCGCTCTGACAGCCGCCGGCCCGCCCAGCCGCGGACCCGCCCAGCCGCCGGGTCCTAGTCCGCGATCTTGATGCGGAGGCGGCGGAAGCCCTTGCCCTTGTTCTCGATCTTGACGACCTCGATCCGGCCGATCTGCGTGGTCGACGCGACGTGCGTGCCGCCGTCGGCCTGCTGGTCCAGGCCGACGATGTCGACGATCCTGACCTCCTTGACCTCCGGCGGGACCAGGTTGGTCGCCGTGCGGATGATGTCGGGGATCGCGAACGCGTCGTCGCGGGGCAGCACTCGCACGTCGATCCGGCGGCCGGCCGCGATCTCGGCGTTGCAGGCGTTCTCGACCGCGTCCCGGAAGCCGTCGGGCAACTGGGGCAGGTCGAAGTCCATCCTGGCCAGGCCCGGCTCCATGTTTCCGCCGGTGACCAGCGAGCCGTAGTCGCGGTAGACGACACCGCACAGCACGTGCAGGCCCGAGTGGGTGCGCATCAGCGCGGTGCGCCTGCCGTCCTCGATCGCGCCGCGGACCGCGTTCCCCGGCGGCGGCAGCGGATCGCCGTCGGCCGGGATCAGGTACAGATCATCGCCCTTGCGGACGCCGACGATGCGGGTCTGCACGCCGCCCCACAGCAGCACCCCGTGGTCGGGCGGCTGGCCGCCGCCGCCCGGGTAGAAGGCCGAGCGGTCGAGCACAATGCCGTCCCCGCCCGACGCGAGCACGGTCGCTTCCCACTCGCGCAGCGTCTGGTCGTCTAGCTCGAGCCGGTGGGTGCGCGAGCCTGTCTCAGTCATCGGACCTCTTCGTCTCGGTCACCGGGCCTCACCACGGGCCGTACGGACCCTGGCGGGACGATCCGCCCTTGCCGGCCTCGCGTACCTTGGGACGCACGTCGGTCAGGTAGATCGCGGCGCCGATGAAGGCGACGATCGGCAGGATGCTGAGCAGCGAGACGTCGTCGGCGGCGCTGAAGGTCCCGACCGCCAGCGCGACTCCGGTGATGATCAGCCACAGCGGCTTGGTCTGTTTCCCCGCGGCCGGGAAAGACCCGGTCGGCCGGCGCAGCGCGTCGACAAAGGCCCAGGCCTCCACCACGAACGCCGCGACGAGCAGGATCCAGTTCAGCCACGTCAGCGGGCCGAGCGCGTTGAAACCGAGTGCGATGGAAGAGTGCACGGTGCCAACCTACCCGGTCGCGGCCGCGGGCGGATCGGTCCACGGCTCAGCCTCCGCCGCCGCGACGACCTCCGCCACCGGGTCCTGGCCAGACTCGGCGACCGCTTCGGCGACGAGTTCCTCGTCCTCGCGGTCCTCGCGGTCCTCGCGGTGCTCACCCTCGTCGCCGTGTTGCGGCCCGGCCGCCCACGGGGGCTCGGCCCCGGCCTCGGCCCTGACCTCCTTGCGGAACGACTCGTAGATGTCGATCAGCATCTGCTTCTGTCGCTCGGTGATCTCGGTGTCGGCCGTGATCGCGTCGGTGACGGCGCTCTCGCCGCCCTCCCGGTCGTCGAGTATCCCGGCCTGAACGTAGAGCGCCTCGGCCGAGATCCGCAGCCCCTTCGCGATCTGCTGGAGAATGTCCGCGCTCGGCCGGCGCAGGCCGCGCTCGACCTGGCTCAGATACGGGTTCGATACGCCCGCGGCCTGGGCGAGCTGGCGGATCGAGATCTTGGCCTGCTCCCGTTGCTCGCGGATGTAGGAACCGATGGCGTTGACGTTGACCGGGCTCATATTGTCAGTTTCACCAGCAACGCTGGCAATAGCAAATGCCCGCGCAGGCGCGTCGCGGCTCCGGCGACATACCCGGATTTGGTAACACTTTGATTCATCTTGTACCGGACAAACCCGGACACTGAAGTGTTATCAATCAGCGGTAAGTGCCGCAATGGGTGCGCTCAGCGCGGCAGCGCCGCCCGAATCTCGCCAACCGGGACGCCGCCGCCGGTGACCGTAGCCGCCGTCAGGCCAGGGAGGCGGGCCGGTGGCGCGGGCGGGACCGGTGGCGCGGGCGGGACCGGGGGCGCGGGCGGGACCGGGGGCGCGGGCGGGACCGGGGGCGGGGGCCGAGCCGGAGCCGGAGGCGCGGGCAGAGGCGGGGCTGCAGGGCGGTCCGCGGCTAGCAGGTCGAGCAGCAGCGTCGCCATCAGGGGAGGAACCGCTCGCTGCGCCCCGTCGTCGAACTTGACCGCCGCGGCCCGCCCATCGGCCAGCGCGAACGCGCAGACGCCCTCGGCCCCCGACTTCATCAGCAGCCCCGGCACGGCACCGGCCATCGCGGCCTCGGGCCTGGTGGTCCCCGAGGTCCAGATCGGGTTAGCCCGCATAGCGTCGGCGACCCGCCGCTCGGCCGAACCGGGTTCGGCCAGCACAAGTGACCTGAAGGCGCGCGCGAGACCTGCCAGCGAGACGGCCAGCAGCGGCGCGCCGCAGCCGTCGACGCCAGTCAGGCTGACCGGCTCCAGAGCGAGTCGCTCGACGACGTGCCTGATCCGCACCTGAAGCGGATGCCCAGGGTCGCGGTAACTCGCCGTCGGCCAGCCGGCCGCGACGCAGGTGGCCAGCATCGCGGCGTGCTTGCCCGAGCAGTTCATGTGCACCCGGTCGGCAGCGCCTCCGGCGCGCAGCCAGGCGTCCCGCGCCAACTCGTCGAGGGGCAGGTCGGGCGGGCACTGCAGGTCCGACTCGGTGAGCCCGGCCCGGCCCAGGATCTCGCGCACGCCGGCGATATGGAACTCCTCGCCCGAGTGACTCGCGGCGGCGAGCGCGAGCAGGCTGCCGTCGAGTGCGAGCCCGCACGTCAGCATCGCCGCCGCCTGCATCGGCTTGTTCGACGAGCGGGGGAACACCGGCAGGTCGACGGTCCCGGCGGCCAGCGCTACCGATCCGTCGGCGGCGAGCACGACGAGCGAGCCGCGATGGCGCGACTCGACGAACCCGGACCTGATCACCTCGGCGAGCACCGGACCGGGCCACCCCGAGCCGCCCGCCGCCACCGCCGCGGACTCGTCAACGTCCGCCGCCGCGACCACCCCAGTGCCCGCCAACCCAGTGCCCGCCACCCCAGTGCCTACCAACCCAGTGCCCACCACACGACAATCAGTGCCGATCGGGAACTCCCAGCATCGCCCTCGCCGCGTCCGGCGTCATCGCCGGGCGCTGCGCGAGGTCGGCCAGCGCGGCGGCCCGCTCGACCAGTTCGGCGTTGCCGCGCACCGGCCGCCCGCGGGAGAACGTGATCGTGTCTTCCATCCCGACCCGGAGCTGCCCGCCGGCCGCCAGCGCGGCGAACATCACCGGCAGCGTGGTCCTGCCGACCCCGGTCGCGGACCACGTCGCCCCGTCCGGCAGCGCGGCCGCGGCCTGAACCAGCGTCGCGGCGTCTCCCGGCATACCGCCCGGCACTCCCATCACCAGGTCGCAGTGCACGTGCCCGCCGAACGGCGCACCGAACTTGTCGAGCAGCCGGTGCAACGCCGCCACGTGCCCCATGTCGAACAGCTCGAACTCGGGCACGACGCCGAGCTCCTGGGTCCTGGCGTACAGCTCGCACATGAACGGCCACGGGTTCATGAACACCTCGTCGCCGAAGTTCACGGTTCCGCAGGTCAGCGAGCACCCGTCGGGCGCGGCGTCGAGCACGGCGAGCCGGCGTTCGAACGGGTCGGTGACCGCGCCCCCGGTAGAAAGCTGGACGATCAGGTCGGTCGAGGAGCGCAGCGCCTGAACCGTGTCGGTCAGCCGGCCGAGATCCAGCGTCGGCTGTGCGTCGCCGTCCCTGATGTGCACGTGGATCACCGCCGCGCCGGCCTCGCGGCACTCCTTGGCCGTGCTCACGAGCTCTTCCAGCGTCACCGGCAGCGGCGGAACGGCCGACTTGTCGAGCTCGGCCCCGGTGGGAGCGACGGTGATCATCGTCGCGGGACCCGCCCCGGCGGTTGCCGACCCGGCGGATGCCGACCTGGCGGCGGGTCGGTTGCTGTTTTCTGCGGTCATCGGCGGAGAATGCCTTCTCGTGCGAGCTGTCGTCCAACGCGTGCGTGAAGCGAGCGTATCGGTAACCGGGACCGTCGTCGCCGAGCTGCCCGCCCCAGGGCTACTCGTCCTGGTCGGGGTCACGCACGGCGAGTTCACGCTGTACGCGCAGACGGCCAAGGGCAGGCGGCCGACCTGGCAGGCGGCGGCTCCGCGCGAGGTCGCCGAGCCCCTGGTGACCGCGTTCGCCGACGCGCTGCGCTCGCTCGGCGCCAGCGTCCAGACCGGGGTATTTGGCGCGGACATGGCCGTGGCGCTGGTCAACGACGGCCCGGTCACCCTCATTCTCGAGGCGTAACGTAACCGAGCCCGTATCTGCCTGCCGCAGGCCGGCGTGACGCCCGTCACTGTCCGGGCCGCTGGCCCGGACGCGCGACCGGTCACCCGGCGCGTTCAGGTGCGTGTCTGCTAGCCGACCGCGCTGGCGGCGTGCAGGTGCTCGCGCGCGAACGCCAGCGACTCCTCGAGGTCGGCGTAACGCTCCTGGGGACTCAGCGAGCGGCGGGTGCTGATCTCGACGACGACCATGCCCCGGTAGCCCGTGCCGTGCAGCTTCTCGAGCAGTTCCGCGCACGGCTGGCTGCCCCGCCCGGGGGCCAGGTGCTCGTCGGGCAGTCCCGGCCTGGTCCCGTCGGCCAGATGCACGTGCGCCAGCCGCTCGCCGAGATCGTCGGCCATCTCCAGGGCATCGGAGCCCGAGACCGCGGTGTGCGACAGGTCGAGCGTGACGTGCTCGACGTCCAACTCGACCGGGTTCCAGTGCGGCGCGTACGCGGCGACCTCGGTGCCCCGCGCCCGCAGCGGGTACAGGTTCTCGACCGCGAACTTGACCGGGGTTTCCGCCTGGGTCCTGGCCAGGCCGATCTCGAACTCCCTCGCGTACTCCCGCTGCCACCGGAACGGGGGATGCACGACCACCACGGAGGCGCCGAGCCGCTCGGCCACGTCGGCGGCCCTGACCAGTTTCGCCCACGGCTCCCGTCCCCAGACGCGCTGGGTGATCAGCAGGCAGGGCGCGTGCACGGCCAGCACGGGGACGCCGTGGTACTCGGCGAGGCGGTGCAGCACGTCGGGATCCTGGCTCACCGGATCGGCCGTGACCATGACCTCGACGCCGTCGTAGCCGAGCCTGGCGGCCAGATCGAAGGCATCGGTCGTGCGCTCGGGAAAGACCGACGCGGTCGAGAGCGCGACCGGGATCCCGTCGGCAGGCCCGGTGCGTGCCGCGTCGCTGGTCTGCGGCCGCTGACCGCGCGTGTGCCCCGTTCCGGCTCGCCGGCCGCGCGGGCGGTCGGCCCGGGGATGGTCAGAGCGCCCGGCCCGCCCGTTCCCCGCGGACCCGGCCCGCCCGTTCCCCGCGGACCCGGCCCGCCCGTTCCCCGCGGATCCGTTCTTCGCGCCGTTCTTCGCGCGGCCGTCTGCCGCGAACCCAGACCCCGGGCGTCCGGCCTCTGCAAGCCCAGCCAGCGTGTTCGACGCGCGCGTCACGGAAGCGCGCAGCCCGGCCGCGCGCGCCGCAATCTGCTCCCCGACCGCCGAACTTGCCCCAACCGCCGAGCTAGCCCCGACCGCCGAGCGAACTCTGACCGATGCGCCGGTTGTGTCGGCCGCCTGCCCCAAGGCGCCTCCTCCCCTTCGCCGTGCGCCGTTTCCCGGCGCTGATCATTGCGCGTCGGTTCGGATGCCAGCTTATGCGGCTCGGCGGGCAGCAATGTCGGACCCCGCCGATACCGTTCCCGACATGGCCAAGTCTTCGCCCGGCGCGCTGTTTCAGTGCTCGGAATGCGGCTGGCAGACCACGAAGTGGGCCGGGCGTTGCGGCGAGTGCCAGACATGGGGCTCAATCACCCAAGGGCAGGCTCAGGCCTCCGCTGGGCGCTCGGGCCGTGCGCTGCTCCGCGGCCTGCCCTCGGTCAGGCCGGGTGCGCCTGCCGTCCCGATCTCCAAGATCGACGCGGCCGGGGCGGCAGCCAAGCCGACCGGCATGGACGAACTCGACCGCGTCCTCGGCGGCGGACTGGTGCCGGGAACGGTCGCGCTGCTGGCTGGCGAGCCCGGCGTCGGCAAGTCGACCCTGCTGCTGGAGGCCGGTGCGCTCGCAGCCGAACGGTCAGTTGTTCTCTATGTCACCGGCGAGGAGTCCACGGCGCAGGTCAGGCAGCGCGCCGACCGTATCGGCGCGATCACCAGGAACCTCTTCCTCGCCGCCGAGACCGACCTGGCGGCATTGCTCGCGCACGTCGAGGCGGTCGATCCCGCGCTGCTGATCGTGGACTCGGTCCAGACAATCTCGGCCGCCGGGATCGAGGGCACGCCCGGCGGCGTTGCCCAGGTGCGGGAGATCACCGCGGCGCTGGTCAGCCTGGCCAAGCAGCGGACCCTGACGACCGTGCTCGTCGGGCACGTGACCAAGGACGGCTCGATCGCCGGGCCGCGCTCCCTCGAGCACCTGGTCGACGTGGTGCTGCACTTCGAAGGCGACAGCCGGGGCCGACTGCGGATGATCCGCGCGCTGAAGAACAGGTTCGGCCCGACCGACGAGGTCGGCTGCTTTGAACTCGGCGAGTTCGGGCTGATCGGCCTGCCCGACCCGAGCGGCCTCTTCTTGTCCAGGCAGCATCAGCCGGTGCCGGGGACCTGCGTGACGGTCACTCTCGAGGGCCGCCGGCCGCTCGTGGCCGAGGTGCAGACGCTGGTCTGCCCGGTCAACGGCAACGAGCCGTCCCGCCGGGTAACCTCCGGCCTCGACTTCGCCAGGGTGGGCATGACGGTCGCCGTGCTGCAACGGCGAGCGGGAGTGAGACTCGGCAAGTGCGATATCTACGCGGCCACCGTGGGCGGGGTCCGGCTGACCGAGCCGGCCGTCGACCTGGCGATCTCGCTGGCGCTGGCCGGCGCCACGGCGGACCTGAGCCTGCCGTCCGACGTTGTCGCGTTCGGCGAGGTCGGCCTGGCCGGCGAGATCCGCAGCGTCGCCGGGATCGGCCGCCGGCTGACCGAAGCGGGCCGGATGGGCTTCCGCCGCGCGATCGTCCCTGTCGGCACCGACGCGATCCCGGCCGACTGCCCGATGCAGGTCAGCCAGGTCGCGGACGTGGCCAGCGCCATCCGCACGGGGTTCGGCCTCGACCCGCGCCGGCCCGGATAGCCGGGTCCGCGCTGACCGCCTCCCGCTCAGTTCAGGCGGAAGGTCACCGGCGGGCTGGCAATCGACCCGTCGGCCGCGTAGCCGGTGTAAGTGCCGGCCGGCACCTCCCGCACCGGGCCAGCGCAGCCGGGCGAGGAGGTCCTCCTGTTCCAGCCGATCGACACGACCGTCGGGACGCCGCGCCTGAGCGCGGCTACCAGGTTGCCGGTTCCGCTGACACAGTCCGCCGAACTCCAGACCCTGGCGGGTCCCTCCTTGATCACCAGGGCGAGGTGGCCAGGACCGACATTGAACGAGCAGTCCGCGGGCTGCGTCGAGACCACGCTCAGGCTGAAGCCGGGCTCTTGCCCGCGGCCGAAGTCGACCTGAGCGGCTGACAGGCTCAGCACGATCGAGTGCCACGAGCAGAAGGCCGGCTTGAAGCCGCCGAACCCGCTCGCGGACGGCTTCGCGGCCGGGCGAGTCCGCGCGACCGTGCCCGCCCCGGCCGACTTCCTCCGATGCGATCCGCCGGCGCCGCCGCGCCGACCTGTGCCACTGGCCGGTGCGCTCCCGCCGTGCCGCGGCCCGGCGGGCGCGGCGCCAGCGCCGGCGAAGCGGCCTGGTGCCGCGCCGTGCTGGCCGGTCGCGGTGCCCGCGCCCGGGTGAACCCTGAGCGCGTCGGATAGGCCCCAGGCAGCGGCTCCAAGTATGGCCAGGCCGACGGCCAGCACGAGGAACCGGCGCCGCCAGTAGGTGGCCGCCGGGGCCGCCAGCACCCCCGCCGACTCCCCGGCACCCGCAAGCCCGGTCACGGCAGGACGCTGGCTCGCCCGAGCACTCAAGGCACCCGTTATCGCCGCCGTCGCGCCGGCCAGTGCGCCGCGCAGACCCCAAGCGTCTGACCGAAAGGCCCCCGGCCGATCTGCCGGGCGCCGATCTGCCGGGCGCCGGTCGGCCGGCCCACTCATGACCGTTCCCCGGCCCGCCTCCGCGCGTCCGGTCGCGGCTGCTCCCATTGCCCGCTCTCCCGAGTTGGCCCCCGGAAGTCGGGCACCCGGCGCGGCATGGCCGTAACGGAGCGTGTTATCCCCCATGCCGTTGAGTATGCAAGAGCCGCGGCCAACTGCCGGGCCGCCCCGCCGAGCCAGTGGAGGTGCATCATCGCAGGCAGGAGGCTTGCGGAGGGCTTGCGGAGGGCTTGCCCGGATTCCTGGCATGGCGCCGGCTGCCGACGGTCATGGCAGGATCGATCCCGTCATGACCACCAGACTCGAAGCTCCGCTCGTCGCCTGGTATCGGGCCAACGCGAGAGACCTCCCGTGGCGCCGGCCGGGGGCGGACGCGTGGTCCGTTCTCGTGAGCGAGTTCATGCTTCAGCAGACACCCGTATCTCGGGTGCTGCCCGCGTACGAGTCCTGGCTGCTCCGGTGGCCGACCCCGCCGCATCTGGCGGCCGCGACGCCCGCCGACGCGGTCAGGCAGTGGGGCAGGCTCGGGTATCCGCGCCGTGCGCTGCGACTGCATGCCTGCGCCCGGGCAATCACCTCGGTGCACGGCGGCGACGTGCCGGCCGCGCTCGGCGAACTGCGGGCGCTGCCCGGCGTGGGCGCCTATACCGCGGCCGCGGTGGCCAGCTTCGCGTTCGGCCAGCGTCACCCGGTACTCGACACGAATGTCCGCCGGGTACTCGCCAGGCTCGTCTCGGGCAACGAGCTCGCCGCCGGGTCTTCGGCCAGCGTCGCCGAGACCGCCCTGGCCGAGTCGCTCTTGCCACCCGCG
>WNGP01004941.1_pt1 | contig 12279 bp, 10 predicted proteins | sample 5407671 | NCBI WGS metagenome assembly WNGP01 (sample SAMN13153381, study PRJNA577476) | soil metagenome | isolation source: 40 cm soil or saprolite under Garry oak tree replicate 2 | place: USA:California | collected 2016-06-15 | reverse complement strand
GCAACCAAATTTTACTCGCTTGACGTCACCGAGATAACGGGAACAAACGTTACTCTCTTGTTTACAGTCTTTTACGATGACGGGACTAGCACCTCTTCGGGGCTCAGTGTAGACCTAGATACTGGTCTCGTGAACGACACAAGAACTCCTTTCACTCTGTACGGCGAATATGTTCTTCTGGCTGGCATGCTCCAGAAACCTGATACGATTTGGAGCATTACCGGATCCCCCAGCCTAAACCTCACGTTAACGGAATCGATCTTGGGCGTTGATAGAGGTGTCAACTTCTTGAACTTCACTGGAGTCGTTCCCGGATCCTCGGTAGTCTACTCCCCTGGTTTTGCCTGGGACCAGCAATCCGGAGCTCTCGTCGAGATCTCCGACTCGATTTCTGTCCATGGCCCCGGCGGGATTGCCCAGGGCTCCTACCACATCGCCATCACGGATACAGACATTTGGAGCCCACCCTCCTCACTCCCCGACTTTAGCATCGCAACAGATCCTCTCACGATAAACGCCCATCAAGGGTCCTCCGGTAACGCGACAATCATGTTGACGAGCATCAACGGCTTCGCCGACATGGTGAGTCTCACTGTGGTATCACCTTCAACTTCTTTGGCTTGTACCTTGTCAGCTACGACCGTTAATCTCAACCCCATGGGATCGAATACATCGACACTTTCATGTTTCGGTACTCTGGGTAACTACACAGCAGTCGTGATTGGTACGAATACCTCCGGAGTCTATATCCTCCACTCCTCACCTGTCGCCATTAGCATATCCGATTTCACGATCCATTTAGACCAAGGGTCCATGACGTTAACGAGCGACCGAGCCGGCACTGCTACCATCACTCTAACCGGCCTAAATGGGTTCTCAGACGCAATAACGCTAACAGTCAACAGCACTCCCCAGGGCCTCGTCTGCACCGTCAACCCGACGGATCTAGCTAAGCCGAATATGGCAATCCTGTCTTGCAACGGTGAACCAGGGACGTACACTGTAACCGTAACCGCAACCAGTGGCCACACCACCCACCAAGCGATTGAGTCCGTTCAGGTTGACAGTGCACCTGCATCCCCTCAGCTGACTAGTTACCTAACACTTCCCCTCGTTTACGCCGGCATAGCCATCGCCATAGGCACAGTATCAGCTGTCTCCTTTCTCCTAGCGAGAAAACGTAATCCAGCCCAATAAAGCTGCGAGATTTTTGACTGGACTCTGCGGATTGAGCCGAGAGCACATGGCGTGGAATAGCGCCACGAGTCTGGGAATTGTTGAGTCAACCAGGTTGGACCAATGGTCAAAGGCAAGATTTGCATGCGCATTAAGCGAGAACTTGCTATTGTAGACCCATAGCTGGTCAATATTTTGGGCAATCCCCAACCCGCTGTTGTCATGTGCCAACCTGAGCCGGGCAAGCTTGGGATGAGGCGAACGCGGCGAGCATATCCTGGCTTAACGGAAACCAGACACTTGTCAAGCCCGAGATCTAATCTGACCATCCTGTTGAACTCCACCCGCATTCAATTATGGCAGGCTGAGGTCGAAAGAAGCAACTGAGTTTTCGCCATTCTGTGTTTTACATTGAAGCGTCTACAAATGTCAAGATCTACGATGTCCACAGGGTCAGCGGCACCGTTGTAGTTTGAAGGGCATGTGAGTATGGCAGGCCGCGCCTACGATCGAAAAAGTCTGCGATGTCAACATTTCTATTCTGGCTCAAGCCATGGACCCGTCGATCACTAGCATCGGCCGGAAAGGCGCCCGAATCCACTTGCCAGTCTACCACTCGCATACCATTTGACTGGCACCTTCAAGATACTCTTAAGATGAAGCCTTACAATAGAATGCCAAGTATGGGAAATAAGAGAAAACGAGGAAATCTCCCTTTTCTTCTACTCGCATCCCTAGTCCTAACCTTTCTGACTGCTTCACTTCCTCTAGCCAGAGCGGCAAACCTCAATCTTCTGTACATCAGCCCTAACCAGCAAGGTCCTGTCCCCACAGGGTCCACCATCACCTACCAAGTAAAAGTGGCCCTGGTGGACCCGTTCAACGCATGGGACATTCAGGTAAAGACAGACCCGACAGTCTTGAACCCCGTTAGCGTAAGCATTATACCCAATACTCTCACCGCTAACTACAGCCTCAACCCATTTGAGCTAGCCAACTGCGTCAATGGTACGGGGACAGGATGCGACTTCAGCAAGGGCGATGGTAACGGTGTTGTACACTCAGCGATCTTTCCACTTGAGTCGGATCCGACCGATGCCTCCGTTAGCGGTGTACTCTTCACAATCACCTATGCGGTGGTCAATAGCACGGGGAACGCTGGAGTTTTCATATTCAATGATCAGATAGCTAGCAGCAGAAACGGCCTCTTAGCGCATACGACGAAGAACTCAATTTACGGCAACGCGGAACTTCCAGTCGTTGATTTTTCCTGGACGCCGAAGCAACCAGCATTAGGACAAATCGTCACTTTCTCGTCGAACTCTAGCGACCCTAATCCTGGGGCTAGTATCGTGAACTACATCTGGGACTTTGGGGATGGTACGGGCCCTCACTTCTATGGCGCGAATGCATCTACCATATTCACTGGAGGTACCGGAGGGACGCCAGTAAACAGTAGCAGTGGTCCAGGATCCCGGTTTACGGTGACCCTAACCATTGTAGACTCGCTGGGATTGGCAAATCTGATAACACTGCAAGTGTTCGTTCTTCTGTCCCTGCCAAAACCTCTTCCAGACTTCTCTTTCGAGCTATTCTCTTCACCCCCGGAATCATTTTCAGTGGGGTCGACGGCAAGAGCCATTCTTGCTCTTGATAGTCTCAACAATTTGACGGGGAGAGTTAGCCTGTCGGGTACCGTCTCTCCGGCGTTGCCAAACGCACCTACTCTTTCTTTCGATCCTGCCAGCGTTATGCTAATACCGAATGCGAACGAGAGTTCTTCCGTTACGGTATCGGTGTCGAGCCTGACCGTAACTGTCCCAGGCAATTATAATTTTACGGTATTCGGCGCCTTCGGCTCAACGGTGCACTCTGTCAGCTTCTCCATAACGGTGGTGCCTTTCAGTATCGAAGCCAGGCCCAGCGATCTCGTCCTCCAAGATGGTCAATCGGGAACGACGGTGGTCACATTGAGCAGCATCAACGGGTTCGCTGGAACCCTTTTCGTGGACAGCTCTGCCCCCTGTGTTGGCTGCACAGCCTCTCTCACACGAGACACTGTAACCCTGTTCCCGAACGGGACGGCTACCGTCGTTGCTACAGTTTCCATCGCCAATTATACACCCGCCTTCTCCTATCAGCTAGAGATTTTTGCGCAGACTACGCAGAGTCCATTCTTCACCCTTGTGGATCTGATCCCGTTCAATGTACCTCTTCTGGCGCCGGTGTTTTCGAGGGAAGGTATCTCTTGGACCCACCGGCTGTCCCTCTCAGATAACCTCAAAACTCAGACGTGGACCGCAAAGGTCTCGAACCCGAATGGCGGAGACGCTCTTGTGGTCAATGTTCACATAGTTGGAACAACTAGCCAGGGCTCGTTATCGTTCACTGCGGATTCTGGAGCATTTCTCCTTAAGCCTGGCGAGATTAGACTCAATGTAACCATCGCACACGTCTTCAACGCTTCTGATATCGGACTAACCTTCACGTTCAAGGCGACGCTACGGTGGGGGCTCAACGTTGCCTCCATAAGCGATGTGAGTTCCTCGACCGAGACAGGGTCCTTTACAATAGTTGGATGAAGCTTCGAAGCTATGCACAGACCCGTCTGGCCCAAAACCCACTACTTTGTCCTTGATTAAATCGGCCTGATGATCGACACTCTTCATCGCAACCGTAGAACCAAGGAACAAGCTGACTTCAAGCCCCAGAGTCTTGGACTCATTTCGCTTGAATCTGGGTGTTTTGTCAATCCATCGCAGGCTTTTCTACGTGTTTTTCGGTGTGCTTCTCATACCATTCGTGGCCGCAGTGTTTGCACTTGTATGCGTACTGAAATTCTTCGATGTCAAGGGTGACTGTTACGCCCTCTTCGACAAATGCTATTGGGGATGGTCCCCTTGATCCAGTCAGCCTCAATGGTGTCTGTACTTCTTCTTTGTCTAGATGAACAAGTTTCTTGCCCCGAGCTCGATGTGAAACCTGCGTCCACATTCTGGGCAGTGTCTAAAGATCTCCATCTTCAGAGGTAGATCAATATTGTGCCTTGTTAATTTGACTTTGGTAAACCTGACTGGATAGCATCACGAGAGCTAGGCGACGCTTCACAGACAATCAGAGCTCATCAGGTCCTATGTTTATCCAAGACATTATCCAGAAAAATAGAACGCACATTGTTCCGGAGCGGACGTGGAAAATCACCTTCCTTAGGTTGGTCGGAGAGAGACTGATCTTGAACCGAAAGAAAGATTCTGATTTTTAACGTAGCTAATCCTATGTGCACACGGTTTGGCATCGGCTATCGGCTTTCTCATGATCCTTTTGGGCGGCTTTGTGATGGCAATAGCGTACGAGATGGTTTCCGACTGCTTGAACAGGTTTTCAAACAGTCCCTGTTGGGATCCTCGCCTGTACGGCGGATCCGCATTAGGGTTCTACATCGGAACTGCGATAACCATTCTTGGTGCGATCGTACTCGTAGGCCCGAACATACTCAGGAGGTTTAGAAAGCCACAGGCGGAATCCAATCCTGAACGATAGCTGAAAACCGCTTACTCGATGAAATTACAGCAGAATTTGAATGAATTCGCGGAATGTCAGCTGTGCAAGAGAGAATGTCGAACGGAGGATCTTCACTCTCTAACAGTCGCCGATGTCAGGGGATACAAGATCCTACCAGGAACACTAATCTGCACAAGTTGTTTCGAGAGGATAAGGCTACTCGATTATGGGCGAAGGAGATGAAAGAGGCCGTCAATGCGACCTCACGGTTTGACGGTCAAGCCGAGGATAAAAGCAGCGAACGGCGACTGATCACTCTTGGAGTCTTACCGATGGTGTCTGGGGGACGACTTATCGATTTGATCTTCGCTGGAATCGCCTTAGAGGGACCAGGGGACTCTTGAGCATATACCATTTTCCTAGCCATTATCTAGAAGATATAGAACGCCTCTTTCCGAGTACATGTCGAGAAAATTATCTTCCTGAAAAGTCCAACCGGGCCCAGTGTTGAATCTGCGGTGGGAAAACTACAATTCATAATTCAGATAGGCTGGTGAGGACCAGCCTTGGCGTCAGGTCTCGGTCTTCTCCTAATTCTCGTCGGGGTGTTCGTCAGCGTTATAGGCTACGAAACAGTTTCCGGGTGTTTAAGCCTGTATTCGAACGACCCTCATTGTTGGAGCCTTTCCCCCATGCAAAACAGATACGCCTCTGGGGCTCTTGGGTTCTATGCCGGGGGAGTCCTGGCAATATTAGGGGCGGTGTTGCTTGTAGGTCCGGATGTTGCCAGATTATTGGCTAAATTGAAGGGTTCGGGATCCAGTTCTGGAAGTTAGCACTTCAGGGAGAACCCCACCGCACTTTGGTTTAGCTCGTAACTGTTCTGACTAGGATTCGGTCAGCCCAGAGCTTCGGTCTTCGTTCGAGTCCACCAAACGAGTCGTCAAGCATCAAAACGGTCACAAAGTTATCAAGGAACTATTTTAACTCGGCTTCTCTCTTATCCCCTTCAAGTTCCCTGAGAGTTGGGTCCCGGCGATACTTTTCACTCTACTAGATGACAGCTGCCAACTAACCTGTGGCGCAATAACGGGCAACATCATGGCCGTGTCAAGATCTGAAGGCACGTCGATTATTATTCGTTACTTTCGGATAGCTATCAGATTAATCGTCGGGAGATTTCTCATAGTCTCTTTCCGGCAGAATGTTCGTGTCGTGGACTCCTTTCGTCGCTATTTCCACTCGCAACTCTCTAGCCGCTTCTTTCATCCTTAACTCCGCCTCTTTTACTTCTTCCAAGACTCGCTCCAAGGCATTTTTCAATGTCACGGACTCGGCCAGAGTTGACGGGACGGTAAGGTCACGATGAAGCCTTATTCTCAACTTCGTTGACCCGTCAGATTCAACGCTGACAGACTGAATATCCGCGGGCCTAACTTCGTGTCGCTCTGATTCGACTCCATGCTTGAATGTGAAGACTATTTTCTCAAAGCCTATTTCGGCAGTAAAGAGACATCCACCGATTTTTTCTGACGACATAAAGTACCTGATCCGGGCACGCCCCGTATTTAGTGATAGTGAAGCCACAGACATCAGAGAAGACAGTGGCTCACGATGACGAAACCCAATTAAGGGGTCAAGGAGGATTGAACAAGAGCTAGCCTTGGCATCAGGTATCGGTCTTATCCTGATTCTCTTAGGTGCACTCATCATCGCAATAGGGTACGGCTCCTTTGTGCAATGCCAAACTGTGTCTAGCAATAGTAATTGCTGGGACCCGCGTGCAGAAGGAGCCTTTGGTTTCTACGCTGGCACTATCGTTGCCATCTTGGGCACCATCATCCTTATTGGTCCAAGCCTTGCAGAGTCTTTGAGCAGAAGGAAACCTGAAGAGTAGTTCGACAAGGTTTGTTGGTGAGCAGCTAATGGTCGACGGATGGATGGCGAGGCCCAAAATGAACGGCGTGAGAGGTGCGTTTGTCGTCTCGCCTACCTACTCTAGGTCAACCCTCTTTATGTTTTTCAACATGCTTCTCTGACCACTCATGACCGCAGTGTCCGCATTTGTAAATGTACTGAAATTCTTCAATATCAACGACTATCGGTCTACCTTCTAGAACGACTGTTGGCGGCCCGCTGACCGTGCCGCCGCCGCGGAAGCTCATGCCATACCGATACTCGCCGGATACTATCTCCCTTGTCGGGATCGACCCTCTTTCCTGGCGAACTAGTTTCTTGTCTACAAGTCTAATTTGGAACCTGCGTCCACACTCGGGACAGTGTCTAAAGAAATCCATTTTTCGGAGTGGATCGATATCGACTCTCGTTAATGATAAACCCATGGAAAAGCCTCAAATCGAGACTTCATGAGTTCAGGATCTCCACCTCGCTCCTCTACTGACCCCCGTGTCACCGCTTCCGATTACCATCAAGAGCAATACGAGAAATCCGATTGTAACGAGTAGCAACCCCCCCATACCATCGAATGAAATTCAAGGGAACTGGAGAATAGAGTATGAGTAGAAACCCTGAGATTATCAGTCCAAGACTGAGACCAGAGAATATGAGTGGCGGGAGTAATGCTTTCCTCTTCCAGTGAATAACCTGTTTCCCACCGGGCGTTTCACCTGCTTGTTCTTTGAGAAGATCTTCCAAGGTTACAGATCGCACCTCAAGTAGCGCGGCTCCGCACATACCGCACTTGTCTTCGTCCTGAGCAATTGCTCCGCACCCCGGACACTTCTTCAATCGTTGCCAGCCTTCGCTACTGTGGCAGCCATGGTTTGCTTAACGCCTTAAGTTGATTCCCGTACATATTTCGAAGCAGGAATCTCTAGTTATCGAAGCTGTTCAATCGTGGAAGGGTGAGTTGAGAGAGGTGAGGGACGATGCCTATGAGGGGTTTACGATGGTTGTACTGGGACTATGGTGCGACCATGAAGCAGCCGCTTTTCGAGGAGGGGCTTGTCTGGGCGAGACTAGTTTGGGAGATTCCGAAGATCAGTCTAGCGGTGAAGCATATCCTTGTTCCCACGAATGAGTTCGGAATGGGCGTGCTCAAAGGTATCGCTGTAATGTCTCCGGGCATTATCATGGTCACCTGTGATGTCGCGGTGAAAGACGTGGAGCCTATTGCCGCCCCCCTTATCACTACTTGAACGAGGATTGGGGTGACGGCCTTGTTTAGCACTTCGGCGGTCCAAGACTGAACTCCCGTGCTCCTGGCGAGGGATAGATAGCGAGTCCAAAGTAGTTTGGCTTGTGCGAATACGGGAGGCGGACCCAGCAGGACTGTGACGAGATCCACCGTGAAGTGTGTGAGAGACCCGGAGGTGCCATTGATGACGACCGTGTAGGTGCCGATGGGAGCGTTAAGAGGCACGGTCACGGTGAGGTTCGACACGGGTGCTGGATTTGAGGAGCTGAGAGTAACTATTGATGGCCTGAGAGAAACGGCGGGTCCGTTGATCAAGCTTGGAAGGACATATGCCGAGAGGGAGACCGGGCCGGTGAAGCCGTTCGGGCTGGCCACGATGATGTTTGAAGAGTTCGACGAACCCGCTGCGATTGTTAAGCCGTTGCGAAATCCGACGTCGATGCAGAAATCGGGCTGAGTTGACTCAGTAACACTTACGACCAGATTTGACTGATGAGCTTGTGAGCCGCTCGTTGCAACGATGCCCGTGATATAGCCGCCCGGAGTTGTGCACCGCGTGATGGAAATCGACAGTCTCGATACTGCCGTCCCATTAGGAGCCAGCCTCACGACTGGCGGGCTCACGAGTGAAGTCACAAGCTGGTCACTGGTAAACGTCACGTTTCCCTCAAAACCGTTGCGGCTCGTAACGGTCACCGCCCCCGTCGCAATCGTACCCTGCGGAATCGTCAAAGAAGTGGGATTTATTGTAACGCTAAAGTCGGGTGAAGAGCCATAGAATCCATCAGTGACCGTTACCGGCACCAAGGCAGAATTTCCATTGGCTATCGCTTGGCCGATAATAGTGACCGCGGAGCTGCTGAGATTAGAGACAGAGACGTATGTTATGGTGAAGAGTATACCGTCTACGGAAGCGACCGCAGGCGGCGATCCCTGTGGGAAGACAGCTGAGTGCACAATACCAGGACCATCACCCTTACTCGGGTCGCAACCTATTCCAGCGCCGTTTACACAATGAGCAAGCTCCAACTCAGGTACAGTATAGTTAGCCGTTAGAGTGTTGGGCGTAATGCTAAAATCGACTGGCCTCAGAATCGTAGGATCAGTCTTCACTAGAATGTCCCACGCGTTGAATGGATCCATCAGAGCGACGTCGACCTGATACGTAACAGTTGATCCGACCGAGGCTGCAGGCTGACCGGCTGGACTGAAGAAGAGGAGATTCAGGTTGGACGCTTCACCTCTTGGGATTATGCCCACCGAAAATGCTCCGATTAAAAGACCCGCTAGACAGATGGAGGCAAGTCGATCTCTGACCTTGTAGCCCTTCACAATCGATTCTGCTTCTGCCGATGACACGTGGCAGCGATTCAAGTTTAAGGTTATCCCCAAATAATAGACGCGGCTATCTCAAACGGATGAGTGGAAAGAGAATAGGCATTAATGACAAGATGAAATTTAAGGGGCAATACTAGGCGTTACGGCACTCGTGTCAAGAGCGTCTATCGTCTATCGTCTATCGGCAATGGAGGCCTGAGCTTCGCCTCTGTTTCGAAAAGAACGGGAGCATGATGACGGGCGCGCGGTGGAAGAGTTGTACTTGCCCGTCTCCACTGATTACTGAAACGTCTAGTCAGCTGAAGTTTACGCTTCGCCAGTAGGCTCCGAAGATGCTGACGTCTATGATGTCAACTCTTCCACTGGCGTTGAGGTCGGCTCTCGGATTATAGCTAGGGGAGCCTATGCTTGTATTCCAAGCATTGCCGACAACACTCGCGTCCGAAATATCGACCGTCCCATTCGCGTCGATGTCGAGCTGTCTGGTGACCTGAACAGTCGCTGAGGCTGTTGTCCCCGTTAATGTCACTATGATACCCGAGGAGAGCGGATAGGGTAGTACCGCTATGTTGAGCAGGAAGGCGGTCCTGAAGGAGGAGGACTGATTCATCAGGGAAAGATTCAGGAGACTGTAAGCCTTTGAGAATACAGTGATGCCGGTGGTTGTGTTGGTTGCTGTGACAGTGATGGTTCCAGTGAAATTGTGGCCGACAGGATTTACGCTCAGGCTCCCGGTGGTTGCGATCTGTAGTCCTTGGAATAGGACGTTGTTGTTTATGCTAACGAGAATGTTGGGTGCGAGAGCATTTGTTAACGCGTCAGCATTGGGAGTTCCAAGACCCGTGGGATAGTCCCAGCCTTTAGTGGCAGAGAGGAATCCGTCCGATCCAGTGGTAACATCGTGATAGTTGGAAATCATGTAGAGTCTGTCACTGACGGATCCGTATTTTTCGCCATTAGCCTGGTTGGCCAAAGCGATTAGCGCGGCCCACTGTGGCGCACCCGCGCTGGTTCCGCCGACTTGAAAGAGGCTTCCACCTTCTACGACCAGCATTCCTGAGTTGGGATCTGCATCGTACGAGACATCAACGGTGTCTCTCATCGAGTCTCCAAGCCCCTGCTGGTAGGAGGGCTTCGAGAAGACAATGCTCGCTCCGGCTGTGCTTCCAGTCCAAGCACTCTCCGCCACGTAGGAGGCTGTCGAGTTGAGGGTGAGGCTAGTCCCTCCGACCGCAAGGACGAACGGATCCGATGATGGGTATTGGATGTTGCAGCATGATGAGGCTCCTGAGTCGCCAGAGCTGGCGACAGGGGTCGTTCCGTGGGATACGATGGTGGCGAAGAGCTGGTGGGTTGCTGAGATTGTGAAGGAGCCAGTGGTCGGGTACGAAGACTCGGAAAGGCCGAAGCTCATGGAGACTGCTGCTTCGTTGGGGAGAGAGCTGGCTACGAACGAGATGGCCCCAAACAGACTCCCGAGCTTTGAGTCGGGGGCGATGACGAGGTCTATCGTTGCAGCGGGCGCGATTGCATGTGCCCATTCAACGTCCAGAGATGTTTCGACGGCCCAGCCTGTGTTCCTAAACTTCGGAAGACCAAGGGGGAAGTACTGGTTGAGTGTAACAGAAGGCAGACCGGTCAGCGAATCGAACGAAGCCAGGTCAGACAGGATGGATGGGTTACCGAACGCGTCAATTATCGCAATGGCTGTCCCATTTCCCTTGATTCCCCTCGAATAGAGTGGAAGGAAATTGTAGGCCTTCCACAGATCAGATGGGGCGCAGGATTCGTGGTACTGAGCTGTCGATATATGGAATCAGCGTGAGCCTCAAGTCCGCCGGATTGAGAATTGTCTACCGCGGTAGTTGCACTAAGTATCGGAAGCAAAATGAGAAGCATGAACGCGGATCTGATCAGCCAGGATAGAGGGTTCATTGGGACCACGTTTTCAGGACAAGATCCTACATATATAGAATGTGGAAAAATCGCCGAACGGAGGATGAGTTAACAGAGAATTCTCAGAGACTAGAACTAAGTGTTGATAGGCGCCCAGGCCATCCGTCTGATTGAGCCGGAATTCAGGAGTTATGATTACCAACAAAAAAAAGTCAGAGGGTCAGATGCCTGTAACGTTTATCGTGAGAGTAGCCTTCTGAACGTCTGAAGTGCTTGCGCCTCTTACAACAACCCCCACCGTGAATCTTCCAGCATAGTCGTAGTCATGGGTCGTTGAACATGTTCCTGAGGAGCCTGAGACCGCGATCGATTCACCATCACCAAATCTGAAGACGCAATTGAAGGGCGCAGTGCCTCCAGTGTACGTGGCCGTGAACGTTGCAACCTGATCCACAGTCGGGCTCAAAGGGGAGATATTGAAACTGGTAATCACTAGGGGTGGAATCGAGAACGTGTAGATGGTGGGATGCCCTAGAAAGACTGCGCCGGCCCTCGCCACATGCAACAGTATTTGGTCACCCTGGGTGATGGTGACGTTTCGAACCAGACCGAAGTGGCTGGAGAGCGGATCCTGGAATACGATTGTGTTCTGGCCTTGCACTACGAAGCTGGTAATGTCAAAGGGTCCGAACCTGACCCAAGTATCCATGTAGGGCGTATAGTCGCCGCTGCCCGTGAGATAGTTTAGCCCGGCGGGAATATCAACAACCAACTGACCGTTGACCAAGACCTGGAGCTGTCCCACACCATTGTCGAAGTCGTCCAGATCAAACCCGTTGAAAGTCAAGAGCACGGGCTTGCCGGTTGGAGAAGAAACAGTGATAGTGTTGGATGAACCTGTACTGCCCTTGTGAGTCGGGTCCCCACTGTACGTGCCTGTGACAGTGGCAGAGCCTGCAACAAGACCCGTGAACATCACGGAGCATGAGCCAGAGGTCAGGGTGCAGCTCGCGCCCACACTACCAACAGTGATGTTCGACGATGCGAACGTCACACTACCAGTCGGAGTATTAGAGGCGGTCGTGGTATCAGCGATAGAGGCGGTGCATGTAGAAGTTGCTCCGATGCCAACAGTGCTCGGACTACAAGCAACGTTGGTAGCAGTATTGTCCTTTGAGGGAACCGCCACAGTAACTGTGTTCGAAGTGCCC
>WNGP01020127.1_pt1 | contig 12285 bp, 11 predicted proteins | sample 5407671 | NCBI WGS metagenome assembly WNGP01 (sample SAMN13153381, study PRJNA577476) | soil metagenome | isolation source: 40 cm soil or saprolite under Garry oak tree replicate 2 | place: USA:California | collected 2016-06-15 | reverse complement strand
TGGGATCACGTCCAGCGCCGTGAGATTGCCCACCGCCCACCGCACGGGCATCGCGATCGGCGCCGTGAAGGGAATCAGCGACAGCGCCACCGCGTACGTCGAGCCCGGGTTGTTCGACAACGCGAACACCGACAGATACGCGATCATGAGCAGGAACATCACCGGTTGCTGCGCCTGGCGCGCCTCCTGCTCGTTGGACGAGATCGCGCCCACGGCCGCGAACATCGCGGAGTACAGGAAGAACCCGCCGAGGAAGAACGTGAGGAACACGACGATCGTTGCCGCCGTGATGTTCGGCAACTGGAACGCCGCCTGTTGCGCCGTCGCTTCCGGGGGCGCCAGGTCGCCGACCAGGGTGCCCACCTGCGACAGAACGACCGCCCCCCCGACGACCCATATCAGGAACTGGAAGATCGAGACGGCGCCGACGCCCACGACCTTGCCGAGCATGAGCTGGAAGGGTCGGAGCGAGGAGACGAGCACCTCCACGATGCGTGTGGTCTTCTCCTCCAGCACTGAGCTCATCACGTTCACACCGTAGATGGTGATCACGACGAACAGGATGATCGCCATGGCGTACGCGAGTCCAAATGACTGCGCCGAGGTCTCGCCCGTCGTCTTGGACCCGGAGATCTTTCGCGTACGGAGGTCGATCCGGAGCTGCGCCCGGTTCACAAGACTGGGATTTACGCCGGCGCGCTCGAGCCGCGTGGTCACCGCCAGCCGGCCCAGCACGCCGCTCAGTTCTTCGATGTGCCGGAACGAGGAGACATTCGACGCGTGGTACTCGGCGGCGCCGGTCTCTACGGTGGTATCGGTCACAATGAGGAATCCATCGAGTCGCTTGGCGCCGACCTCCTCCCGGAGCGAGTCCAACAGACCGGCGTGCGGAACCGCACGGCCGGCGATGATGAACGCCCGGTTCTGCGCGAGCGAATCTGCGACGCGGACCCCGAACCCGGTCGTGGTCCCGTCCACCACCACCACCCGTTTCGCTCCGCCACCCGACATCGAGAGGCGCAGCGGAATGATGACGATGGCACCAAAGAAGAGCGGACCCAGCAGGGCGGTGACCCAGAACCACTTGCTGCGCACTCGCTCGACGAATTCGCGCCGCACCACCGCCCAGACCTTACGCATTGGCTCGCGCCTCCGCCCGCGCCGCCTCGGGTCCGACCAGGTCCAGGAAGATCTTGTGGAGCGAGGGCTCCATCAGCTCGAAACGGGAGAGCCGGGCGCCCGACGCGACCAGCCGCTGCAGAATGATCTGGGCATCCGCCCCAGGCGCCAGCTCGAGCTCGGCATACTGGCCGTAGTCGTCCACGCGCTTCACGAGCCCCCGCTCGGCAAACACTTGCTGCGCGGCGCCGGGGCTGCCGTCGAACCCGATGACGAGGTGGTGCCCACCGCGTGTCCGCTTGATGTCGCCGAGCGCCCCGTCAACCAGCTTCTTCCCGCGCGCGATGATGCACAGCTCGTCGCACAGCTTTTCGGCTTGTTCCATGATGTGCGTGGAGAAGACGATCGTCTTGCCGCGGCGGCGCAGGTCGAGCACCGTATCCTTCATCACCTGCGCGTTCACGGGATCGAGTCCCGAAAACGGCTCGTCCAGGATCACCAGCTCGGGATCGTGCAGCATGGTCGAGATGAACTGCACCTTCTGCTGCATCCCCTTGGACAGCTCGTTCACCCGGCGCAGCCGCCAGTCGCCCAGCCCGAGGCGCTCGAGCCAGTCCTGCGCCTTGGGACGGGCGACGCTGCGCGACACTCCTTTCACCTCGGCGAGGAACACGAGCACGTCGAGCACCCGCATCTTGGGGTACAGGCCGCGCTCTTCGGGCAGGTAGGTCCATGATCATGCGAATCGACGTGGTCTTCCCGGCGCCGTTGGGCCCGAGCAGGCCGAAGATCACGCCGCTCGGGACCGCGAGCGACAGGCCATCGACTGCGGTGTGACCGGCGAATCGCTTGGTGACGCGGTCGAGGACGACGACGGGGCCGTTCATGCCGCGGTAATCTGCCGGGGAAGGGGGAGGAGGGAAGGGGACAGCCCCCCGACTATGACTTCACAGCATCCGTGAGTGCGTTCCAGGGCAACAGCGCGCACTTGATGCGCACTGGGAACTTGGACACGCCGGCGAGCGCCCGCAGGTCGCCGAGGGACTTGTCCTTGGGAACTTGGACACGCCGGCGAGCGCCCGCAGGTCGCCGAGGGACTTGTCCTTGGCCGCGGACTCGTCGCCCTGCATCATCGCGCTCATCCGCGCCGCGAGGGTGAGCGCCTGGGGGACCGTGCGGTCTTTGAGCAGCTGCGTCATCATCGACGCCGAGGCCTGGCTGATCGAGCACCCCCGGCCGATGAACCGCACGTCCCGGATCACGTCCGAGTCCACGCGCAACTGCAGGTCGATCTCGTCACCGCACAGCGGATTGTTGAGCGAGACCGAGTGCGTCGCCCCCTCGAGCGCGCCCTTGTTGCGGGGTCGGCGGTAGTGGTCGAGAATCAGCTCCTGATAGAGCGCGCTGAGCCGCGGCTCAGGCGGGGACGTATCCAAACAACGCTCCCGCCTTGACGACTGAGCCGGCCAGCGCGGCGACGTCGTCCAGCTCGTTGTAGAGGTAGAATGAAGCCCGCGCCGTCGCCGCGACGTTGAGCCGGCGCATCAGCGGCTGCGTGCAGTGGTGGCCGGCCCGGATGCAGACGCCGTCCTGATCGAGGATGGTGGCGATGTCGTGCGGGTGGATGTCGCCGTACGTGAAAGAAACGACGCCCGCCCGGTGACCGCGCGGCCCGTAGACCGTCACGCCGTCGATCTGGGTCAGTTGCTCGATCGCCGCCTGGGCGAGCGCCTGTTCGTGCTCGGCGACCCGCTCGAGACCGATCTTCTCCAGATAGTCGATCGCCGCCGCGAGCCCCACTGCGGCTTCCACGTTCGGCGTCCCGGCTTCGAACTTGTGCGGGATCTTGTTGTAGGTCGAGTGGTCATCGAAGACGCGCGAGATCATCTCGCCGCCCCCGTGATAGGGCGGCATCGCGTCGAGCAGCTCCGGCTTGGCGACCAGCGCCCCCGAGCCCATCGGCCCGAGCATCTTGTGACCCGACAGGGCGTAGAAGTCGCAGTCGAGCGCCTGCACGTCGACCTTCAAGTGAGGCGTGGACTGCGCGCCGTCCACCACGACCACCGCCCCGACCGCGTGCGCCAGCTTGGCGAGCTGCGCCGCCGGGTTCACCGTCCCGAGCGCGTTCGAGACGTACGGGAAGGCGACGACCTTGGGGCGTCGCTCGAGCGCCGTCCCGAAGTCGGAGAGGTCGATGCGACCGTCCTCCGTGATCTCGACCATCCGGAGCGTCGCGCCCTTCTCCTGACAGAGGATCTGCCACGGCACCAGGTTCGAGTGGTGGTCCAGCGCCGTCACGACCACCGTGTCGCCCGGGCCGACGTGGGCGCGGCCGTAGGAGCCCGCCACCAAGTTGATCGACTCGGTCGTGCCGCGCGTGAAGACGACGCCCTCGGGCGCCCAGGCGTTCACGAACCCGGCGACCTTGGCGCGCGCCGCTTCGTAGGCTTCCGTGGCGCGGATGGCGAGGCTGTACGCACCGCGGTGTACGTTGGCGTTGGTAGTGCGGTAATAATCGGCGATCGCGCCCAGCACCGCCTCGGGTTTCTGGGTCGTCGCGGCGTTGTCCAGGTACACGAGGCGGCGGCCATTCTCCCGCCGCTCGAGCAAGGGGAAGTCGGCGCGGAGGCGGGCGGCGTCGAGCATCAGGCGAGCCCGGCCCGGACCAGGCCGTCGAGGCGCTCCCGCACGTCGGGACGCTGCATCCGGCCGAGGATCTCGGCCGCGAACCCGTAGGTCACGAGGCTCCGCGCCGTCTCGGGCGAGAGGCCGCGGCTGCGGAGGTAGTACAGCGCCGTCTGGTCGAGCGGCCCGACCGTCGAGCCGTGGGTGCACTTCACGTCGTCGGCGTAGATCTCGAGCTGGGGCTGGCTGTCGGCCCGCGCCTCGGTCGAGAGCAGCAGATTGTTGTTGGTCTGCTTCGAATCGGTCCGCTGCGCGCCGGGCCGCACGATGATGCGGCCGTTGAACACGCCGTGCGCCCGCTCCGCCAGCACGCCGTTGAAGAACTCGTGACTGGCGCAATGCGGCTGGGCGTGGTCGATCACCGTGTGATGATCCGCATGCTGGCTGCCGCCCAGCAGGTACAGGCCGTTGAGAATCAGCTCGGCCCCCGGGCCATCGAGCACCGTGGTGATGTCGTGCCGGGCGAGCGAGCCACCCAGCGTAAGGGCGTGCAGTGCGAGGTAACTGTCGCGTTCCTGTCGGGATTGTGTCGTGGCGATGTGGTAGGCGTTCCGGCCCTCACGCTGCACGCGGTACAGCTCGACGCGAGCCCCCTCGCCGACCACCGTCTCCGTGACGGCGTTGGTCCACTGCACGCCGTCGGCGAGCGACGCGTAGCTCTCGATCAGGGCGGCCCGGGCGCCCCGCTCGACGACGAAGAGGCTGCGCGGATGACTGACCGTAGGCCCATCCGCTCGCCCGGCACCGCTCGTCGCGAGGAAGAGCACTTCGAGCGGCTGCGCCAGCGCGGTGTCTCGGGCGACGTGCACGAACGCGCCGTCGGCGAGGAACGCAGTGTTCAGCGCCGCGAAGGCACTGTCCTGCCAAGGGGCGTACCGCGCAAGGTGACGCCGGGCGAGCTCGCCGCCTGGGCCCGATCGGGTGGCCTCGGCGAGGCTGGTCGCCTGCACGCCCTGGGGCAAGCCGGCGAGCGACGACAGCCCGGGTGCGTAGCGCCCGTCCACGAACACGATGCGTGGGCCGCCCCCCGTGCCGATGATCGAAAGCGCCGCGATGTCGCGGAGCGCGAGAGGCGGGAGGCGGGCGGCGGGCGGCGCAAAGTGCGTCGCGGCGATGGGAGCGACGCTGGTGAAGCGCCACGCCTCCTGCTTCGTCGTCGGAAAGCCGAGCGCGGTGAACCGTGCGATCGCCCCCTCGCGGATCTCCCGGAGCCAGGCGGGCGCGCCCGCGGCACCGTTGCTCGCGAACGCCTGGAAGTCCTTGACGTAGGGTTCCGTCATGCCACCGGCACCGCCTCGCGGATCCAGTCGTAGCCTTTTTCTTCGAGCTCGAGCGCCAGCTCTTTACCGCCCGATTTCACGATCCGCCCGGCCGACAGCACGTGCACGACGTCGGGCTGGATGTGGGTGAGAATCCGGTAATAGTGCGTCACGATGACGGTGGCGTTGTCGGGGCGGCGGAGCTTCTCCACCGTCTGCGCCACGGTCTTGAGCGCGTCGATGTCGAGGCCGGAGTCCGTCTCGTCGAGGATCGCGAGCCTGGGCTCGAGCACCGCGAGCTGCAGGATCTCGTTGCGCTTCTTTTCACCCCCCGAGAACCCCTCGTTAACCGGGCGATTGAGGTAACTGTCGTCCCAGCCGATGACCTTGAGCTTTTCCTCGAGCGCGTCCATGAACTCCACGGGCCCGAGCTGCTCCTCGCCGCGATGCTTGCGGATCGCGTTCACGGCGGAGCGGAGGAAGTAGGCGTTGGTGATGCCGCGGATCGCGACCGGGTATTGGAACGCCAGGAACACGCCTTCGCGCGCCCGGTCCTCGGGCGTCATCGCCAGCAGGTCCTTACCCTCGTACGAGACCGAGCCCGCCGTGACCGTGTAGGCGGGATGCCCCGCCAGCACCTGGGCGAGGGTGCTCTTGCCGGAGCCGTTCGGCCCCATGATGGCGTGCACCTCCCCGGTGCGAACCGTGAGGTCGACGCCGCGCAGGATTTCACGACCTTCGACCGTCGCGCGCAGATCCCGAATCTCGAGCAGCACGTTTTTCTTTTCCCGTTTCCCCTTGCTCGTCATCCCACGCTCCCCTCGAGACTGATGCCGAGCAGCCGCTGCGCCTCGACGGCGAACTCCATCGGCAGCTCTTTGAAGACTTCCTTGCAGAACCCGTTGACGATCATCGAGACGGCGTCCTCCGCCGACAACCCGCGCTGCTTCGCGTAGAAGATCTGGTCCTCGCCGATCTTTGACGTCGACGCCTCGTGCTCCATGATCGCCGTGCTGTTGCGCACGTCGATGTACGGGAAGGTGTGCGCCCCGCACCGGTCACCGATCAGCATCGAGTCGCACTGCGAATAATTGCGCGCGTGCTCGGCGCCCTTCAGAATCTTCACGAGGCCGCGATAGGTGTTCTGCCCGCGGCCCGCCGAGATGCCCTTGGACACGATGGTCGATCTGGTGTTCTTCCCCATGTGGATCATCTTGGTGCCGGTGTCCGCCTGCTGGCGCTGGTTCGTCACCGCCACCGAGTAGAACTCGCCGATGGAGTTGTCGCCCTGGAGGATGCAGCCGGGATACTTCCAGGTGATCGCCGAGCCGGTCTCGACCTGCGTCCAGGAGATCTTCGAGTTCTTGCCGCGGCACGCGCCGCGCTTGGTGACGAAGTTGTAGATCCCGCCGCGGCCCTCCTCGTCCCCCGGGTACCAGTTCTGGATGGTCGAGTACTTGATCGTGGCGTCGTCCAGCGCCACGAGCTCCACGACGGCCGCGTGCAGCTGGTGCTCGTCGCGGACCGGCGCGGAACACCCCTCGAGGTAGCTGACGTAGCTCCCTTCTTCGGCGACGATGAGCGTGCGCTCGAACTGTCCGGTCGACGACGCGTTGATCCGGAAGTACGTGGAGAGCTCGAGCGGGCAGCGCACGCCCTTGGGGATGTAGGCGAACGAGCCGTCCGTGAACACCGCGGAGTTGAGCGCGGCGAAGAAGTTGTCGTTGTGCGGGACAACCGAACCGAGGTACTTGCGGACGAGGTCGGGGTGCTCGCGGATCGCTTCGGAGATCGCGCAAAAGATGATCCCCTGCCGGGCGAGCGTCTCGCGAAACGTGGTGGCGACCGATACCGAGTCGAACACCGCGTCCACGGCGACCCCCGCCAGTCGCTTCCGCTCCTCGATCGGGATCCCCAGCTTTTCGAACGTTTCGATCAGCTTGGGATCGACCTGGTCCATACGTCACGTTCGACCAGTGGGGCTCCGCCATCTTGAGCCAGTTGCGGTACGCCTTGAGCCGCCACTCGAGCATCCACTCTGGCTCACCCTTCTTGGTCGAAATCAGCCGGATGACGTCCTCGCTCAGACCCGGAGGAACGACATCGGACTCGATGTCGGTGACGAACCCGTACTTGTACGGCTGGAGAACCTGGGCTTCGATCCCGGAGCTCATGACGACTCCTGTGGCGGCGCCGCAGTGAAGGTGATCACATACTCGCACGCGTTGCAGCCGCTCGCGATGTGGGCGCGCCGCTCGACCGCCGCGCCGAGCACGTCCCGCAGGAACCGCTCTTCCGCTGCACACACCTCGGGGAAGCGCTCGGCTACGGCGCGGATCGCACAGTTGTGCTCGGACAGCCGGAACGTCCCGGCCGCCTCCTGCCATTCGGCCATGTAGCCCTGCTCGTTCATAAGCCGGGCGACCAGGTCGAGGCGCTCCGCCGCCGCGGCGCCGGCGAGCTCGGCTTGCAGCTGGTGGGTGAGATCGCGGTAGTGGTCTTCGAACAGCCCGACCGCCGCCTGGCGGCCGCCCTGCTGGGCGACGCGCTGCAGCAGCTGCGTGAGCGTCTCCTCGTAGGCACGCGGGAACAGGTCCTCTCCATCCGGACTCAGCCGATACGCGAACGTGGGTGCGCCGACACCGCGCTGCTCGCGACCGTAGGCAATCAGCGCCTCGGCTTCGAGCTCCTTGAGATGATGGCGGATCGCGTTGACGGACACGCCCAGCTGGTGGGCAAGCTGTTTCGCCGTGAGTGGCTGGGTGCGCTTCAGCGCGAGCAGGATCTCCGCGCGAAGTCCTTTGTGCGCCGTGAGTTGCAGAGGATGGATGCGCATCGGAGCCGAATCCTAAGTGACTTACTCGGGATTGTCAACTAAAACAAAACGGATTGGGGTGAATTCGCAAGTCGCTGTCAGCCACCAGCTTTCAGCGCCCTTAATAGATATCGCGATTCACCTCCCTCACCAGTCGCTCGTAGTCTTCCGGCGTGTTGACGTCGTCGAGCACGGCGGGGTCGTCCACGGTGACGGTGACGAGCCGTGACGCGTGCGTGTGGAGCACCGCGTTGCCGCCGTGTCGGGTGGCCGCCTCGCTCGTCTCGATCTCCCCGAACAGCGAGGCGTCCCAGATGACGGGCTGCCCGCGGCGCGTGCCGAACGCAGGGACGACGGCGGGGGCACCGCCGCGGGCGTACGCGTCGATGAGGCGCTGGACCGTCGCCAGCCGCACGTGAGGCAAATCGACCGGCCAGGCGAGGACGGCGGCCGGCCGGAGCGGTTTCAGGGCCGCCAGGGCGGCCCGCAGGGACCCGATCGGGCCGGTTGCGACGTCCGGGGTCTCGATGATCACGCAGTCATGGGGCGCGAGGATGGGTGTGACGCGCATGGCGTCCGGGCCGAGCACGACGAGCCGGAGCTTCAGGTCGAGCGCCTCCAGCGCCTCGAGAATGCGGATAATGAAGGGGCGGCCCCGGAAGTCGAGCAACGGCTTGGGGGTACCCATCCGCGCCGAGCGCCCGGCCGCGAGCACCACGCCGGCCAAGGACATGACTCCTAGCTTACGCCGAGTTGCACCCCGGCGCCAAACCCCCAAATTGGCGGCCCATGGCCGTGCGACGCATTCGCCAGTTGGGCGATCCCATCCTGCGGGTCCGCTGCGAGCGGGTCCAGAATCCGAAGTCGGCCGCGACACGGCTGATCGCGGACGACCTCCGGGACACGCTGCGCGTGGCGAAGGAGAAGTACAAGATGGGCCGGGCCATGGCGGCGCCGCAGATCGGCGCGCCGGTGCGGATCGTGTTCGTCCAGATGGACAAGCAGCGGTGGACGATGATCAACCCGGAGATCACCGACGTCGGGCCGGATGACTTCCTCGTATGGGACGACTGCTTCTCCTTCCCTAACGTGTTTGTGCGGGTGTCGCGCGCCTACACGGCGACCCTCACCTACACCGACCTGAAGGGCAAGCAGCATATGATGCAGTTGGAGGGACCGATGGCAGAGCTGCTGCAGCACGAGATCGATCATCTCGACGGCATCTTGGCACTCGACCGTGCCGCGGGCCCCGATCCGTTCGCGTTCCGCTCGGAGTGGGAGAAGGTCCACGACCCCGCGGAGCGCTACAGCGCGCCCAAGCCGCGCGAGCTGCCCTGACGCCAGCGTAACCGGACCGCCACCTTCGCGACAGCATCCGTCCACCACGGGCGCGGCCGCGCCTGACCGACGCGATTAGATTGCGAAGCGACAGGGGTGCTCGCCCGACAGACCCGGGCGAGCTGAGATCACACCCTTTGAACCTGATCCGGCCAGCACCGGCGAAGGGAGTCGTATGGATTGCGTGACCCAGCAGTACCTAGCCCGCCAGGGCACCATCACCCCCCAGATGCAGCGCGTCGCCGAGCGGGAGGAGCTCCCGGTGGAGCTGGTGCGCGACGAGGTCGCCCGCGGGCGGCTCATCATCCCCGCCAACGTGCATCACCTCGCTGGGCGTCTCGACCCCATGGCGATCGGCAACGTGGCGCGCGTGAAGATCAACGCCAACATCGGCAATTCGGCGGTCGAGTCGAACATCGATCAGGAGCTCGACAAGCTGCACCACGCGGTGCACTACGGCGCCGACACCGTGATGGACCTATCGACCGGCGGAAACATCGATGCGATCCGCCAGGCGATCATCGACGCCTCACCCGTCCCTATCGGTACGGTGCCGATCTACCAGGCCGTGACCGCGGTCGCCAAAGTGGAAGATCTCACCGCCGACGACCTGCTCGACATGGTCGAGCACCAGGCGCAGCAGGGGGTGGACTATGTCACGGTCCACTGCGGCATCCTGCGCGAGTACGTGGGACTCGCGCTCGGCCGGGTGACGGGGATCGTGTCGCGCGGCGGTTCGCTGCACGCTTACTGGATGATGCACCACAATCGGCAGAACCCGTTGTACACACATTTCGACCGCATCCTCGAGATCGCGCGCAAGTACGATGTGACGCTGTCGCTGGGTGACGCGCTGCGACCGGGGAGTCTGGCGGACGCGAACGACCGGGCGCAGTTCGCCGAGCTCGAGACACTGGGCGAGCTGACGGCGCGCGCCTGGGCGCAGGACGTGCAGGTCATGATCGAGGGGCCGGGGCACATCCCGATGCACCTGATCGAGATCAACGTGCGGAAGGAGAAGGAGATCTGCCACGAGGCGCCGTTCTACACGCTCGGGCCCCTGGTGACCGACATTGCGCCGGGCTACGACCACATCACGTCCGCGATCGGCGCAGCGATGATCGGCTGGTACGGGGCCGACATGTTGTGCTACGTGACCCGCAAGGAGCACCTCGGCCTCCCCAACGCCGAGGAAGTGCGGGAGGGCGTCATCGCCTACAAGATCGCCGCGCACGCGGCGGACATCGCGCGCGGGCGCGCGGGCGCGCGAGCGCGCGACGACGCGCTGTCGCGGGCGCGGTTCGCGTTCGACTGGAACGAGCAGTTCCGCCTGGCGCTCGACCCGGCGCGGGCGCGGGAGCTGCACGACGAGTCGCTCCCGGCTGAGTACTTCAAATCGGCCGAGTTCTGTGCGATGTGCGGGCCGAAGTTCTGCTCGATGCACATCACGCGGGAGATCACGCGAAAGCTGGAGGAGGCGAAGGACGCGGTGCCGGCCGACTAGCGCCCCTCGACCTCCGCGATCGCCTCGTCGAGCTGGCGTCGCCGCTCGGGGTCGGTCGTGCGCTCGCGCAGGGCCCGGAGCGCGGTCAGATGCGCCACTCGGAGAGCCTGGTCTGACGGTGCCGCGATGTCGGGCCGCACGCCTACACGCTCCCAGTTCGTCTTCGTGACAGGATTGATCGCCCGCCCCGTCGGCACCCACACGCCGAAGTGGTCCGTGACTCGCTGCATGCCGCCGGGATGAGCGCCGCCTCCCGTGGTGTCCCCGACGATGACGGCCCGCTGCCGAGACTGAAGATTGTACGCGAACTCCTCCGCACCCGAGAAGGTGCGCCGGCTGGTGAGGACGTACACCGCCCGGTCGGGGCCATAGCGCGCGCCCGGGACCCGAGTGCGGGTATAGAAGTGCTCGGTGCGGTTACCGGGGCGCCAGTACAGCGAGTTCAAGTGCACCGAGTCCGAGCCGAACAGGTAGCTCGAGACGAACGCGACCATGCCGGGGGACCCACCGCCGTTGCGGCGCACGTCGATGATCAGGGCGTCGGTGTTGGCTAGAAAGCCGAACGCGGCCGCGGCGGCGTCCCCGATCCAATCCGGCTCGAACCCGAAGCTCCGCAGCTCGAGATAGCCCACGTTGCCCGGGAGCCGCTCCACCTTCTCGAACCCGAAGTTGACCTGGCGACCGAACGCCCGTGCCCGCGCCTCCATCTCCGGGGTCGGGCGCGGCGGCGCGTCCAATCGGGGCAGCGGCTCGTCGCTGTAGCGGACGCGGAGGTGCCGGTCCTTGCTCACTGCCTGGAGGTGCGCAGTCAGCGAGTCGGCCAGCGCCTGGGCGCTCGTGATCCGCTCGTACTCGCCACGCTGCACCCGGTCCCTGATGGCGTGCTCCATCGCGACGGCCGTGTCGGGAAAGACGTAGCTCTCGCTCAGGCGGGCGAGCACACCGTCGATCACCTGCCGCCGCGTCGTAGGGTCGATGGGCATGTCGGTGGGATTCGACCCCTGGGCCGGAACCCGGGGCACGGCGACCGCGAGGAAGACGGCGGCGAGAGAGACGATTCGACTCATGGCGCACCCGGCGCTGTGCTTCGGGTCATGATGCTTGCCGACCTACTACCGGAATGACGCTGCACTCGGGCCCCAGGGTCGCGCGAGACCCGGGACGCGCTCGCCCGGCCGCAGCGGCTGAAGCGGCTGACGCGGCGAGTCGCATGCGACGAGGAAGTCTTTCATCGTCACGACACTACGGGTCGACACGGGCGAACGCCCGCACCGGAAAGCTCCCCATGCCCTGCACCTTCGCAGGGACCGCAAAGAACCGGAACCCGCCATCGGGCAACGCACCCAGGTTGCAGAGGTGCTCGACGATCGGAGTCCCGGCCCCCAGCAGGATCGTGTGGACCGGGCGCGTCCCGTCGGTGGCGTCGTCGATGTTGAGGGAGTCGATGCCCACGAGCGCGGCGCCCGCCGAGACCAGGTGCTCCACCGCGTCGCGGGTGAGGAACGGATGGCCCGACCCGTACCGCTCGGTCCGCCAATGCGCATCCCACCCAGTGTGCACCAAGA
>WNGP01016997.1_pt1 | contig 12285 bp, 14 predicted proteins | sample 5407671 | NCBI WGS metagenome assembly WNGP01 (sample SAMN13153381, study PRJNA577476) | soil metagenome | isolation source: 40 cm soil or saprolite under Garry oak tree replicate 2 | place: USA:California | collected 2016-06-15 | reverse complement strand
TGCTATACAATTCAGGAGGAGCATAGCCTGGAGATCCCGTACGAAATGCTGTGGTAGTTGCATCGGGGTTGAATTCCTTCGCGATACCAAAATCAACAAGCACAGCATCGTCACCTGATACAGGAACGATGATGTTCGAAGGTTTGATATCACGGTGCAGAATAGGGGGACTTTGATGATGCAAATAATGTACTGCATCAACGATAGGAGCAAGGATCGTTAGAACCTGTTGTAACGAGAAATGCTTACCTGGCTGGAGTTGGCGCAACACTTCCAGATTCGGCCCCTCTATAAAATCCATGAGCATATATGCCCGGCGGTTTGTATCATCTTCAAAAATACGGTACACACGTGGAAGTGAACGATGGTCTAAATGCTTGAGTAGCTTACCTTCAAATACAAACCGCTCCCGCTCTCGCCTTTGTGGATTAATTGCTTCTTTCAGAGCGTAAAGGTTACCTTGAACTCTTACATCTTTCACCAGGTAGACTGCGCCAAAACCACCTTTGCCAAGCAGTCCCTCAACAATATAGCGTTCACGTAAAATACTCCCCATGGGGAGAGTAGTTTGCACTTCTTGCAAACGGCACCTCAAACATCAGGTAAAAACACACAATAGATTACAAATGCCTTTGAAATTAAGGAATATAGTAGAAATTGGCCATCAGGCTATAAGAAATGTGACTGGTTAGAGTGGCCAAAATCTTTTGCCCTATTACATAAACGGTAATTCTACCAGGTTTATAGGTTTGTTCAATGACATTAATGAGGGATTATTTTTATCTTCCCCTCGACCACAGAATCATTATCGTTAACCCAGAAAACCCTGGCATAGGGAGGTTCGGGGTAGAATTGGTGCGAGAAGATAATGTAGTAGAGTTTGTTGCGTATCGCCCATTCCTTGTCTCTTTTGGACGGGTAGGCTTCGCTTTTGGGGTGTGAGTGATAATACACCATCTCACCATCGTACTCGTCGATATCTTCATAAATATGTAGCAAATCTATTGGGTCGATGATGGAGAAATCATCGGGATGCTCGGCAGCATTGGTAGTCGGGTAATGCTTGACTACCTGGCTATCTTTAACGCCTAATGCTCCGCAGGCTTCATTGGGATAACCCGCCACGACATGCTCGACCATGTTTGCAAAAATTGTTTGAGGAATATGGATAACGAAACCTTCTCCGTCTACCATAACAGAATTTCCTCGAGGTCATCTTCCAGTTGATCGAGATCGCGCGTCCACAGGTCTTCGCTCAGGTACTTCCAACCGCCATCGGAGAGTATAACGACGATCTTACCATGATCCATCGTTGAAGCAACACGCAGAGCAGCGTGAAGAGCAGCGCCACATGATGGGCCAGCAAAGATACCCTCTTGATCTTTGAGTTGGCGTGTCCTGAGTATAGCATCTCGGGCTGAAACAAGTATTTTCGCATCAAGTAGTGATTGATCTAGCACGGGAGGAACGAAACCATCTTCGAGACTGCGCAGACCCTGCACTCCATCTCCCTGTAGAGGTTCGGCTGCCACGACTTTGATCGCCGGGTTGTGTTCCTTCAAACGACGAGCATTACCTGTTAGCGTGCCACCAGTACCGAGACCTGCTACGAAGACATCCAGATCAGGAAGATCTTCGATAAGCTCCACGGCAGTGCCTTCATAGTGTGCGCGTGGGTTAGCTTCGTTACCATACTGGTAGAGCATCACATACCTGCCATCTTTGCTCGCCAGTTCTTGCGCGAGTTTCACCGCGCCATTGCTACCTAAAGCTCCGTCGGAGTAAATGATATTCGCGCCATAGAGTTCGAGCATCTGGCGACGTTCTTGCGTCACATTGTCAGGCATGACTGCTGTAAATGCATAACCCTTTACACGGGCAATCATAGCCAGAGCGATACCGGTGTTGCCACTGGTCGGCTCTAGAAGAATAGAACCCGGTTTGATTTTGCCACTTGCCTCAGCCTCTTCGATCATCAATTTGGCGATGCGGTCTTTAACACTGCCAGAAGGATTACAACCCTCAAGCTTGGCAAAAATCTGCACGCCCTGACGAGGGCTGAAACTTTTCAGCTCCACGAGCGGTGTATTTCCGATAGTATCTAATATGCTACTGTAGCGCATAGTTTATTCCTGAAGATGCAAATGAACTATTTCATTTGGAAAGCTGGATACCCATTGAGGGCCGATGAATCGGCGGTGTGCGCGATACATCGGCACCTACGGATGGACAGGTTATAGTGCAAAAAGTCATTATTTGCGCCCGCCGGCCATGGCAGGCAATAGGATAACGGTATCTGTAGGACCAACATTCGTATCAAGGCCCTGCAAATAGCGCACATCTTGATCATTGACATAGACATTGATAAAGCGGCTAAGGTTACCATCAGGCTGAATCTGCTCTTTTAGCGCCGGGAAACGCTCAAACAAATCGTTCAATACTTCCGCAAGATTTTTTCCCTCGGCGCTCACCTGTTTTGAGCCTCCTACGGAGGGTCTTAAGACGGGTGCCAGACGTACCGTTGACATTGACTGCTCCTACTCTATCTTCCTCATTTATCTACAAAGATTTTTTGTAATGATTACCTGGCAGGAACTGCGCAGAATTCGGCATACGTCGGCAAGTTCTCCGGATGAGCATTCTCGCCACAAGCCGGACAATCAGGATCACGGAAAAGGCGTAGTTCGTTAAACTCGCCAGCAAGACCATCATATGTCATGAGACGTCCAACTAATGGATCACCGATTGCAAGCAAGAGTTTGATAGTCTCTGTCGCTTGCAGCAGGCCGATAATGCCTGGCAGCACACCCAATACTCCAGCTTCCGCACAACTTGGGGCAAGCTCGGGAGGTGGCGGCTCTGGATACAGACAACGATAACAAGGTCCCTCGTTGGGTTTGAAGACGGTCAGTTGACCTTCAAAACGAAAGACACTACCATGAACGACCGGCTTATTAGCAAGAAGAGCGGCATCATTCAGCAAATAGCGTGTGGGAAAATTATCAGTGCCATCGAGAATGACATCGTAATCAGCTATGATGCGCGCCACGTTTGTTTCATCCAGACGCTCGATATATGTGATTACTTTTACATCAGGGTTCAGGGCTTCCAGCGTTTCACGGGCTGATTCTGCCTTGTACTGGCCAACACGCTTTGTATTATGTAAAATCTGACGTTGCAGGTTGCTCTCTTCCACTACGTCAGAGTCGATAATGCCTATCGTTCCAACACCGGCAGCGGCCAGGTAATAGGCCGCAGGAGAGCCGAGTCCTCCAGCGCCAATCAACAAGACGCGCGATTCAAGGAGCTTAAACTGCCCCTGCTCTCCAACTTCTGGAATAAGTAGATGGCGACTATAGCGTTTGGATTGCGCTTCACTCATCGTACGAGGCTGCACAAATGGCAAACCATTGCCTTTCCATTGTCCAAAACCGCCGGACATAGAAATTGGATTTTGATAACCCATTTGCTGTAAGGTGACACCTGCTATCAGTGATCGTACTCCACCTGCGCAGTAAAGTACGACGGTCTTTGATTTATCGGGAACAGCTTCTTCAATCTGCAGTTCGAGATAACCACGAGGAACATGGATAGCGCCAGGAATATGACCCTCGTTCCATTCGTGCTTCTCACGTACATCTACAAGGACGATCTCCTGATTTGTAGGGCCAGCCTCGTGTTGAACAGCTAATGCTTCATGTACCTGGGATGGCGACCATTCCGGTACCTGCCGCCGCGCCTGTCGCATAATTTCGCGTGATGCATTACCCATGTGGAATTACCCCTCGATATAGTTGACTAAGTATATCAACTTACTAATTATTATTTCATTCAAAAGATTACCACTTACTTTTTTCGCTTGTCAAGGAAAAGTTCTGGTGGTGTTGCCGCTTATCTTTTGTTAGGACATTCAAAATGAATAACATGCGTACGCTGTTAAATATTCCAGGTTGTTTCATTTCCTTGCAATTTGTATTTTTGGCTGCTAAGCTGCATAAAGACAGTAAATTGTATCGAAGTGGCTGGGCATGGCGGCGCCATGCCCAGCCACTTCGATACAATTAAAAATAAAGGAGAACTTATCCATGAGTGAGACAGCCGATATCATCATTATTGGGGGTGGGGTAATGGGCGCCAGCATTGCATACCATCTGGCAAAACAGAGAGTTGGAAAGGTTATGCTGCTGGAGCGACAGGCGCTGTGCAATGGCACTACAGGGCGTTCGGGAGCAATCGTCAGACAGCATTACTCCAATGACTTCACCACTCGTATGGCAAGGGATTGTCTCTCAGTTTTCCAACATTTCGATGAGCTTATTGGAGGAGATTGCGGCTTTGTCACTACAGGCATGATCGTCATGGTAAACGAACAGGGGGCAGAGGCTTTAGGTGCCAACGTGAAGATGCAGCAGGAACAGGGTGTTGATACTCAGCTCATTCAACCTGAAGAAGTCAGCGATGCTGCTCAAGGATACAGTGGAAATGGTGTGGCTCTCGCTTGCTATGAACCAGGCACCGGCGTGGCAGACCCCATGGCAACGACGCACTGTTTTGCCAGACGCGCTCGTGAATTTGGCGCAACGATCCATGAAGGCGTAACTGTTACACAAATCTTGTTTGCGAATGAACGTGTAGTCGGCGTACGCACAGATGCTGGTGACTTCCAGGCATCCAAAGTAGTACTCGCTGCAAACGTGTGGAGTGTAGCTCTTGCGCAATCAATCGGAATTTCTCTGCCAATCATTGCTACCAGACATCCAATGGTAGCATTGCGTCGTCCCAATGATTTTGGTGGCCGAAGCGGATTACACGCGGTCGGGCTTGATCTGACACGCGACATTTATTTGCGGCCAGATTCTGGTGGTATCACACTGGTCGGTTCTTCAGAGAATATCTTTACCCCAAGAAATCCTGATGATTACGCGCAGGGACTGACTGAGCAAGAGATCGCGCATTTCCGAACAATGGCTGGAGGTACCATTCCCGCGCTGACTCGAGCCGTGCCTCGCGGAGGATGGGCCGGTATATACGACGATACACCCGACTTTCATCCAATCCTCGACGAACTCCCAGGATATGAAGGCCTCTACGGTGCGTTCGGTTTCAGCGGTCACGGCTTCAAGCTCTCGCCCAGTGTTGGACAGTGGATGGCCCAGCTCATTCTTACTGGCACGAAACATGATGACATGCACCACTTTGCTTTTGATAGGTTTACCCATGGGCGGGAGATACATCCACGCTATCAATCTGGTGTATTAGGGTGAAGACTGATCAAACAGAAAGTGCCTCGCAAAACTCTTGACATCTCCATTTATCTATGATATATTCTCATAAGTAACAGTATCATAGAGGTCAGGAGCATATGTATAGCGAAATCGTCATTCTCGCCATGCTGCACCAGGGTCCACGGCATGGCTATGAGATCAAAAAGGATACCGAGCGGGCGCTTGGCGGGATGGTCCCCCTCAACAATAAGACGCTCTACCTCGCTCTCAAACGCTTTGAAGAGATGGGTGCCGTGACCCGGCAGGTCATCCCCCAGGAAGGGAAACCCAATCGCCATCTCTATCAGTTGACCGAGCGTGGGATCGAGTTGCTCCATGCCTGTTTTTTACGCGTGTCGCGTTCTTCGAGTTTCTTGGCCCGCCGGAGCGAGAGGCGATTCTCAACAAGCGCCTGGTCTATCTCGAGGGATGCCTGGACTATCTCCAGCGCATGCACCAGATGGCCAATGAGGGAGAGTGTTCTCCCGGCACAGGCATCTCGATGTCCAATGCCCAGCGTGTCTTGGCCTTTCATCATCAGCGCGTTCACAACGAATACCAATGGATTGCTACCTGGCTTGAAGAGATGCAAACAACCAGGTGAATGCACATGGAGTGTCTTTCCGGGTAGTGTCACTCAACACTCTCGAAAGAATCTCTCAAGCAGGTTCTCCCTGCTTCGCCCTTGATGAAGAGTGTTGAGTGACTAAATCTCTAAGGCTCAGCAGCCAGAGCTATGAAACGGTTTAAAGAGCAGTGAAATCCAGGACCAAAGGAACGACCATGAATGCAGATGTTTTGGGACCGCAGAGGGTGGGGCTATTACAACATCGCGCCTGGGATTTCTGGTTTGCCCCAAAACGTTTTGAAAGCCCTCAATTGTATGAGCGACTGGGCGTCCTCTGGATAAAACGCTATGTCCCCACTGGTGGCGATTATTTCAGAAAAAAATATGGCGTCCGCGTCATTGATATCAAAAGCACCATCGTGTCTCTGCTCAAATTGGAGGAGCGGACACGATTGTATGAGGTGATCCATCTGGGGGCCCTCCTTGCATTTCTCCTCTTCTCAATCTGGCGGCTTGTTTCTGGACGAACCAATGGGATTGGTTTTGTCATTGCCTGTGTGGTGTATGTGCTGCTCATTCTTTCGCCAGTGCTGCTGCAACGTTATAACCGCATCCGTGTCTACGAGACGATACGTCGAATGAGGCAAAAGCAAGAGCCCTTGTGAGTAGGAAGGAAGAAGCTATGATCGAACACCCGAAAGGTCTTGTGACCGCTTTTACCAACCGTTTGAGGAAACCCAGCCCAAAGGCGGCAGCCAGCGTCACTCACGACGAGGCGACTCGCCCTCACCGTGACATTGGACCTATCGGCACCGTAGCAAGAGTTATTCTTGGTTCAATATTCTTTGGCAGCGTCTTTTACGGCCATATGATTAAAGGGCCTTTCATGCCGTTACCGTGGGTCATCGGGCTGATCATTTTTCCGGCCATATTCATCACCTGGCAGTACCTGCATGCCCGGCGCAATCCGGCAAAGCTTGAAGCCAATGGGCCTATCGCTACGATCATCAATGTGGTGATCTTCTTCGCTTTTTACTTTACGTACATCTACGCGCCATCGATTGACTTTATGAGTGATGCGGTGCTGGTCTTTTACGGCTTGTCAATGCTGCTGGCAGCTCTGCGCGGCTACGCCGGTTGCGAGGCGTTGGCGATTTCGAACTGGCTACTTAAGCGCGACGACCAATTGGGCTGCTTAGTGTTCGGGCCGGTTGATTATATCGAAGGGAAGTTATTCCCCGGCTCCAATACTGTCAAAAAGGTGAAATGCTAAACCGGAGATCTATCGCTTTACACCCAACGCGCGCGGTCGCCTGACCGAACCGTTACGACCAACGTAGCGGGATGTCCAACCGATCCTCGCCCAACTCGATGCGCTCCCGGTTGATGACTTCATTCGTCGGTACTGGCGGGAAGTGCTGCACCCCGAGTCCTGGTTTGTTCAGCAGGCCCTGGCGGGAACCTGGCCCGCCGAGACAGTACAGCGGTCGATCTGGCTGGTCTGCCGTCCCAATCTAGATGTCTATCGCGGTGATGCTGGCCAATATAGCAAGTTCTATGGCAATCTGCGGCGCGATGGCACGGACGAAGTGCTCAACCGGGCCGTGGCAGATGGCGCCTGTTCCCACGAGGAACTCTGGTTTACACGGGAGCAGTTGTTGCCGATCCAGGAGGTAGCAGCGAGCTTCGGAGACACCCAGGGCCAACGCCTCCATGAGGCCTCCTCTCTGCGACATTGGTGGTTGGACTGCGCTCGCCGGGCAGGTCGGGTTTCCTAGTGGATGGTTTGTTCCCTAACCGGTAGATCTTCTCTCACTCCATGTGATACGTCCCCAAAGGCGAGAGAAGATGCTAGACTCTGGAAGTCCCCCTTTGTGATCACAAGGATAGACTGGCAACGTGTAGCATAATTAGGAAGAGGAATTCATCATGTGGTCATTTTGTTCTCTCTAACATGACTATACGTGTGTACTAATGAAGTGGAAAATCCACCGCAGGCCGATGAATCGGCGGTGGGCGCGATAAATCGGCCCCTACGGGTGCCTGAAACCGTGTGTTATTGTGTATCAGCAGTTCATATCCATATCCAAGGAGGACCTATAGCTATGCGTTCAGATATCATCCCAGGCGCTCGCTTTCCTGACTACGAGCTAACCGACCATACAAGAACCCGGCGCCGCCTCAGTGAGTTGCAAGGGAATGACCCGATGATTCTGATCCTCTCACGTGGTGATTACTGCCCTAAGGATCACCAGCAACACCTTGAACTTGCCGCCTTTTATTCAAAGATTGCCGTGGCCTACACTAAAATTGTCACTATCTCTACAGACAATATCCTGGAGACTAACGAGTTCCGAGACGCGGTGGGAGCGCAGTGGACGTTCCTGTCGGATTCAGGGCGCAAGATACAACAAGACCTCGATATACAGGAGTATACCGATCCACACCACAATCCAATGATCCCGCACACGTTAGTACTGGAGCCTGGATTGGTAATTTACAAGATCTATAACGGCTACTGGTTCTGGGGTCGACCATCAGCTGAAGAACTGCGACAAGACTTGCGTGAAGTTACACGTAAGATTCGACCTGACTGGGATCTCGCAGCACCTGGTTTGCGAGAGAACTGGGAAGGCGACAAGACAATGCATTACCCTTATAAGAAAGTGCGTACCCCATAGAATGAGCAAGGACAGGCAAATATGATACAATTGGCATCGAAGCGAGAAGTAGCCGTAACTGAAGTGTTTACTGCTGCTTCCCCGACATAAGCAGTGCCTTTTCTAGCACAAAGTAACATCCTATTTTTCAAGGAGGAAAGTTTGATGCAAACCAATGGAGTACACATTACCTGGCTTGGGCATGCTACCTTCAAGATCACTACCCCTGGCGGCAAGGTCGTCTTGATCGATCCCTGGGTCACAAGTAACCCGCTTTGCCCAGCCGAACTCAAGACTTTCGAAAAGGTTGACCTGATGCTGGTTTCACACGGCCACTTCGATCATATTGCCGATGCTGTTGACATTGCTAAAGCGACGAAGCCAACGGTGGCCGCAATCGTGGAACTGGCGGGTTGGCTGGAGTCAAAGGGTGTCGAAAACACGATTGGCTTTAACAAGGGAGGCACGATCAACGTCGATGGCATCAAGGTTTCGATGACGCACGCTATCCATACATCGGGCGTCGAGGATGGCTCGAATGCAGGCGACGCGGCTGGTTTTGTAATCGAGTTCGAAAATGGCTTCAAGCTCTATCACGCAGGCGACACATGCGCCTTCAGCGATATGACTATCATCGGCGAACTCTACCGGCCCGATGCGGCCATGCTACCTATTGGTGACTTCTACACCATGGGGCCGAGAGAAGCCGCCATAGCGGTACGTATGCTGGGCGTCAAACATGTGATCCCCATGCACTATGGCACCTTCCCCGTCCTAATCGGCACTCCCGCAGCTTTAAGCGAGGCTTTGCAATCGCTCGGCTTGCGTGATGTTGAAGTGGTTGCGATCAAGCCGGGCCAGACCATTTAGTCTTGCAGGTTTGTGTACGGATGACCTGTTTGGAGCACATGGAGAGATTATGGCACAATTGCACTAACTCGACTCGATCATTCCGTCAGCTTGCAGTTGTGCCAGCGCTTGCTGTGCTGCATGTGATGTTCCAACCCGAAATCCCTGAGCATGCATGCGCTCTAACACCGGTTCAAGATAGGGTTTCAGTTTAGGATCGTACCGTAGCTGGCTGCTTAATACGTACGAAGCTGTTTCCACTAACCAGGGCGTCATTTCTGCCCTCACGAGTAACCGAAGTACGGGTTCCAAACTGAGCCTACCAAATTGCGTCAGACCTTTGGCGCCCATCCACGCGACAGAATGATCCGCATCAGAAAGAGCGCTGACTAACACTGGCAGTGCCCTACGATCACGTATCGCCCCAAGAGCACGGATAGCTTGCCAACGCATCCAGGTGGAATTACTATTACTAGCATCCAATAACGCTGGAACAGCCGCTCGTCCCAATCTTACCAGCGCAGAGAAAATCTGGCTTCCTAATTGCTCGTCTGCGCCGCGTAGGGTATTGAGTAGAGCAGGCACAGCCGACGGGTCGCCCACACGCCCCAATGCCTTGACTGCATGCATGCGTACAGAAGGTACCTGGTCATTCAACGCTTGAATCAGCATTGGAGTCGCAACAGGACTTTCAAGCAGTCCCAGGATATAGATTGCAGTCTCACGCACTGCTGGCCGTTTATCCCGAGCTGCTGACATTGCAACTCGCTGGGCGCGTACGGAGTCGATCCCCGCTCCAGGCAGAAAAAGTGTACGCAGGCGTGTCCTGGTTAACGCGGATCGAAGTGGTACAGGAACGACAAAAGGCTTGCCTGCCCAGGTACCCAAAGCGATAAACTCTAAGAGATTCTGTGCCAGGCGATCATCGTCCAGCGAGGAGACAGCGATTATCGCACGAGGGTCGTTCTCCATAATCCAGACCAATAGTCGCCACGCAGCGCCACGCTTTCCAGCCGCAGCATCCTGTGCCAGTATTTGTGGTGGAGTAATCCCAATTGGTGGAGCAATATCAGTATCTAGTTGTTCGGGTGGTACAGCTTCAGATGCTGCAGTCAAGTTTGTTTCAGACAAAGGATCAGAGGGTGTCATCATTCATGCTCCTTTCTGCATTGCCATATAGAGGCGCTCTGGCGTTGCGGGGAGTTGCGCCACACGCACGCCCACGGCGTCGAAGATGGCATTTGCTATTGTAGCGCCGACCGGCACAACCGGGGGCTCGCCAACGCCCTTGGCCCCAAAGGGACCAAGCTCGGACGGAACTTCGACCAGGATGGATGAGAAATGCGGAATATCCACGCTATGTGGCAGCGCGTAATCCATAAACGTCGCTGTAAGCAACTGGCCGTTTTCGTCATAGACAAGTTGCTCGAAAAGCGCCCAACCAAGACCTTGCGTAACACCGCCATAGACCTGACCTTCGACCTCACCTGGGTTGATCGCAAAACCCACATCCTGCACAGCAAGATAATCAAGGACTCGTACTTCTCCTGTCTCGGGATCAACGGCTACCCTTGCTACATGCACACCGTATTGAGGTGAACTTGTTTTAAGAGCTGCTTCAATTCCACACTTTTACCTGGAGCGCCTCGAACTACCACCTTATCGCCCTCGATCTCAAGATCAGAGGAAGATGCCTCGAGCATATCGGCAGCGATGGTCAATATCTGGTTACGAGCATCTCGTGCTGCTGAAAGCACAGCAGCGCCCATCGTGTAAGTGGTCTTACTACCACCTGTTCCACCACTGTAAGGCATAGTATCGGTATTGTCGTGTGCCACATTCACAGCATCAACCGGCATGCCCAAGGTTTCAGCGGCGATAAGCGCGAGCGAGGTATCAGAACCAGTCAGGTCAACACTACCAACGATGAAGGTCATCGTGCCATCAGTCTCCAGGCGGCAGGCGGCGGCGGCAGGTTCGGTGCCACCGTTCCAGAAACCAGCAGCTATACCGACTCCGATTTTCCAGCCATTCAGCTCCTCCGGTACATCTTTCTGCTCCAGGCGCTTTGCCCAGAGAGACTGTTGCTGTGCCTGCTCCAGGCAATCGAGTAAGCCAATACGCGGCCACGAGCGATGGTCCATGGTCGGGTCACCCTCTTTCAGACCATTCTTCAGGCGAAACTCAACTGCATCCATCTGCAATTTTTGGCACAATTCATCAACCGTAGACTCCAGAGCGAAAGTGGCTTGAGGTGCTCCCGGAGCACGATATGCGCCTACACCAACTTTATTGGTCATCACCTCAAAGCAACGGAAGTCGTAATTGGGACAACGATAGCTACTGCCAAGGGTAATTCCTCCCAGGAAGACTGCTGAACCAGCATATGCACCGGTATCAAAAATGACTGTCCCCTGCATTGCGACGAGCGTACCATCATTTTTCGCGCCAATCTTCAAGGTAATGATTGATTGCGGCGCCGGATTGCCCGCAGAAAAATCTTCTGAACGTGTGAAAGTAAGTCGCACAGGTTTGCGCGAGGCAAAAGCGGCGGCAGCAGCAAGAGGTTCGATAAGTCCAAATTTCCCGCCGAAAGCTCCTCCTATAGGCACGGATTCTACTCGTATCTGCCGTTCTGGAATGGAAAGGGCTTGAGCGACATCTGAGCGCACGCCAAGCATAGCTTGAGAACTAGGCCAGATGGTCATGCGATGTCCATAGTCATCCGGCACCACGGTAATTGACTGCGGTTCCATATAGGATTGGTGTATCACGCTGGTTGTAAATGTACGTTCAACAATAACTTCTGCCTCTTGCCAGCCAGCTTCCATATCACCAGCATGCATATGCACTTTATCGCTCACATTTTGTGAAAACTCTTGCTCGTCAACTTCAGCTACCTGTTCCTCGGAGACGGCGGCATGAGCGCCTCCACCCGCTATCT